>Ga0214919_10000795_pt1 | contig 53921 bp, 43 predicted proteins | sample LL1503_MetaG_FD_177994 | JGI IMG/M metagenome (GOLD analysis project Ga0214919, IMG submission 177994) | Freshwater microbial communities from Lake Lanier, Atlanta, Georgia, United States - LL-1503 | ecosystem: Environmental > Aquatic > Freshwater > Lake | place: USA: Georgia | collected... | reverse complement strand
TTAAATTTAAAAAAATATTCAATAAAATTTAAAAATCAATAAAATTACTAAAAATAAAAAACAAATTTTAAATTTTAATTGATAATTTTATAAAATAATATTTTAACTTATTCAATGATTTATTGTATTATGATTTATGCAACAGCTCCAAAATAATAATAGATTACAAAAAAAATTATGAACAAATTAAAAATATAAAATATTCAAATAAAAAACTATAACATTTGATATATTAAGAGAAATGTCTGTATTACATGAGTTATGTTTTAGAAATTTTTTTAATCAATAAATTGATTTATCTGGATTAACTAATTTACAAAGTTTAACTTTTAGAGATAATTTTAATCATCCAATTGATTCATTAGCTGAATTAAATTACAACATTTAACTATTCATAATATATCCATAATATTATCTAATAATAATTAAAAATTTAAAAAGAATTATTAAAAATATATTTATTATTTTTTTTGTTTATTATATATATATATGGATCTTAATTGTAAAAGTGTAATTGAAAGGTATTTTTTAAATAATAATCCACTCTATGCTTTTAGCCTACCTTTATCTATATTAATAGCAATTATTACATTTGGTTTTGCAAAAGCCTATAATTGGTCAGATAACTCTTATATTAATCAAATATTAATACCTATTTTGTCATTAGTATTAAGTTTAGTTGTTATAGATATTATAGCTAGATTAATGTTACCTCAAAAAGAAATGTCTGAATTAATAAATAAATGCAAATTATGGACAAATAATCAAAATATTAAAGAAAAATTTACACCAAAAAGAATACTTCAAGAAGAAGAAGAATTCGAAAAATTAAAAGAAAATTATAAACAAAAATATAGAAAAGGAGAAGATTCAGAAGAAAATTCTACACAAAAATATAGAAAAGGAGAAGATTCAGAAGAAAATTCTACACAAAAATATAGAAAAGGAGAAGATTCAGAAGAAAATTCTACACAAAAATATAGAAAAGAAAAAGATTCAAAAAAATATAGAAAAGGAGAAGATTCAGAAGAAAATTCTACACAAAAATATAGAAAAATAAAAGAATCATATGAAAATTATAGAGAAGGAGATTCTGAAGAATATTATTTATCAAAAATAAATAATATAAAAAATGAAACAGTTGAAAATCCAATTGAAACTATAGGTAATTTAAGTCCTTTTCCATTAGAATCAATAAAATATAATAGTAAATGCATTGAAGATAGTAATTGTTGCAGTTTATGTTCTGGAACAAATATTAATCCATGTAACATAGTTGCACCAATTCCTGGTCCAAATTGGTTACCACAAAATGCAGAATCTGTTCAAAGTAGATTAGTAAATAATGATTATACTAGTTCAAAATGTCCTCTATAATAAATTATCTAAATCAATAATTATATTATTATTTAATTTATCATCATTTAATGTATCATTATTTAATGTATTAAATATATAATTATCATATATTTTTATACATATAAATGGAATTAATAAAAATAATAAATAGAGTAAATATAACATATTATCAAAATATATTTCACTATCTATATAATTTGTTTCATTATTTGTTATATTATAAGATTCATTAAATATGTTATATATAATAGGATCTTCAACTATAATATCAATATTAGAATTTAAAAATGCGGTTGAATTATATATATTAGAATAATAATCTATTTTATTTATTAATAATTTATTATTGATAGAATTAATTAAAATATTTTTTAAATTATTATAATATGATAATGGTGTTCTAATAAATAATTCTGGTATATCTGATATTTTTATAATAATATTAATATATAATATATTATCAATATATAATAATTTTCGATTGTTATTAATAATTTTAATATTATTACTATCTATATTTAATATTGAACTAAGTGAAATTATCAATATTAAATTATTTTTTGGAGTTAGATCGTTTATATCTAAATTATTGATAGTCATCAACAATTTAAATAATAATATTTGTTTTTTATAAATTAAATTATTTGAAGGTTCATTTGTTGGATTTATTAACGGCTCATTTGTTGGATTTATTAAAGGTTCATTTGTTGGATTTATTAACGGCTCATTTGTTGGATTTATTAAAGGTTCATTTGTTGGATTTATTAAAGGTTCATTTGTTGGATTTATTAACGGTTCATTTGTTGGATTTATCAAAGGTTCATTTGTTGGATTTATTAACGGTTTATTTGTTGGATTTATTAAAGGTTCATTTGTTGGATTTATTAACGGTTCATTTGTTGGATTTATTAAAGGTTCATTTGTTGGATTTATTAAAGGTTCATTTGTTGGATTTATTAAATAAATGTTGGAATAACTATTTAAATAACTATTCGAATAACTATTTGAATAACTATTTGAATAACTATTTGAATAACTATTTGAATAACTCAATTTGTAATTAAATATTTTTTCTTTTCTTTCTCTTATAATTAAATTATAATCCATTAAATTACCACTATACTGGTTAATAAAATAAAATAATAATATAAATTTCATTATATTATTAATATAATATTTTTTTATATAATGTATATAATCCAATTAATTTTATAAAATTATTTAATTATATTAGTGATATTAACCTATAACTTATTTGTAAATGTTCTATATCATAGAATTTACAAATTCTTCTTAATACTTTTCCGTATATTTTATATTTACATTTTTTCTCAGGTATTTTTAATGTATTTTCATTATATTCAATTATAGCATATGCCTTTTTATCTAATGCATCATTTTGAAGTTTTATCTTAATAAAATCTTTTGATATTTCATTAAGATTATATAATTTTACAATTATATCACTTTTTATCATTGAATTTTCTAATATAATATCATTATTATTAAGGATTGGTATAGAATTAATTGTACAATTAACTGGATCATTTGATATAGGTTTACATATTTCTCCATTATATTTTTGATAATTATGGTAATCACACCTTTTTATATTATACATTATTTCATTTACTGAAATAATTTTATCATAACATAACATATAATGTTCTCTATCATATATAGTAAAATTATCATAACATATATAATATTTTTGTTTAATAATATTATGTAACTCATATATATTAGAATTTGTTATACAATCTTTTGAATTACATGCTAGATAATATGCATTTGCATTTAAAAATAAGAGAATAGATATAAAATATATCATTTTTATTATTATAAAAACAAAAAAATATTATAATATTTTTTATTTCAATTTTTATTTTGATGAATATCTTCAATTATTATCATTAAAATAATAATAATTAATATAAATAGTGAATCTCTCAAAATTATTATTTCTTTGATAAATAAATTTATGATAAATCTAAATAATTTAAAAAACAATATTATTCCTAAAATAAATAATAATAAATTAATTAGTATATTAATTAATATATTCATTAAAGTCTATTAACTTCAAATTAATTTTAATAATTTTATTAATTTATTATTATAATAAATTAAATAATCAATTTTTATATGTAATAATTATATGTAATGATTATATATAATATGGATCAATATATTCTTATTATAATATTTATAATAATTATATTATTTTATATACTATGTAATAATTATATAAAATATGAAAATTTTTCAAATGAATACTTATATCCTATAAAAGGTTTATCAGAAATATGTTCTAAAGAAAATTTATACCCATCTTATATGCCAAAATCATGTTATGTAAATGGTAAATTAAATTCATATGCTAATTGTAAATGCGAAGATAAAGAAGGAAATTGTAAAATATGTTATGATACAATCAAAAAAGATACTGGTGCAAATATTGTTTATAATGCGGATTTTAGTTAAATTATTTAGTTATTAAAAAATCTGAAATTTCTTTTTTAATTTTTAATGTAAATTTTTTCTTACTTTTTTCATTGATTTTATTTAATTTTTCTATTTTTAATATATTTTCTAAACCATCTATATTAATAGAATATCTATTCATAAATCTAATTAATTTACTATCATTATATGGAAGTTTTGGAATTTTTGTATAATTAATATTATTTGTATCAATATTTGTATCAATATTTGTATCAATATTTGTATCAATATTTGTATCTGTATCAATATCTGTTTCCATATCATCTTCTGGATCATTTGAAGAATTTGTTGATTCTTTATAATTTTCAAAATATTCTGACATTATTTGAGTCAAATATATTAATTCATCTAAATCAAGATTTATTTTTCCAATTGAAAACTTTGCACTATTTAATAATTTTTTATTTACATACATTTGTGATATTTTATTTAATAAACTTGTAAATTGAATATCAATTTTTTTATCATTTTTTTTACTTTTTAATTCATTCATATAATAATTTGGAATATAAGAACCATATAATGATGCATAATTATATAATTCATCCCAATCTTGTACTTCAAATATATTTGTTTGTATAGTATCATGTATACATAATGATTCTAATACATTTTTGTATACACTTAATTTTTTTTTAGGAGTATCATCAATATTTTTAATAAAATTTATTGAATTATGATATAACATTAAAGGAATTAATAAACAATCAATATCAAATAATAATTCACATTCTTTTATGTTTAATTTTGTTGTAATTAATAATTTAGTAGAATCTATTAATTGTATTTCTTCTTTTTTTTCACAATATGCTTTTTTAAATTGTTCAAATAATTCTTTATTAATAGTTCCATCTTTTGACATAATAAATAAATCCTCTAATATCATAATTAATCTTCTAACATCTCTTTTAGAATATTCAATAATATCTATTTTAACATTATTTGTTATTTTTTTATTATTTTTTGAATATATATCATCAATAATACATATTAATTCTTCATTTGTTGGGGTTTCTAAATAAATTACTTCTGAATATTTTTTTAATTCTGTAATTTTTTTATCACTTATATCATTTGATGTGCAAATTATTGGATTATATATTTTAATATAATCATCTACTAATATTTTTGTTTTTTTAACTTTTTTTTTATCTAATTTATTCTTTTGCAATGTTTCATATTTTTCATTTTGTTTTAAAATTGATAAAAATTCTGTAAATCCACCTTTATCACTTAATTTACATATTGTATCTATTTCATCTAAAAGTATACCAACTGGTTTATTTCCTTCATTAAACATATCAACAACATTCTTATATGTTAATGATTTTTTTAAAAAATCACCAATTTTTTTTTGACTACGTAAATCAGTTGAATTTAATTCTATTTTTTCATAATTATATTCTTTTAATATAACATCTGCTAATATTGTTTTACCTATACCTGTTGGACCAATTATGAATAAAACTTTTGGAACTAATTCTTTTTTTTTATAAGATTCAATCCAATTTTGAGCTTTTTTAATTTCTATTATATTTGTTTTAAATTCATTTAAAAATTTAGGTTTATATGTTTCTAACCAATTCATACTTTTTATTAATTAAGATTATTTTAAATAATTATATTTTAGATAATAGAATATTTATAATATTTAGAGTTCAATAAAAATCAATCTATATTAATATGTTTAATAATTTTATAATTAAATTAAATAATCAAAATTTTTAAAATCATAATCTTCAACAGGTAAATTTACTGCCTTTATAATTCTAGAAATATCTTTACTATTAAATATATGTGTCATTGTAACAGAGGCTTTAGTAGATGTTGGATAATTTATATTTTTAAGAATCTTGTTATATAAATTTATTGACATATTATTAATAAAATTATTTCTATTATATAACATACATTTTAATAAATATAATCCTTTATCACTTATATTATTAATTATAGTTATATTATTGTTATATCTTTCTTTTGTTATAATATCTAAACCTTCTAAACCAAATATTTGTATAAATCTTTTATCAATATTTAATTTAAAATTATTATTAATTGCTAAGATTGGATTGATAATTTTACCATTTTCAAATAGATATACAGGTAATTTATTTAAATAATATTTCATTCCAAAATAGTTTGTTTCTATTAAGATCATATCTGGAAATTCAACAAATAATAGAGAATAATTATTATCAATATATATTGTCTTAAAATTATGACTTATATATATTTTTTTATTATTAATCATTTTATAACTTTCAGGATCTTTGAATAATTCTGAACAGTTTTGTACAATTCCACTTAATTTTTTTATTAAATATTTTATAGATTCTTGTTTATACTTAAAACCTACTTCTTTTCTTTTTTCTTGTGTAATTGGTGTAATTGGTGTAGTTTGTTGTTGCTGCTGCTGTTGCTGTTGTTGCTGTTGCTGTTGCTGTTGTTGCTGTTCAACTCCTCCTAATATTAATTCTTCAAAATCATTATTTAATTCGTTAAAAGTATCTTTTAATAATTCTTTTTCATTATTTTTTTTATTTAATTCTTGAGTTAGATTATCATATATTTTTTTAGAGTTACCTTTTAAAGTATTTGGAGATTTATTATTTAAATAATCAGATATAATTTTTTTATCTAATTTGAAAATATTATCTTTTAATATATCATCAATTTTTATTTTATAATTTATAAAAAATTGAGGCTTTAAATTCGTTTCTAAATAATCTTTTGAATATTTTCTATATATAGCTTTTAATACTTGTAATTTAATACCTTTTTTTTGATTTTCATTAAATTTTTTTTGATTATCCATTAATAATTTATATGTCTCTTTTTTATGATATATTTTTATTTTATCATCATCTTCTATAAAACGTATTGTTAAATAAGTTCCTTTATTAATTTTTCTGAATCTAAATATAGCTTGTGCAAAATCACTCATTTTAGTGTTTTTGTTTATTAAAATTAATACATGTCCTTCATTTGGTTGTTTGATATCTGTTCCAATAGTATGTGATTGATCATAATAATAAAAATTATCATTATTTATTCCTTTAAAATTTTCAATTATACCGTTTCTTAACTGATATGGATTATTGTCTTTATCTATAAATATTATATTTTTTTGTGGTAATTCAATTGAAATTTTTTCTGCAATTGTTTTATTATTAAAATTTAAAAAATACCCATGTAAATCTATAATACCTCGAGGAATTTGGTCATTATCTGTTAAAATTTTGATAAAATATTTAATTTTATCAATATTATATTTATTGAATACATTAATTTTATTTACATTAACTGATTTGTTCATATTTTTTAATATATTACATATACTTTTTTTATAATTATATGTTGTATATTTATAATTTTTATTTATATTTTTGTTAGATATATTAGATTTTTTAGGATTATCTTTTCCATTTATAGCATCTATTACATTTTGTTTTTCGTCTGGGTCTGGAATTATCTTATTAAAAACAAAATCATTTACACTTTTATAATCAAATAATTTTAAATAAGCTGTTCCAGTATATCCTACCTGCCATTGATTATAATTATTATAAATTATATCCTGAAATGATATATTATATTGTGTTTTAGCATAATCAATATTATCACTATTAATAATGTAAAGATATTTTACTAATACTTTTTTATCTAAACGACTATTTATTATATTGAATACTTTTTCTAATTCTGTAATTTTAAATTTTTCATCACTAAACTCTTCATAACCATATATATATTTATCTAAATCTTCATCTATTCCTATTAATTTTGGTAAAATTCTAATTACATTTTTATAGTCATGTAATTGACTTGTTAGTTTACATTCATATTTTTTAATATAAATTTTAAATGTTAGTATCAATGTATATAAAATAGAAGAAAAGTTTGATCCTACTATAGGAGTATTTTTTCTAGAAAAAGGACTACATAATCTATGAATAGTATTTTCTTCTTTTTTAATATATATAAAAGAAAATCCATAATCTAATTCATATATACTTTTTTTGGATTTTTCATAATAATATTTAATATTTTTTAATAAATAATTATATTTTTGATTATCAACGGTTTTAATACCATTAATTAAATTATACGTTTGAGTAAAAATATAACTAAAAATCTCTTCATCTATTTTTGTGTCTTTTTCAATTACTGAATTAAACATAGATGTTAAATAATTATAATGTGAGTCAAATTCATCAATTATATTAATTTCATTATTTAAATTTAATGTATTGTTTTCAATATTTTTAACCCATCTTTTTTTTGCATAATAATCTGAAAAAACATTTATTTGTAATGGTATAGTTAAATCTTCTAACATATTTGAATCTTCTAATATATCAGAATTATTTATCGTTATTTTAAATAACATAGCTGATAATTCAATATATCTATATACTTCTTTAACTAAGTGTTTTAATGTTATTATTGTTTTTTTTTTTTTTTTGATAAGTATAGCATGAAGAGATAACAATGGTGTAATTACTGATGATTTACCTTTACCCATCATAAAATGATGTAATTTTAATGATTTATTATCATTAAACATTTCATCTCTTATTTCCTTATATTTAATTATTTGTAATTCTTTATAAAAATATGGTAATTGTAATAAATAAACTATTTCAAATAAGTAAAAAATATTTTCATCATATTTTATTTTAAAACTAATTATTGATTCAATAGTATCAATAAATTCTATAAAATCCCATATTGAATTTTTATTCTCAATAATTTTATATATAATTTCAAATAGAATATTATTAATCATTATTTCAATATAATATTTTATATTACTTTGTGTACTTTGTGTACTTTGTGTACTATGTGTACTTTGTGTACTATGTGTACTTTGTGTACTTTGTGTACTTTGTGTACTTTGTTTACTTTGTGTACTTTGTGTAATTTTTTCCATTAACTTATTTATTGACTTAATAATTTCATCTCTTATTGATTTAAAAAAACTAATTTCAGATTGTGTAATATTATATTTTTTTGTATTTAATATTCCTTTACAATATGTTAATAAAAAATCAATAATAATATCAACTTTAGTATAACTTATATTTTTAGTATGACTATTACTATATTTTTCTTCACTTGTTGTATAATTATACGGCATATTATATTTTTTTATTAGGTCATCTATATAAGGCACAATAGGTATATTATGATTATGTCTCTTGCAAATTTTTTTATATATATTAGTATCAAAATTATTTATTGGTGAAAAATAAGAAGGACTTATATTTAGTTTAAGATAAAGATCTTCATAAGAATTTTTTTCATCATAATCTTTATTTATAACTTTAGAATAATATTTATTATTATTATTAAAAAAACAATTACTACTAATTAATTCTATAATGTAATTATTATGTTTAGTTTTATAAAATAAATAAGGTACATAAGAAGGTATATATATTGAAAAAGGATAATTATATATATCAAATAATAATTCTTCTTTATTAAATTCTAGTATGTCTTTGTAATACATATCAATCTTTACTTTTTTATCATTTTTATATATTTTAAATATCCTGGATTTTATTATAAATTTAGACGAAGTTATTATAATAATATCATTTGTTGACATAAAAAAGTTAATTTTATGAAAGTTATTATAATTTATTGATAATCTACATAATATATTTTTTATATCATTGTTTAATAAATAATAATCATATATTTGTATGTAACTATTTGTTAAAATGCGATAGTGAACTGATATATCATTAGACAATTTAAATTCATCCTCATTTACATAACATAAAATGTTATTATATATATATTCTTTAGTAAAATGATTGTTAATAATATAATTATAGATTTTATCATTACAATTATTTTCATTTATAAAAAACTGTGTATTATTAAAACTCGACATAGTTAAATATAATAATGGATTTGTATAAAAATCATTTAATGATATACATAAAAATTCAGAATATGTTAAGATATATATTATTGCATTTTTAAAAAAATTAATATTTGTATAAGTATGATTATATTTTTTAATAATGTTATATACTTTTCTTTTTAAATTTGAATATATATTTATTTTATTATTATTTTTAAAGATTTTATCATATTTCCAATTAGAATCTTCATATTTTAAAAAAGAATTATCTATTATACTTTGATAAATTAAATATTTATATAATAATACGTTTATATCTTTTATTGATAAATCATTTATATCTGTATTTTTAAATTTATAAAAAGTATCATAAATATTAATGTTTATCACAACTATATTTTTATTTTCTCCTAGATTTCTACTTATATTTCTTTGGTTTTCAATATTAAATATAATTAGTATTTCTGAATAATCTAATATAAAGAATAATGGATCATATATTGTTAAAAGTAAGTTTTTAACATAATATATATTATTATTACGCTTATTATTAAGCTTATTATTAAACTTATTATGATGATAGTTTAATATTTTACTATCATATTCCCTCAATATTGTTATATATGTATGATGCAGTATTAACAAATCATAAAAAGTTGTTAAATAGTTCACTAAATGATTTTGACTTGTTAAAATACTTTCTATTTGTTTATAAAATTTTTTAAAATCATAAATATATATTTCTTTTTTTTGTCTAGCTTTATATATTTGATATTTTAGAAATCTATTTAAATCTCTATAGAATAGACTTTTAATAGAAATTAATCTCTTATTTATATCTTTACCAATTTTTGGTATAGTTAAATATTTTATTAAATTATCGATACCTAAATCATTAAATATTACATCATTTCTATTATCATATAATCTTAAAATATTTTTTTCTAAATTATTATCTCTAATTAATTTACATATATAGCTATTAAAAAATAAATTATTGACATTGTCGTTATTTATTTTTGTTATATCATTTGACAAACATAATAGATTTATCATTATACGATTAAATATTTTACATATATTATAATAATCGCCAGAATCTTTTTTCATGGTAGTTTCATTAGTATTATTTAACATATTTAATATATAAATATTTAAACTTAAATTAAAATAACTATAAAATGTACAAGAATATTTTGATTGTTTCATATTTAATAATCCATACCTCTTACATGTAATATTATATTTTTTTTTTACAAAATTTTTCAAATTATCATTTTCATTTTCATTATTAAATCTTTCATTAATAGTTTTAATTAAATTATTAATATTAGTTTGTTTTTTTAGAGGAACATCTACAAATAGAATTTTAGATTCATTAATATGTTCATTAACTTTATTATTTATAAAAAGAAAATATAATTTATCTAATTCTTTAAAATTACGAATAGGAAGAGTAATAAGATAATTATCATATAACATAGACATTGTATTTGTAATTTTAAAACTATTACAATCTAATAATATATAATATAATAATGTATAACATAAATAACAAATATTATTTTTATTATTTTGTATATCATTAATGATTAATGTAATATTACTCATACTAATATCGTTTATTTTAATATCGATATTTTTAAGGGATGTATTTAAGGTATTTAAATTTTGTGATGTCATTGTTTTACGAATAATATGATCTATAAATTCTTTTACAAATAAAAATATTTTATTATATATATCTTCATTATCTACAATATATATTGTAGGAACTATATATTCGTATTCATCTATTTTATATTTAAAATTATTATTTGTTGTTATACCAGAATCTGCATAATAAATATAATATCTATCATTAAATTTTAATTTATATAATAATGTTAGACAATTTCCATAGTTTATTTCAAATAAATTATCTTTAACTAAACCAAAAAAATTATCTAAATTATATTTTTCTCTAATTATATTCCTAACATTATGATCTATTCCTATATCATTAATTCTATTAGAATTATTATAATTATCAAATAAATAATATATAGGAAACATTACAGTAGATAAATTATTGTCATTATTATTTTCATCTAGAGATGACATAATTGAATTTAGGTTTTGACTTGACCAAAAACTTGAACTTGAACTTGAACTTTTTGCTTTTTGAAACATAATCTTAATTATAATATATATAAATTTATATATTATAATTACGAATAAAATTATAAGTTTAATAAAATAAAATAATATAAATATAAATATAATAATGAAAAAAATAATAGATTGTTTTAGTTTTTACAATGAAATAGATTTACTAACATATAGATTAAATATATTAAATAATTATGTAGATTATTTTATTTTAATAGAATCAACTCATACTCATATTGGAAAAGAAAAAATACTTTTTTTTAATGAAAATAAATCATTATTCAAAGATTTTAATAATAAAATAATACATGTTATTGTTAATGATTTTCCACATAAATTTCCAAATATTAATATTATTAATAATGAACAATGGATTAATGAAAAATATCAAAGAAATTGTATAATTCATGGTATAAATCAACTTAAATTAGAAGATTTAGATATAATAATAATATCAGATTTAGATGAAATACCTAATCCAAATCTTTTATCAATTTTAAGAAATAATAATACTAATTTAACAATTGCATCTCTTGAAATGGATTTTTACTATTATAATTTAAATTCAAAACTAGTCAATAAATGGTATCATTCTAAAATTATTTCTTATAAAACATATAAAGAATTAAATATATCATTTGATGATATTCGTTTTTATCAATGTAATAGTATTAAGAATGGTGGATGGCACTTATCATATTTTGGTGATACTAAATTTATTAAAAATAAAATAGAAATGTTTTCTCATCAAGAATATAATAATATTAATTATACAAATGAAGAAAAAATTGAAGAAAGAATTAAAAATTCAAGTGATTTATTTGATAGACCATACGAAGAAATGAATAAAATATCTATAAAAGATAATAATAATTTACCACCATTTTATCAAGAATATTTATCTAAATTTATTTTAGATTAATAAAATATTCCTTCCAATAATTATATGTTTTATAATCATTTGGAGTTCCCCAACATAAATAATTTTCAACATTAAATATTTTAATTTTATATCCCATATTAACCAATGGTTCTATCATATTATCTACATAAAATTCATTATTAGTTTTATAATTTAATTCATATATTTTATTAAGACCTTCTTTAAAATATTTTCCTTTTTTAAATGTCATACTTCCTATAATTGCATATTTATTTTCAATATCTGTAAATGGTTTTTTTATAGAAACTCTTTTAATATAATCATTTTCATCAACATCCAACCATGCATACATATTTGGAAATAATTTACTGGTAGGATTATTCGAAAATGACCATATTATAATATCTACTTCTGAATCTTCTAATAATTTATCATATTTATCTATATCATAATATACTCCATTATCACATGCTGATATAAATACTGGTTTTTCTAAATCTATATCAAAATGCTTAAATGCTATATCACAAGTACATGCCTGACCTTCAGTGATATAATTTATATCTATAATTTCTGTTTCATTATAATATTCTTTTAATACTTTACCAATACCATAATCATTTATATGTTCAGTTTGACATATAAATATTTTTTTATTAGTTCTTGGTAAACATTCAACCGCTTTAATAATCATAGGTAATCCTTCTATATCTAACAAAGGCTTTGGTATTTCATAACCTTCTTTTGAAAAACGACTTCCAGCACCAGCCATTGGTAATATAAGTGTAGTATCATATTTATCAATAAAATCTTTATTAAAATTTATATCTCTATTGAGAAAATAATTTGACCATAATAAATATTCTTGTAAATCTTTTGGAGTACCCCATTGAAGCATTTTTTCTATTTCAAATACTCTAATATTTAAATTATCATCTTTCATTAAATTATAAACCATACTACAATAAAATTCATCATTTGTATTTATATTTTTATCTATTAAATCTTTAAAATATTTTTTTAAAATCTTTCCTGATCTAAAATAATATGTTCCATTTGATGCATATTCATTCATTTTATTATTTGTAAAAGGTTTTTTTTCTTGAATTTCTATAAAATTTTTATCAATTTCTTGAATAAAAGCATAATTATCACTACCTAACATATGTGGATGAAAACCAATATAAGAAGGAATTGCACCATCTAAATTATATTTTTTTATTTCAGCCTTAAAAATCTCATAATTCCATTTTGTTCCATAATCACAATATGATACAATAATTTCATCATTATCATTAATTTCTATTTCTGAAATTTGCATGATGGCATCAACTGGTCCTTTTCGATTATTAACAGATACTTCATATATTTTACAATTTGGAACTATATCATTTAAAATTTCTCTCATATTTGTTTCTTTTAAATATTTATCATTACAAATAAAAATAAATTCATCATTTTCTTTATCAAATAAATTGATAACATGTTCTATAATTGGTTTATTTTCAACAATTATTAATGGTTTTGGTTCTATATATCCATCCTCTATAAAACGTTTTCCTAATCCTGACATTGGAATAATGATTTTCATTTTATATATAAAAATAAATTATTCTTTATATATAAAATAAATGCTATATAAAATATATGAAGAAGAAACTAATATAATATATTATTTATCAATAAATGATATTATAAAATTAATAAAAAACAATATAGATAATACTTTTTATAAATATATTGAAAATATAAAAATTAAAATAAATAATAAAATAATTAAAACAGAATTTATATGTCATCGAATTAATACAATTAATGAATTACAAAATATTGATAAAGAATTTGGCGTAGAAATTGATTTAAGAGATGAAAATGATAAAATAATATTATCTCATGATCCTTTTTATAAAGATGAAAGTGACAACTTTGAAGATTATTTAAAAGATTATAAGAATAATACACTGATATTAAATATAAAATCTGAGAGAATTGAAATAGAATGTTTAAAATTATTAGATAAATATAATGTTACTAATTATTTTTTTTTAGATTCATCTTTTCCAATGATATATTTATTAAATAAAACGTATAATAATAATAAATTTGCATATAGATTTTCTGAATATGAATCACTTGATAATTTTATAAAAAATAAAGAAATGTATAAATATATTTGGGTAGATTGTTTTAATAATTTTCCTTTAAATAAAGAAAATTATAAAATTATAAAAGAAAATAATATAAAAATATGTATAGTATCACCTGAATTACAAAAACAATTTGAAAAAATAAAAGAATATAGAGAAATAATTATTGATAATGATATTATTCCAGATATGATATGTTGTAAATATTATAATATTATTTATTGGATTTAAATAAATTGTTTAATTATAATATAATTATCCAATTAGGTAATTTTATAGGATCTTCAAACATTTTTCTATAATCTCTTTTGTTATATAAAAAAATTTTTTTATTACTAAACAATTTATATTTACAATCTAATAAATAAATAAAAACAGCCCATGAAGAATCTAATAAATGTATTTCAATAGAATTTTCTATAATTTTAATAAAATCAAAAAAAATATTAGATATTTTATCTAAGTTTACAATCTTAATATTATTATCATAATTTTCAATTACTTCGTGATATAGTATATATTCTTTACCATTTAATTTTATAAAATTATTATAAGTATCTTCTTCTAATTCATAATTTCTATTAAATATAAAATTATTTATTCTAACTATATATGGAATATCATATGATTCATAGAATCCTTTTACAAAACAATTATCTATATATTTAAATTTATTTTTATCTTTTCTAAAAATATCATGATAACCTATACATAAAATATCACTATATAATGGTATTTTATATTTATTTATTACATTTTCAATTCTATTTTTTTGTATATCTAAGTTATTTTTATCTTCATATAAAATTATAATATTGTATAAATTTTTTGTAAAAAAATCTATTAATAAATTTGAATCATTTCTCATTATTAAATATATTTTATCATATATATTAGAATAATAATTAATTAATGAAAGACAATTAATTATATCACTCCAACCTTGATGAAAATATAGAATTCCTATTTTTTCATATTTTATAATATTATTAAAGTGATAATAAAAATTATTATGTAAAATCGAATCTTCATAAAAATAAATTAATTTCGCATTATTTATTAATGAACAAAATAATGAAAAACTTGAATGGCGTTGTGATAGAATTATATATTTACTTTTACTCATTAAATATAGATCAATATATGTTTGTTCATATGGAATATTAATTTCATAATTTATTATATTATATTTTGAATAAATATCTTCATAATTTATTTTAGTATCAATACAATCAGAACTAAAATAATAATTATTATAATCATTTATAATAAATTTATTTATTAATTCCATTGTTTTATTATTCAGATCATCCATATTATTTATATCAACCCCTTGAGCTTCATCTGCATTAATTAATTTAGATGATTTATCAGTTCTTCTTAAATGCACTGATATTAAATTTTTTGGAATATTTTTAATTAAATTTAATAATTTTGTAGTTGGTTTAAATTGATTTATTAAATTTTTAAAAATATTTATATAATTATTTTTATTATATTGTTTATCTATAAATTTATCATAAAAAGTAAATGGTGAATAAACTCCACCTAAATAAATATTACATAGTATATCATCTTCTGATTTATTATTTATTTTATTTTGTAATTCTTCTTTTGAAATAAAATGAATAATAGAAGGAAAATTAAAATATTGGATAACATTTTCAATTTTATAATCATCAATCCTTATATTATTCCATATTAATTTTTGAATATCACTAATTGTCTGTTCTTCCCATGATAAATATAATTCTTTATTAAATAATTTTGAAATGGAAGCAATAATAAATAAATCTATTAAACGATCGCATAATCCTGATTTTGTAGAGTTTCCCCATATGAATGACATTTATATTTAAATGTTAAATTATATTTAAATATAGACAAAGTCATTTTAGTAAAATTAAAATTATTTTATTAATTAAAATTATATATTTTAAATAGTTAAACTTTATTAAATTATATTTAAATATAATTTAATAATTATAATTATTAAATGAAACATTGTCACTTATCTTTATGTTGTAATGATTTACCTTTCTTAAAACAAAAATTACATTTTTTATATAATAATTTTGATCAAATTATATTTATTGATTATAATATTTTAAAAAAAACTAATTCAGATGATGGAAGTATTGAATATATTGAGAGTTTTAATGATTATGAAAAAAAAATTATTTTATTAAAAAATTTCAATCCAGATGAAATTATAGAATATAATGGAGTTCATATAATTGAATTACAAAAAATGTTTTCATATGGATCATCATTTATAAATGATGATATTGATATTGTATGGGCAACTGATTTAGATGAATTTTTTACATATGACTTAATTCAAAATGTTGAAAATTTATATTTAAATGACAATGAATTAATTTCAATTGATATACCTCATATTATATTTACATATAATCAATATAATGTATTTAATTATTTTTCTTTATTTTATATTAAACCACGTATTACAAGACACGTGAAAGGTAAAATTTATGGACATTGTAATTTTGAAACTTATGGTAAAACAATTAAATTAATAAATATGTATCTATATCATTTTTCATATATTGGTTTTAATAGATGTTATAATAAATTAGTTTTATATAATTCCATTGGCGATGGTTCTAAACATGTTTTAGACGAATGGTTAAATGAGTATAAATTAAATTTAAAAAATAAAAAAAAATATATAGATATATATCATCCAGGTAATACTTCAATTAAAACAATTGATTATAATGAATATATACCAGAATATATTAATATTAATGAAATAATTGATGAATTAAATAATATTTCTAAAAAATGTGTATTATGTATTCCTGTTAGAAATTCATTTAAATATTTAGATAAAATATTTAATAATATTTTAAAAATAAAATCAATATTTGATAATTTAATAGTATGTTTTTATTATGATATATCATTTGATAATTCTCTCTATTTATTACATGATTTTAAAAAAAAATATGGTAAAGATTGTTTTATATTAACAAATAATGAAAAATTATTAGAATATAGAACTCATAGAATAGCAAATGCAAGAAATAAATTAATTGAATTTATTGAAAATAATTATTCAGATTATGATTATTTTATAATGATGGATGCTAATAATAAGTGTATATCAAATATAAATACTTACATTTTAAATGAATATCTATATAATAATGATTGGGATTCTTTATCATTCAATAGATCAAAATTATTAAATGGAAATTATGATATATGGGCTTTACAATATTATCCATTTGTTCATCATTGTCATTCATTTAGTGGTAAACTTGATGTAGTTTATATAATGAGAAATGATATAACAAATAAATTAAATTCTTTAAAAGAAAATGAATTATTTGAATGTTATTCTGCTTTTAATGGTTTTTCTATATATAGAACAAAAAAATTTTTGAATATCAGATATGATGGAATTACTCAAAAATATTTTTCAAATGAATATATTGATAATATGTTAAGTTATCTTAAATATAACTATAATTTAAATTTAAATATAAATTATGATAATGTAGATAATTCTCACGGAGGAGGTAAACAAAATTGCGAACATATTGGTTTCCATATAGATTCTATTATTAAAAATAATGCAAGAATTCGAATATCTGGAAAACATATTTTTGATTAGTTTATCTAAATATAGGATGAGACATTCTAGTAATTTTTTACTAATATTTTTTATTGATAATATTATCAATAAAAAATATTATTTTTGATAATTATATGACATTGTTTATATAATTTATTTATTAGTTTAATAATCTACTTCATTCCATTCTTCAAATACAAATATATCACCATGCCATATTTTTTTAATTTTTGGATAAAAAATATTTGAATAAAATCCTAAAAATCCAATTAACCATGAAAATGTACCATTTGATAATACTATATTTTTACAAGTTGATCCAAACATAATTGTTTCAACTTCATCTTTATCAATTATTTTTAAATTATATTTATCTATTAATTTTTTACATATTTCATCTTCTATTGTGTCTGATGAAATATATCCATTTTCAAAATTAATATTTGATAAACATTTATCATAATAAGAAAATAATGGAGTAAAATGTGGTACATCACCAATTCTTATATGTACAAATACATCATTATTATTATTATATCTATCTTTAAAATAATTACTATTTAAAATATTTTGATTAAAATGAGTATTAAAATATTCTTTCATAAAAAATACAAAATCACGTGTTTGAGCATAAAAATGACATTCATCTGATAAATAAAAATTTTTATCTAAAATTAAGTTATCATTAACATAATCCATGAAATTATCATTATTAATTAAAAATGAATCATTAAATCTATTAGTTCCATCTATATATAAAGATATACCTAATTTTTTTAATTCTTCATAATATCCATATTCAAATTTAATGTTATATTTTCTTGAAACAATATCGAAAAATATATTTCTAAAAAAATGATTACACAATCTTCCGGGTAATAATATACTTGAATTAATCATTTATTATATTAAATAATATATCTTTAAGATGATTTTTATATTTAAAGGTATATTCATATAAAATTATATGAATAAAAAAAATTTAGCAATATTTATTAGTGGTAGATTACTATATTATAACGAATGTTTATATCCTATAATAAATAACCTATACCAAAAATATAATGTTTATTTATTTTTTTCAATAAATACTTTTTCATTAGATATAAATAATCAAAAATCAACAAGTATTGAATTTATTATTAATGATTTAAAAAAAAAATTTGGTGAAAGTTTTTGTGAATGTAGTTTTGAAGAATATAAATTACCAAAATATATAGTTGATAAGTATATAGAGAATAATATAAATACATTTGGTTATAATGTTTTTTCATGTTTTTATAATGATCGAAAAAATTTTAGATTAATTGAAGAATATGAAATAAATAATAATATTAATTTTGATATAATTTGTAAAATTAGAAGTGATTTAATACTTTATAACGATATAGATTTTATTATTGACAATAAAGATGATTTAATAATACATAATAAACATATGATGGAAATAAGATATTGGGGGCATTTTTATAATGATACACCTTTAATGATATCAGATGCTTTTGCATATGGAAATAAAAAAAGTATGAAAATATATTGTTCTACGTATGATTGGATATTAAAAAATAATCTGAATGGGTTATATTTTCAAACATTTGAAATAGCTTTAACAGATAGTATTTTACAACATAAATTTTATGAATGTATTGGTGGAGAGGAATATCCATTATTAACAAAGGAAGAAATAATAGATAGATATATTAATAATCCATATAAAGTAAAAATAAATTATCTAGATAATATAAACTATAATTTAGTTCAAAATAAATTACGGTCTTGTAATAATTTTATAGTAGATATAAATAATGTATATGATTATACGAATGTATAATTATTATATTTTTAACAAATATACCAAATATACCAAATAAATAGGATTATCTCTAAAGTATAGAAAGTAAATATCTTTCAAAATATTCTACATTTATTATAAAATTACCATTAATATCTTCATTAATATTTGAATATAAATTATAATTTAATTTAAGATATTTAGCTATGTTTTTATAATGACTATGATCAAACCCATTTGTTCCTTTATTACAAATTTCAATAATCTTTGAGTTATTATTTGCAAATAATATAAAAGTTAAAGAACTACTATGTGTAGACAATATTGTTTCACTTTCCATGAAGATTCTGATTTTATCTAAACATGAATAATCTTCGAATTGAATATATTCAAAATCGTATTTTTGTAACATATATTTCATTTCTTCTTCATTTAAAATATTTCTTTTAGTTATACTATTATGATATTTTTCACTATTTTTTCTGGTTATATAAATTCTTTTTCCTTTTACCATTTTAAAATTAGTTTTATCTATAAATAAATCTCTTAAATATGGTAAAACTACATCTGAATGATCACCTGTAACTAGTCTTTTTTCTAAAGTTTCACCATAGATACTTATTATTTCATAATTATCTATTTTTGATAAATCTTCAATTAGTATAAATTTTTCTTTAATAATTTCAAAAGCTTCTCTTTGAAATTGTAAAATATTTTTCATATAAATTTTAATTGGATATTAATTTCTTTAGTTGGTTTATCAACTATATTATTATCTTCTAGTAATACAGAATCATTATCTTTCTTATTATATTCTTTATTTATTATATGGGAGCTGTAGAATATATGTTTCTTACCATAATTTTAATAAAATAAATAAAAATATATTTAAGATATTTTTATTTATTTGTATTTTTATAATAATCATTAACATTGTATATGAATTATATTTTTATATTTTTTATTATCAATTATTTATAAAATAGATTAACTTTTTTTCAGATAAATTCTAATAATATGTTTATTTCTTTATAAAATCTTAATATTTATAAAAAATTTAATAAATAAAAATTAAACATTTTTCGTAAAACTATTTATTCTACAGCTCCATGGTATAAACCTCCTAAATTATATATAAAGAAATGAAATATATATTGTCCTCCTCTACCTTCTAAATAAAATATAGTTTCTTTATCTTTTTCATTCATTAGTATAATAATATTATTTATAATAATATTATTTATAATAATATTATTTATAATAATATTATTATTATTACGAATAAAATACTTTACACCTTTGTACATAACACCAGTAACTTAAGGTTTTTATAAAATATATAAAAAAATATTTATTTGGAATATTTTTTTTTTTTAATAAATGCAGTACTAGTAATCATTGTGTTTAAATTTCTTTTAATAAAATCTAAATTTATTTTAGAAGATACATCTTGATATGAAGTATTATTTATAAAAAAAATTCCTTAAATATTAATTTTTATATTTAAACTAGGTCTGGTCTAGACCCCATTGCTGTTAGTCTGGTCGAATTTTAAAGAGTTATTATAAATTTTATAATTTTTCACTCAGTCCTAATTTAAACGAACTTATTTTTTATAAAATAATAAAGAAATTCAATATTTTAAATAACTAAAATATAGTTTTTATTCGTTTTATAATTAAAAATAATATAATATATATATTATGAATTTATGTTTAGTTTTTTTATGTGATAAACCTTATTTTAACAAATTTATTTATACATGTAATCAATTAATAACAAATGGTAAATATAATGGAGATATTTGTTTAGTAATTGGAGATGATTTATATAACGATGATTTATTAGAATGCGATACTATAAAAAATAATAATATTATAATAAAATATTTTCCAAATATCATATTTTCAGATAATTTTTTAAATGTAAATAATACTATAAATACTGATGGTAGACATTTAACAAAAAAATTTCAATGGCACAAACTTCATTTATTTAATACTTTTTTTAAGAAATGGGATTATATTTTTTACTTAGATTGTGGAATAACAATTTTTTCAAATATATCTTCAATTACAGATACAGTCTCCGAAAATACACTATTAGCACATTCAGACGCATATCCTTCATATGAATGGAAATTACATACTCAATTTGATAAAAATAATGTAGGATACTTTACAAAACTTGATAGTATATATAATTTAAATATAGATTATTTTCAGACAACAATAATGTTATATGATACAAAAATAATAGAAGATAATACATATAATGATTTATTAAAATTAACATTTGATTATCCAATTAGTAGAACAAATGAACAAGGAATTATTGCATTATATTTCACAAATATTAAACCTTTATTTAAACAAATAAAAACGAATGATGAAAACAAATATTATTATGATTATTTGTCAAGAAATAGTAATAATGAATATATTATGTTAAAATCAATATAGATATAATTCAATTCTTTAATAAATATGTCTTAAAAAATCATAAATTTAGATTTATATAAAAAATTTATTTTTATATTAGTTTAAATAATATATAATATATATTATTTAAAGTTAAAATGCTTATATCACTCGATTATTTAATATTAAAATACAATATTATTTTGAATGGAGTAATACATGTAGGTGCTCATGAATGTGAAGAAATTACTTTATATGAAAAATATATTGATAGAAATAAAATATTATGGATAGAAGGATTAGAAAATAAGGTCTTATTAAATAAATCAAAATATAAAAATTTATTAATAGAAAATGCTGTAGTATCTGATATAGAAGAAACAGTTAAGTTTAATATATCTAGTAATGGACAATCATCATCTATATTAGAATTTGGATTACATAAACAATTTCATTCAGATATAACTTTTATTGATACAGTTTATGTTAATACAAAATTATTAAAAAATATTTTAATAAATTATAATATTCCATTTAATTTTATTAATTTAGATATACAAGGAGTTGAATTAAAAGCATTAAAAGGAATGGAAAACTATTTAAATCAAATTCAATATATTTATACAGAAGTAAATTCAGATTATGTTTATGAAAATTGTTGTTTAATAGAAGAAATTGATTTATTTTTATCAAAATATAATTTCATTAGAGTTGAAACAGAATGGTGTGGAGAAAATAAATGGGGTGATGCATTTTATATTAAAAATTAAAATTTTAAATATTCTGGAATGATATAATTATCTCTAAAACTTTTACAATTATTTATTGTTTCTAAATAAATAGAATCATTATGTAAAATATGTTCATAATGAAGATCTTTAACTATATGAAAAGATATATTATTTATTTGTTGAAAAACAAGTAAATTAAAATATAAAACATCACATGCACTAATATTATTTATTATATCATAATTATAATAAATCTTTATTAAATCTTTTGTTAATACATAATTTCCTAAATTAAATAAAATATTATTTGTCATATAATTTTCCTTTAAATTATTTTTAGTAATAATTTTATTTTCAAAATTTTTAAAACTAAAATTTGGTTTTGCAAAAGATGGTGATAAAATAAAATTATCTTTTAAATTATTTTTAAAAATATAATCTCTTACAATTATAAAATAATCTTTGTCTACAAAATTGTCTGAATCAATCAATGCAATTATATCAAAAGTAGCATTATTACATACATTTAATTTATTTAGAAAAACTCCTAATATATTATTATTTTTATTAATTATAATTTTATTATCTAATATAAAATTATTATATTTATTAATAATTTTATGATAATCATTTCCATTTTCATCAGAAATAACAATTTCATTTATTAATCCTTCTTCTAAAAAAATAATATACTTATCTAAATAACCTTCTAAAAAATTATCAAATCTGTCTTTTGTTGGAATACATAAAGAAATTTTTAAATCCATTATAATATTATTTATTTAAAAATTATAATATTATAACGAATAATTTATTTATAAACTTAAAGATATATTTTTTAGATAAACTATATGTCTCTTATTAATAATAGTTTATTTTATGTTTCAAATTCAGTTATCTATCCACCTTTTAAAAATGGATATTATTTAGAAGAATATTTTTTTAATTATATGTTAAATAATAATCTAAAATATGATAATAAAGGTAGATTATATATACCGTCATTATGGACTAATTTTCAAATAGAAGGATGGTTTAATGATAAAAAAAATGAAATGCAAAATTCTTTAAATGAATTTATATTAAATAATTATTGTGAAAATGGTTATTTTACAATAGTACAATATGATGATGGTCCATTATTAAAATTACCAGAAAATACTATAATATATGGAGCATGTAGTGGAACTATACCACTACCATTGATATATGAAGATAATAATAATATATTAAAAAATATGGTTAAGAAATCGTTTAATGAAAAAAATATATTATGTTCATTTGTTGGAACTATTACACATAAAGTTAGAAATGATGTTATTAATAAATATATTAATAATTCTAATTTTATTTTTCAAATAAATCAAAGTTGGAGTTCAAATGTATCAAAAAATTTACAAGATAATTTTATAAATTTAACAATTGATTCTAAATTTTGCTTAGCACCAAGAGGTTATGGTAGATCTAGTTTTAGATTTTTTGAAATTTTTTTATTAGGTAGTATTCCAATTTATATATGGGATGATATTGAATGGTTACCGTATAAAGATATTATTGATTATTCAAAATTTTGTATATCTTTAAATGTAAACCAATTAGATGATTTAGAAAATATATTATTAAATATTACAGAAGAAAAATATAATAGTATGATTAATGAATATAATAATATGAAATATATATTTGAATTAGAATTTATGAAAAATTATATATTAAATAATTAAATTTTATTATATAGTCATCACATTTTAGAATTCTACCAAATTTTTTTATAAATATTTATAAAAAATGTATAACTCAATAAATAATTATAATAAATTAATAAAAATATTTTTAAAAAATATTTTTAGTAGATTTTTAAAAAATATTTTTAGTAGATTTTTAAAAAATATTTTTAGTAGATTTTTGTTTTGCGATGACTATAATATTAGGCCTGGCCCTGGATGGCAAATTTTATAATTTTTTTTATTTAACTTATATTTTTATTGATATTATAAAAAATATAATATTTTATATTAGTGTCTAAAAATTTGCCATCCAGGGCCAGGCCTATATAAGATTTACGAATAAATAGTTTTATAAAATATTTTATTCTTATCTATCAAAATTTATAAAAAAAATATTAAAATTTATCTAAAAAATATTTTAATTTATATAGACTATGTCAATAAGGAAAATATACTTTTAGTGTTTCATATAAATTTAACACTTTCATATAATTTTTATATTTTTTCTGGAAATGCCATAAAATTTAATATAGTCATTTCTAAATTTAAAAATTTTAAATAAAGATAAAAACTTGTTTCAGGATGAATAAATTCATTGTTTATAATAATATTTTTTATATGATATATTTGTGATAAAATTTTTAAAGTTATATTTTTATTAGATATAGAAATTACATCTGGACAAGAACCCATATTATATATATTAAAAGCTGGTTCAACTGCAAGATATATACTATTATTATTATTTAATATAATATTATAAAAATTACTTATTTTTTCTTTATTAAAATATATTCCACATCTCAATGTAATTATAAAATCAAATTCAATATTATTATTTTCTTCATATTCTAATATAGTTTCACTACTTTTATTTTTTATATATAGTCCCATAATATAATGTTGAATATTTTTTTTATGGCTATTTGTTACATCCATTTTAAAATTATTATTATATTCTTCTACTTCTAAAATAGATGGAATATCGAATGTTTTAATATATGCATTTGGAAATATTACTTTAAATGAATCAATATTTTCAGTATTCCATGTACTATATAATATATAAAATTCATTAATTCATCTTTGATATAATAATCAAACATTTCTTTTGTTATATTTAATCTATCTGGTTTACCATAATAATTTATAAAATAAATTATTTTTTAAATAAATACTCATTAAAAATAATTTTTATTATAATGTAAATGAATATATGTACTGTTTTTATATGCAATAAAACATATTTTAATAAATTTATTTATACATGTAATAAATTAATAACAAATCGTAAATATAATAAAGATATATGTTTAGTAATTGGAGATGATTTATATAATAGTGAATTATTAAATTGTGATATTATAAAAAATAATAATATTATAATAAAATATTTTCCAAATATAATATTTTCAAATGATTTTTTAATATTTTTATTTTTAAACATTAATATATGATAATTTTTTTAATGTTATTATTGTAAAAATAACTGTCCAAAAAACCTAGATTTGGGTGTACAAATTTTAAATTTTTTAATTTATTATCTTTTATCTTAAAAATAAAAAACAAATATTGATTTTTAATTAATATTTTATTAAAAATCAATATTTTATTAAAAATCAATATTTTATTATAAATGATTTATTGATATATGATTTATCCAATAGTTCAATGGTTATTCAAAGAAATAATTGCAAATAAAAAAAAATAAAGAAATATATACGTTGGAGATGTTTCATAATTATGTTATCAATGAATTATTGATAAATATTTTTTGTTATTTTATTAAAATACAAACTAAAAATAAAAAACAATTTTTTTATTTTTTAATAAATTAATATTAAATTGTTTTGTTCATTAGAGATCTGAATTATTACGATGATAATTGATTAAGCTATATGCAAAATAATTTTTTTACTTATAAAACTTCATACCCATTACAACGATTGGTTATAATAAATTTTTTACTAATTTGTATTATTTTTCTTTGTTAATTCGGTGTTTTAATTGTGCAAATGTATAAAGTAACAATATAGGAATTGTAATTATTTTATTAAAATTAATTATTGATTAAATAATGAAGGTGTTGTATAATTCATGATAAAATATATTATTGAATAAGTTAAAATATTATTTTATAAAATTATCAATAAAATGAATATTTTTTAAATAAATAATCAAACAATAAATATTTTTTAAATTTTTTAACAATATTTTTAAAATATTAATTATTTAGTAGTTAATATTATCTTAACAATAATAAATTATTGTACAAGTAATATTGTACAAGTAATACAAATAATTTATTTAATATTAATAAAAATGTGTTTCATGTTGTTATATATTATAAATTATTAAAAAATGATTTTTATATTACCTGTAAAATTATATATAAAAATAAAAAAAAATTATATAATGGATCAATATGAGGATTTAAAATATTTTACTACTATTGATAAAGTTTTAGATAAAATTAATGAATACGGTGTAGCAATTATACCATCTATTTTAGATGATAATGAATGCATTGATATGTATAATGGTATTTGGTCTTATTTTGAACAAATAACTCAAAAATGGGAAATTCCAATGAATAGAGATAATAAAGAATCATGGTCTCAAATATATAATTTATTTCCATTACATTCTATGCTAATTCAATATTTTAGTATAGGTCATGCTCAAGTATCTTGGGATATGAGGCAAAATGAAAAAATTATTGAAGTATTTGAAAATATATATAAAATCAAAAAGGAAGATTTATTAGTATCATTTGATGGATTAAGTTTTTCAGTTCCTTTTGAAGTAACTAAACGTGGATATAATAGAAATAATACATGGTATCATACTGATCAGAGTTATTTAGATTCTAATTTTAAATGTATTCAAAGTTTTGTAACAGCACTTGACGTAAATAATGGTGATGCAACATTAGCTTTTATGGAAGGTAGTAATAATTTTCATAAAGATTTTGCAATAAAATATGATATAAAAAATAAAGATGATTGGTATAAATTAACTAAAGAAGAAGAAAATTTTTATTTAGAAAAAGGATGTGAATATAAAAAAATAAAATGTCCTAAAGGGAGTCTTGTTTTATGGGATAGTAGAACTATTCATTGTGGTGCAGAACCATTAAAGGAACGTTTATTACCAAATTTTAGAGCAATAATATATTTATGTTATATGCCAAGAAAATTATGTGATGCGAAAAATTTAAAAAAAAAACAGAAAGCCTTTAATGAACAAAGAACAACAAGTCATTGGCCATCTAAAATAAAATTATTTCCTAAAAATCCTAGAACTTATGGAAAAAAATTACTTGAAATAGAAAAGATTGATCCACCAAATTTAAATTCAATTGGTAAGAAATTAGCAGGATTTTAAGAAAAAAATATTCAAAAAACATATTGGAGCTATAGAATATATATTTCTTACCATAATTTTAATAAAATAAATAAAAAATATATTTAAGATATTTTTATTTATTTGTATTTTTATAATAATCATTAACATTGTATATGAATTATATTTTTATATTTTTTATTATCAATTATTTATAAAATAGATTAACTTTTTTTCAGATAAATTCTAATAATATGTTTATTTCTTTACAAAATCTTAATATTTATAAAAAATTTAATAAATAAAAATTAAACATTTTTCGTAAAACTATTTATTCTACAGCTCTATTATTTTATACTTATTAAATATTAAGCATATGACATTATAGGCCCAGTGCCTCTAGTCAAAAATTATAATTTTTTTATTTTTACTTATATTTTATAATTATGTCTAAAAATTTGCCATGAAGAACCATGTCTATATGACATTGATTCTAGTATTTTTTATTTATTATAAATTAATTTTTTTGATTTTCTCGTTTTTTTTGATTTTCCACCAGAAATTTTACTTTTATTTGCAATATTAAACCAGTATTTGTCACATTCAAATGAAATATCAAAAGAATTACATTGATAACGTTCTTTTATAATAGTTGAAAAATTACTATAATTATCTGCTATATAAAATTGTAATCTATATGGCGTATAACTTGTTGTTTCTATTGCAACATAATAATGAATATCTTTAATTTTTATTTCTAAATATACTAATGAATGATAAGATGAATTTATAGTAATACCAATCTTTCCATAAATAGATTCAATAGTTCTTAAATCAACTTCTTTTTTATTTTTTTTCCACGCAGTAATTATTATTTTACCAACTTTAACTCCAGTCATCTTTAGATTCTTACATATATATTCAGCATTTTTTCCACAAGAAGTTGGATATTGAAATCGTTTATAGTCATATAAATTGTTAATTTTATCATAAATCTTACCTAAGTAAATAGTAATATCACTGTCATAAGAAGAAATATATGTTATTATATATTTATAACTGTTTTCTCTATAATATAGTATAGTATCTCCTAACATAAAAGAATCATAATAACAACCAAAAAAATTAAAATATGACAAAAAACTCATATATTATAAGTTAATATAAAATATTTAGGAAAGATTATTAATTAGGACCATGCACTATTCAGATAAGCTGTTTCATAATTGGTTATAAATAAAATATACAATAAAAAATAAATATATTTTTAAATTGTACAATTATTTTTAATAATTATTTTTTTGAAATAGTCAAAATCATTTTTTTATATATTTCTATTTTATTTTATTGTAAAAATATTTTTTTATAAAGTTATTTTTATTGATATAATTGAATAATGATTATATATTTATAATAAAATAATATAACTATAAAAATAATTTCTTAATTTTAATTGTATAATTTATAATATTATTTTTTATTTTATTGATAAAATCATTGATACTTAATTATGAAACACCTTAAGAGTTTATAAAAAATAATTTTATAACTTAAAATTTTTTAAATAAAAAACTGTTGGAATCAATCTAGACATGATCCTGTATGAAAAAATTTAATTCATATTTATAAATTAGTATTATTTTATTGTTTAAACTATCAATAAAATAATATGTAAATGAATAACATTATAAAATTTGCCACACAGGTTTAAATCAATCTCAGACTCTTAGGTATTTTTATAATATTAGTGATTAATATAATTATTAAAAAGTATAGATAAAATTATTTTTTATTTTTTTCAAAATATTTTTTTTGATCTATATAATATGAATCATATATAGATTTAATAAACAAAATACCAATATTTTCAATGTTTATACTCGTTCTAATTATTACTGGAGTATATTTAATAGATATTTTTCCATATAGAGTTAGAAAATTTATTCAATCAAATATATATTTGAAACATTTTATTTGATTTTTAACAATTATATTTTTTATTGTTATATCTGATATTATTACAAAAAATAAAAGTATAGAAACTATTATTTACAAAATCATTTATTTTATACATAATATTTATATTTTATACAAAAACATAAATATATTTTTTTATTATAACATTAATATTACTTGCAATTATATATATTTTAATTTTATATAAAAACAATAATGTTAATAAAAAAAATTTAAACAATATAGAACAAAAAAAAATAAATATAGAAATAAATAGAATAATAGTTATAAATAATATATTATTTATAATTGTATTTATTCTTTATAATTTTAGGGTTTTTAATATATATTTGTAAAAAAATATCAATATAAAGATAAATTTAATTATATTACGTTTTTATTAGGATCTCAAAAATGCAATGATAAATTATATGATCTTACACCTTTGGACAATTAAAACGCCGATTATAAATTTTTAGTTAATGTATTTTATAATATAATTAAAAATTGAAATATTTTGTTTATAAAAAGAATATAATATATTAAAAATTATAACACGTAAAATGACAACAATAATTACTATTACATCAGAAGAAATTAGAACCATTGACAATAATTTTTATGATTATTCAGGTGAGGACAGAATACTTAAAAATATAATAAGCGGTGATTATGAAGTGTTCTATTCTGGACAAAATCAAGGACGTTTAGATTATCAATTAGTTGATGCTGTAAATTCTTCATCAAGTTTTAGAGTTTATTATAGGAAAAAAAATAACTCATCTTTTATGTTCTTAGGTAGCACAAATTATTCAAGTATTGTGAAGGAACGAAATATTGGCAAAGGAATTAATTCTTTACCAAATGAAAGATTACAAATAAGATTAGTAATTCTTCACGCTAACATAATAAACAAAGAAATAAAAACTGAGTTTGAAGGCGTTGGTAAATACAAGAAGGCTATTTTACAACATAGTGGTTTTGATATTGATGTTAATATTAATTTAGGATTTTACACAAACATGTAACTTAATTAAATAATTTAAAAAGTGAGGTTGCCTTTTAGACCAATATCTTTTTTATTCGGCGTTTTAATTGTCCAAAGGTGTAAAATATTAGAATCTCTAAAATATAGTTTTAATTAAAAAAATATTTATCAATTAATTAAAAATTAATATATATATTTAATATATAATATGAGTGCTATAACAATTATAGTAAATATATTAGCTGCGATAGGTTTAATAGCACTTTTATCATATATTGTATATTATGTATATAAAAATATGAAAGAAAGACAAACTAAATATACAATATCACAACTAAATCCACCCGGTGAATATATGCAAAATACAGGTATACAATGTCCTGATTATTGGGTAAATACTGGCATTGACCAAAATGGTAATTATATTTGTAAAAATTCTTTTAATATACCTATTAACAATCTAGAATTATGTAGTTCAACAATGAATTTTACACCTGTTGCAAGTGGAACAACATGGGAATATGGAAATCCAAATGGATTAACATCTTTAAATAATTCAGATAAATATAATTTTGTAACGACATCTATTGTACCTGGTTCTATATCAAGATGTAACTGGATAAATAGTTGTGGTCCAAATTCATCAACACAAGGTATATGGTCGGGTGTTTCTGATATTTGTAATAATCCTGCACCTTCTACATCTACATAAATAAAAAATTATTTAATTTAATCTTTATATAAAGTTATATATAAAATCATTTTAATTTTATATATAATAATGATTTTAGGTGTTATATTTGATTTTGATAATACATTATATAACTATGATTCTATAAATATTTTAGCATTAAAAAAATTATTTAATGAGATTTCATTAAATTTTGATATAGATATACAAAAAATTGATGATAAATATAATGATATTAATAAAAATATTAAAAATTCAAATAATTCAAATAATAAATTTAATAAAATAATATATATTAAAAAATTATTTGAAGAATTTAATATTTCATTTGAATTTTTAAATGAATATTTAGAAATTTATAATAAAGAATTTAACGATAATATAATTTTAAATAATGGTGTGATAGAATTATTTAAAAATTTAAAAAAAAATAATGTTAAAATTGCAATATGTAGTAATAATATTTTTATACAACAATATAATAAATTAAAACTATTTAATTTAGTAGAATATATAGATTATATTCAAACAAGTGATGAATGCGGTGAAGAAAAACCAAATATAAATATTTTTTTAAATATTCAAAATAAATTAAATATTCCATTTGAAAATATTGCATTTATAGGAGATAATTTTAATGATGATATATTACCTTCATTAAATTTAAAAATATTTCCATTTCATTATATAAAAAATAAAAAATTAATATTAAAAAATAATTATATAGAATTTGGAGATTTTTTAAATTTAAATTTATTTTTTTTAAAATATTTTGAAACAATTAATGAATTAATATTTTTATCAAAATATTTTGGACAATCTATATTAAATATACAAGGACCCGGTGGAAATATATCAATAAAATTAGACGACATTATATTTATAAAATCATCTGGTGCAGTTTTAGGTAATTTATCATACAATGAAGGTTATTGTTTAGCAAATAATAATAAATGTTTAAGCTTATTAGAATCAGAAGAAGATTTAGAATTAAAAAATACTAAAATATTTGGTTATAAGATACCATCAATGGAAACATTTTTTCATTCATTTATGAAAAAATATACAGTTCATATACATTTTACATTATCAAATATATTTCTATGTTCTAGTAATGATAATGAATTTAATAATTTTCCATATAAATATAAAATAATAAAATATATTCCACCAGGATTATTACTTGCACAAGAAGTTTATAAAAAATATGATGAAGATTGTAATATATATTTTTTAGAAAATCATGGTATAATTATTACAGATAATAATTTAATTAATATAATATATATCTATCAACATATATACAGATATTTTAATAATCTATTAAATAATACATTTAATAATATATCAAATTATTTATTTAATAATGAATTAAATTGTTTTAATATAAATAAACAATACTATTTTGTCAAAAATAAATCTGTTATAATTCGTTATATTAATTATCCATATGATATACTTGAAAAAATAAAATATTGTTTTCCAGACTTAGCTATTTTTATTGAAAAAATAGGTATATTCAATAATTTAGGAGAATTCTATAAAAATTTAGATAATTTTAATATTATTATAATAAATAAAAAAGTATATTTATGTGCAGAAAATATAAATAAAATGTATTATCTAATTGAACTAATCGAAAAATATAAAATTTTATCAGAATATTCTTATAATACATTAAATAAAATAGATGATATAAAATATTTACAAAATATGGAACAAGAAAAATTTAGAAAATTATAAATAATTTATTTTGTTTCTTATATTGTTATTTATTAAATATATTTTTTAAAAAATTATAAATTTTGATATTTAACATAAAGATATACTAATATTTTATATAATGGATATAATATCTTTTAAAAATATTAATTTTAGTGAAATACTTGATAAAGATATTAGTGAAAGAAATATTGGTTATTCTTTTTATACAGATGTTTTATTAACAGGTCGAAATATTTTTTATCCAAATATATTATTATATTCCAATAATTTAATATCACCATATGATGAAAAAATTATGTCATTAAATAAAGATTCTTTTTATGACGATAATAAATATGAATTTAAATTATTAATAAAAAATAAATTAATTGAAGAACATGTTTTTTTCTTTATATATAATTTTGATAATTATTATCATTTTTTATATGATACCTTACCATATTTATATACTTATTTAGAATTAAAAAAAACAATACCAAATTTAAAACTTTTAGTAAACTATCCAAATAAAAATAAAAAAGATTTTTATAAATTCAATATAGAATTATTGGAAAAAATAATTAATTTAGATGATTTAATCATTCATCATGAAGATAATATGTATAAAAAAATTTATGTATCATCTTCATTAACACATGGTGGTTATTCAAATAATCATCCTAGAAAAGAAATTTATGAAATATATGATTTAATAAAAAATAATATTAATTATGAAAATGTTAATGAAAAATATAGAGATATTAAAAAAATATATATTTCAAGAAGGACATGGATTAATTGTGATAACAGTAATATAGGAACAGATTATACAACAAGAAGAAAAATGATAAATGAAGATGAATTAGTAGAGCAACTCATTAATAATGATTTTACAGAAATATTTTCAGAAAATTTAAATACAGATGAAAAAATATATTTATTTTCAAATTCTGATATAATTATTGGATCAATTGGTGGAGGAATGGCAAATTTATTATTTTCAAGAATTGATACTAAATCTATTATTATTGTAACACCATTTTTTTTAGAAATAAATTATCGATTTAAATATTCAATGGAGAATACTAATTTTAAATATATAAATGATGTATCTACTTATTTAGAAGATAATAATATACCATTATATTGTAGAGTAATGATAAAAAATGAAAAATCACAATATTTTTCAAAATATGGTGAAATTACAGAATATAATAAGGAGATAGATAAATATTTAGTTAATATATCAAATAACGATGTTGCAGGATTTAATAATAATATAAAATTTGATAATAATTGGTTTAATGAAATAGAATTTAAATTATTAGATAATGGATTAAATAGTCCCTATACAGTTGATATTTTTAAATTTTGTAATGAAATTAAAAATTTAAAAATTATACATTATATGTTGTAACAATAAATTAATGTTTGTATTAGAACAAAATTAAGTAGAAATAGATAAAATAAATAAAATAAATAATTTTTATATAAGTTATATTATGAATAAACATACAATTTGTGATATTTTAAGAAGTAATACTATAATTGATAAAATTCCTCATACTATTACTGAACTTAATGAATATATAAAAGAAGTAATGAAATTAGATAAAAGAATATTAAATTTTGAAGATCATAATTTTTCTAATAAAAATCTTAAAAATTTAGTATTAGAAAAAAGTGTTAATCGTAAAATAATTCTTTTTGCAGGAGATGGTTTTGATCACGAATCAGGTAATACTGATATTCAGTTTTTTTATGATAATTATAAAAAAGAGAATAAACAAGTTATTTATGTATGTAAACCAAGTTTTTGGATAAATCGTTATAATAATCATATTAGTGCAGGCGATGCATTGTTTGATAATATATATTATTTAAGGAAGAATCCTGATATAAAAGTTCTATTATGTTTTATGGATATTACTAATACGGATCAATGTGAGAAATTTACAAAATTATTTAAAAATAAAATCAATGAAATTGATTCAGATGAACCATATTTAATACAATATTTAGATCCATTATATTGTTGTAAATTGCTAACTAAAAATGGTAAATGTATTAATATAAATCATATGTGGATTCGTCTGTTTGAAAATTTTAAATTATTCAATATAACAAAAAATAATCAACATAAAAAAATATCTATATACAAAATTGATAAATATGGATATATATTTAATAATAGGTCTAGATTTATTCAAAGTTATAGTGCAAAATTTAATAGTGATTTTATGTGGTACGATATTAGTAATGATATTGACATTAATGATAATGACGTTTATACTAAAAAAAGTATTGAATCAATAATGTCAAATAAATCAATTAATTCAAATACAAAAATAATTATGGTTTATTGGGGATCTAATATAATTATGTTTCATCCTTTTATTATATTATAAAATATTTTTAATCTTAAAAAAATATTATATAACTATAATATATGAAAATATGTTTTTTAATATGTGGATTAAAAAGATCTATTGATTTAGTAATAAATAATATTGAAGAAATATTTATGGAACATGATATAAATATTATAACTTGTTTGAATAATATAGAAAATATAAAAGATATAGATATATTAAATAATAAAAAAATAATAAAAAAATTATTTATTAAGGATATTTCTGATAGTTCTTTTAGAAATAGTTTAAATTATTGTCATAAAATTAATAATGGATTAAAATTAATAGAAAATAATTATGATTTATATATTATTTTAAGAACAGATTTAATTATACAATCATTTGATTTAGATAGTATTAATAATGATAAATTATATTTTTCAGAAAAAAATATGAATCAATTTACAAAAGATATATCAAACAAAATAAATGATAATATTATAATAACAAAAAATTATAATTTATTATTAGAATTAATTAATTTATACAATTATGCAAATAATAATAATAATTATTTAGATATAATTTTATATAATTATTTAAATAATTATAATATTAGTTATGAATTAATTGATATAAAATATAAGTTAATTTTATCAAAATGTAATATTATTGCAATTGCAGGAGATTCAGGTTCTGGTAAAACTACATTATTAAAAGTATTAAAACCACTTTTTGATGAAAATAATTTATTGACACTTGAAACAGATAGATATCATAAATGGGAAAGGGGTGATAAAAATTATGAAACTTATACACATCTTAATCCATATGCAAATCATTTAGAAAAAATGTATGATGATGTATATGATTTAAAAATTGGAAATGAAATATATCAAGTAGATTATAACCATATTAATGGAAAATTTACACAAAAAGAAAAAATAGAATCTAAAAATAATATTGTTATATGTGGATTGCATACAATGTATGAAAATAATATTAAAAATATAATTGATATTAAAATATTTTTAGATACTGATAGAGAATTGATAAAGAAATGGAAAATAAAAAGGGATGTATTAGAAAGAGGATATAATATTGAAAAAGTTTTGAAACAAATAGAAATTAGAGAAAAAGATTATGATGATTATATAATAAAACAAAAAGAAAATGCAGATATAATTATAAATTTTTATGAAGATAAAAATTTAGAATGTAATCTAGAATGTAATTTAATAATATTAAATAAAAATATTATTAATTTAATTTTAAAAGAATTATTAAAATTAAATTATGAATTAAATTATGATAATAATTTAATAATTAAATTAAAAAATGATATAGACAAAAATTATTATGAACAAATTTTTTATTTATTTTATATAATTATTAATAATACATCAAAATCTAATATTTTTGGATAGTTATTTTTACAATAATAACAATAAAATAATTTATTTATAAATAAATTATTAACATTAAAAAATTTATTATATATTAATATTTAAAAATAAAAAATATAGAGTTTATTAAAATATAAATATTGTATAATTTAATTCTTTAATAAAAAGGTGTCCAAAAAATCATAGATTTGGGTGTATATAATAAGTTTATAGATTCATATCTAGTATGTAAGTCTCCGATATTCTTTTTTATATTCAGAAAATAGATTTTCAATAGCTTTTTACACCTTTGCACAATTAAAACGCCGAATTAACAGAGAAAAATAATACAAATTAGTAAAAATTTGATTATAACCCATCGTGTAATGGGTATGAAGTTTTGTAGGTAAAAAAGAATTATTTTGAATATAGCTTAACCGATTATTATTATTTTAAGTATTTTATTTATTGTGCAAAGGTGTAATAAAAATAATACACAATACTAATGTTAAAAGGTGTAAATACTCTTTTTATGTAAATTAAATATAATTCATAAAATATCCTTAATGAATTATTTTAAAGTATAGTTATCACAAAACAAAATTCTACAAATTTATTTAGTAGAATTCTAAAATGTAATGACTATATATTATAATTTATAATTTATTAAAAAATATTTTTGAATGTTAATCATTAAATTTACATAATTTATTTTCTACTATATATTGATATAAAGTCTGTTAAGTTTTATAAGATTCATATAAAAATGTATTTTATAAAATGATTTAAATTTTTTATCTAATTTATTTATATATGAATAAATATTTAGATGATTATGAATGGGGTTTAGGGATTGAACATGAAATGCATATTTTTCATCAACCTCCTCCAACTGATGACAATATAAAAGATTTTATATTATTTGATTCAAAAAGTATTGTAGATAAAATATTATATGATAAAAATAATCTTCCACTAAATATCTCATATGATGATTATTTATTTTTACAAAGTATTCCTTTTGAAAAAAGTGGGAGGAAGTGTAATAACAAATGGGTTATTAAAAGAGTACCAGTTGAAATGCCAGAATTTATTACAAATGAACCTTTTTGTTCAATTCCAAAAGGCAGGGATATTAAAAATATGATAAAAGATATTGTTAAAGATAAGGAAAGATTTTATGATATATTAATGCGTTATAAAAGTACACAAAATTTGGTTTCAAGGTATGGTAAATTATCAGAACATCCATTTGGAATGACACGATATTTAAAGTGTCCTCAACTTATTAAAAATCATAAATATATTTTTGAAAAAAATTCAAGTGGTAAAGATATTCTCTTACCTGAATATAATGGAAGCTATCATATAACTTTAACACTTCCACATAAAAAAGATATTAAAACAAAAGATTTTATTAATATGCATAAGAATTTTTGTAATCAATTACAATGGTTAGAACCATTATTATTAACTGCATATTTTACAGGGGATGATTACGCACCTGGATCAATGCAAGATAGGGTAAGAGGAAGTTTTCGTGTAATGATAATTGGATGGGGTAATTTAGCAGGAACTGATATAAGATTATTGGATAAAGGTATTGGTAGATATTCAAAGACAGAAACTTATTGGAGAGAAGGATTATATTTTAAAGATGTCGAAAAATTAACACCATGTTATGAAGCATCACCAGCTGCATTAAAAGAAGATGCAATTACTAGTTTAAGTTCTGATTTTAGAACATTTGGTTCGAGTGATCCAACACGACCAATGCATAGAGAATCAGGTGTTGGAATGAGTAAACCAAATGGTGTTGAATTTAGAATATTTGATCATTTTTCTGATAAATATATTGAACATCTTTTAATATTTATATCTCTTGTTGCTGAAAATAGTAGAATAACTACAACAAAAGGATATGTTTATAAAAACAAGATTTGGATTAAAGAATTACATAATATTATGAAAAATGGTTATAAGGCACATTTATCTAAAAAATTTATAATACTTTTACGTAAAAAATTAGATTTAAAGATTGATACAACTTCTATTGTTGCAATAGATATTTTTGAAAAAATATATAGAGAATTATGGGATAAAAATATAAATGGAGAATGGAGTAAAATATTTCATTGTTTAAAACAACCTAAATTTGATAGGATTGTTATACCAAGTATTAATAAAAAAGCATGGCAATTTTCATTTATGATGAAATTAAATAGAAGTAACTCTCTATTAAATAAATTTAATTCATTATCAAAATATATGAATAATATAAAAAAAATTAAATTTATAGATTTTAATTATAAGGTATTAGAAATTTTTGGAAATAGATGGTCTTATGATATTGAAGATATTGCATATTTTTATGAATCATTAAGATATTGTGATATTAAAAAATATAATAATATTAAAAAAAATATAATTAAAATTTCTGTAGAATTAATAAAATATAAAAATGGATTAATTGACAAAATTATTGTAAATAATGAAATACCAAATTTTGTTAATTTTAGTAATCAGATTCAAGATTATTTTGGGGATGATATTACTAATTCTATTGATATAAATTTTTTATAAATTAGACCGATCAAAAAGAAAAATGAGACAAAAGAGACGTTGTATAATTCCTTTATTAAAAGCCGATATTAAAAAGTCTATATTGATTTGTTCATTAGAAGACTGAATTATTACGATGATAATATGTTAAGCTATATGCAAAATAATTCTTTTTTACCTATAAAACTTTATACCATTACACAATGGGTTATAATCAAATTTTTACTAATTTGTATTATTTTTCTCTGTTAATTCGGAGTTTTAATTGTACAAAGGTGTAAAATAGGTCCAGAGCTGCTAGTCAAAAATTATATTTTATTTATTTTTACTTATATTTTTATTGATAATTTAACAATAAAAATATAATAATTTATTAAAATAATTTTAATTGATATTTTTATAAAATATTTCAACTTAATCAATAATTGATTGTATAATGAATTATGCAACATTCCAATATGGTAAATAAAATATTTTATAAATATAACAAAGATCATATTATTATAGGAGATTAGATAGACTCAAGTTCTTTTAAGATTGGAGTATAGGAAAATAAATGAGAAATTTTATTTAAACATCCAATTTAATTTTAAACGAAAGTTACAAGAAACATTTGATGTTTATAATATAGATAAATTAGTTATAAAATAAAATTTTAATTAATCTTATAAATTATTCTTAATAATTTATATGGTACAAAATATATATTCTAATTCTTAAATTTAAATTTTAATAAATTTTAATTAATTAAAATTTAGATTTTTAAGTATTTTTTTTTAAATTATTTTCTAATATAATTATATAATTATGTCAAATACTATGAAATCATTTTTATTTAGTAATAAAAACAATACAAAATTATCAAATAGTAGTTTTAAAAAAGAATTGATTGAAAAATTAAAAGATATTGAGACTAAACTCAATAATTCACATAAATTTGATAAATTAAAAAATGAACTAATAAATAACTTAAGAAAAAATAATAATGTCATAGTTAATGTTAGTTATAATAATTATCAAATTATGGGAATTAATAGTGAAATATATCTTTCAACAAATTCAAGTTCAATGACAGAAACTTCTTACAGTGAATCTCTGAGTGGCGGTATGACAGAAACTTCTATTACATCAAGTATATTAAATAGTGACTCAACATCTGAAACTTCTCACAGTGAATCTTTGAGTGATAGTATAACAGAAACTTCTATTACTTCAAGTACATTAAATAGTAACTCGATATCTGAAACTTCTATTACTTCGTCATATTTACCGTCATCTGAAACTTCTTACAGTGAATCTTTGAGTGGTGGTATGACAGAAACTTCTAATACATCTAGTTCATTAAATAGCGATTCAACATCTGAAACTTCTCATAGTGAATTTTTGAGTGGTGGTATGACTGAAACTTCTAATACTTCAAGTTCATTAAATAGCGATTCAACATCTGAAACTTCTTATAGTGAATCTTTGAGTGATAGTATGACAGAAACTTCTAATACTTCAAGTTCATTAAATAGTGACTCAACATCTGAAACTTCTCATAGTGAATTTTTGAGTGGTGGTATGACTGAAACTTCTAATACTTCAAGTTCATTAAATAGCGATTCAACATCTGAAACTTCTTATAGTGAATCTTTGAGTGATAGTATGACAGAAACTTCTAATACTTCAAGTTCATTAAATAGTGACTCAACATCTGAAACTTCTCATAGTGAATTTTTGAGCGGTGGTATGACAGAAACTTCTACTACATCTAGTTCATTAAATAGCGATTCAACATCTGAAACTTCTAATAGTGAATCTTTGAGTGATAGTATGACAGAAACTTCTAATTCATCTAGTTCAACATCTGAAACTTCTTACAGTGAATCATTGAGTGGTGGTATGACAGAAACTTCTAATACATCTAGTTCATTAAATAGCGATTCAACATCTGAAACTTCTAATAGTGAATCTTTGAGTGATAGTATGACAGAAACTTCTAATTCATCTAGTTCAACATCTGAAACTTCTTACAGTGAATCATTGAGTGGTGGTATGACAGAAACTTCTAATACATCTAGTTCATTAAATAGCGATTCAACATCTGAAACTTCTAATAGTGAATCTTTGAGTGATAGTATGACAGAAACTTCTAATACATCTAGTTCAACATCTGAAACTTCTTACAGTGAATCATTGAGTGGTGGTATGACAGAAACTTCTAATACATCTAGTTCAACATCTGAAACTTCTTACAGTGAATCATTGAGTGGTGGTATGACAGAAACTTCTAATTCATCTAGTTCAACATCTGAAACTTCTAATAGTGAATCTTTGAGTGGTGGTATGACAGAAACTTCTAATACATCTAGTTCATTAAATAGCGGTTCAACATCTGAAACTTCTTACAGTGAATCATTGAGTGGTGGTATGACAGAAACTTCTAATACATCTAGTTCATTAAATAGCGGTTCAACATCTGAAACTTCTTACAGTGAATCATTGAGTGGCGGTATGACAGAAACTTCTAATTCATCTAGTTCATTAAATAGTAAATCAATATCTAATACTCATTCTAATTCAAGCTTATTAAATAGTAGAGGAGGAAATAAAAAAAATGATGATCAAACATATATATTTGAATCAGACGATTCAGATGATTCAGATGAAGAATCATTAATTAATAGAGCTAAAAATATAAATTTAAAAAAATTAAATATTTCTGAATTAAGAAACTTAATGAAAGAAAATAACTTAAAATTAACTAAGAATGGGATATATCTAGATAAAGAAAATATGATTAAACATCTTAAAAAATTATATTAAAATTCTTAATATTATACACCAAATCTAAGATTTTTGGACAGTTATTTTTACAATAAAATATTTTATTTATAAATAAATCATTAATATTAAAAGATTTATCATATATAGAGTTTATTAAATTATAAATATTTTATAATTTAATACTTTAATAAAAAGGTTTCCAAAAATCCTAGATTTAGGTGTATATTTAATATTAAATCAATAGTTAATAATTAAATAATTTTTAAAATTCAATATTAAATTAAAATATATTTTAATAATAATTTATAAAACTTAATAAATATTTAAGTTTTTATTATCAATAATGTTTTATAAAAAAAATGAATTTGATTGTTTTAGTATATTTAAATAAATATAAATTAATAATAAATTATTTTATCAGTATTATTGATAAAAATCTTAAGTTTACAAAATTGTCTTCAAGGGTGTAAATATAAAAATTAATATTTAAGGAATTTTTAATTTTATAAATATATTATATATTCTATAGATCAAATATATTATATATTATATATTATATATTTATAATATGACTGAAATAAAAAGTTTAAAAAATATTACTTCAAGAATTAGTTTAGAAAAATTAAGAGATCATTTAGTTTTACCAAAAGATATTGATAAAATAATACTTATTATGGATTCATATATTGATATGAGTATTATAAATATTACTTATATTGATTATATAATGGAATCTGATTTATATGCTGAAAAAGTTTTATTATTTTATAATATTATAAACATAGATGATATAAATTTTATAGATATAAGTTTTAATAATAATATTGATAAAAAGATTACTATATTAAGATATTTATTAGATTGTATTGTAGAAATACAAAAATTTATTAAATATAATAAATCTGATAAGTATAATATTAAAACTTATGAAATTATTATTGATTTAATTGATATTGAATCTAAATTTAAATTTATAAAAATTTTAGAAAAAGTTTTATTTGAATATTTTTATAAGGTTAATTCTAGAGTAATTACGCTCAATATTAATCCAGAATATAATATTGATGTATATTTTGAATTTAATTTTTCAAAAACAGAATATAAACCTAGTAAATATTATAATTTAAAAAATTCATCTGGTCTAAAAAATGATAAATATGTATATGAGATATATAAAAGATATATCTGGAATATAAATGTTGAATTAAATCATTCTATTTATAAGTCTATTAATAAATCTATAAAAGAAATTGAATTAGTGAAATTAATTATAAATATTGTTTATAAAATAAATTATTTTATAGTTCATAATAAAATACCAAATAAAATTACTATTTCAGAATTTGTACATTTATCAGAAGAAGAATCAGAAAAAATAAAGTATATTATATATAATTTTTATTCTGAAATAATTAGAAGTAAATATAGAATATCAGATAAAATTAAAATATATTTTAAAAATTCAGTATTAAGAATTAAAAAAGTTAAAAAAGTTAATAAAGTTAATAAAGTTAGTTGGCGATATTTATCAAGAAATCCATATATTAGACTGATTCAACCTAAACCGAACATAAATAATAAAAAATTATATAGTCGTAAACTTTTACAAAGTAATATTCTATAAAAATATATTTTATCCAATAATTATTTTGTAATAGATAAACAATTAATTATATAACATTCTTTTGTTATTACATCATTTTATTTATAAATCATATTGATAAACTAAATATCTCCTGAATCATCATCATCTTCATCATCTTCTAATATAGAATTTGTAACATGAGATCCTGTAACTGCTCTAGATATAGATCTAGCGACATTATTAGCAAGAGATCCTGTTCGATTAGATTGTTGAGCTACTAAATTTTTAATATTGTAGTTTCTAGTAGAAATTTGTGTAAGATCTTGCATTAAGATGTTTAATCCTTTTTCAAATTCTTCGAAAAATATTCCAAAAGAATCTTTGTTTAAAAGTGCTTCATCATATATATTCTTAATCAATTCATACTTAGTTTTATTCGTAATGTCATTTCTAGAAAGTAAAGTGTTCACTTCACGATCTAAATATCTTTTAAGAGAAAAATGTTTACTCATTGTATCACTCATTATATTTTCTGTATCAATATCTGCTAAAACAGTATTAACTATTCCATCTTTAGTGTATTCAACACTTATAGAAATAGGTAAAATACTATCTAAATTTCTTGTAAAAGCAAATTGTGTGATATTATTTGAATATAATAAAGGAACAGAAATTGTTGATATACCATGTTCAACTGATTCAGTTTTTGATGATATTGGTTCAACACCAGAAAAAGTAATCTTTAAATCACTAGCATATATTGATGTGGATTCTCCAATTACAGTTTCTACAAATTCAGGAAAATCTCCTTCATTTGCAATATGTTTATAGATACCAGCATCATAATGACGGTCACATAAAAGAGGTACAAGATCTTTTGAGTCAACATCTTGTCCCATAGAAATAATATACATTATCAACTGTGGAAATCTTTGATAAAGATCTCTTAGTAAATATAAATTTGTAGGATTATTAGGACTTCCATCACTTAAGAACATAACAATAGTATCTCTATCAGAAATAACAGTAGGTAAAAATTGAAAAGCTACATTGTAGTCAGTTCCACCTTCAGGTTTTATTTTATCAATAGATGATAGGATTTTATCAATATTACTATCAGTAACTTGTGATAAGGGAATTATTTGAACAACATAATTATCAAAAGTGATAATTGTTAACCGCATCAAAGTATTTAAAATACTTCGAGCTAACATTTTTGCTGATTCTTTACAGAATTTGATTCTATCTCCTTCCATCGACCCACTTACATCTATAATAAAAACTATATCAAATAATTTAGCAACAATGTCACTAAAAGGTGATGATAAAATAAATGTTCCTAATGTAGTCTCTTTATACTCAAATTGATTTGAATATAAAACAGATACTGAATCTGAATTAGTATCAGAAGGTATAGAAATGTTTTGTAGAGGAACTTCGGGCAAATGTATATTATGTTTACTCGATCTATTATCGTATACATGATTAGATGTATAAGAACTTGATTGAGTTACTTGTCTACAAACACTACTCGTAGCTTGTCTTCCGAAACTTATTGGATTTTGAAATAAATTACTTTCTAATTCACATTTTTCTAAAAACTCAGAAAAAGGAATTGTACCCCAATCAATGTTTGAAATTGTTGAAATATCTCCTCTGCATGTAAAACATGCAGAATTACCACATCTCAAATAATCTACCATACATTCTTTACAAGAATGATGTCCACAATTTGTAGTGGATATAACATTTGTTGTAGGGTAGTCTTCAAAACAGATTGAACAAGAATGATGGACAAAATTAATATTTGTTTCATCATTATATTCTATATCTGCTTGATTAAATTGATCTTTAATATTTTCTGTTGTTAAACGAATTGGTACTGACATTTTAATTTATGTTTTAGTTTTATTTTTAATTACTAAATATAATTAAAAATCAATTTTTTATTTGAGAAATTTATACATTTATTTTAAATAAGGATTTATATATTGAACAAAATCTTCTAATATCAATATCATATAACCTATTTTATCTACATTATAATTGGTTAATTCATCTTTACTGTAATTTATATTATTAATTTTTTTTTTTAACATTAAACATTCCTTTATAGTTTTATTATACTTAGTCTTAGAATTATTAAAAATTTCATGATTAGTTATATTACTAATACTTATATTATTATCATTTATAATATGTAATAAATCAATTACTTTTTGAATTATTAATATAATATGATTAATAAATATTGTATAATTATTGTTTTCTTTTTGAAGTACCCTAATATTAGGATTAGGTCTTACATAATTATATATGAATTTTGGTAGATCTAAAATATTGCTAATATCAAAATGTTTAGTTATTGTTTCAAAATTTGTTTGTATATGGAAATCAATAGATATATCTATTATACTACTAGTATAATAGGCTAATAACTTTATTACATATGATTTGGTATAATCGTAAGTATCTTTTAGATCAAAAAAATGATAAATTAGCTCTTTAGAACCAAACATTGAATTTTTGTTTGAAAAATTGATTAACAAAAATTCAATGTTTGGTTCTCATTCTCGTTCTCATTTTTTCTATATTTCTCCATATTTTTATGGTTCTCATTCTCATTCTCATTTTTTCTATATTTCTCCATATTTTTATATACTTATAAATTAGATTTTAATTAAATATAAATTAAATATAAATTAAATATAAATTAAAATATATTGTAATAATAATTTATAAAAATATTAATGGGACTGAATATACAGGACCAACTCATTATGATCGTAATAAAAATGGTGATAAAATAAGTTTGATGGTAACTAAAGAATTCTTATAGGATTAAACTAGAATCTTTATTGAACATGATATTTGTTTAGTTGAAGATACAATTGATAATATTTCTGTAAAAAATGTTAGATCTAGAATAGGTGGAGATAAAGGATATATTTCATAAGAAGAAAAAAATATTGACCTTATAATATGTGATAAAATAAATTCTAAAAATACATTAGAAGAAAATATTTTTTAGAAAAACGATCTATTATAGAAAATTATAATTCATAGTTAAAAAAAATTATAGAAGAGTTAGGAATATATATGAAAAATGCATTAAATTATGAACAATTAATATTTTTGTCAAAAAATAATTTAATTTTGTTGATTACGAATTTAAAATTATTTTTTATTCATAAATATTGATTATTATTTTAATTCCTTTTTCAGATAATCCTTTTGAATATAAAAATAAATTATTAAATCCAGATTCATCAATAGAAATGATATTTTCAATTGTTTTTTTTAAAATTTCTTTTTTAAAAAGATCTCTACTTTTTTGTATTTCAATTAAATAATCTTCATCTTTAACACAATATTTTTTAGGTTTTTTCCATGTTAATCTTAATTTACGATAAATAAGGGTTATTTTATTTAATGAATTTTCAATATTAAATTTTTGTAAAACTAAATATCTAATAGTTTCTCTTTTAATAAAAGGATCTAACTTAACTAAATCTAAAATATATTTTAAAATATCAAAATCTACATATTTTTTTTCATTATTTTTAATTCTATGATATAATCCTAATAATTGAGATGACGTATTATTTTTTTGACCCGTATTTCATCCATTATTAAAGTACATAAATAAATTAAATCATTATATTTTTTAACTGAATCCACTGAACCCACAATTTGTATTTTTTCTATTCTTATATTATGAATGCTTTGAATGAAATCAAATATAGTATCAAAAGTATATTCATTAGTATATGTATTTGTATTAAGTTCACCTTTACTAATTTCTGTTTTTATATTAATATTTCTTACTGACTCTCCAGATAATGTTAATTTATATTGCAATATAGTATCAGGATCATTATTATAAGTAAAAGTAAATTCAATGTTTTTAATATTTCTATATCCACCCGTTTGTTTTTTAAGATTTAAATATTTTTTTTTATATAATCTATATTTTTCGTATTCCATCTTTTTATATACTTATATATTAGATTTTAATTTTAATTAAATTAAAAATATATTTTTATAAATCATCCAATGGAAAAATATATTTTTTAACAACTTCTAAAAACATTTGATCATGTAATGAAGGATTTCCAATTCTTCTTTTAACAGAAGTTCCCCTAATTAAAGATAAATTATCTAATTTAAAATTTTCAATAGGAACCATAATCTTTATATCCTCTTTTTTTTGTATATATTTAGACTCTTTAAAATATATTAATTCAACACTAGGATTAAAATCTGTTCTTTTTTTATTATATACAGGTAATATTGCATTATTATGTAAAAAGGGAACTATTATATTTTTTAAATTATTTTCATTATCTTTAACCGATAATGAAATTTTATAAAATAATTTATCAAAATTCAATTTATATTCTAAATAATTACAATTCATTTTTTTAATTCTAGTAGTTAATTCTTTTAATAAATTGTTTAAAATATTATTCATATATTTATGTGCAGTAATATCATCTAAATATCCTATATATATACAATTTACATAAAATTTATTATTAATATGATAATTTCTTAATTTATATTTTTTAACTATTTTTTTTTGGATTCTCTTTAAAACTCCTGCATCATTAATATTATCTATAACAGTACCTATAAAAAAATGATGTTTATCATTATTATATTTTATAATATTATCCATTTATATTAAATCATTATATTTTTTTTTTATAAATATTGAATATATTAATTAATTAATCGATTTCTTCAATTTTTGGTTCAAAATTATCTTCAGTATCTTCATGTTGTGTTTGTTGATGTGTTTGATTTTCTGGTGGACTTGGAAAAGGTTGATCTGGATTACCCATACTTTTCTTCATAATTTCAGTAAAAATACTTTCCAATTCTTTTTGTTTTTCTTGATAAACTTCTTTATTTTCACTTGGATGATTATCAAACCATGTATCATATTCTTTAATTTTATCATTAATCAAAGTTTTATCAGATTCAGATAATTTATCTTTTAACTCACCTGTTACAGAACTTCTCAATTGATATAGATAACCTTCAAATCCATTCTTTGCTTCAATTCTATCTCTAACTTGTTCATCATCATTCTTATACTTTTCAGCTTCTGCAACCATTCTTTCAATTTCTTCAGGACTTAATCTTCCTTTATCATTTGTAATAGTAATTTTATTTGTTTTATTTGTTGATTTCTCAATAGCTGAAACATTTAAAATACCATTTGCATCAATATCAAAAATAACTTCTACTTGAGGCGTTCCTCGTGGCATTGGTGGGATACCATCTAATTGAAATTTACCAAGTAATGTATTATCCTTAGTCATTGCTCTTTCTCCTTCATAAACTTGAATTAATACGCCAGGTTGATTATCAGCATAAGTTGAGAATACTTGTGATTTTTTTGCCGGTATAGTTGTATTCCTATTAATTAATTTTGTCATAACACCTCCAGAAGTTTCTAATCCCAAACTCAGTGGACAGACATCTAACAATAACAAATCCCCAATTTTTTCATCTTTTACACCTGTCAAAATTGCTGCTTGAACAGCAGCTCCATATGCTACACACTCATCTGGATTGAGTGATTTACATAATTCTTTTCCATTAAAAAACTCGGTTAATAATTCTTGAATTTTAGGAATACGTGTACTTCCTCCAACTAAAATAACTTCATGAATATTTGATTTAGAAATTTTAGAATCACGAATTACTTGTTCAACTGGTATCATTGCACGTTTAAAAATATCATCACATAGATTTTCAAAACGTGCACGTGTAATACTTGTATTAAAATCAATACCATCATATAAACTATCAATTTCAATATTAGCTGTAGTTGATGATGAAAGTGTTCTCTTAGCTTTTTCACATTCAGTTCTCAATCTCCGTACCGATCTTTTATTATCTCTAATATCCTTTTTGTTTTTTCTTTTAAATTCTTCGATAAAATGTTCTACAAGACGTGTATCAAAATCTTCTCCGCCAAGATGTGACTCCCCGCCACAGGCCTTTACCTCAAAAATAGAATCCTCAATTGTCAAAATTGACACATCATGTGTTCCCACACATATTGTTAGTATAATGATATTTAATTCATTATTTCTTATACTTTCATATAAGGTCAGACTATATCTTATTTAATTATATTCTTAATTTCAGTTAACATTTGATTCCAATTATTAGAAGTTAATAAAAAAATTTTTTGTTTTGTACCTTTTTCAATATAGTTATTAATAGCATTTTTTTTTGCTTCCCATAAACCATTGTGTAAATCTTTTATAACAATTAAAATATCATTAATTTGAAAATTAAAACGATATTTTCGATCATCATCTATATTTAGACCATTTTTTATAATAATATTATTTGAATTACACCAATTTATAAACTTTAACTCAAGTTTTGATTGATATATAATTATTTCATTATTATTATTTTTTATAGATCCTATATTAAAAATTTTATTACATGATTTACATTCTGGACATAGGATTTTATAACAATTTTTAAATGATTCTAAAGATTTACATCTCCAATCTTTACCACAGTTATCACATTTCATAATTGGTTGATCTACTTTAAATATAATATTATTTATTTTATCATAAAGTACTGATGAAAACTTCATTTGGTTATTTATTTTATAAATTGGCCAAAAATCATAATCATCCATATTCGAATATTTACCATTTCCTAAACTAATTATATTTTTTTTTATTCTATTATAATCATCTTCTGATAAATGAGATAAAAAATATGTATTAGTATATTGATCAGGGAATGATTCAAATTCTTTAATACTTTTATGATAAATATCTAATAAACTTAATTTTTCAGTTTCAGTTTTTAATATATTACATTGATAACATTGTGTTTTACATTGACGAATCTTTCTTAAAAATTGCGTAGTTCCAACTATATTTATTTGGTTACAATATAAACATTTATAACTTATTAAATATTCAGATGTCTTTTTTATTTTTATATCATTAATAAAAAGATGCCAAATATTTTCTTTTGTTGATGAATATTTGCTTGATTCAAATTTTAATTCTTTATTTAAAATAGGTACAATAACATTTATTTTTTTTTCTTTAACTTCTATAATGGAATCTAATATTTGATCTCTCATATTTACATATAACTAAATAATCAAGATTTTAAACTAAAATTTTTATAAATAATTAAACTCTGGCATTCGTGGGTGAATTATCACCTAGTCGTTGAATATTCTTCATGGTCAATTGAGCATTTAAACGCTTAAGAGACTTTAGAAGCTTTACTGCTGATTGTCCAATTTTTTTCTTTTTTAAACCTTCACGATTATATTTTCATATTGCGTTGTGGTAGAAAAAACTTAAGGAGTTTCCAGCAATTAACCAGATTCCTTTTAAATAATTTATTTAAAAGTGTGGGTTTACACCACAGGAAGCAGAACGTTTACCTCCACAATCAAAAATTAAAATATTTTTTTCACTACTACTTTTTTTATCCAATCCATAACCAATTGCTGCAGCTGTTGGTTCATTAATAATTCTTAATACATTTAAACCTGCAATTGCACCTGCATCTTTTGTAGCTTGACGTTGAGAATCATTAAAATATGCAGGACATGTAATAACCGCATCTGTTACTTCTTCACCTAGATATGCTTCGGCAATCTCTTTCATTTTACCTAAAACCATTGCACTAATCTCTTCTGGTGAAAATATTTTATCTTCTCCTTTAAATTGTACTTTAATATTTGGTTTACCATCTTTATTAATAACATTATAAGTAAAATGTTTCATATCTGATTGAACAGTAGAATCATCAAATTTTTTACCAATTAAACGTTTTGCATCAAAAACTGTATTAGAAGGATTACTTGAAACAGATGATTTTGCAGAATCTCCAACTAATCTCTCTTCATTTGTAAATGAAACATATGAAGGAGTTGTTCTATTTCCTTGATCATTTGCAATAACTTCTACTTTACCATTTTGATAAACTGCTACACAAGAATATGTAGTTCCTAAATCAATTCCAATTGATACTCCCTGTTTTTTTGTATTAGTGCTTTTTGTCATGTTATATATTTAATAATGATGACTTATTTTTTAAGTTCTTTTATTTAAAAAAATTTATTAATAAAATATGAAATAATTTATTAATATAATTAACTATTATAATAACAATCTAATTTTGACAAAGATATTTTATATCTTCCAGATCTTCTTTTGATAGAACGTCTGAACAAACCAACGCGTCAAAATACCTCTCATAAAATAAAAGACGTTCACTGTAGTCATATTTTTCATAATCTGTTTCAGTCTCTTCATCGTCAACAATATTAGTTATCCAAATATCAATACTAAAAGGATTTTTTGAAATCTTCAGCATAAAGTAAGTGATAAAACCTTCTGAACATATTTCTTGATAAAAATTACCACGGAAATATTTTCCGTTTAATTTATTTATTGGAAGTTTTTTTTGAAATCCCTTTTTTCTTTTAGCCATTTTGATTACTCTATATTTACTATATAAAAAGGTTTAAATAATTAAATATTAATTACTATCATTTTTATTATAAAATAAGTCTTAACTACAATGCTACTAAATTAAGGAATTATACAATAAAATAACATATAAATATATTTTTATTGTTAATTTCTTAATTTAGTAGAATTGGAGTTAATCTAAATAATGAAGTAATATCTCCATTAAAACTATTTCTAAAAGTTAAATATTTTATATTAATTACTTTTAATTTTTTTTAGAATTATTCCATTTAAAATAGTTGATATTTTTTCATTTAAATCAAAAGAATCTCCTATAAAATTTACTTTTTCAATTAAATTTGATGTAAGCTTACTTATATCATATAAAGTTATATGTAATAATTGATCTATATTATTATAAGTATAATTTAATTTTCTTAGAATTTTTCTACACTCAAATCTAGGATTTTTGGACAGGTATTTTTACAATAATAACAATAAAATAATTTATTTATGAATAAATTATTAACATTAAAAAATTTATTATATATTAATGTTTAAAAATAAAAATATAGAGTTTATTAAATTATAAAATATTTATAATTTAATTCTTTAATAAAAAAGTGTCAAAAAATCCTAGATTTGGGTAATCAACAGTTGGTTAAAACCGTATAACCATTATTTTACATCTTTTTTGATTTATAACTTCTAATATCGTATAATTTTGAACTAAATACAGTTATTATTTCTATAAGATCATTTGTTAATTCTTCTTCAGGACTCTTAATTTCATCTTTTTCAATTATTATATTTGTATTTGAATATTCTATTAATATTTTTTCAATTAATTCATAACCTATTCTACAAAGTCTATCTTTATAAGCTATTGCTAATTC
>Ga0214919_10000794_pt1 | contig 53984 bp, 117 predicted proteins | sample LL1503_MetaG_FD_177994 | JGI IMG/M metagenome (GOLD analysis project Ga0214919, IMG submission 177994) | Freshwater microbial communities from Lake Lanier, Atlanta, Georgia, United States - LL-1503 | ecosystem: Environmental > Aquatic > Freshwater > Lake | place: USA: Georgia | collected... | reverse complement strand
GACTATTCCCGTGCCCCCTGCTCCTCCACCACCACCTGCACCCGCACCTGCTGCTCCAGCACCACCACCGCCACCACCACCCCCACCAGAACCAGGAGTAGCACCACCACCATTAAATCCTTGACCCGGAGTTCCCTGTCCTACAGAGCCGCCACCTTGAGGTTCACCGCAACCACCACCAGAACCACCAGAACCACCTGTGCCACCATTGTGTGCTCCCCCACCACCACCCGTTGCCCAAATTGAAGATGATGCGTTTTGTATCCCTGAATTCGCTCCATTGAGTGAACGACCTTTACCCCAATAAGGTTGAAATGGTGATGGTTCTGGATAACCGCCACCCCCCACAAAAATTAAATAGGGTGAACCTGGAGTTACTGCCCAATTCGTACCCGCTTTATAACCACCAGCACCACCGCCACCACCGCCAGCACCACCTTGTAATGAACCTCCAGCACCACCACCAGCAACGACAAGGTAATCGACGGTAGTGGTACCAGCAGGTGGTATCCATTGTTGAGTAAATGTGAATATTTGGACTGTGTTGATTAGACCAGCAACACCGCTAGTTCTAATGAACCCGTATGCTCTGCTAGAACCAGAACCAAGTGAAGAAAGAATAGGAGGCATAAAATAAGTGAGTATTGGTTAACTCACTTATTTATACTTCACCCTTTGAGGAGTTGCTGTGCGGATTCGTTTTGTTGACTTTCGCCGAAGTCGTGAACGGATAGTTTGATGAGTTCTTTTCGGAGATTTTCCAACTCAGTTCGGTCTTGCTCAGATGCTGCCATCTTTGCTTCTAGGACAGCAATCCGTTTAAGTAATAGTTCTTTAAACATAGTCTTTTTCCTGTTTTAGTAATCGGTACAGGGTTTTATCGTGGTGCTTTTGTTGTTTAATATTTTTAAGTTCGCTTTCTTGATGCTTACGAAACTTAGTTTTTTCGGGTTTTTGAAACTTCTTGCCTCCAGACAACATCTCTATATATCTCCTTAAAAAATATGGTCTGCTATACCTAACTCGATTGCATCTTCAGGTGACAACCAAACATCGGTGGGGTTTAATAGTTTGGAACGTATGAGATTTTTCTGCATACCACATGCCATGAAAAGTACATCCACCATGCGTTCATTAATACGTTCAGTTTCAGCAAAACTGTTCTTTATGTCGTGATATTTTCCCGATAATTCGTGAGAGAACTGATGACACATCAAACTTGAATTCTTACCGATTAAACGCTTTCCTTTTGTGCCAGATGCAAATATAAGAAATCCAGCACTCATAACGTTACCCAATCCTACGGTAGTAATCGGAATTTCTGATTGATGCATGATATCAATAATTGCCAATGCATCATTTAGGCTACCACCCTCAGAATTAATATAGAGTTGAAGAGTTTCATCGCTAGGATTCCTATTCTCCGACAGAATCCATCGAATAGTTGCCTCGGCTTTTTCACCATCAATTTCACCAGTAATAAAATGATTATGACGTTCAAACGGTGATAGTTCGATTGTTTTTTCCATGCCAAGCATATGCCGTTCTCAATATAGATTTTAAGTCGTGTTTAGGTTTAAATTTGAGGTGTTTTTTAGCAAGGTCAATAATGGCAACAAGTCGTGGTGGATCACCCTCACGCTTTTGTCCAAATGTGTAATTGATAGGAGTTTTGAGTTCTTCAACCGCAGTGTGAATCACTTCCAATACTGAATGTCCCTTGCCAGTTCCTAGATTGAATAGAGTTGGTTGATTTGCCATTCGTGTCTGCATATAGTCAGCAGCAGCAACGTGGGCATCAGCAACATCAGACACGTGTACATAGTCCCGAATACATGTACCATCTTGTGTTCTGTAATCTTTACCATTGATGATAAAGCTATTTAGATTTTCGAACATTACTGGAATCAGATGAGTCTCTGGATTGTGCATCTCACCCATTTCGCCATCTGGATCAGCACCAGCAAGATTAAAGAACCTAAAAATAATGTGATTCAACGTGGAATTACGAATAGCACATTCCGCAGCATACTTGCTATTAGCATACGGATTGTTGTCTGCTATTTGGTCTTTTTCTGAGAGGTCTGTGCCAGAAGAACGATAAAGGCTGGCAGTAGAAGAATAAACAATATCACTAACATTATAACCCCTCATCATCCTTAAAAGATTTGTTGTACCTCCTACATTGACATCCCAAAACAATTCTGGATATTCTACAGATTCACCAACTTCAATACGACCCGCTAAATGAAATACTACATCGATTTGATGTTTAATAAAGGGTGTTTCTAAAAACATATCACGAACATCGCCAGAAAAAACATCATCCCAATACCGCATGTGGGATGGGAATTTTTTATCGTAGCAGATTGTTGTGTAACCTGCGTTCTTTAATGCTTTTGCTAAATGACTACCAAGATAACCTGCACCGCCTGTCACCAATGCTGTTCTCATGCATCTCTTTCTGAAAGGATAGGATTCTTGATTGGCCAAAAGAAATTGTGCATCGGATCATTCCACTTGATTGTGAACTGAGATTCGCGGTCATAGTATTCACTTAACTTGTAACTGAACACCGCTTCATCAGACATGACCAAATGACCATTACCAAACTTTGGTGGTATCAGCAATTGATACTTGTTGCGATCTGATAGTGTGAAGTGAAACCAATTATTGTATTGTTTAGAATCTGAATCACGATTGATGATGACCATATGAATGGTACCATACAGACACGATACAAGTTTGGTTGTTTTATTATCACCATGCATACCACGCAGAACATGTTTGCGTGATGTGGAAATACTATCTACGACAAATTTAGAATATGGAATCTCATCACGGTATTTTGTTTCATTGTATGATTCAAAGTTTGTACCACGAAAATCATCATATATGTCAGGTTGAATTAACTTCACACCATCAAGTACAGTATGTAAAACTCTCATCTTATGTTCCCACGATTGTTATGCCAGGTCCAACAACATATTCGGTGCTATTCTTTTGTTTCCAAGGAAATCCATTAGGATACTGCTTTTCGTTTTCAGCATTACCTTTGTCAAAGAATTCCTTATTAACTGAATTATCATTACCATCTAATCGATAGTTTAATGTGTATTCTTTAGTACAGGCAAAGTTTGGAAAGTATTGTTTCAGTGCCGCAAAGAATTGACGATCTGCACCCCACTGACCATACCATGTTTGACCAACACGAATAGCAACATCCCGCTTGACCATGAATGATGATGTATCAATGTGGAATGCATCTTTGTTGAAATAGATTGGCCACTTGCCTAATGATTCGCAGTTATCTTCACAAACGAATTCACCATCTTTATCAACAATCTTTCTTAATGAGTATGCCCAATCAGCACCGCCTTTGATTTTCTCAACCAATGCCTCAACATGATTAGGTTCCAACCAATTGTCCTCGTCAAGGTAACAAATAACATCAGCATTGACAAGAAAACCACATGCAGCATATACACGATGACCATACCAGCCTTTGCCAACATTCTCTTCAAGATGGACGGTTCGGATTCTGGATGCACCGACAATTTCTTTATTAACTGTATCAGCATATTGTTCACCATCAACATAAATGTAATGTACTAAATCTTCATACGTTTGATTATCAACTGACTCAATGCACTTCTTTAGTGTCTTTGCTCCGATTGTCGGCGTTACGACTGCTACTTTCATGTTTCACCTTTTTCTTAAAAATTGCATCCCAATTAGCATTAAACTTTTCCATAGGTATTTCTATGGGTCTTGGTTTTGATCCTTTACTCATTCCATGCTTTCAATATTAAAGATGATGAGTTCTTTTTGTCAGAACCACCAATACCATACATAAATCTCCAACCGTAAGCACCCGCTTCGGCATTGTTTGTTTCATTTCTATCACCACCATTGACAAACACAAAGTCACTTCCTTTAGTGTAATAATATGTTCTTACTTTGTCAAGAAAGTCATAAGCCGTGCCATCATCGTCGTTAAACTCCCACACAGAATCAACCCACTTAATTGCCAATAAAATTCCCTTGCGTTCTTCAATAGGCATAAACGGTTTACCCTTCTTGCGAGTCAACCACGCATCGGAGTTTACACCAACAACCAATCTATCGCCTAATGCTGCCGCTTGACGGAGCATAGCAAGATGACCAGAATGAATTGGATCAAACCCACCAGATACGGCAACTATTCTCATACGTTAATCTCCGGAAACGCTTCTTTAGCCAAAGCAACAGTCAACCCTTTAATCTTGAACTTGCCCTGAATGAGTTGAGCAAAAATAGCAGACTCATCTTTGTGAAGTGCTTCTAAAATAACTTGCAATTGTGATGTAGTTTTCTCAGCAGTAAAACCTTGTGGACGCATAGGATGATTCTTAATGAATCGGTACATCTTGGGCATTTCTGTATCCAAGTATGCAAAGTTCAATCCAGCAGGTTCTACGGCAGGTCGATACTTTTCAGGTATCTTGACATCCCATTCCACTTTCGGATTTAGAATCAATTCCAAAAAGAATTTGAATCGGGGATCACCATTTTTACGAAGAATGTGTATCTTTTCCTCTTTAGTTTTTGCATTTGTAAATTCTTGAATTATTTCAGAATACAGGAGTTCAGAACTCATAGTTTTTTCACTTAAAAATGTTAAATTGCTAAATAGGTGTAGGTCGCCGAATTACCAGTTCGCACCTACTCTAATACGAAAGGACCGTATCAGCATGAATATTTATTCTAATACTAATAATGAGTTTATTCAAGACCTAATAGAATGGTGTAGGAATAATCCCCTCGATTTATCAACAATAGAGAATACTAATGTTCCCCCGTGGAATATTGGTATACCGTGTTCGGTTGAAACTAAAAAAATAATTTCTGACATAAAAATGGGGCATTCTTACAATAAAGGTTGTAAGAATCCTTCAGCAGCAAAAAATCTTAAAAAAGTTAAACATAGAGCATTTGGTCAGTATGAAATAACTGATCCTACTGGTCAAACAAAAATCATAATCAATCTAAAAGAATATTGTAAAATTAATAATTTAAAATACCGTTCTATGTCTTCTCTAGCAAACGGAAAATGGCCATGTAAAACTTATAAGGGATATACGGCAAAAAAATTAGGTTACGTTAAAATTCATCAAGAACTTCAATTAGATTTTTAAGTTTGTTGGCTATCATATAATTCATGAATTGTTGTTTAGTTCTGATTTGTGTGCCTTCATAGACTTCAACAATTCGTTGCTTTAACTCATCAGGTATTTTAGTCAAGTCAATCAACATTTCATTTCGTGCATAGTTCCGCAACATATCTTCATTGCAGAATTCTTTTGGTTCTTGATTTAACCAAACTATAATCTTTGCTTCGGTAATTGGTTTCTGCCGACCACCGTCTGTGAATACGTTATCAGGTGACATGATGTTTGGAATACCATCACCTTTATCGCCACGAATAATCATCTGCTTCAATTGCACAGCAGGAAGTGGTTCTTTGATGAACTTTTTAAGAATAGGAGAAAACTGTTCAACATTCGAAAGCTTTTGCAATTGTGCAAAGTCTTTATCCGATGAAAGAATCATCACCTTTTCATGTGCAGACTGACGCATAGCTAGAACGGCGATGATGTCATCAGCTTCAGCCGATTCAACATCAATCACTTTGTATGGTGAGAATTCTTTGAGTTCTTCTTTGATCTTGTTCAGGCAATCGAAAATAGAACCCCAATCATGACCCGATGCATCACGATTCTTTTTACGAGAAGCTTTGTATTGTGGGAATAGATCACGCCGCCAGTAACTTCTGTTGTCACATGCAATTACAACTTCTGGTCCGTGAGTAGCTTTGAATTTCTTTACATAGGTTCGAATAACATTCAATATCATGTGTCGAACCAATGCTTCTTCTACAGGTTTTTTAGAAGAACCAATTTGTTCCATCAGGGATGATATAGCCACCTGATTATAATCAAATATTATCATTTTATAATTCTCAGTAATAATGTATCTGTATTGATTCTGCCAGACAACGCAGATTCAACAGCCTTTATACTATCTAGTGCAGTTCGCAAATAAACTTTTCCACCCTTTACGATTTCAGGCAAAATAGCTTCTGGTTTACGTAATGTCTTCTGTTTTGATTTAGTTTCGGAGTGTCCAGTAAGTGATGTGCCTGTAACTGAAAACCCACTAGCGTTTTCAGAAATATAACAACCAAGTTTTCGTGTCTTGGTATTGTACACCCAAAGTTGCGTTGCGCCTAAAATTGTTTTGGGGTCAATGGACTGTAATTTTAAATCTGCAAATTCTTTACAGTATTGCAACTTTGATAATATCTGTTCCGGTGTCTTAGTTTTACGTTTACGGGGTCTACGTGTTTTAACAGCTTCCCCTGCAAGCTTCATACCATCAACAATTACTTGATCACAATAAGCAATCAGTTTTTTTAATTGTGGTTTTGTAAAATTGGAATAGGCTTCTTTGATGAGACTATCATCCGTTGTCAAAATAGTATCATATTCTGCTCGACGCATTTTGAAATGTTCAACGATGTATTTGGTGTGTGCACCTTTTATTTGCAGACTATCCATAACCGCAATCGGTGCAGGACTTGCTTTAAAGTCCGAAAGTATTATTTCGTCAAGTTGACCTTCCAACTCTCCGATACACTCACTCGATTTCCGTTTAATATGATCTTGTATCGATATGACATTTCCAACTTTGGTAGGATTGGTAACATTAACAGTCCCCTTTAATTCATTGATTGTTTTCTCAAACCATTCTTTGTCTTTACCGACAAGAATGCCACCATTAGTAACGATACGGCAAACAAACCCAAAGGTCTGTGGCTGCGATTTGATACCTGCGGGTACAGCAACCTTTAATTTCTTTTTGAAGTAATCTGTGGCGTATTTGAGTGCGGCTTTGGCATCCCGATTTTGGGAATACCAAGATAGGGCTTTAGTCAAGTCTATCTGACTCAACTCAGCGGAGATTTTGGGTTCGGCACCCGAAAATATAATATTAACGTCAGTCGGCTTATTCATGATTTCCTCAACTACTATATATCTGCCTTTTAACATAAATATACCGTGAATGTCAAGTAATGTCTTTTTTGAACTATTTTATGTTTCTTATAGGAAAGTTATTTAAAGGACAAGATGGACCCGATAACGCTCTTTGCTTTGGCAAATGGGGCAGTCGCAGCAGTCAAGCAAGGCTGTAAGCTTTACAAAGAAATCGCATCAGCGGCAAGTGATGTCAAGGGAATCTTAGGTGACCTTGAGTCACAGTTTCAATTCGCTCATAAAGATCGTCCTCCTACCGTAGCTGAACACAATCAGTACATTCAAGAAAAGAATCGGGTAATTGAACTCAGCAAAAAACAACCCGATGATGTCTATACAGCCATTGGTGAAAGTTTAGGTGCTTACTTTGAGAACATGGCTACGTGCATGGCAATCTTCCAAGAAGAAGAAAGGCATGACGATGAAGTCTACACAGGTACCGCAAGTTTAGGTAAACGTGCTCTATCAAGAGTTTTGATGCAAACCAAACTTGTAGCAATGCAAGCTGAACTTCGTGAAATTATGGTATATCAATGTCCACCTGAATTGGGGGATTTGTATACACGTGTTGAAAAAATGATGGAAAAAATGCAACAGCAACAAACCATTGCTATTGCTAAAAAGATGCAAGCTGAAAGAGAAGCGGCGGCAAGGAAAAAAAGAAGACTTGAAAAAATACGGTGTGAAGCATGGAAGTATGGTGTGACCATACTTTTTATTTTGTACATCTTTGTATTAGGTTGGTCAGTTGTGGAACTGCGAATAGAACATTCACCAGAGTTGGGTAGATGTCTGATACCTAAAGGAAGTTGGTTATATGATCGATACAATAACCTAAAAGGAATTGATTGTGAGATACAACAATAAAGGGAACCGAAGTTCCCTTATTTTATCGATTTGCGATGTACATGGTAATTTCAAAACCAAAACGCATATCTTGTGCCGAGGGTGTAGTCCACTTCATAGTCTTCTCCTTAGTTGGTACTGCTGTTCTATTTAATCATTTCTGATCGTCAGAAGACTCAGGATTTTCATTAATCTTTGATAATGTCCATGAACCATCACCGTTATCAGTCCACTTCAAAGTATCGCCTGGTTGCCATCCTGCTTCATCCATAACTTCTTGTGGAAACTCCAAATACTCATCACCGTCTTCAAACTTCTGTACTGTTAACGTCCAAGTTTTACTCATTTGACAAATATTTCCTTTGGTTCGTTATTATTGCCATCTGGATACTTATATGCCAGAAAACCCTCTGAATCTATGTAAGAACATCCATCCCAAAAGTATTCTTTTTGTTTAAAATACGCAATTCGTTCTTCGGTATATTCATTGATATCGATTGTTGTCGTACCAAGGAACTTTTGCCAATTATCATCGGCATTCTCAGCAACTTTAATTGCTTGTGTTTCGTCATTTGCCTCAACAACGTACACGTTACGATAAGTCATCAATTGTTCAACAATATATTTTGGCATGGTCACTCCGCAAGATTAGAAAACGCTTGTTTTACTTTTAATTTAAAATCGCCACCAGTTACATAATTTAGGTAGTCTTCAAACCAAATTTCCGATTTGTCGGTTTTCCGACAGATGCAACCAGACAGTCCGGTACCCACTAGGTTGTTCACATAAATGATTGGATCGGCAAGAATGGCTTCAAACGAGTCATCGAACACTGGAGAACCGTCATCAGCCTGTGTAAAGAACGCCAAATGGAATTTATTGCCCACATCTGACGTTTCTACGGGTTTGGCATTTGCCATTTCTGCTTTAAAGTTGAAAAATGCTAGTTGATAGCTTTCTTCAGAGTCTTCATAAGTCGGAACGAAGTAAAATCCATCATATTCTTCGGGAAATGTCGAAATTTCGTCAATTTCATCGTCTACTGGCTTATTTTTTTTGAATAAATTCATGTTTTTTCTTTAGGTTTTGCATAAAAACATTAACGGATGCATAAAAACGCTATTTTTCGGCGTTTTCGTCAAAATCCCACATGCGAACATGGAAGTGATTGCCGCAAGAATCGATTTCTCTCTGCGGATAACCTTCTTTTAACATCCATTTTGTCATGTCACCATCGATTTCTTGATCATAAACCTTTGGAAAGCCGTATTTCCAACCCGCTGGTGGGTCAACCCATATTTTTTTAGTAGTCATGGTCAGATTTTCACATAAAAAATCAATTAAGTCAAGGTCGGATAAATAATATCATCATCATTTTACTGGAAAACCACATGGCAAAAGTTAATACCAAAGAATTAGCACAATGTTTAGCACTTTCATACTTTGCTGAACATCCAAAATACGAAAAACCTGTTGGTAACAAAGATACTGAACATGCCATCAGATTCTACACGCTTTTTTCTGGTAAGGAAAACGTTACTAACTACAAGAAAAAATATTTATCGAATACTTTTCCGATTGATAAAGTAAAAACGGAATTTGCCGTTACCAAAACTGCCACAGGTAAACCATCATTTCATACGACTGCTAAAAAAGTTTACAATGTAGCAAGAGCCTGTGTGGAATCTCGAATGTTTAAGTTTCCGCTAAATCAATACGAATTCCTTGATCAAGATGATCCATTCACCAAGACAGTCAAAGACAATTGTCTTACGAATATCAAAACAGCATTTGGTTATCCAAAATCTGTAAAAGTTGACATCTTTTCTGCTGTTGATGTATTCTTCGTTAAGTCATCAGAGAAAAAGAAAATCATGGATGACTTCAAACGTACATTTAGTGATCCTAAAACCATTTTGAAAGAAGGGGTATGGGGAAAATCTGGAACCAATGACTATGCAAGCATGATGGGTAAGTACATGAAGGAAGGAACGCTGATTCCGGTGTCATTAAAACTTCCTACAAATGTAACAAGTTTACCGAAAATATCATTGGTTAGTTTAGATACGAAAAATAATTCCAGCGAAGACATTGATCCGTTTATGAAGATGCTTGCGGCGATATTAGATGAACCCAATAAAACCAAACATATCATTGATACAGTAATTGAGATTGACTTTGATAAGTTTATTATGCATGAGTTGTTGAATTGGGTATTTCCAGTAAACTTCAATTTTAAGAAGTTAATTGATCGTAGAACCAATCAACCTCTTGAGGATTACAATTTACGATTCAATTTGTATGCACAAGGTCACAGTGCAGGTTGGAATGGACAGTTTGACGCTAGTACCCGTGAGTTTAAGGACAAACAGTGGGTTGGTGGTGCCAGTATTCCAGCATTTGAGCGAATAGCCAAAGAGTATCCAGAATACGGTAGAACAGTCAAAAAGATGGTTGAACTTAGATTGTCGGTATTTGATAAGTTTACTGAAAAACTTCAAGCAAAGAATCCTGAAGCATTTGAGAAGATTAAAGCATTGAAGACCACGGCACATTCTGAGTTGTCTAAACAGAAGATTGTTTATGGAACTTTAGTGAAGGGTGTCAAAGAATTTTTTGATCGGTACGATGATTATACTGGTAATAAAGGAATCAACAGTACTCCATCATACACTCAGTACCAGAATGAATTTATTAATGCAGTAAGACATTTCGATAAGAAGTATCCTGGTGCAAAAGATACCAGAGTTAAGACAATCAAAGCACACTTTGCTCATGCTCAGATTTCTTACTTTTTAAATGAAGGTAATAAGAACTTTCAATTGTACTTTAAACAAAAGATGTTTGTTACCATCTATGGATTAATTACTAAGAAAGCACATAAAGTGTTTGACTTGGATGATTACACTGGAATGCGGAATGCCATCACACAAACCATTCAGGATACTGCTGGTAAGGAGATAATCCATGAATTCAAATCAGCACCTCATTACATTGTATCTTAATTACCATTAATAACTTCAATGGCGACACAGCATTATAACCACACTTCGAAAACCTTGTCAAGCTTTATTTGCAAATATTTTGAAATAAAAAAAAGCCACATCACTGTGGCTTTTTTACCGTTAATTACGGATTAGTCGTGTGTACCGCAAATTCCTTGGATTTCTATGGCGGAATATCCTTTCTCCATTGCCAACATTTTACATTCAGTACGAAGGGTAGATGAGTATGACAATGCGCCAAACAGAATACCAAAAAATACTACCAATCCAACAATAAACTTCCAAAAATCATTTTCCATGTCTATCTCCATAAAGGTCAAATACTTTACCACCAACATATACTGCAACGAAATAAAAGTCCGGATTACGTAAGTAAGCATTACGAAAGACACCTTTGTTGTAGTCTTCGTAATAGTCTTTAGCTTCACCGCGAGTCTCAAACTCTTTTGTAAAAACCACATCGGGTTTTTTTCCGGTCATGTACCGGAGGACATCTACTCTATACATATTAAAATAAGTAAAATAATATAAACGCACCATTAGCTGCCGACATGACCAGATTGAACCAACCTTGTATATTCCGGTCTTCTTGAAAATGATCTACTGCCCAAACCCAAAACAGAGTCATCAGGATGAAGTTAAGCAGCAGCCCGAACATCGTCAGGTTCCTCCTGTATGATATTAAATCCGTGATCGCGTAATTCTATAGCATAAACAAAGTCTTCTGTATAGCCTATCTTAACACCTTTGGGATCAAGTATCCACCATGTAGTTTTTATCATGGAGCCTCTGAATCATCAATATAACCAAGATACTCCGTAGCAACATATTCTACCATTGTCGGAGTGACGCACAACATATTACTGATTTCTGTGACGCTTACATCAGACTCCAGCAATTCCATAATCTCTACAATCATCTTGTTCAAGCCACTCATGATATGTTTCCTTTATTGAGAAAGTACGCATAGTTTACCACTATTCATCTTCGGTGTCAAGTGCCTGTGGTATTTCTTTATCCAAGAATTCTTTCTTGCACATTTGACAACTATACTTCATGAATACCGACAATCCGTTATTATTGTCTAGGTGGGTGCCTTTAGTAATTCTGTCGAATCCGCAATAGATACAAGTAATCTTTTCAGACTGCATCTCAAACAGAAATTCAACGGCGCGAGGGTGCATTAACCTTCCAGCAGTGTACGATTCTGTATTGCCCAAAAGTGTTCAACAGCATCTTTAGCGGAACTCAAATCAATGTACTGACCAAGATGACGCTCATCATCCAAAGTAAATGTATATTGACCCGTATAGACCAAAGCAATGTAGATATCATTAGCCACCATCTTACTTACATGTCCTACTACTTTACCAGTATCAAGGTCATAGTAAAAGTGTGCTGAACTTCTTTCTTGCCATTCATATTCGTTCATTCGTGTCCCTCTAACCAATTATAAAAATTAACGACATCATCGGTACTATTAGCCCAACGATCAAACTCGGAATGGACACAACTTATATCCACAAAGAACTCACCACCAGTATACCACCAACGAAACCGATATGACCGATTCTTGTATCGTGCAATGCAAAACTTAAAGAAGTCCCGATCAATCTTGTAACCACGGCGTTTTAGCAGTGTCTTTAATTCAGATGGAGACATGCCATGAAGTTGATCACGCTTGGGACGTTTTGCCCTGTACTTGTACTTCATCGTGTATTCCAAAGTATTTTGCTATCTCAACACCAGGAGCAGCATCTGGATTATCTTTATCTATTTCTATACATTTACGGATAATCATTTCGGCGAATCGTCTTCCAGTGCTGTTCCACAGATCATGATGGTATATGTTGAAATTAGCATACGCTGCCATTTCATCTAGTACATGTGGATTCTCTGGCAGCAGTACCGTATTGTATACTCTATCAAACTCAGGAAAGTCCGACTTGGTTCGTTCAAAGTAGCAACTCATTATTCGACTCCAAAATGTTTTGCAATCGCCAACCCAACCCATGCTACACCTGTTTTCTCTTTATTATCTTCAAGCATAGTATCTACTTTATCAACCTGAGTCAAACATTCTCTCACAATCAACTCGGCAAACTTTTCTTGGTCAAAATGCCAACCATCTATTAGATGTTCATCCCAACACTCTTCTGCTAGTTCAGTCCATCGATCATTCATCATCTGCATCCTTGTGGTATTGTGCTTTCTTTTCGGTGTGACATATAATATGCTTGACTACCACATTCAGCCACAACCTCATCCCAATCATTATACTTCGTTGCCACTGGACCAGCGGGTAGCATTTTCATACATTCATTGAATAGTTCTCTACGTAAGCATTGATCTGCCACACGCTCATCAATAAATGGTTTATCATCTTTGCTACATGCTGCTAAAAGTACCACTGACATTATAATCAGTTTTTTCATTTGCAGTCCTTGTTCACGACAGTTACTTGATTGGCAGGAACAGCCGTAACGTGCATAGCATAGTCATGCAGATTGTCCCATACATCGGGTTCACCTGCAAATAGAAATACTAAAATTAAAATAGCAAATATCATTATTCATCCTCTTCAAAAACGGGAATTGTTAGACCATTGATCTTCATAGATGCTTTCTGGATCAACAGAGCAAATTTCTCTTCATTAGAACTGATTTTTGGACCAGGCCATCCTGTGGCATAGACATCCTCAAATATATCCTGAACTTCACTGTATGTCAGGTATCGTATATCACGTTTCATTCTCTTCCTTTCCACATATCAATCGCCTGTTGCAATTGTTCCATCTGTTTAAAGCGAATATCATCCATGATACCCATACCATACCCCGAATTCATTTGTGCTATAGACATATGAAAAAGTTTATTATAATGCTTCTCCAATACGTCAACCACCACATCGTATTCTTCTTCCATTATACTCTCTTCAATCGTTCTTCATGATGTTTATCACAGAGCGTTACCAACCACGAACCATTACGTATTTCACCTCGATTACCACAAATCTCACAGGTATGTTCCGACATATGTTCAGCCATCCAAATCATACCGTCAACCACTCTGTCGGTATTGTCAGCATAGAATCGGAGCGCACCGAACTTCTCTTTGACTTGAGATACCACAACATTAAATACCTCAAACTCAGATTTTGGATTGGTGTATGTGATAATAGCATTTGAGAGATGATCAATAATATCATACCATCCGTCACCACACTCGAAACCCCAAAAGTGTTGTTGGTTATAAAGTGTAGGATACTTATCGAGAAGTTTTTTTGTTAGTTCAGGACTCACATGTTCACCGTTATATAACATTTTTGACATAGTTGTTTGTGCATATAAGCTGCTTCCTCAAACGTATTGGTTATTTTCCATTTTTCAGTATATCCACCATCGTGATTGTATAGATGGGTTTGATACTCGTTTGGGGTATTAATATCACCTGCTTTCTTTACGGTGACTACCGTTTGTGTTGGTGAGTGAGATACAAATAGGATTTTCATTTTTTATCCTTCAACATGAGCAAGAATTTGTATGTTGGTCACTGTTACATCATGCTGATACATTAGTTCATCTTTGATATGTTTTATCATAGCAGTTTCATTCCATACACCCACATAAGGTGCTTTAGCGTCACCCGAAACTGATTTACCGGAACGGTCTACACCTTCCCATATAACATGAACCTTTCCTTTTCCGAACCAACTTCTGATCCAATTAATCATTTTCTCCGTCTCTTAAAATATAGTTTGTAAAGAATTGCATGTAGGAACTTTGGTTTACGCCAATAAAAGTAATGAGCACGTTTACCATTCTCATATGTCTGGTGTGTTCCTACGCAAATCTCAAATAACCACTTTGACCACAATTCACGAAACCTTTGCATGGGTGTCAGGAAAATGATAGTGGATTCTTCTGTATCATAGTCCGTTTCAAACTTCTGGATTTTGCCTTCATACCGACAAAGACCTTTTAATGGAATGTCGTAAAAAGATGTTACATATATGATATCTAGGTCATGACGGTTCATTCTTCAATGATCCTATAAAATTTATTCAGAGTATGTTCATGAATACGATGGTTCTTATTTGAAGACCCTTCATTGATCTTGGTCGAATTCCAGTGTCCATTACCGTTATGCTTGGATGTGAGTTTAATGCACACATCACTGGACACATTTTTAAGCACCATACCAATTTTATACCGAATGTTCATTTTTTAATTCCAAAATGTTCTTCGATGTAGGCAGCGGCTTTCAACTGACCTTCGTACAGTTCGTCATCCATCCCGCGATCATAGCACTGTTTCAGGCATTCGTCTACTATCATTCTGGCGAAGGTATACACATCATCCTCGACAGCCCACGATGACATAAAGTAATGACGAGGCGTTTCATGTTCGATGTAATTCAGTAAACCAGCATCGGTTCCAAGTTTATCGATCAGCCATTTGTTGTTCATGGGTTATTCCCATAGTAGGTGGATCGGTTCCGCATGGTATCCTCTGCGGTAAGTCCCAATCCAAAGTAGTCTTTTATCTTATCGGCATACGTCGAGGCGGGTTCACGATGATCCACACCCTCTTCTACCAGATCAATACAAATGTCTATGATATCCCTAGCAAACTCATAATTGAACTTGCGGGTGTCGTAGGTGCCACTCTCACGGGTCTGTATTCGTTTCTCGACCTTCTTGGCAATGTATTCAATACGGGTACTCATTGGATTTTCTTCCTTATGTACATAGGAACCCGCACATACCTGTAATATTTGTCTGCGAGTTCGGCGGTTGTGACCAGACACTTTCTATTATTATCGTCCATGTAGTAATTACCCAAATCCACGTGGCGATACCCATCTTCCCGATTAGCATCAGGAACCGTAATTAAACACATCTCTTCAGTCAGTCTGAATGGCATATCGTTTACCGTTAATTATGTCTTGCGTATTCACCATGATATTTTTTTCTAGCATCTTTCACTACGGATTCAGCTTCTTCTAGTGTATCATAATAACCTAGATGTGTATTCTTACCGTTTACTTTTATTCGAGAATGCCATTTTCGTTGAGCTTTACTCCAGTATACACCTTTAACCCCTGATGTATTAGTAACCTTGAGTTTTGAATTCATATTATTTTGTCTCTGTGTTACCTCTCGAAGATTCTCTATCCGATTATTTTCTGAATTCCCATCAATATGGTCTATCTGTAACCCAACAGTTAGATATCCATGATGATATAAAAAAATCAATCTGTGAAGAGGATATCTTGTATAATTAATTGATATTCGTGTATATCCCTGATCGTAGGCACCAGCGATATCACCTACTTTAATTCTTTTACCTATTTTTATCTTCCATATCAGATTACCATCTTCTCGATACTCAAATAATTCATGGAGTCTTTGTTGCGTTATCATAGTTCGTTTACCGTTAATTAGAGTTTAACTGGCTAACATGTTTTTATATCATCGAAAGCATCTTCTAATCGATCATACAAATCTTGTTCGGTTGTCGAAGAATACAAAAACGGTTTACCATCTTCTCGATGTATAGTGAATGAAATTCTGGTAGGGAAGTATATATCATCATATGCCAGTGTTTGTATAAAAATTTGATCGTATGTTTCTTTGTTCAATTCATCTTTAGCCTTATCCAACTCCAATTGCATAGCATCCAACTTCATTATATGTCTATTCCGTTTTCTGATTAGCTTCAAATACTTATTAAGTGCATCATTATCAATATCCATTATAATCTCCTATCGTTTACCGTTAATTCCATTTAGAATATATTCTTCAAAACGTCACATTCAATTGAATCAGAAATATGTTCCAAATCTTCAGTTAGGTTCTCAAGATCATTTGCATACTTACTATCACAATTATATAATACTTCATTCATCAACGATAATGCGTGTGTTAGTTTAGAGACTTGTTCAGATTTATCCAAAGGAGCATCTCGTTTACTAACATTAAAATTCAAATTCAAACCAAAATACTCTGATATAACGTCACCATTATTAGAAAGTTCAACACATCTCTTTATAATCATATCAGAAAATTGTTCTGCACAATATTCATTCAAGTCATCTTGATCGAATTTAGGATTAGCCTTATGGAGGCGTTTAGTTTGTTTTACTGCGGTTTCAAGAAATTCTCTAATTACACAATTCATCATAATTCTCCTATCGTTTACCGTTAATTACTATTTACTCAAGTCCACGTTTATGTGCTTACGTTTACGTCTAAGTGGTTGGGGAGGTAATCCATTGTAACACACGTATTTAAAGTAATCAGCTAACCGTTCCTGACGCTGGCGAACATCTTCGCGGAAAATTCTCTCAAACTCTTTAAAAAACTCAGAGCGTTCATCATCAGATAAAAAATGATTAGTTGATCCCAATGCTTCAGTTAAAACCCACTCCAGATGTTCTCTGATATCCTCTTCGGTTTTCCAATGACCAAGCTTGCGAATATAAACTATAAAACTTTCGATACGCATTATTCTGTGTGCTTCACATCTGATAAAAAAATTAGGGTCGAAAGTAGGAACAAAATCTTTATTAAGTTTCATTGTATTTTCCTATCGTTTACCGTTAATTACTAATTGAGCTAAGTTTACCGCAAAAAAATTTCTGTGTCAAGTTTTTACTGGAAAAAAAAATTTTGGATGCCAATTCATACACATACAAGAGTTCTCTTTCAAAATAGCATGTTCCTTGTAGCGTTCAGTACAGTAGTAAAATAGCAATTGTCGTTTTGGTATCATGTGTTGTGTATTTGCAACGCATTCAAAATAAAACTTGACAACGCAGCGTTTTTGTGCTGCGCTGCCATTCTGATAACTTAGTGCAAGTTTGTTAATTTCCAAGATTCTACCTGATCGCGCAAGTTGCTAAGATCGTAAGAAACCCAAGTGCCGATGCAAACCCCATTTCTTACCAATTTGGCAACGTAGCCCAATTTTCCGTATGTGTAAACTGTTTCAAACATGGCAAGCCCCCCGATTAAGAAATTAAATTAATTGCTGTTTTAACACCAGAATTTGCTGCGTCCACGGCATCCCCGAAAATGTCCTTAGTGACAGCAGGGTAAACCAGAGCTAACATAAACAACGCACCTGCAATAAATTTAATCATTGTCTGCCCCTAATTAAGCTGTTGCCAATTCGTAAACCCAACCCTCTGAGCGTGTAACGGTAACACTTGGAAAAACTGCGCGAACTGCTGCAAGTGCTGCAACCCATGCGTCATGTTCAGAAAAACCTAGACTTTCCAATTCGGCAAATTTTGTGTCGTACAATTTTGCTGCGGCGGCTAATTTTGTCATTTTGTCAATCCCCTTATTAATCAGTCAGTAAATGTATAATACCAATTATCGGTAAACGTGTCAACTGTTTTTTTAAAAATAAACCACTTGATTTTTTACCGCTTATCGGGTATAATGGTTGCAATGGTTCGAACAGCGTGTCTGGGGGTGGACGGTGACCCTGCGCGTTATATTAGTAATTTACTAATAGTAACGATTAACCTTCCAGTATAGCATAATTTTTCAGGATTGTCAAGAATTATCTGTGTGTTGCGGAAATACAACAATGACACTCGGTGCTTGACATTGGCGTGATTCTGTGTTATATGGCGCGATACTCTGAATGGTAATGAGAATAATTCGCAGTTAGCTGTACCACAATGTCCCACAAAAACACACCAAATCAACTAGTGCGTTTACATTGTGACTGACCAGTCATAAAACGACTGACAATACAAATTAATTTATTGTTTGCAAATACAATTACAAATGCGAATGATTCTCATTTACACTTTATCGATGGATACAAAAAAACCTGCTAGACTTCAGCAGGTAAGGGGGGAGAGTTGTTAATTAGTTAGCTAATTTTGGTCGTTGAATAATTGTCTGTTTAACACCTTCACGCAAAGCATGTTCTTTAACTGTGGCAACTATAGTCGCGGTTTCACCCTTCAATGGAAAACCTGATGCTTTGCCTTTGTATATAATAACATTCGCTTGTGCATCTTCACAAATGTGAATGTAATTAGTGCCGAATTGACTTTCCACACACACAATGTGCTTTACTGTGAGAGTAACTGTCAATTTATCACCCACAACGCCTACATGAGCGCGTGTAGCATCATTGGCGGCATTTTTAGCTACCCATGCGGCTTTACGTGCAGCCATTGCATCGATACCCTTTAAAATCGCAGCAGATTGTTTAATTGACAATTTGCCATAAGTATCAAACGCAGCAGCCATTGCACCTATGAAATTATCAGTATAGCCATGTTCGGTGCGACCAGCACCCAATGCAAACTCGATTTCACCAGCACGATCAGTATTTAAACGCCATGTTTTATTGGCATTTGCGATAATATTGCGCTTAATTGCATTATTGTATGCAACTTCGTTTTCTATTACTTTACCGAAAAATGCTGTTGTCATTTTGTCGCCCCTAATTAATCAACCAATGCACAAAGTATATATTAATCGGTAATCGTTGTCAACTGTTTTATGCTGTTTCTTTTTTGTCAATCATCTCAAACAATATAAATTTTGCCACGTTCAATTGCTGTCTTACCTGCTCTGATCTACCCATCGCTGTTAGCTCTTGACAATCCGACAATATACCTGCCACGACCATCTCAAGCCCTGAAAATTTCGCAGTTATACTATCCATGTATTCATTGCGTATTGCATCTTCTGTCATACCGAACATTTTAACTTGATCTACTGTAGTCATTTATCGCCCCTATGTGATTAACCAACAAATGAATTATCTCATAATCGGTAAACGTTGTCAACTATTATTTAAACTAATTTCAACAATTTATTGTAATTCTCTGGACTAACGAACACACTAGCAGTCGCAGGTTTACCGCAAAATACACCAGTTTCAATAATAGCAATATCGTTATCAATTTCGACAACTGGAGTTATACCGCCGAACTCTGGTGGTGAATATTGAGCGCAGGTAGTAATCTGACCTGTTACAATATTAACAATGGTATAACTAGAACGACTACCGCCATCCCAATAGGTATTTGACAATGTTATTTTTTCTCTGCTCTGAATGAATGCCTTGCGTTTTTTGTAACCTACTGGCATTAATCGAGCAATTTCAGGAAAACCAGATAATGTAACTGTTTGCATTTTTTTCCCCTATTAATTAACCAGAAATGATAGTGTACAATAAACGGTAAACAATGTCAAGCAATTATTTTACTAATTCGTAGGGTTTATTCCAACGTCCCACGTTAACACTTATATAATACGCTGTGTCAAAATAATCGGTTTGAATATCGGAATTGTCATAATAATCGGCAGAGTACATCGCAGGAACCAACTCAGATAATGCTGCTTTAGCAACGCCATCGAAGTGCTCTTGATACCAGTATGGATTAACCTGTATCGATTTTTCTGCACCTTCAAAACGGGGTTTTGATGCATTTGTCAAGTTATAATTACCGATAAAATCGATGCTGCCTGATTTGATTGTCAACACAATTGACGAATGATTATTAACCGACAAGCTGCCTTTGAGTTTATATTTTGCTAAGATTGGTTTGATTGCCGCCGCGATCTTCGCTTTTTTCTCTTGATTCATATATGCCATTTTTCGCCCCTAATTAATCAATCAACAGAACACAGTATATTATAAACGGTAAACAATGTCAAGCGATTTGTGCTAAAAAATCAAACTCATTTAATAAATCATCAATCGACTGCTGATGCGCTTCCCAATCGTGTGCGTACATATCCGACTGCTGAAAAGCTTGCAATGAACCCTGTAAATCAGCAAGTGCACATTTAATCGCTGCTATTTGTTGTTCGGTCATTTTCTCGCCCCTAATGATTAAAATGATATATTACAATAAACGGTAAACAATGTCAAGCATTATTTTAGATAATCGCAGTAATTCTACGATCTTTCAAGTGTACTTCCCTCGCGGTGAAAATAGGCTGCTTTGTGTCTGCTGTCACGAATGAATCATACAGATAAGGGTTATATGTCACCGATACGCCGTTGTCCATCGCCTGAACTGTACCGTACCATTCACCAACTACACCCGCATGGACGTTTTTGCGCTTTTCCAATAGAACACGCTTACGCCCTGCCTGTGATACTTTGAACGTAGCCTGACCGAGATTCAATTCTGACAAGTGTGCAATCACTCGCCCTTTGTCTGCACCTTCCAGAGCTTTGACTGAAAATACTTTCTTATGTAAATTGTAATAAACAAATACTTTCATTTTCGCGCCCCTATTAATTAACCAATGAACAGATTATATCAATAAACGGTAAACGTGTCAAGTGTTTTTTAGATGCCCCACGATATTTCTTTTCTTACCAATTTATTAAGCAAATAAATTGCCTTGTTTTTATCCCGAAATGAATTTCTAAAATCGTACTCGCCGATTCCATTACTATCCCATTTGACAACATAATAGGACACATCACCCGCACCGTTTTCCTCTGCTTCAACGGTATAAGTAATTTTGCCCTGCTTTGCCGTTTTTATTGTGTTCACCGTTTTATCGCCTGTCGCATCAATATCCATTTTGTCGCCCCTATTAATCAATCAACAAACGTATGGTATCATTAACGGTAAACAATGTCAAGCGATAATTTCACCGTCTGAATTTACCAACACTTCATTATCTGTAATTGTGACATTATTACGCAAACCCGCAACCATTGCCAAAAGTCTAGTTGCTGCTGCTTCGGGTGAAGTCTCTGCAATAAATGCAACCATACGCAATTCAGATACCAATGTCGATAATGTTACTGCATTGATACGATCACGCGAATTTTTATCCGATAGTGACATAGCAACGTCAACTAGTTTATTTGTGGTTTGCTCGATAGAGCGCAATTCATCGGTATTGAAAAGTAAAGACATTTTTATCCCCTATTAATTAACCAGAAATGATATGGTATCAAATAACGGTAAACGTGTCAAGCAATTTCTTTTAATAAGTGCGTTGCCAATACGACAACAGCCTGTGAATATGTACCGAATCGTACTTCACCAAAACGATCACGCAATTTACTAGGTGTTAAATCATTAATACCATCATATTCATTTGCTTGAATAATATATCCGCCATCATCTAATTCACAAATCGAGTAACCTTGAAGTATTTGCATTTTTTGCCCCTATTAATCAATCAACAGAACAAAGTATAACAATAAACGGTAAACGTGTCAAGTGTTTTTTAATAAGCTTCTGCCATATTTTTCATAAACTCGTCAAATATCAATTCAACATCGGCAATGCTCACATTATACTTTTCGGCGATCTGTCTAAATGACAACTCACCCAACGAAAATTCTTCCTCAATTTTGTAAACTGTGCTCATAATCACCTCACTAATAATTAACCAATGAACAGATTATAACCATTAACGGTAAACTTGTCAAGCATTATTTTACGTTTATTTCACCTACTTTGTTGCCATTTGAATCATACACATAATCCGAAAAATCGCCGCTTTCTCTGTAACGTGTAGCAATCGATTCTAGTATATCCGACAATTCTGTAGGGTTATCCTCAAATGCTGCATTGTCGGTAGTTATCTGAATAGTAATTGTGCTCATTGTATGCCCCTATTAAATTGACCACTTAGCTTCATTGTAACCATCAAGCTTATACAATGCTGAATTGATAATTTGATTAATTACTTTTTTGGCGGTGCTGCTTTCATAACCATCAAACTCGCATGACTGATAATCTAAGCATTTCGCTGCTTTGATTGCCTGAACTGGTGTTAGCAATTTTTTAGGGGTTGACGCATAGTCAATGGTTGCCGTATTTTTTTCGTTATAGCGCACATTGACACTTGTAATATTTGCATCAAGTAACGTAGTCGCTGCGGTTTGTGCTAAATCGGCGGTGAATGCATTATTAGCAACTGCAAAGCTTACCAATGATGCAATGTGCTCATTACTTACGATAAATGCTGACATTTTTTTCTCCCAATTAATTAACCAATGAACAGAGTATATCAATAAACGGTAAACGTGTCAAGCATTAATTTAAATATTTCCTGCTTCTAATCCAGAAATTTTACCTGTTGCTAGTATGATATCACGAACACGCTCACGATCTAAAGTATCACCGCAAAATTCTTCATCGTTTACATCTAGACAAGTGATGTACAATTGTGTTGCCAATTGGATTTGTTCTACGGTAAAACCTAGCGGATAGATGCCAAGTGCACCATAAAAACTAAATGTATAATCTACAAAATCATTGATGAATTCAGTTGTTGGAATGCTACCGCAATCAGTCATTTGTGTTGTCATTTTAATCCCCTAATTAATTAACCAATGAAAAGATTATATCAATAAACGGTAAACGTGTCAAGTGTTTTATAAATTAATTTGTAAATCGTATTTTGTATCATTAGTGTAACAAGTGTACCCTAAACCTGCATATTTACCCTCAATACACTCTTTATAGATTTTTCTGCAATAATTATTGAGTTCAATAAAATCGCCCACGCCCTCTGCAATCTGCTTTTTGGTTGTATAAAATGAAACACCATTAACAATGATTCGAATTTTCTTAGTCATTATGCAGACTCCTTCATTTTTGCTAATGTTGATTCGGCACATTCACGGGCATTGCTAAATGCATAATCATCCGATATTTCATGAAAAGCAGCAACCCGCACCCAACCAATATCATTGTATTCTACAAATTTTTGCACAATTAAGTTGTGTTCCTCAATTACAATTCGGACACTTGTCCCATACTCACTATAAATTCGACTCATTTTTTTTCTCCCGTTTATGCTACGCAATAACCACTACGAATCAATTCAGATGCCATGCGACCATAGGAACCTTGCAATTGCCATGCCAAGCCAGAATTAATTAGACTTTGAAACAATTCAATGGTTTGATCTGCATCTAATTCACCCGATTCGTATGCCATCATTTGTGAGACTTGATCCATTTTTTTCTCCCTAGAATTAATCAACCAACACACACATAGTATCAATAAACGGTAAACGTGTCAAGCATTATTTTACCAAAATTTCTTGGTTTTCCAAATCAGCAACTAATGCCAATAATCTATCGGTAGCAGCACCTTTATCGTATTCTGCCATCATTGCCACAGAACGTAGCTCTTTCATAATAACTGATAGATGTTGTGTATTTGATAATCCAATCGAATCTTCCGACCATACCAAATTAACAATGTCAAGTAAACGATTAGTTGTTTTTTCGATACTTGCTAAGTTTTCAAGTGTATAATTCATTTTACATACTCCAATAAGTTTCACTAGCAGGATTGCAGCACCACGGCGTATCAGCAGGTATAACCACATCTTTACCTGTCATTAGATTTTTGACAGTTTTTGTCGCACCTTCTATCATATAATGACGGTAGCTGCGTATTTTAGAATTACGATTTGTGTGCTTATTAACAACCTGCAAATAACTCAAACCATACGCATTTGCAAATATTGCATAATCGATATCTTCTTCCAGATACGCATAATCACCACGCTGATAACTAAAATTTGATATCTTACCTGCAATACCCAATTTTTCGAGTAATGCTTTTGGAACTTTCAACCAACCATGACCTGCATCTGTGTAATATGTGAATTTCATTTTTTATCTCCCAATAAAATCAATCAACAAACATATAGTACCAATAAACGGTAAACGTGTCAATCTCTTTTTGATGATGCCACGCGATTAATATATTTGTGTTCCATAATTACCACATCACGTTCAGCACCATACACATTAATCGGTGTATCTAATTTGACATGATGACTAACACCACCGCCATAGGTAACACGCGATAAACTCACCGTACCACGAATAGGAAACTCGCCCATATAATTACCAAAAACTGTCATACCTTCAAGATTCCATGTGCTCATAATTAAATCCCCATGCGATCAAGTAATGCATCCATGACAATATAGATGCCGCCAACGATTCCAACTATTGCAAAAACTATTTCTATCGTTTCCATCATCACTCCCAATCATCATCAGTATTATTAACAACCACAACGCTATTATTACCAATAATAGGTTCGTTGTCAACAATTATTTTTGGTAATTCAATTATTTCTGGTAATGTATAAGATAGCGCAACAATACCAATGCAAGTGACGATTAGTATTATTTGAAATAGAATTATAAAAAGAATAAACATCATTCATCTAGTATCGATAACTGTTGAACATGATATTCGTTTTTGATTTGTGCGATATAATCCTCAGTCAACTGTTCTTTTTTAAATGCTAACAATTTTTCTTTAGATGTGTGTGCGGATAGATTTATCCACGGAGAAACTTTGGTGCTAGATTTAGAATTAACTTGACGAAACTGTAAAATCCAGATGTATTTCATAATATGCCCCAATTAATTAACCAGAGCATATCGTATCAAATAACGGTAAACCTGTCAAGTATTATTTTGCTGGAACACAACGGTAACGCTCAGATGAAATACCCATTGTCTTTGCTGCATCTTTACATTGTTCTGACGAATAAAATGTAGCAAGATAACGCCAATCGTGTGCCTGTACCAATGATGCATTTGAACCTGACATTGCAACTACGGTATAGATCATCAATGCGTAATTCATGATTCACCTTTTAATTTAATAATCATATCTTTTTTAATGCACAATTGTGCATCGCGTGTACGCAAATAATATCCGCTTTTAGATATACATTCTTGTTCAAATGCATCCCATTTATTTTTTTCTGTTGCAACCACAAATGCTGTTATACTACCAATGATAAACAATGATATTATCAAACCTATTTTATCATCATATAATATCATTTTAATGGTATCTGTTCTTTTGGTGTAACCCATGCACCCGCAGCTTGTAAATCTTTACCTGCACCTTGCAAGATTCCTGCTGTTGTGTTACACGCAGCTAATGATACAACCATAATTAATAAAACGATTTTCATACTTGTTCCTTCAATTCTTTAATACGATCAGCCAGCACAGATGCAGCAGTATTATAATGTCCTGTTGCACTTCCTTGGGGTTTATAATAATATCGCAGCAGCGTTTCCATTTCTGTTTGCAGTACCGCGATATATTCTTCTTTACTTGTAAAAAATTGCTTCATACTTCCTCCTGCAAAAAACCTTGTTTAGGTTTAAATAGTTTTGCTGCTAATCCACATTTATCTTTATCTTTACGCATTTCATCAGCACTCATTTTTTCATGATTGCCAAATATTAAATCAATTTTTTTGATCGATGATTCAGAGTTACAAATTGCGCCCTCTAATTCAAAGTGAGCGCAATATACACACAATTTAATCATTAAGAAATTCCTGTCCAACGCAGCGTAGGATAATGATTATTCAATACATTACCTCTTGGAAAGTTTTTTGCTGGTGCTTTCCATGTTGCTGCTTTCCATATATCACCAGTAGTTTTATCAATAAATGAATGTGTATATTTTTTAGTAGATTTTGTGCTGCTCCAAGGCTTAAATGTTACCTTGACATATTTTTTACCAATAGCAAATTCAACGCCATGATCGATAAAAGTAGATTCTGTAACATTTACATACGAAGTTATGATTGCATCTTTGTAACCAATCAATGCAACTGCTAATTCATCAGATATTTTGCTCATTATATCATGCTCCCGTAGGCAATTGAATCATTAGTGTAAGATTGTGAAGCATACATCAATTGTTCATGACCTGCAAACATTTCAAATACCATTTCATCATACTCTGCATCAACAACAGCAGTTATAGCATCATCAGCCAACTTAGTCAAGAACAGATTTATTTGATCAATAGTCATAACATCCCCGAATTGATTACCATAAACAGATAGTATCAAATAACGGTAATCGTGTCAAGCATTATTTTCGTAGAAATTGTGTTTAGATTTTATTATATAAATGAATTCTTGTATTTCTGGCAAGTCTGGACGATCTTTGTATGTACCAACATATAAACCACGAATTCTATCTAAACCACGAATAGAATCAACATCACGAACATATCTGTATTCAAAATGAAAACCCATTTGTCGTTTCTTTATAACAAAATTTTGAAACTCGTCAAAATTACCTGCTACAATATGAATTGGATAATCATTAACTTTAAACCATTCTTTCACGTATGATAACATTAATGCCTCCTATCGATTAGGAAACTGCCTTTTACGCCATAGAGATTTTCGTTGTTTATTTTGCACTTTTTAGTTCTCTGATAAGTCTAACCTGCGTATCAGGTACAACATGAATTCTAGCACGAAAAATCTTTTCATCTGTATCATGTCTTGTCATTTGTGTAAATTCTATTTTACCAGTTCTGTACATTTCATGTATTAGCTTTTCAATCAATAAACCTTTTATTTCTTCATCAGTTTGATTAAGTGTTTTATAACTTGGTGTCGTTATATATTCAGCCAATACTGTTTCACCTGCAATAGTATGGTCAACATAAGTAACCGGAGAAGGTATTAATGAACCACTCAATATACCACCGCTGCCACCAGAACCACCTATAGCTATTGTATATACTCCTGTTGGAGTTGGGGGGACTTCAAATGTTGTGCCTGTAGTCATAATATATTCATTCCATCAATTAAATTGAACCGCCACGACCATCTTTGGGTTTGTCAACTTCAGTTTTACGCCATTCTTTTGTATCAACTTTATCACCAGTATGCAATGCTGTCAAGCTTGCTTCCTCACCAATATAACCTTTTAAGAATGTATTGAATGATAAACTAATTCTTGTATCTTTGCTTTCTGTTTGTTCAACCATATGTGTGAGATATGAAGGAAATAAAACTAAATCGCATGTACCAACATTGAACCACCATGATTCTGAATTGAATTGATTATACCTATCAGTTGGTAATGAAATGCGCTTATATCCATTTTTATAGAAATAGATTTTATCTTTTTCTGGATCAGCATTAATATACAGCACACCAGAAATATAACTATTCGGATGTTCATGCTTATGGTGAAACTCACCTGGTTGTGTAAAATTTAACCACGATTGTGTGATGTATGCTTCAACAGGATTATATGAACACTCGATTTCATTCATATAGTAATTAACATAAAACTGTACATATGATTTTAAATCAGCTAATGCGGGTTCTTCAAAAACATAACGATCAACGCTTGTAGTGTTACCAGTATTTTTGGTCACCTGATTAGCACATTTTTTTATGAATGCAACTTCTTCATCAGTATATTTTCTAGGCAGTTTAGCAAAAAGTACAGGCGTAGGAAATAATTGATTTGTTACTGGCTCTGGATAAAAAGTAATTTTACTATTAGTATTAGCAGCAACTGTATTTGCGCTAGTATCAATTACTTCATTAATCTTTTTCTTTTTTGTTGACATTTTCATCCTCTTTGTATTCGTCAATTGCAGTCTGCGACCACATTTCTTCTGTTTCTAATATTGGCATGTCGTATTCATCCGACAACCACGGTTTATTTGTATTTGCCTTCGAAGTATTCATTTGCTTTAAACCTTGCTTCCTCTAATGATTCTGCAACAACTTTAACAAAAGCAGTGCCACCCGAAATACTCATATCAAACGGAACTACGCCATCAAACTCAAATCCATCTGGAAATGGGACTTGCACCTCATATTCATTCAAATTTTGAATGCGTTCCATAATGTGTTTAAATTCTTTATTCATTATATACCTTACGCATGAATGATACGTTTAACTGTATCTGCTCGTTGAATTGGATTTTTAGCACCCATCACAACCACAATTCGATGATGTGTTTCATAATTAATTTCACGTTCAATCAATATAGCCACACAAAAACCCGCAGGATTAGTAAACCCTGTTTTGCTTAATTGTATGCCACCGACACTATCCAATAATACATGATTAGTGTTATGAATGATAGTATGTCGTGTTTTATTTTTAGTGTAAGTTAAAATATCTGCTTCTTTTTTAGTGCTTATTTGTCTTATTATTGGATAATATTGTGCTGCTGTGGCAACCATTGTGGTAACATCCGATGCTGTGCTTACATTACCATTACTTAAACCCGATGGATCATCAAAATGTGTGCCGTACATACCCATTAGTTCAGCACGGGTATTCATGTCTTGAATGAATTTACTACGTCCACCTTCATAATCTGCTGCTAATGTCTCGGCTGCTGCGTTATCTGATTTGATTAGCAACATGTGAAACAATTCACCCCTAGAATACTGTCGAACTGGCATCCTACTGTGAGTTAATTTACTCAAACTTAGCATTTTATTCATATCAGTGCTGCTATCCAACGCTACCATAGCAGTCATTAATTTGGTAATACTAGCCAATGCTCGAACCTGATCTATATTATGTCCATGCACAATAGAATTCGTAGTCACATCAGTTACCAAAAAAGATAGATTATTGTTTGTTATAGTTTTGGCAACACGATGTTTATGTGGTTTTGCTTCTGCTGCGCCAACTACAATAAAGCATAATACCACAAATAATACAATCATTTCCATTAATGTGTATGGGATTGCATTGTATAGGTTCTCGATGGCATATTGCCAATCTTTCAACTTCTCTCGTATTTTTTTCATTTGAATATACTACAATAGATTTGAATTGGTGTCAATCACCATTTTTCTGCGCGTTGCCATGTCCAATCATAGTCAGCAGAATAATCGGTAACATCTGGAATACCTACGGCAAAATCATCTACACCGATTTCTTCCCATTCTTTACCTGTCGTTTTAGCAGTCATCATACGTGATGATTTTTCGCGTGTTGCTGCACCCTCTGGTGTTTGATGATACTCTGCTAGTTTTTGTGCGCGTATTGCTTTATCTTCTTCGGTGTGTTCGCGTACATTACCACAAGAACGTGAACAAAATGGTCCACGTTTCTGGTGCTTTACTCCACATCTAGGACAAGTTTTTTGAATAGCCATGCATTAGAAATCGTCATTCACGGTTGTTGATTCCATTTCATTCTCTATGTATTCGCATAGTAAATGACCTAGCATCAAATGCCCTTCTTGAATCTGTGGTGTTCTTAATGATGGTACTGCAATATAATAATCTGAAAATTGTTTCATCCAAGTTGTTTTCATACCAGTAAATGCAATGTTGACCAAATTAAGTGTACGACCAATCTTCATTGCTTCAAGTATATTTTCAGATGAACCGGATGTGGACAAATAGATTGCTACATCACCAGATTTTGCAAGTGCTGATAGTTGGCGGGAAAATATTTCTTCAAAATTATAATCATTACTAATTGCTGTAATTGCTGATGTGTCGGTGTTTAATGCGATAGCAGCATACGGTTGACTGTTACACATAAAATGACCAACCAACTCTGCTGAAAGGTGTTGTGCTTCTGCTGCTGAACCACCATTACCCATAAAGAATATTTTATTACCATTACGGAGTGCAGTAACACATGCTTTTGCTGCAAGTTCTAATTCGGTAAGTGGTTGGGGTATATCACTTGATGCGAAATTCTCTTTTTTATTCAAGAGTAAATCGTTTACCATTTTCTGTGTATTGCACAGTTTTTCCACAAAATTCATAATAATCCCTATGCTGATTCAAGTACATGTTGTGCGTTACATGTGGTAACGAAATTGATAAATGCTACTGCATCATCTTCATTCTCATAATAACGTATAATTGTTTGTGCGGTATAACGGGAAACGATCATTAACAAAATATAGTGGTCACGATAGGTGGAGAACTTAATCCACCACCCATTGCGACACACTGGATGCCAAAACTTAGACTTACTTTGTATCTCCAGTTGGAGACTTTGCTTTTTCACTTCTGATAATTTTTTTCGCATCTTCAGCTACATTCTGGTTAAAATTAACTGCCTTCTGTGTATATGTAGCAAAACTATTATCTGTGATACTGTTGAAATATGCAAGCGATTGATCAATGAATTGCTTGTTAAAATCGATTGTTTTCACGATATAATTCTCCGCTTTAATGGTAAGGTCATTGTGAGTGTAAAACATTGGGAATTGTGGTTGATTTAAAAACATTGTAATTTCCTTTTATAGTTGAATTCATTAATTAATTGCTCTACGTCAGCAGTATTCTTCGGATTGTGTGAACAGATATAATACTCTATTTCAGTTATTTGTGGTTGTGTGAACCATTCTATCATTTTTTTAAACATTGCATTTCCTCCTATGTTATTATATAGCATAGAAATGCTGTCCTGCAACATTTTATTTAGTGATATCTGATATTTGGAGTTTGGTCAAGTGGGCTTTGCGTATCTTGGCAGATACCCAATCATTATAATAGTTTTCCGATAATAATGCATGACGATTAAATATCTCGTAGGTTTCAAGGTATGAACATTCGGATTTAGTCTTACAAAGGTGAAGGATAGTCCTTACGAACTTATCCTCACCTAAGATTGAGACATCTTCTTTGAGTGTTTCATTGGAACCGTAATAGGTTTGCCAATCGGATGGCTTTCGGATTTTCTTTCGTTTACCGTTGACTTGCTTGTAGCCAGCTTGTGTAAAGTATTTGCGTCCAATATATTTTCGTCCTGTAATTGTGTTTTCTATCATATACACAAAACCAAAACTCAAACCATCATCAATATACTCACTTCCACATAATAACCAATTCATAGTGGTTCGTCATCTTCCTCTTCATCGAAATCCTCTTGTTCAAGGATTAGATATTCTCCGCAGAATGGGCAATATGTTGGGTCTGTTTCAGTATGCATCTCGTTATATGAGATACTGAATTGGGATGCACACGCTGAACATTCATGTTGGAGTTTAATCATCTTTACCACACTTAGCTTTCTTGGATTTGCCCAATGCACCTAAGTCGGCAGTCCATACTTTTGGTTTAGCATTCTTATCTACGCCCTTTGGTACTGGAAATGTAATACCTGTGCGCTTCTCTACTTCTGCAATTGATACTTGACCTAATGTAATATCAGTTGGTTGTGATTCTTTATGCTCGTAGATAAATGCTAGTGCTTCGTTTGTTTGCGTGTCAATGACAACCTTAAACAATGCAGTTGGTACAACCACATTACTCTTACCAATCTTTTTAGCCGTAGCAGTGTCATAGATGTCTCCTGGTATCACAATAAGTTTATGATTACGTTGTACTGCCCATGCACGAACAGTAGATTCTAATTGCTTCCATACACCACGATTTAAATTAGGTAATTGTGGTGACATGTTAGACATGAGAAAAGATTCCCATTCAACTTGTTGGTTATATGATTGATCACCATCAGGTACAATATGTCCTTGATCATATCCAGTACCAGCATAATCGGTAGGTGATGCTTTCTTACCTAATGGTAGGGAATTGTCTGCAACGAATGCATTGGTACGTGCAACACATCCAAGTGCTGTTGTCGCATCAATAGAGTATGATGCCCATACTGGTATCTTTGCTTGATTGTCGTGCATTGTTAGATAACCGTTGCGGCAAATGACTGTGGCATCTGCTTTGGTTACTGTTGGCATACCGTAGGGTGCATGAACTGCACACTTGTCGATTGATAGTGGTGCTTGCTGTTCCCATGCTAATGCATGATGTGCTGCGAACAATAGAATTATACTTATAAGTTTTTTCATACTGAATCCTTACATATTTGGTTATATACATCATTTCTTGCCGTAATCGGTGTCAGCATTTCAACTGTATATGCACCGAATTCGTGTGATGATTTAAATACCAAATTTTCATCTACATCAACATACCACTCGAACAAAATATACAGGTTTGCTTCATTACAATTCAGAACTCCGTAAGTATATATCTTACTAATATCTGCTTTAATAGAGTCATTGTGGTATGGTTTCTTGTATATGGTGACAGCATGAAATTCATACATTGGTTGATTATGTTTTTTAAACATTCCTTTTTCTAAGTATAACAACCAATCGGCTCTCTCTGTTCCGAGAACCCATTCTTGTTCAATAAAAGGAATTTTAGTAGGACCGTTTTGTAATTCTACAAAAGGTAAACGATATGATTCTGCTGCGTATGCATTGAAAGCAAAAAGTGCCACCACAAAGAAAAATAGGCGTTTCATGGAATTACTCCCTAAACGCCTATTTAGATGGTTTACACGCCGCTTCTATTTTGAAATTTTTGAACTTTACTGAATATGATAGAGTAGATTTTGCTTGTTCGCAGGACTGTTGATCTGGAAACTCCATTGACATTCTTGCTGGTTGATCGCTTGGATCATTTATATTTACAGCTATTAATATCATCAACCACATTATCGCACTCTATGTTGATTTGTTATTCTTTCTGGTTACGGTTCCAGAGTCACCTTATTGTCGTGACCGATTTATCTTAATATCTAGCAAAACCAAGTTTTTAAACACAACTGTCACAATTATGCTGCTTTACCCCATACATTTTCCCACGTACCGGACAATGCACCCTTTGAATAATCAGTTGCCCGATTCTCAAAAAAGTTTGTGTGGGTTGGTGCATTAATCATTTCCTCTACCCAAGGTAAAGGATTCTTTTTAACCTTGAATATACCTTTGAGTCCAAGACTAATCAACCTACGATCTGCAATGTATCGAATGTATTTCTTGACATCTTCCGCAGTCAATCCTTCAATGCCACCTGTTGCAAATGCCAGATCAATGAAGTTATCTTCTAGTTCTACCATCTTCTCTGCAATAGAATAGATTCTTGATTTGAGATCATCATTCCATATATCTTTGTTCTCTTCAATATATGTACGGAATAGTTTAATCATTGACTCGGCGTGTTGTGTTTCATCCACGATAGACCAAGTAATGATTTGTCCCATGCCCTTCATCTTGCCTTGTCTAGGGAAGTTAAGTAACATGATAAAGGAACTGAATAGTTGCATCCCTTCGGTGAAAGCAGAGAATACTGCAATGTGAGTAGCAGTAGTAGCCCTATCGCCACTCTGTGTGCTAAGATCAAGAACGTAATCATGTTTGTCCTTCATTTCTTGGTATGCTAGAAATTCAGAGTATGTGGTATCTGGCATACCTAGTGTTTCAATCAAGTGTGAATATGCTGCGATATGAAGTGCCTCACGTGCCGCAAACCCTAGCAGCATCATTCTTACTTCAGGTTGCGGGAAATAAGGTAGATAATTATTAACGTAACCACCTGCAACATCAATGTCACCCTGAGTAAAAAATCTGAATACATGAGTGAGAAAATTCTTTTCGTCTTTCGATAGTTTATTCTTCCAATCCTTAACATCTTCAAGCATTGGTACTTCAGTGTGAATCCAATGCGATTGTTCATGTTGTAGCCATGAGTTGTATGCCCAAGGATAGGCAAATGGTTTGAATGCTGTTCTTTCATCTGTTAGCTTTACTTGTTGTTTTTTTATCATCTTATTTACTCTTATAGTTTTTATCTTGTTTTGCTTCTAGTTCTCTTAAATCATTCGCTACATCAGATACACCATGCCAATCTTCAATCGCAATCATAACCTGTAAATAATCTAATAGTATTTCTTTTTGTACTTTAAAATCTGTGTAATCCTTATTTGCCATTTACATCTTTCTCCATTGTTGTTTTAGGTTCTAAGTATGGTTCTACCACATAATGATTTGCACCCCACCACCCAAGAGCAGAAAAAAATCCTGCAACTAACATTTCCAATACAAACATTTTATTTCTCCATTAATCTGTCTACAAAGTTTAATAGTAGTTTTCCGTGTGTGTCTTTATGCCAATATTTGTGTAGGTATGGTTTATCATACCAAAACTCTTGGCTCTCTAAGTGTGGTCCAACTAATCCTATACGTCCCGCGATAATTGCTGCTGAATCCCCGTTTGAGTACCTTGCAATGGTTTCAAAATTTGATTCGTTTCCGACAAATGCAGGTCCATCGTAAAAGAAGAACCTATCTGTATTGCCGTTCCAGTTACATTCAATTGCTTTACTATAGTATCTTCTGGTGCAGGTGTTAGGTCTTCTAATATACTGGTCGCAATCAATCCCGTCCAACAAATTAAAATAATGGCGATCAGCCCAATAAGCACCCATACAGATTCCAAGGTATCTACCACCATTTTGTACGTACCTGCGGATACTATTCCCATTATCTCTAAACAAAAAATCATAGGCATCAGAATCACCAATGCCACCAGCAAAACACACGATATCCACATCGTCAAAGAAGCCATCTTCAATTTCGTGTTTAGTGAAAGTTTTGAAAACATAATGCTCCTCTAACGATTTAATAATACCGTTTACTGATTGTATTGAACATCGTGGATGATGAACAAATAGGGCAATTCTACCCCTCACATGCAAGGCATTCATTTCCATCTGCTATAGATTTCAAATCAATTTCTTGTATGATGTTACGTTCAATCTTCTTTGAAACTTTATCGGCTTTTGCTAGTTTCTCGGAACGGCAATAATATAATGTTTTTAAACCTTGCTTCCATGCCAAGAAATGACAAGCATGAAGATATTTTACATTTACATCAGGTCTAAAAAATAAATTTAAAGATTGTGCTTGATCAATATACTTCTGTCTATCAGCAGCATGTTCTACAACCCATCGTTGATCAATCTCCATAGATGTTTTGAATACATCTTTGGTATACTGTTCCATCCAATCTAAGTGTTGAACTGAACCATCGTTTGCAATAATAGATGACCAAATTTCATTATAATCATCTGTGGGAATTGAATCATTTGGATTAGGATTCAAATGATTCGTTATAACTCTGTCCAAAAACTTATTCTTGTTTAGATATGAACCAGAAAGAGTGTCTTGGCGATATGCATTTGCTCGATAAGGCTCAACGGATGGGGATGTGTTACCCATGAGAATAGAAGAAGAAGCATTGGGAGCAATAGCCATAAGGTGACTGAATCGCTGTCCAGTACCCTTTGCGTCTGGTGCTTCACCACGTTCATTACCGAGTTCCAAGTTTGCTTCATCAAGTTTACCCCTGATATGTTTAAACGCTTGCATATTGATCGATTTTGCTAATGCCGATTCGAATGCAATATTCTTTTTCTGAAGAAGAGCATGAAAACCAAGAGCACCCACACCAATGCTGCGCTCTTGGATAGCAGAGAATTTCGCTCTGCTGATAGCATCAGGAGCATTGTCAATAAAGTGCTGAAGTACGTTATCCAACATCTCCGCAACGTCCCGCAGAAAAAGTTTATTATTTTTCCAATCATCATAATACTCCAAGTTCACTGACGATAAGCAGCACACTGCTGTTCGTTGTTTGTCTGTTGGTAAAATAATTTCAGAGCATAGATTAGATTGTTTAATACTCAATCCCAATTTCTTTTGAAATTCTGGCATCATACGATTGCTTGTATCAATAAAGTGAATGTATGGTTCACCTGTTAGCATACGAGTTTCAAGTATACGTTGCCACAATTCACGTGCCGATACAACTTCACGCACCTCTTGTGTATGTGGGTCTTTTAATTCCCACGAATCATCTGCTTCTGGATCGAGCATTGCTTTCTCAATCAACAGCATAAAGTCATCAGTAATATTGATACCATGATGTAGATTCAATGTGCGTAGATTTGGATCGCCTGTAGGCTTTCTCATTTCAAGAAAGTTGATAATATCGGGATGAGAGATGTCAAGATAAGCAGCATAAGAACCACGGCGTGTCCTACCTTGCCTATACGCCAAAGAAGAAGCGTCATAGGTACGCAAATGAGGCATAATGCCGACAGACTTATCATCAGCAGAACGAATACCAAGTCCAATTCCAACACCGCCTCCTAACATTGATAACCAGTTTACTTCTGAGAGGGTGTTAACCAATCCTTCAGCAGAATCGTCCAGATAAGGTAGAAAACAAGAAATAGGCAACCCACGTTTAGAACGACCAAAAGAGAGAATAGGAGTAGAATAAGATAGCCAATGATTGCTACTATACTCATACAACCTTTGAGCATGGTCATCATTACTGCTAAATGCTTTCGAAACATATGCGAACCTTTCTTGCGGTGATTTCTCATCCTCTTTCATGTACGATTCTTGTAATCTTTTAATTCCTAATTCGTCAAATAGTTTATCACGATCTAAGTCTATCTTAATGCTGCTAATATCTACCATCTCATCTCCGTTGTTATTGTTGTTCTAGTGCCGCTGCTACTTGTGGGAACTTCTCTGCTATAATCTTCCAACATTCATCTGCTATTTCCATGTGTTCTTTTTGTGTACCATTTGACCTACGCAATTCACAATAATGAATCCAAGAACGGAGTGTGCCATTCATGTACATGCGTGATTGTGTGTTACCTTCTGGTAATACTGCCCTTGCTTGTTCTTTTGCGATACCATTATTAATTGCCCAATTATATGCATTCTCAGCATTATTGATTAATGCCTGTTGCATGAGATTCCATTTATCTTGTAATTCTTTATCATCACTCTCAATAGAGTTCTGACGATTTTTGGTGTCCTGTAATCTCGCCTCACGTATTTCAAAACCTAAATCTTTTGTTGGGTCGGCATATCGCTGACTAAACTCTTGAAAGGCAAAACTACGGTGGCGCAATATTTGCCTTGCTATGTCCCTGGTTGTGCTTATGGAAATTGTTATGTTCACCATTTCAAAAATAGACCAATGTTGATTTTTGATACAATAACGAATTAGTTTGTCAACATTTTGATTACTCACTTGATTTGATGGATTAGATACTCTGGCACAATATGCAACCAACTCTTCTGCCGTATTGATACCATCAACTTCAGGTTTACTTACCGCTATCAACTCCACTTTCATATTTTTTACACCTTTCATTATGAAATCTTGCTATGTGACTTCCACGACCAATAAAATTACAATATAAACATTTTTTTGTTGCTTCTTCTTTGTTTTTATGTTGCCACGTTTTATTTTTATTTTTTCCTCTGTTGATGTGAATGCTTTTCAATTTTCTGTCAGAATTCGCACCTACGTATAATTCATTATTGTCAAAATCTTCTTTTTTTATTCTAACAATTTCATTTGTTTGCGTGTTACGAGCAACAACATATCCTTTATTCACAAATGGATTGCGATTTTTTATATTTTGAAAATTATGAGTTCCCTCTTCAAGTTGTTTCAATGATTGTTTTCTTGCCAATTCTGATATTTCTTCAGGAGGAATCTTCATTCGTCTGGCAATCAAAAAAGCACCACCATAATCTTCTTGCTCTAAATGAATTCTATAATGCTCTTCTATTGAAACGCATTTGAGGTTTTCTATTGAATTGTTTAGTGGATTTCCGTCCACATGATGTATTTCAAAAGACCTACCATTCTCATCTTTAGGTATTTTTCCATTATGTTGTTTCCAAACATTCGTATGTTCTCTACTATATTTCGGCATAGTTATTTCCTTGAAATAAAGACTACACTTATATATAGTATTTTTTACTCTTCAACCCCGAAATGTTTTCTAATCTCATTTGAATAATCGGCAATAGAAGCCAATAACATCACCTGTTCATGTTCAGAATGTGTATTGATGTAATGGTTTGCTAAAGTATTGCCTTGTTCGATACATTCTTTGACAATCAACTCCATAAACTTACGCACTTCAGGCTCAGTAATCCTAGATTCAGTAAATGCTCGATTCGCTTTTGCCATCAATCTAATTCGTTCATTCATACATAATCTCCATGTAGTCCATATTTTACTTCCATTGACCAAGCAATAGATTCTGCGGCCTCATGGTCGTAAGTTTCTCGCACATAGTCGGCACATTCCCGAACAATCAACAAGGTAATGTCATCATAGATTGCCTGCATCACATCCACATTAATACTATGAAACTCTGCCAACTCTTTAACTTTCACGCTCATAATTTCTTCCAAAATGTAAATTTCGCTATCGCCTCTAAACCTCTAAACGTATTACTATCTATGATATCTTGAATTTCGCTATTTGGAATGCCATTAAGTATCATCTCATTAATATCTTTACCATCTATATTATCTGGCCAGATAACGACATAATGATCTGATTTGATAGCATTTTCAATCAACTTACACACTTCTTTATTTCTTGGTTCATTGTCAAAAACTAATACTAATTTCTTTGCTTTAATATTTTTCGCGGTAAGTGAAAGATTTGCATCACCTGATGCCAAACAATTCTTTAAAAATAAACTATCTATTGGACCTTCTACCAGATACACAGTTTCATCTATGTTTACTCTTTCCTTACCATAGGTAAGTTTGTCATCACTATCATCAGTACGCAATGTTACATAACGCAGAGTTTTATCGGAAGTTTCTAATGCACGACCAGATACTGCAACTAATTGATTATGACGATCATAAAATGGAATAATTAATCGTGCATCATTAGCTATTACTTTACCGTGATTAGGTATCAGTACATCACAAAAGTCTTTGTATTTGCTTGTGAATAACAGTAAATCATAGGCTTCTTTGGGTAGTAAACGATTCTCGACATAGTTTAAACAAAAATGTCCACTCGGCAGTTTGCTGACCCATTCTGCATGGTCGAATATAGTTTGCTTCTGGAGTTTGCCAAATCGTAATGGTGGGATGTTAAATGTGGGTGCAGTGTTAGATTTGCGGATATAGGTGTTGGATTCACCCGATTTATACTTTTCGAGGACATATTCTCCATGCAACGCAGGATCGACATGCTTGATGAGATTGTATACATTCGTTCCTAATCCACAATTATAACATTTAAAGAATAAATCATTACCCTTGGCATAGACATAGCCACGGGCTTTGAGTTTATTCTTTTGGGAATCGCCACAATATGGGCAAGAGAAGTTCCAGACATAAGTATTCTTCTGCTTAAAGTTGCGTAAGCGTGAAGATATTAGTCGAACAAATTTCGAATCTGTAGAGAGTGCCATTTATACATGATAACATTGTTGCTCAAGTAAGTCAATTTATTGAAAAAGTTTACCTAACATTTCCAATTTGACATTAGATACTAACCATGCAAATACGATAACACCACCAGCCACCATCCATCGCCACTGTGATAGCTTTTGGATATCGGCTTCTTCTTTTTCATTATGTTGATCTATACATTCACGGAGTGCTTTAATTTCGTCCATAATGCGGCGTTCCGTTAATTCTATCTTATCCGATAGATTGCGGTCAACAGTAGTAATACGGGAATGAAGTTCTTTAATATCGCTCACGGTCTGCTCTTTTCTCTTATCCATATCTTGGTAAATTTGACCAGCCAAATCCAATTGGTTATCCGCGAGTTTCTCAATAACTCTATCCATTTTACTACAAAGTTCAGTGAGTGTACTGACTCTTTCTTTCAGTACACTCACATCTACTTTTAGCGTTACTTCGTCTGCGTCTTGTAGCATTTTACTTTTTATCGGGAATTGCTGTAGCATCTAGTTTTTTGTGGACTTTGATAGTCTTACAAACTTCTTTTTGCTTTTTAGTTTTATTATCCAACTCTTTGACACATACCTTTTTTGTCTCGACAGCAAATGCTGCTTTGGTCAATGGTGCAAAAAGTAGAAACAGAATCATAGAACCAACTAGGAATTCTTTTTTCATTTAAATCTCCGGATGTGGGGGTTGAGCAGGTGCAGGTTTACCGCCAAAACCAGTGGTAACTTCTGCTGTTGCAACTGCTGATGTTGTAGTCATAATACCACCCGCACCAACTGGTACAGAGTTCACAACTGCTTCAGGTGCGGCTGCTTTTGCAACTGATGGGGGTTCTGGAGGTGGTGTGTAAGGTTTGGAAGCAGCATCAAGTGCCTTTGCTCTCAAATCTTTATCGTCACCCGCCAACATGATACCCGACAATGTACCTGTCAAGAATGTAGCAATAGGTATGATTAATTCAAAAAATTTGTTATCAACTGGACTCATCCCGTTCATCGGTTGAGTGACAAAAATCAAACTATACAGAACCACAAACACAATACCAAAAAGAGTAAGACCTAAAATAAGACCGATAAAGAACTTTAATCGTGCATTCAGTTCTTCGGTTGTATATCTTTCTCCAGACCATAATTCATTAATCATTTTTCTCCTCCATTTTTATCTTTTACATAGTGTTTTAAATCTTCGGGGCATGTACCATTTGCAGTGCAATATGGTTTCTGGCATATTTTTTCATTCCAATTTTCAGGGTTTTGGCACGGATAACGATATCGTTCTTCACATGCAAAAAGTGAGAGTGGTAACAATAGAAGTAGTATATATTTAATCATTATGCCCCCAATACGTGTAGGGCATGTGCATAATGTTTTTTGCGATCTTCAAGTCCTATGGTTCCACCGTTAATGATCTTAGTCATTTTTTCGATGTCACCTTTATCTGCCCAATCATTTAATTTATTTGTCTCCCAAAACCAACATGCGCTCTGACATGCACCTTCGAAAGATTGCATATATTCTGCGGCTTCTTCTGGTGTGATTTCAAGTGATGCAGCAAACCAAGTATAGTTCGTTTTCCCGGTCAACTGAATTAATCCACGACCACGGTATTTGAAACCATCACCCGATGCTTCATTACCATTTCCCATACGATCTGCGTAAATCTTATTCGCAATTTTTTGAGGATTCTTTTCGTATGCTTTAGCAGTACCAATATCTTTGAAGTATTTTCCAAATATCTTCATTAGACTTTCTGCTTTATAATTTAAATTCTCAGAGAGAAAAATAAAATTGCCACTCTCATGTGCACACTGAGCAATGAATGCTGCAATACGCTGCGGTGTGTTAATCTCGTAATCCGGAAGCAATTGACTCAGAGCATTGTGCCATTGGTCAATGTATGGATTTTTTGGAAGCAATTCTTTTAATTGTTGTTTTGTCAGTTCCATTCGTAATCCTTATTATTTTACAGAATCAAATATTTCTTTTTGTGCCTTAAACCACTCCATCCACAAATCATTCTTATCACTGCACTTGTGATATTCAAAATAATTATCCGTAACAACCCCAACTACATCACTTAACTTGGTTGTTCCTTCTTTGATCTGTGTCAGTGGTGGACAAGGAACCATCAGTACATCAGGTACTTCTGGAAACTTACGCGCCACTGGCACAGTTGTACTGCAACCTGCAAGCAGCAAAAGAATCAATAATTTCTTCATGGTTTTTTCGCTGCCTCATTCAAGATGCTTATGACTGCGGGATCAAGTTCGCATTTTGCGTCAATAACTTTTTCCCTCTCTTTAATCTTTTCGACAATTCTCTCTCTAGTCGCTGTGACCGTTTTGATTCGATCTCGGTACTTCGTTTCGATAACAACATTTGTCTGTCGTGATTTCTCTTCCGCATCTTTTACTTTCTCCTCAAGTTCCGCTACACGTTGTCTCCAATCTTGCTCTACGCTATAGCCTCCTTTCCAGTACAAACCAATACAGAATAGAACGATTGATACTATCTTGATGATAGTCGCATATGTTCCAACAAAAGGTAATTTACTGCCGACAAAACCTATCACCATGCCAATTAGTCCAGTGACCAATAGTGCATGAATTATGAGAATTAGAAATGAATCTGGTAACAGATGCATCATCCACATCATACTTTAGGCATCCTTCGATTCATGTATGAGATAAACGATGCTATCTTCTTTTTCTTGACACCAGGTTCACCTTTGGGTCCAACACCCAAACCAGCAATTTGACCACCACCTACGGCATTAGTGGGAGCACCACCTGCCATTCCATCTTCTTGAAGTGGTTTGCAGACTTTATCGGTAGAGCACCAATAATATCCAGCACCACATTGTTTTTTGAATTCGTTTGACATGAGTTTATTTATATTCCGTAAGTACCTTTAACTGCATTATAATTCTGAGTTATCTCAGCACCAGACAATGCTTTGTTATACACCCGCATCTGATAAAAAACTGGATATAGTGCGGAATCTGAGTTGTTCATTGTATCTCCTCCAAAACCTATACCGTCATTATTATGCCTTGCCCCAAAATAAAAATCATTTGTCGCAAAGAGTGTTTGATTACTTGTAGTATCAGTTGTTCCAACTTGTGAACCATTTAAAAATAGACTACCTTGTGTGCCATTGATAACAAAAATCCAATGTCTTATAGCATTACTAGCAGTTATGGATTTATTAACTTCACCATTAGGAATACCATAACTTATAGTTGTTGAAGAATCCAAATATGCTAGGTATCCGCTGTTAGTATCATAAAGTTCATTAGCCCAAATAGTTGCCCAAAACATTGTTGGATTAAATGAAGCAACCACTTCAACTGTTACAGTATTTGAAGCAATATTGTAAGGAACACTAATATAATCCGTGCTTTCATAGGCTGACAGATTGTTCAATCTTATACCACCACCATTGTTTGACACATACGATGGAGAACCTAAAAGTGTTGCATTACGACCATTGCCACTAGAATCAGTCCATGTTGAACCAGTTGATGGTGCAGTTGCTAAGTTAAATTGCAGATTTGAAGTTACGATTGATGGTGGTGGTGGCGCAGCAGGAGCATTAGAATCTACATAGATTCCATTAGTAATTGTTATTCCTGGTCCGATTATCATTTTAATGTTCTAAGCACATCTGCGACAGGCATGTCGATTGATATGTCAGACGATATAATATCTTTTCCATTTATCCCTCTGACACGATCTGGCATAAGATTCAGAAATGTCAAATATGTTTTTAATACACTATGATCATCTTTTGACATACGAAAAAATAATAATCTGGTCGTGACTTCTGGTCCAAACAGATTGTTTAATACTACAATATGGTTTAGTATAAGACGCTCACGCATCTCACCATGTTTACGATATCTTCGAAATAAGCGTTTAAGATAATTTAACCGTTTCATATCTTCAGTAAACTCACTCATTACACAGTTTGGTTTGTCATATGCTTTTACTGCATAGAGTATGACATTCTCATCGGTCAAATCATCAAAGTACATTATTCCTCGGTATCTTCCTCCACATCCGACAGAATTTCTTCTATACCTTCATCGTTTGTGATTTCAGCATGGAATTCGTAATTACCATCATCGGTGAGATAATAAATGAAATACAGATAAACTCCAGCATCTAGTTCATAAATGCTTTCGTCACCATCTGTATCTAAATCTTCAAATGCAGGAAAATCTATACTGTAACGTGATAGAACTTTCCGCATTCGTTGAACACCACCCTCTGGTGTCATCATAACTGTACTATCTATCTCATTCAATAAAGCACGATTAATCTCCGCTTCGACCTGTGGGTCAGAAAACGGAGATTCCTCTACATGACTTTGAAGATAGCTTTTAAACTTCATTAACTATCTGGATAGTTACTGTCTTCGGCGGTAGTTGCATCGCCAGTTATTGAACCCATTGCTACTATGGTTTCTTGTTGCACACGATTTGCGCGACCACCCATAGTTACTGTCGGTACAACATTACCTGATGGGAATACAACATTAGGTGTATTAGCATACGAACCAGCAGTCATAATTGTTACGTTTACCAACCAACCAGCAGTGTTTACAAATACTTGAGCATTTGCAGTAGTGTTACCTGTCATACCAGCAGCAGCACCAGATGAACCACCACTAAATGTGATGTAACCATTTGTTGATACACCATTACCAACAATCGATAGAACTGGACCTGTGCCAACGGTACGTACAACCCAACCAGCATGAGTGACATAACGACCATCACCGCTAGTGAATTGTGAATTTGCTTCTGTAGAATCTACACCAAACACACCCATTACTACATTTGAACGTGTTTGACCGATGGTTGTGTTACCCCAAATTCCATCAATCTCCGAGTTAGCAAGACTTGTAGAAGACTTGTAACCCGTGATGCCTGAAAAGTTTGGTGCATTGTTAGAGGCATCTAAATTTCCCCAAAGTGCCATGTTTTTCTCCTAAAAAAACTATTTGATTTATTATTTATGTTATTCTTTAAGTCTTATGAATCTCGCTTGACAACTCAGGGTCTTTCTGAAACTTATCTAAATTGTCTGATTTCTTACCCTTGGCAGCATCCTTGACGATCTGTGCTCGACGAGATATACCCTGCTGCTTACCCTTCATTTCACCTTCTGTTGGTTCTTCAGCAGATTCCTTGACGGATTTCTGTTGCATTCTTTTTTCTATTTCTTTTGCTGTATGAACATTGGTAAGAGGATTCTGTTGACGCTTAGTTGCCGCTACAAATCTCTTGTTGTTCTTTTCAATCTTTCTCTGGTAGTCACTCTTGTCTTCACTCATGACTTCAGATTCTTCTTTCACAGATTTAGGTTTAGGTGCCATTGCTTTGTACATAGATTTAGTCAAAGCTTTGTTGATCCCTTTAGTCCTAAGATGTGACTGAGGAGTTGCTTTATGAACGTATGAGTGCAAAGTTTTGTTTGATAACTCATCAATTTGTTCAACTTCTTCATTCACATGACCGTATTTCTTTTTATACCAATCAGGCATACCATTTTTCTGACGGAAATGACGTACTGTTGCAGAATCATTTGCTTGGTCACGGTATTTGTTTTCTGCATCTGTATTGTGACCTTTCATTGCCTCTGCTGCCTTATGTGCATCTTTAGCAATGTGAACTAATGCTTCATTAGACTTCTTGTGATACTCATGACCTTCTAAAGGATGACGCTGTGATGCACGACCTTCCTTTAATGTATCTTCATTCATTTCACTCATCATGTAATCGTGAGCAGTCTGAAGATAATCGGTTGCCAAAGTAATTTTTGATTGTACCCATTCTGGTAAATCTGTATCAGGTTTTAACATACCCATTAGATGTTCAGCATGACGAGCAACAGTCTTTAATTGACTAATTGCCATGTCACCTTCGTATCCATATTCGCGTTTGTCTTTTTCTTCTTTACGGAAACCGTGATGCTTGAATGTTTCATAAGAATTAGGACTAATCTTTTGCTTGATATTGGTACCCTTCTTAACAATAGTAATAGGGTCACCTAAAGCTTCTTTTAGTTTAGGATGTGTCTCTTTCATTTTTTTTCCTAAATCGGTTAAGGCATTCTGTAACTTTTTTTGTGGTTCAGTTTTAGCATGAAAAGGTACGTTCTCCAATTCATTGCCATCTTTTGGTGGTGGATTCCTGTCGTATTGGTAAATATTTCCGCGACCTCCTGTACCGCCAAGTTTGATTGCTTCTTTCACCACTTCTTCAGATACATGTGATGACTTCAAAATACCTTTTATTAAAGGTGCTTTTAATTGTTTATGTCGTGGAACAGCAATTACATTCTTAGCTTTAGGATGCTTATAGATGTCGTGTCCACCAGAAGTACGTGCAATAGCCCAACCTTTTGATTTAAGGTGTGCATGTACATCACGTGTCTTCATACTGGATTCTGGCATCTCATCGAGTTGTTCGACTTCTTCTTTGGCTAATCTCATTGATGCTTTAGTGATACCAGAAACACGTTTAAGCATTTTCCTTTTATTTGGGTCTTTAAAATAATCATATTTTTTATGTTCAGGATTGTCCGAATAATTAGATTTAGCTAGTTCTCCACCTATATTATGAGAAACCTTACTTAAATTAAGGGCTGCGGCTGTAGTATAGTTTCCCAATGCTCTTCTACTCAACTCATCAAGTTGTTCAACTTCTTCTTCCATCTTCCCTTTATGCTTCTGACCACGAACATCTTTTAACATTTTTCTGATATCTTTATGTTTTCCTGCGCCAACAGTCTTGGCATTTTTAGCCACAAAATTACGTGGTTTAAGTTCTGTCTGCTTTTCTTCTTTCATTGCATCAATTTCTGCCTTTTTCTGCGCTGCCATCTGTTTATAGTGAGATGGATCAGGCAACCCCTTTGCTTTGCGGATTGCCTGTTGTGATTGATTAAGACGTTCAGCAGCAGTAGGTGTAGGCTCTTTGATGTTGATTTTGATTTTGCCTAACTTACGCATAATTAATCCTTCTTAGCTTGCTTGGTTGCAGTTGCATACATAACTTCTTTGGCACGATCACCATAACGTGCTTTGAAACCAGAAAGACCTTTCTTCATTGATTTGACAGTTTCTTCTTTCTTTTTAGTTTCGGCAGCAGTTAGATGACGCTCATCCAATGATTCTTTCACCATACGTTTAGCTGTTGAATGTGCATCGTCTTTGTCATTTGTGAAGTAATCAGCAGGTTCGTGATGTTTACCACCCTTAAAAAGTTTTACGTGATAAGGATCACCTTCGTTATGTTCACCAGATAACTTGTAAACTTTAGATTCGTGACCACCTGCGTTTTTATAAGAACCTTCTAACTTACGGGCTTCACCAAGTTCAACTGATTCAGCTTTATATTTCCTGAAACCATCAGTTCCTTTTTTATGTGCTAATCCTTGTGTTCTATACGCAGCTTTTGTAACACCAGATTCGCGTCCCGATTTAACTAAATCACCCTGTGAATCATTATCGGAATTAGAGGCTTTTTTAACATAGGAACCAAGAGTTTTTTTACTTATTTCATCCAAGTGTTCAACTTCTTCCTGCTTTACAGCTTGAACGGATGCTTTGGCAACTTCTGCTTTCTTACCTTTACCTTCGGCTTTTGCTTTCTGTGCATTAACTTCTTTGGTGAATGTTTCGTTGTCAACTTCTTCGACAACAGTCTCAACAAAACCGTTAACATCATCAGCATCAAGAACTTCAACTTCAGTGTCACCAAACTTTACTGACTTAGTGTTCATCATCGAAAGAACTTTAAGACCGTGCTCATTGTACAACTCAAGCATTTCAGTCATGCTTTTCTTTTCGTCAGGTTGTTTGCTGCCACCGTATGCCTTACCTGGTTTCTTACCAGCACCACCACTTGGTTGTGGTTTGTTCTTATCTTTCATGTACTTTTCCATATCCTCGAAACCTTCTTCGACTTTCTTCTCAGTCTTTTCTGGCTTCCTTGAATATGCAGTACCTTTGTCAGTTTTCTTTTTTTCAAAAGAACTTTCTTTGTTTTTGTCTTTCAGATATTTTTCCATATCATCAAAACCTTCTTTGACGCTACCAGGAACTGGAAAGTAACCATGCTTTTCATATGTTTTTACTGCTGTAAAGGGAACCATTAATTCTTTACCAGAAGTTTTGTTACGAACACGAACATCACCCCTATCTTCATCCAACTCAACTGCTTCGGATGTTGGTTTGTAACCTTTCAAACGATTATAGGCATTTGTCATACCTTTAACATCTTTCTTGTCAGTTGTTGGCTTTTCCATTTTTTTCACGACATAGGATTTAACTGTAGATTTGCTCAGTTCATCTAACTGCTCCTCTTCCTTCAGCTTACCAGCAAGTCTGGCAGCACGAATACGGGAACCGAGATATTCTTCTTTACCCGTTTCGATCTTGCCATCTTTATCGTGGTCTTTTGTAGCCATCTTTTCAGCTTCCATGATCTTGGCTGCTGCTTCTGCTACACTTTTTAGTGATTTATCATTGAAAATTGACATTTAAGTCTCCTATTTTATTTTATAAATTCTTTTTTTAGTGTTGTGATCAAATATTTTTTCCATTCGGGTTTATCTGCACTGGCATAAAGATATTGAGCAGCAAACTCCAGAAGCATAGGATCATCTCTAAAATGCCCTAAACCTCTATTACAATGATTACACAACATACCTCTTACTTTGTTTGTTTTGTGATCGTGATCAACCACTAATTTTTCTTCTGATCCACAAATTACACATTGTTTTATTTCTTCTCGTATTTTTTTCAATTCTTCTTCTGGCATCATTTCAGCATATCGTTTTTCTAAACGACTTCTTTTATATGAATTCCTACATAAACGACACCAACTATCAAATCCTGATTTAACTTTATTATGTGGTGGAAAGTGTTCGTTGGTTAAAGGTTTTTCTTCTTTACAACGAGTGCAGCATTTATTTAACAATTCCATTTTCTCAAAGCCAACGATTTACGAGTTGGTTCCCCATTTGGTTTTTTCATAGGTCCTTCTACGCCACTCATTCTGGCACAGAATGATTTCCTTCGGTTCGCTGCTTTGGAACCAGCTTTCAATTTACTTGGCTTCGTTGTCACAGCCATAGATAACTTTGAACCAGGATGTTCAGCGCGATATGACTCCACGCCTTTACGATTCAAACCACCTTCAGGATTCTTGCCTTCTTTGCGTTGCCATGCAGCAACTTCATTTAAGTATTGTTTGAACGATAGTACTTGTACAGATTCTTTTTTTGTTTTATTGCCCCAATTAGCTGCACCAACTTTACGGCACTTTACTAATGCGCCAGAAGCATATGCACTTGGCCATACAGAGTAACGTGATTTGACTTTAGTTGTACATGCATCTTCTTCGATGTGTTCAATCTCTTCTTTCATTTTTCTTTTTCCTTCTGTCGGGACATTTATCGCTTTGCCACTTCTATTTGGATTTGGGTCTTGCGCTCTTTTTCTTTTTGCTGCTGCATCTTCTTCTTTATCCGACATGTTTGCTGCCATCTTTGAACTACCACATTTAGGTTTTGTAGTTTGACCTGGTTGTTTTGCACACGACTTACCTGCGTATCGTCCACCTAACTGAACCCATCCTGGTTTACCATCCGATGATTTACTTTTAGTGAACCAATCATGTAAAGAAGAATCTCCAGATTTAGTTTCTTCTTTAACACAGGAACCTTTTTCAAATTTCTTTTTACCTGAAACTCTTTTATATCCTGACCAACAACCACCAGTTTCAGTTATATAATCGTTGAATTTTTTCATACGTAATTCTTTTTCTTAAATGAAAGTAAACTAATACCTTTTTTCTTCAACTCATCTTCTTTTTGATCCCCAATTGATGCTCCGGTTTCATCACCAGTTAATTCTTTAATAGGTATAACTTGTGTTGCCTTACCTTTCTTACTCAACTTCTCACCCATGTCACGTGCAGGAGATTCACCCGCACCTGCCATAGAAAGACCTGGCTCTATCCCTTTGTCGATTGACTCTTCGATTTTCTTGCGCCAGTTCTCTTTGATTTGGTTGAAGGTGATTTTGGTACGGGCTTCACTTCCGGTTCCGTTGTAGGACTCACTGTAGGGTTTGTCGAGGGCTGGCTTTTCTCTTCGTTTAGAGTTGGTTCTACCCTTTGATAATTCTGCGGCGGTAGTGGCTGGAACAGTTTGAGAATAGACTGAATCCATTGAGTTAAATTCGTTAGCATAGAGTTCATTGATGTTTTCCCCTTTAAGTTTGACAATATAGCCTTTTGGATGTTTGTGAACCTCACCGTTTTTCACATGAGCTTCTTTTGCTGCTGAATTACGTAAAACAAATACACGAATATTTCCGTTCCTATCGGTGATATGCTTCTCTTTCGGAATGCTCTCATTTAAGAAACTTTGGAATTCAGAATCAAAATTTTCTTTCTTAATATCTTTTGGTAATTTCGAACTGGATTTAATACTCGATAACTTTTCTTTGTGTACAGTTTTCATACCAACATTACTACCAGAACTTCCACTAACTGGAACTCTAGGTGTAAGTGGTTTTTTATTTGTAATTTCTACTAGGCTATCGTGAACTGAACGATGAGTAACTTTACCATTCTTACCATAACGTCCAAAACCATAGTATTCTAATCCCAACTCACGGGCTTTATCGCCAGCACTTGAATTAGGATGTGGTTCAGCTTTTTTATTAATGGGTGCTGTGTCTTTACGAGACATTTCATTTGCAACCCATTCTTTAGACTGATTGTTTTTTGGTTTAGAATTTACAAATTTAGCAACATCTTTATAAATTGCTTGTAATTCTTTATCCTTTTCATCTTTTGTTGCTTGATCTATATTTCTAGCATCAAAAGAATTATCGAACTCAACATAGTTATCACGAAACATCTTCGCCAGTTCAGGTCTTGCAGCTTGTACAGCATCCCATTTTTGTTTACGAATGTTTTCTGGCACTGTACGACCACCACGCTGACCACGCTCAATGTTTCTACTTTGAGATACTTCATCATCAGTGTTAACCATCACACACTTGGTTTCATACCCCATCTTCTCAAGAGTCTTCTTAATTTTCTTATACTTTTCGGGATCATCGCCTGTGCCATTAATAATCAAACCATTACGACCATGAAGTGCTAATCGTTGACGGAGTTCTGTAACATTCTTGGCACGTTTACGTGCTTCATTACGTTGTGCTTCTTCATTGTCTGGCATCCTCTTGTCGAGGTCTTCCTTATCCATCAAATACTCAAGTGCCTTGTCGGAATTAATCTCTACAAGACCATGACCATCTAATGTATTATTAAGGACATAATCCTTACCGGAACCTGGACCGCCAGCCAAAAAGACTGCTTTGAAAATGCCCTTATCATGGACACCTTCAAGTAATGTATCTTTTAAAATCTGATCGTAGTTTTTTTCTGAATCCATATCTCTATTTTATAAAGTAGAGGCAGGATATTTGGACGGAATTCGTTTACCGAATTCGTATTGACATGCCTCTATAGCAGTTTTTTATATTTAGGCATTAATAAATTTCCGTCAATCCAGTACCTGCCATGATGCCTTGGCAGTGGATCATGTCTAGTTCTACCAGTAAGTCCTTGTTTATATTGACAAAATGGGCATGTTCCGTGTCAATATGGGTCTGGTTGATTAGGTTGACATTGATAGAGCACAGATTCATATAGTTGTCTATCAGGGTTGGGCAGAGTGAGTACATACGGGTAATCAGCAAGTCTGTGGCAAACTCTTTACGGGAATCTGCTATCCATGTTGGCATACGTGTTTTGAACACATATTTACCGGAATGGTCATGTTCAGCAATATCAAATCCATCGGTCAGGATGGTGCGACCAGACAGTTTTACTATCCTATTGACTGATTCCATTACTTCTTTTAGTCCATCATCTTGCTTTAATAATAGCATAGTTTTAAAGAGCAACACATTTTCTGCTTCACTTTTTCTACCTGCGCTGGAGAATTGAAGTATTTCTTTGTCTTGTGAGAAATCTGCAAAGAAGTTTACATATTCACGAAGTGCTTTAACTTTGTCTTCTTCAATCTTGTTGGGTGATCCGTCTACCGTCAAAACTAATGCATCAGGCATCTTTTCACGAAGTGATTTTAATCCATCGATGGTTTGGTTGAATCGATCTTCCCGATTGATGATACCCATCTCAGGATTCAAAGCAGATGTTACTATGAATAGTGTTTTATTTTTTACTGGTGCCATTCTGTACTCGGAAACATTTTGATTGTTTTGTATTCTACATGTTCAGTCTTACAAATAAATGAAATCAGATTAGCAATCTCTTCTGGTTTCATAAACTTATTTGGTGCATTATTAGGATTGGTTCTTTGCATCGGTGTCTCAATACTACCAGGATGAATGCTAGTAACAGAAATGCCACGACTCTGTAGTTCTTTGCCTAACACACCTGCAAATGCGGTGAGTGCATGTTTCGATGCACCATAGATTGCTTCATGCTCTATTTCATACAAACCAGAAACTGAATTGATAAAGAATATGCGTGACCCTGATGGCATCCACTTCAATGCTTCATTGGTCACATACATGGCACCTTTGACATTGACATCAATCACCTTATCGATTGCTTCATGATTTTGTGCTGCAAACTTTCCACCAGTAAACACACCAGCATTATTGACTAGAACATCAGTGTATTGATTCGTATATTTGAATGCCAATCTAACGTCATCGTAACTTGAAATATCACATTCAACCCATGTAAAATCTTCTGGAAATTTCAAGAAACTTTCTGGTGGTTTACTGCGTGATAGACCATAGACATGATAACCATCGTCAATTAATTTACGACAAATCTCTGCACCCAAACCATAACTGCAACCTGTCACCACAGCATTTTTCTTAATCATGATAAGTCCTAAAAAGTTCAATTGCGTATTTCATCTCACTTTGGGTAATATCATTCACAATTTTATAATTACCCACATATATTGGCAACGGCGCAAACTGATTGCCATTTCGATGCTTGGTCGCATCTGCCAAACTTTGTTGAAGCAATTCTATTTTTGTGAAATCTTCATGATATGTTTTTAATTTTAATCGTTTTGCTAGATTGAATATTCGATTGAGAACACTCTGACCTATGTAACCTCGGAGACATGCAATACATGAACTGTATAGACAATCAAGTGCTACTGCTTCTCCATGCAGCAACATATTATCTTTTGTAAAGTATGGTGGATTATCGGGATCAAATGAATCTTTAACATTTGCCATTTCAATCACAGGACTGAATGTGTGACCAAAGTCTACACAACGATCAAGTTTTCTTTCCCACAGATTCGGACCAAGTTCAGCAATCATATCTGTGATAGCAAGATTGATTACACGAACTGGCACTGCACCATACTGAAACTTCTCTTCAATCAATAGTTCAGCATTCTCTTCGAGCAGAGCAAACAGTTCTGGTGATTTAATAATCGCTAACTTGAATATCTCAGCAATACCATTAACAATCTCACGTTCACTCTGTGTCTTGATAAATTTCTTGTCAATCAATGTAGCGATTGGTGGATAGTATGCACCAAGTCGATTGCGTCTTTCAAAATGATTGACTGCTACTTTTGAACCTACGGAAGCATCAACAATGGCCAGTAGAGTAGTTGGGACTTTGATGTATGGGATTCCACGACGATATATGCTGCAAGCAAAGCCAACAATGTCAAGCAACACACCACCACCAATGGCGATAATCGGTTCACGGCGTAACACCCCCTCATCTTCAAAAAATTGTAAAATATAGTCTGCATCTTCCCAATTCTTACTCTCTTCGTTAGTGTCTATAACCAACATAGAATATTTGACTTTGTGGGAATTAAAATATTCCATTAATTGTACAGCATAGAACTTATGTACATTTTGATCAATGACAATCATCACCCGATTATTGGTACTATATGATACCAAGTCATGGTTCGCAGGATTGAAAATATTAGCAGAGTATGTTAGTTTGAACTCTACTGGTAATTCTGTTTTGACTGTCCAAGTTCTTTTGAACTTGTCATAATCCATCATAAAATCATTCATTTAAACACCTTACTCAACAAATAACACGC
>Ga0214919_10000793_pt1 | contig 54022 bp, 53 predicted proteins | sample LL1503_MetaG_FD_177994 | JGI IMG/M metagenome (GOLD analysis project Ga0214919, IMG submission 177994) | Freshwater microbial communities from Lake Lanier, Atlanta, Georgia, United States - LL-1503 | ecosystem: Environmental > Aquatic > Freshwater > Lake | place: USA: Georgia | collected... | reverse complement strand
TTAATATAAATAAGCGCATACGCAAAAATACTGCATACTTAACAATTTATCCACCAATCATTTAGGAAGCTTAGTTCCTATTAATAGTCCCCTAACTTTGTTCTATGGCAAAACACTTGCATCAACTAGACTTATTTGGAATGGATATGGAGCAACCAGTGCATATTAAAGCGCCGGCTGAAAAAAAGAAACCTGCTGCTCCTAAACAAAGTCCTACTAAACTAGAACAAGTATCAAGTGTAGAAGAAGAAATACTTCCTAGTGTTTCTAGAACACCTATGTCGCTTACGCATCATTTCTCAAATAGCAAAAGAGGAAGAAAATCATTTGCTTCCATGGACGCCGATATACATACTTTAAATATTCCAGCCTCTGAGGAATTGGTTAAAAAATTATACTACCCTATTGGTGAAGTAGCCACTTGGTTTAATGTTAATACTTCTTTAATCAGGTATTGGGAAAAAGAATTTAAACAATTACAACCTAGAAAAACAAGAAAGGGAGATAGATTATTTAGAGCACAGGATATTGAATTTTTACGTCAGTTGTATTTTTTACTGCGTGAAAAGAAGTATTCTATTGAAGGCGCTAAAACTTATTTAAAGAATAATAAAGAAAAAGCAGAAAAAGATATTGCTGTTTTAAATAGTCTGAAAAATATTAAGCAGTTCTTGGTTTCACTTAAAGAGTCCCTATAAAGCTTGCGCTGAATACTACTGATCTCGTTTTATACAGTAGTCGCGAATTGAATATTATAATCATTCGCATATTGAATAGCCATTACATTTATTTTTTCTTTCAAGGCTATGAATTCATTGAATGCTAATTCCATACTTACTAAGCACTCAATATGTAATACATGAAACTGTTTGCCTGCTTCTGAAACATACACTAAAACATTACTCACATTTTTAAGCTGGCTGGTTTCATTTTGAATATACTTACTATAAGCCGCAATTTGTGTAGCCGTGCTAGTCACATTCAATTGTAAGTCTAATTCAATTTTACGCTCTGTTCTTAAACTAATATTATCTACTATGTTATCAACCATTTGTTTATTAGGTACCGATATATAGGTTTTATCCTGGGTACGAATGCGGGTACTACGTAGTCCAATTTTTTCAATGGTACCTGTAAAATTATTCACCTTTACTAAATCACCAATAGTAAATGGTTTATCAAAGAAAATAATAAAGGATGCAATAATATTTTCTAGACTCTCTCTCATAGACAAGGCCACAGCAGCTCCTACGATACTTAAACTAGTCACTAAGTTGCCAATATTTTCATTAAATACATAATGAAGTATTAGTAAAAAGCCAACAATGTATAATATTACTTTAAAGAAGTCTCTAAAAAATAAAACCAATTGGTCGTCGGTTTGATCCTTGGTAAGTCTGGCTTTCTCTTCTAATATAATGGCTACAAATTCTAGGGTTCGTAAACAAACACGAATAAATAAAATAATAAAAAATAATTTTACTGCTGCCTCTACTAATACTTGAAGGGTTAGTTTATATAAATGAATATTCCAGTCGATAGGAAAATTTAACTCATATAATGCTACAACAGCAACCATATAAATTAAAAACTGTTCAATAGGAATAATCAAACGGCGTACATGGCTTTTTCTTAATTCAGAATGATTTTTTTTATCAATCCAAGTATAAATTAAACTTGCAAAAAAACGAGAGATAATCCTTTTTACAATAAAGGCTACTATAAATACAGCTGCAATAACTATATAACTACGTAAAGAATTATTTAAAAATTGTTGGTCTAAATTCATATTGAGTGTTTTAAGCTTCCTTCCAATGAAGTAATTGCATATCCTGTCCATCAAATACAGCATAGCTGTCCGACCTTAACCAATCTCCTAAATTTATATAACGACTAGTTTCATTAATGGGAATATCTAAAGGATAATGTCTATGGCCAAAAACAAAATAATCGGCATTCACTTCTTTTGCTTTTTGTTTTGAATAAATAATTAGCCATTCTTTGTCTTCCCCCATAAATACTTCGTCTGAACTGCCCGTTTTTGCTCTGCTCTTGCTACTAAAATAATTCGCGAGTTGAATACCTAAATCTGGATGTAGCCAACCAAATAACCATTTACATAAAGGGTTGGTAAATATTTTTTTTATAAACTTATAACCTTTATCTCCAGGACCTAGTCCATCTCCGTGTCCAATAAAAAACTTTTTAGCACCGAAAATAAATATCTCTGGTTCAAAATATACTTTTGCATTTAACTCCTTCGTAAAATAATCTTTCATCCATAAATCATGATTGCCTGTAAAAATATGCAGCTCAATGCCCGCATCAGATAAATCGGCTAAACAACCTAGAAGCCTCACAAAACCTTTAGGGACTACCGTTTTGTATTCAAACCAAAAATCAAAAATATCACCTACAATAAAAATAGCCGAAGCGTCTTTTTTAGCGCTTTGTAAAAAACTAACCAATCGCTTTTCACGCAAAAGGCTTTGCGCATGATTAGGGGCTCCTAAATGGAAATCAGAAAGAAAGTAAATTTTTTTGCCAGGCACCCATTGCATGTAGTCGCTCATTTAATTTATTATAGTGTGTCTATATACTAGTGTATCTACTAAAGTTACTAATCTAATAACTTATCTACTAAAAAACAGTACACTTCTTTGGGGCCGTGTACACCTACTACCAAGGTTTTTTCTATATCTGCTGTACGACTTGGACCTGTTGCATAACTAATCATCGATGGAAGGGCATCCGATTCTGCTTTAAAAGCAGCAAGGCTATCACTAATATCAAAAACCAATTGATGAGTATAAGCAATACATATATGTATGGGTGCATATACGCTTGAGGTTCTTCCGCTAAGTTGTTGGCTACTTAAAACAATGGTTCCAGTTCTTGCTATTAAATGATCACATAAAGTAATGGCCGCATCACAGCTTGCTAAGTCATCGGTGGTTACAGGATCAAAACTAAATTCTTTCATATCATCTAACCAGCCTGCTTCTCTAGAATATATTTTCTCCCATTTCTGTGAATGAATGAGTTGTGTTAATTGTTTTACCAACTCCCCCTCATCGCTGCAGTACACAAATTTTCCTAATAGCTCTGTGAATTTCTGTGCAAAGCCAATGGCCAATTCTGGTTCGTTGGGAATAAAAATAGGTCGATCCGCAATCTGATCAGGGAAGGGAATGGCAACAGACTTTTCTAATGCCTGTTTAATTTTTTGTAAAATTTTTGTTTTCGCTCCTTGTGATTCCATTGAATATAATTCAGTACTTATGAAGTTGTTTCAGTGCTTGCTTCATTACTATTTTGATTATTAGTAGTAGGTACAGTAGCTGTGTCTTCCGTAACTGTTGTACTTGCATCAGTAGCAGTTGTATCAGAATTAGTATTTTGTTCAGCAGTCGCTTCTGTTGTAGTTTCTTCTTTTTTAGATTCTTCTACATCAAAAGTAACTACCTTCTCTTCTTCATAAGGACGCATACCAATTAAGGCCTCTACATCACTTTTATGTAAAACTTCTTTATCTAATAATTCTTTCGCTAATTTTTCTACTTCTGCTTTTCTTAAAGTAAGTAAATCTAAAGTGCGGTGATAAGCAGCATCAATCATTTTACGTACTTCTTCATCTATAATTTTTCCTGTCTCTTCACTAAATGGTTTTTGGAAAGTATTTTCTTGAGAGGGGTCGTAGAAACTTACATTACCAATTTTTTCATTCATTCCATAAGTCGTAACCATAGAATAAGCCATCTTGGTAATTTGTTGTAAGTCGTTAGAAGCACCCGTAGATATTTTACCAAAGAAAATTTGTTCAGCAGCACGACCACCTAGGGTCATACACATTTGATCGGTTAATTGTTCAATGGTATATAAGTATTGCTCTTTAGGAGTGTATTGCGCATAACCCAATGCAGCCATACCTCTTGGCACAATAGTTACTTTTAATAAAGGATACGCATGCTCTAAGAACCAACCACAAATAGCATGTCCTGCTTCATGGTAAGCAATCACTTCTTTTTCTTCTTTAGAAATAATTTTATTTTTCTTTTCCAATCCACCAATCACTCTGTCAATGGCATCTTGGAAATCTTTCATCTCTACACCAGTTTTTCCTTTACGCGCAGCGATTAATGCAGCTTCGTTACAAACATTGGCAATATCGGCGCCTGCAAAACCTGGTGTTTGTTCTGCTAATTTATGTACATCTAAATTTTCAGAAACTTTAATAGGACCTAAATGCACTTTAAATATTTCTTCGCGTCCTTTTACATCGGGACGGTCAATAGATATTTGACGATCAAAACGACCTGGTCTTAACAATGCGCTATCCAATACATCGGGACGGTTAGTAGCGGCTAAAATAATAATACCGGTATCTCCACCAAAGCCATCCATCTCTACTAATAGTTGGTTTAAAGTATTTTCACGCTCGTCATTACTCATCATGGCATTCTTACCACGTGCACGACCAATGGCGTCAATCTCATCTATGAAAATAATACAAGGCGCTTTTTCACGCGCTTGCTTAAATAAATCACGCACTCTGCTTGCACCCACACCTACGAACATCTCCACAAAATCGGAACCACTTAAACTAAAGAAAGGCACTTGCGCTTCACCCGCCATAGCTTTCGCGAGTAAAGTTTTACCTGTACCTGGTGGGCCTATCAATAAAGCTCCTTTAGGAATCTTACCTCCAAGGGCTGTATATTTTTTAGGTTGTTTTAAGAAGTCCACAATTTCCATCACTTCTTCTTTGGCTTCTTCTAAACCTGCAACATCGGCAAAAGTTATATTCACTTTCGTGCCCCCTTTTTCAAATAAAGTAGCCTTCGATTTTCCTACATTAAAAATACCGCCTGGGCCACCGCCACTTCCTCCGCCGCCGCCCATCTTACGCATAAGTAAAACCCAGACTACCACTATAAGTACTAAAGAAAATATAGTATTCGCAATGGGGCCAAACCACTCTCCTTCTTTCACAGCATTCTGTGGTACTTCTTGAATATTTTTTTGTTCGTAAAAACGTTGTAATCTTTCATTGAAACTATTCCAATCTGTTACATTAAATTCAAATAAAGGCACATTTTTAATTTTTGCCTTATCCATTTTACGTTTTAATTTCTGAACGTAAAAGTCTTTGTCAATACTATCGGGCTTAATATAAACACGAACCAATTCTTTGTTTTGAACAAGATCAATTTTTTCTACATCACCCCCAGTTAACATCACTTGCTTAAATTCAAGTTCTGAGGTGGTCATAATATCTGGAGCAGTTTGAAAGAAACGAGCAGACAATAATGAAATGGCGATTAAACCATAAATCCAATATATGTTGAACTTAGGCATTTTGGGCCCATCTCCTAATGGAGATCCTTTCTTCTTCTTGTTATTATCAGGTATCATGAGTGACTATTAATGCTTGTATATAATTTTAAGGTACTAATTAGTAACAATATTTTTTTAAATAAGTTTTAAAGATCATGGAGTTTAGTGTCCGCATCGCTCCACATATCTTCAATTTGATAAAAATGTCTTGCTTCCGGATGCATTACATGCACAACCACATTGATATAATCGATAAGTAGCCATTGTGCGGCGTTTTTACCTTCACTTTTATACGGCATTTCTCCGCATTTGGTTTTCACTTCAAATTCTATATAATCGGCAATGGCCTTTAATTGTGTGGTGTTATTGGCTTCGCAGATGATAAAAAAATCGCTGGTAGACTCAGGAATTTTTTTCAAGTCCAAACTAATTATATTGGTACCCTTTTTATCTTGGATAGCCTGAATAATAGTTTTGAAAATTTTTGAGCTGCGGGTAAGTTGTAATACCGAAGATTTTTTACGGTTTTTGAGAGCAGAAAGAGGTTCCAATGATTCTTATATTTATTTGTTAAATGCTTATTAATTCAAACATTTTAAGGTACTAAAATGATTCTAAACTAACTTTACAAAAATAGCAATTCTTTGTTACCTGCCACACCAAATATCCTATTAGGGGAGCCGCTCATCGAACTTACTACTGTCCCTAGTACCAATATCTATGCCATGGACCAAGTGCATCAGGGTTTAGCGATATCTGGCAGTTGCTACACCGCTGATTTTCAAACCAATGGAAAAGGGCAACATGGCCGTGTTTGGGAAAGTGAAAAAGGGCAAAATCTGCTTTCAAGCTATGTTTTGGAGCTAAAACAGTTAAAAACAGGTAAAATTTGGACCCCAGCCGATCAAATTGGGTTTTCAGCAGCCATTGCTCTAGGCGCCAGAGCCTTTTTTGCTTCATTTGCGGGTGCAGAAACCAAAATTAAAAAGCCCAATGATATCTATTATCGTGACAGAAAGGCAGGGGGGATACTTATAGAAAACCTAGTTAGAGGGAAGGATTGGACCTGGACCATAATAGGTATTGGCATGAATATTAACCAAGGTTCTTTTTCATCGGCTGCAGTCAATCAAATAGCAGCAAATCCCATTTCTTTGCAAGAGATAACCAATCAAATTTGGGATTTGAAAAAAATGCAAAAGCATTTAAGTGAGGCCTTAACTACCTCTATTCAAAATTGGTTAATGCAGGGCGATGAAAAAACCATTGAAGCATTGAACGCTTTATGTATTGAAATAAATGATAAAAAATAATCGTAAAAATTAGTCATAAACATTAAGAGCTACTTAAAAAATAATAAAGTAAACATGAGTATAAAATTAACAGAACATTCTAAAGGGGGCGGTTGCGGTTGTAAAATTTCTCCGGCCATACTTTCTGAAATATTAGCGGCGCATAATGTTGGTGCCAAGACCAATGTAAAAAATTTATTAGTAGGTAATGATAGTAGAGACGATGCAGCAGTGTATCAAATAGATGAAAAAACGGCTATGATAAGTACCACCGATTTTTTTATGCCCATTGTAGATGATGCATTTGCTTTTGGACAAATTGCAGCAGCCAATGCGATTAGCGATGTGTATGCCATGGGAGGTAAACCTATTTTTGCCTTAGCAGTATTGGGTTGGCCCTTAGCCACGCTACCTGCAAGTGAAGCTGCGAAAGTAATGGAGGGTGCAAGAAAAACTTGTACCGATGCAGGCATTGTGATTGCAGGAGGACATAGTATTGATAGTCAGGATCCTATTTTTGGATTAGTAGTGAATGGACTCGTTGCTATAGAAAATTTAAAAAGAAATGATACCGCTAAAGAAGGAGATGTATTAATATTAACCAAGCCATTAGGTGTGGGCATTATGGCTACTGCACAAAAAAGAAAAGTCTTAACGGAGGAGGATTTAAATTTTTTAGTAAAGCAACTTACTACAATTAATAAAGCGGGTGAAGCTTTAGGAAAAATAAAAGAAGTGCATGCCATGACCGATGTTACTGGTTTTGGATTACTTGGACATTTAACAGAGATGATGAATGGAAGTAATTTGTCGGCCTCTATTCAATATAATAATTTGCCCATAATACCCTCTGTAAGAAATTATATAGCTCAAAAAACAATACCTGGTGCTACTGCCCGCAATTGGAGCTCCTGCAGTGCTGGCGTGGTTTTGGGCGCTGGTGTAAATGAAACAGAAGCAAAATTATTATTACCCGATCCTCAAACCAATGGAGGTTTACTTATTGCTGTGGCACCATCTTCTTTAAAAGAAGTGCAAACTATTTTACAAGATATGGGTATTGAGTATACTTCACCCATTGGAGAATGTACAGCTGCAAAAGAAAAAAGAATTTATATCAATTAAAATAATAATCTTCGACTTAGTTAAAGGGTATACTTATTCAAAAATAAGATGCCCTTTATTTTTGATTTGATCGGGTGTTAATTCAGCAACTAATTGTACGCCTTTAATGCCACGCACCGTTTGTAAAATATCATTTACTTTTTCATCTTCAATCCACTCCCCTCTTATCCACCAAATAAAATCCATGTGTTTTAATTCGGGAAGTAAATATTCCCCATCGAATTGATTATGGTATACAAAATGGTGAATAGAAGTATTGGGCTCATTCCCTTCGTACATAGAAAAATAATAAGTTCTATTTTTTCTTTTAAGTGCAATTTCATGATTGGGATTGAATCTAAATTCAAAGCCCATGTATTGATTCAGTAAAATACAGAATTGATAATTCTTAATGGGCGCTGTTATGCCCAAAATACGAGAGCCCTCGAAATCGCTTTCATTAATTGCGTCTTGGTCTAAAATTAATTTACTACTCACAAATAGTTTTATTTAAAAAACAATGTCAACTTTTATTTCGTCTGCTCCTCTTTTATACACAAGTACAGTTGCATCTCCTTTTTTAAATTTAGAAAGTGCTTGCATATAACTCATTACATCTACTAATTTATAGTCTCCTACTTGTAATAATACATCGCCCCCTTTTAAGCCAATTTTTTCTCCTAATTTACCTTGGCTAGCACCTTCAATTCTAACCCCTGTGCCTGTAAAAGCGTAGTCGGGCATAACACCCAAACTTACTGTAAACTTAGTGCTACGGCCCATTGCAGCCTCACGGGTTTTAAGAAAATCTAATTTTCCTTCAGCATCGGTGGCTTTAATAATAGACTCTACATATCTTATAATTTGACTTTCTCCTACATAGTTAATCTTATCCCAATCATCGGTGGCTTTATGATAATCGGTATGGCTACCTGTAAACATAAATAATACAGGCATGTCTTTTCTATAAAAACTAGCATGATCGCTTGGACCAGAGCCTGCACTATCATAATGGGTCATTAATGAAGTTGAAACAGTACTTAAAATATTGGCCCACTTAGTAGATGTACCAAAGCCCCCTACTGTTAATTTTCTAGCAGTATCATAACGGCCCACCATATCCATATTAATCATGTAATTATAATTGCCTGTATAGGTAGGATGCTCTAACCAATACTTGCTTCCAAATAAACCTAACTCTTCTCCAGAAAAATGCAAAATCAAATAGTTATTATTTTTTGGAGATTTTTTTTGTAAGGCTTTTGCTAATTCTATTAAAGCAGCTGTTCCACTTGCATTGTCATCGGCACCGTTTCTAATATTATTATTTATATCAAGTGCGTTATGGTCTTCGTTATAGCCTAAATGATCTAAGTGCGCCCCTAAGATAACAGTGTTTGTAGCTTGGTTGTCTATAAAAGCAGCTACATTATGAGCAGTTCTTGAAGCGTGCTCAAACTGAATACTAGCTTCAATTTCATATGTACTTAATTCATCATTAAAGTATTTTGAGAACCCTTTTTTGGTAATATATACAACAGGAATGGGTAAGGCCTTAGCCGTATCAAATTTATAATATTGAATATTATCCACTAAGCTGCCGCTATTATATAAAAATATTGCAGCTCCTCCTTTTTGTTTTGTTTCTTTAGCAGTAGCAAGTAGCCATTCATTGATATCAAAATGCGGATTACTTGTATTTTCTTCTAAAGCGTCATTTACATCTTTAAACCAAATTTGCTTGGCTTCATTTAAAGAAATAGAAGCATTTGATTTTATATTCCCTGAACCACTATTTGAAATAGGAAAAAAAGAACTGTCTAATAATAGTGTTTGTTTATTTACTTTAATAAATGAACCGGCCGATAATTTTTTTCCTTCATCAATAGGAAAGCTTTGGATAAAACCATTAGCACCCTTGGCTTGTATACCTGCTTTTTGATATTGAGCTATAATATAGTCCACTGCTTTTTGTTCTCCCGGTGTTCCAGCACGACGACCTTCTAATTCATCACTCGCTAAAAATTTAATGTGATTTTCTAAGTTTTGAATGAGCACTTTATCTGCTCTTTTAAGCTTTTGAGCATTCAATAAAAAAGGGAATAAGACCACTAAAAACAAGGTAATACGGCGCATACATATCTGATTGAGGCCCAAAGTTAAATAAAGCTATTAGCAAAACACAGCAATCCATGAAAATTGATATGATTTTTATCATCTTTTCCCCTCTGCTCAATTTCTAATTTCGTAAGTCTAGCCCAATCATAAAACCTAGCTTTGCGACCACATGAATGCCGGTATACATATTGCATTAGTGGGCAACCCCAATAGCGGAAAAAGTTCTCTTTTTAACGCACTTACGGGCATGCACCAAAAAGTAGGCAATTTTCCGGGCGTTACCGTTGACAAGAAAACAGGCCAAATGCAATTAGCAGGACAGCCTACTACCCTTATTGATTTACCAGGTACTTATAGTTTTTATCCCAAAAGAGAAGATGAGTGGGTGGCCTATAAAGTGCTGATGGGTGTGGATGAAGAAGTCAAAACAGATTTAATATTGCTAATCGCAGATGCGAGTAATTTAAAAAGAAACTTACTTTTTTGTAGTCAAATTATAGATTTAAAAATTCCGGTAGTATTAGCTCTTACAATGAATGACCTAGCTGCTAAAAAAGGAATTAAAATTGATATTTCAGGACTGCAAGAAGATTTAGGTATTCCAGTGGTAGCAGTTGACGCTAGAAAAAATAAAGGACTTACTGAATTAAAAACGGCTTTAACGAATATCATACAAACTACGCGATCAAAAAATCAGGAAAGTTTTATTGATAATAAAAAACTAGCGCCCGCGGCCATTGACGCTTTTAAAAAATTATACCCTACCCATAGCGATTATGCTGCGCTGCATTATTTAATGCATCATGAAACATTTCCACTAGATAAAGAAATGCAACAGGAGATTGAGCAAATTGAAATTGACAACGATTTTAATCATACCAAAACTCAGGCCCAAGAAATATTAGAACGCTATAGTCATATTAGTGAAATAATGAAAACAAGGGTAACCACCCCCGATCCTACTGCCAATAAAAAAAGATCTGAAAAATTAGATTCTATTTTTTTACACCGTGTGGGCGGTTATGCTATTTTACTTTCTGTATTGTTTGTTTTATTTCAATCGGTTTTTTGGATGGCGAAATTTCCCATGGATGGTATTGAATGGATATTTACCAATTTAACTACTTATTTAAACTCAGTACTGCCAAGTGTTTGGTGGGAGGATTTACTAGTAAATGGACTGGTGGCGGGTATTGGAGGCATAGTTGTATTTGTACCGCAAATCATGATTTTATTTGGACTCATTACTTTATTAGAAGACACGGGTTATATGGCGCGTATTAGTTTTTTAAGCGATAAGCTTATGCGCAAAGCAGGTTTAAATGGGAAAAGTGTCATGCCCATGATTAGTGGTTTTGCCTGTGCAGTGCCTGCTATTTTGAGTGCTAGAAATATTGAAAATAAAAAAGAGCGTTTACTTACAATAATGGTAACACCTTTTATGAGTTGCAGTGCAAGACTTCCAGTATATACCATTTTAATATCGCTGGTGATAGATGATAGAATGTACTTTGGCTTTTTAAGTTTACAAGGACTGGTAATGATGGGATTATACTTAATGGGAATTGTAATGGCTTTGCTTGCAAGTACAGTTTTAAAATGGTTTATAAATATTAAAGAGAAAAGTTATTTTATTTTAGAACTTCCTGTGTACCGTGCCCCTCGTTGGAAAAATGTGGGCACCACCATGATACAGAAAGCAGGCATATTTGTAAGAGATGCAGGTAAGGTGATTATAGTAATTAGTATACTTTTATGGTTTTTGAGTAGCTATGGCCCTGCTGCTCCTATGCAAAAAATTAATGAAAATTATACAGCGCAAAAATTAGTACTTGTAAATAATCAAGCCCTGCAATCAAATACTGAAAACACAAAGACGCTTAAGCAAATAGAAAAGCAGTATAGTAGTGAAAAACTAGAAAACTCTTATGCAGGTATTTTAGGAAAAAAATTAGAGCCATTGATTGCACCCATGGGCTTTGATTGGAAAATAGGTATTGCTTTAGTGACTTCTTTTGCAGCAAGAGAAGTATTTGTGGGTACCATGGCCACTTTATATAGTGTGGAGGAATCGGACAATAGCTCACTTAGAGAAAAACTAAAAGCGGCGGTAAGAACCGATGGCACACCCGTGTATAGTTTAGCAGCCGCTTTATCCCTAATGGTATTTTATGTATTAGCCATGCAGTGTATGAGTACCCTGGCTGTAGTAAAAAGAGAAACGCAGTCTTGGAAATGGCCCACCGTACAATTTTTTATGATGACGGGCCTTGCTTATTTAATGAGTTGGTCGGTGTATGTAATTGCGAAATAATCGCTTGAAATAATTACCTGTTAAAATCTAATTCTAAAAAAGATAATTTTCTTACCTGCTTTTTACTTCTTCAAAAGCTTCATCATAATCGGCACGAATAGTACCCATCATTCTATCCCAAAAAAGAAAGTACAGACCATAATTGCCTTTAAAATATTTATGGTGTTGATTATGGTTAACAGAAGTGTTTATCCATTTGCCTATTAAACTTTTACTAAAACCTTTTGGATATAATTCCCAGCCTAAGTGGCCGTAAATATTATATATAATGGAAAGTAAAAAGAAAATAATAATATGTGTTGTGTGAATAGGAATGGTAAATAAGAAAACGACGAATATCCCTATTTCTACAATTGACTCTAAAGGATGAAATGCATAAGCAGTCCAAGGAGATGGGTTAGTAGACTTATGATGCACTAAATGCATAATGTTAAATAAAGATTTATGATGCATGATACGATGTGTCCAATAAAAATAAGTATCGTGCATGATAAACATAATAGGATAAGCTAAAAAATAATAGGCCCAGCCATAATCGCTAACATTATCATATAAAGTAGTGTGGGGCTTCATTGCAGGGTTTGCAATAAAAAATAATGGAATGAAACCAAAAATAAGCATGGTAATAGTACTGTAGAATATTTCACGCAGATAATCGGAGTTCTTAGGAATAAGCGATTGTATTTTTTTATGTAGAATTTTATTTTTAAGTACTACATAAAATAAAAAGAAAACGGCGCCTGCAATTAAATAATAACGACTTGCAATTCTTTGTAAAAAGAAAAAATATTTATCAAAATCAAAAGGCATAACTAATAGTAAATCTAGGACTGCAAATTAGCTAAAGAATTGAATGATTACCAACCACTAATGGCTAAAATTTCTTTTGTGTGGTCCTTGGTGTCAGGCTTATCAATAATATGTCTAACCATTCCTGCTTCATCAATCAAAAAAGTTGTACGGGTAGTGCCCATATATGTGCGGCCCATGAATTTCTTCTGACCCCATAAATTGTATTTGTCTACTATTTTCTTGTCTTCGTCGGCTATTAAAGAAAAAGGTAGGTCGTATTTAGCTATAAACTTTTCATGCGACTTCACCGAGTCCACGCTAATGCCTAAAATTTGTAACCCTTTCTTTTGCAAGGCTTTATAATTATCACGCAAGTTGCAAGCTTGCGCTGTACATCCTGGAGTGTCGTCTTTTGGATAGAAATAAAGGACCAACTTTTGCCCCTTAAAATCGGCTATAGAAACTGTATTACCGTGCTGATCAACGCCTTTAAAGGCCGGCGCTTTTGAACCTTCTTTAATAACTGCCATATACTTGAATTGACGGTGAAGATAGCATTTAAAAAGGACAAAAATGTTTAGGCTTAAAATGGGGCAAATTCAGGCAAATTTTTGTAGGTTTGCGCAATTTATATTTTTGTACGCTATGCCAAAAGACAATTCCTTAAAAACGATATTAATTGTAGGTTCTGGGCCCATTATTATTGGTCAAGCCTGCGAGTTTGATTACTCAGGATCACAAGCAGCCCGATCATTAAGAGAGGAAGGCATTAAGGTTATCCTTATTAATAGTAATCCGGCAACGATTATGACCGATCCTATGATGGCCGATAAAGTTTATTTATTGCCATTAACTATTGAAAGCATTGAACAAATTTTACAAGAGAACCAAATTGATGCCGTACTTCCTACGATGGGCGGACAAACTGCCTTGAACTTATGTAAAGAAGCCGATGAAATTGGTTTATGGAAACAATATAATTGTAGAATGATTGGTGTGGATGTGGCAGCCATTGATTTAGCAGAAGATAGAGAGCAGTTCAGACAATTGATGGTAAAAATTGGCATCGCTGTGGCACCAAGTAGAGTGGCCAATAGTTTTTTAGAAGGAAAAGAATTCGCGCAAGTAATAGGTTTCCCTTTAGTAATTCGTCCTTCATTTACTTTAGGTGGAACCGGTGGAGGATTTGTACATGACGCTTCTGAATTAGATGCGGCATTAGAGAAAGGTTTGAAAGCCTCTCCTATTCACGAAGTATTAGTAGAGAAAGCAGTATTGGGATGGAAAGAATATGAATTAGAATTATTAAGAGACCAAGCAGATAATGTAGTCATAATATGTACTGTAGAGAACTTGGATCCAATGGGTGTGCATACAGGAGATTCTATCACCGTAGCACCTGCCATGACTTTGAGCGATACATCTTTTCAAGACATGCGTAACAAGGCCATGCTCATGATGCGTAGTTTAGGAAATTTTGCAGGAGGTTGTAATGTACAGTTTGCACAAAACCCAGTAACAGAAGAATTAATTGCAGTGGAAATTAATCCAAGGGTATCTCGCTCTTCTGCACTAGCTTCTAAAGCCACTGGTTATCCTATTGCAAAAATTGCAGCGAAACTTGCTATTGGTTATAGATTAGATGAATTAAAAAATCAAATCACACAAACTACTTCTGCTTACTTTGAACCAGCATTAGATTACGTAATTGTAAAAGTGCCAAGATGGAATTTTGATAAGTTCAAAGGCGCCAATGATACTTTAGGATTACAAATGAAAAGTGTGGGAGAAGTGATGGCTATTGGAAGAAGCTTTACAGAAGCCATTCAAAAAGCTTGTCAAAGTTTAGAGAATGAGGCCATTGGTTTAGGCTATTATGGAAAGAGCTTAATGAAGAATGAAGAATTAATGGAATATATAAAAGTTCCAAAATGGGATCGCATATTTAGAATTAAAGATGCATTAATGCAAGGGTCCACGGTGCGCTCTATTGCAGCAGCCACAGGCATTGACAACTGGTTTTTATACCAAATAAGAATCATCTGCAATATTGAAAAAGAATTAATGAAGCATTCTCTTGAAACGATTACCATAGAATTAATGAAAGAAGCCAAGCAACATGGTTTTAGCGATATGCAAATTGCAAAATTATTAACTGGCAATACCAACGATGATGCAGTTTATGAAAAAAGAAAGGCTTGGGGCATTACAAGAGTATACAAAATGGTAGATACTTGTAGCGCCGAGTTTGAAGCAAAGACACCTTATTTCTATTCCACTTTTGAAAATTAATTGTACTAGACGAACTTTATAAAATAAATTCAAGAAAAATAAATACTATGAACGTAAAAGATATCGTAGCCTTAAATGAAAAAGAAACCAGAGCAGGATTTGGTGAAGGCATACATGAATTAGCAAAAGAAAATAGTGAAGTAGTAGTATTAACTGCAGACTTAGCAGGTTCTTTTAAATTAGGACCCTTTATTAAAGAATTTCCAGATCGTTTTATAGAAGTAGGGATTGCAGAAGCAAATATGATAAGTATGGCAGCGGGTTTAACCATTGGAGGAAAAATTCCTTACACCACTACCTTCGCGAATTTTAGTACTGGAAGAGTGTATGATCAAATTAGACAAAGTGTTGCTTACTCGGATAAGAATGTAAAAATTTGTGCATCACATGCGGGATTAACTTTAGGAGAAGATGGAGCCACGCATCAAATTTTAGAAGACATTGGACTAATGAAAATGTTACCAGGTATGACCGTGGTAGTACCTTGCGACTTTAACCAAACCAAGGCTGCCACCAAGGCGATTGCTAATTATCATGGTCCGGTGTACTTACGTTTTGGAAGACCGAAGTGGCCTAATTTCACCAAGGAAGATGGTTCTGATTTTGTGATTGGTAAGGCACAAAAATTAAGCGATGGTAAAGACATTACTTTATTTGCTTGTGGTCACTTAGTATGGAAGGCTATTGAAGCTGGTAAAATTTTAGAAGCCACTGGTGTAAGTGTTGAAGTAATTAATATACATACTATTAAGCCTTTAGATGTTGAAGCCATTGTAGAAAGTATTTCAAAAACAGGATGCGCAGTCACTTGCGAAGAGCATAATATAATTGGTGGCATGGGCGATTGTATAGCACAAGTGGCAGCAACACATTGCCCTATTCCTATTGAATATGTGGGAACGAAAGATACATTTGGAGAGAGTGGCACACCGAATCAATTATTAGCGAAGTACGGATTAGATACACCGAATATTGTAGAAGCAGCGAAGAAGGTGCTAGCGAGAAAAAAATAATTCTTCAAACTTGAGGTTTCTAAAAAAGTCCCTTCGAATATTCGGAGGGACTTTTTTTATAGTATCATTAGATTTCTCTAAGGCGCTAATCTTACTTTACTCCATTGATGGTTTTCAAAGCTATAACGAATACGGTCGTGTAAGCGCGAACTACGGCCTTGCCAAAATTCAACCTGCGTTGGATGCACTATATAACCACCCCAATGTGGAGGTAAGGGCACTATTCCTTCTTTATATTTTTCTGTATTGTCTGCAAAACTTTTTTCAAGAAATTCTCTATTCGGAATTACCTGGCTTTGTGGTGAAGACCAAGCCCCTACTTGACTTCCCAAGGGGCGTGAATGAAAATATTCAGCAGATTCTTCTGCACTAATTTTTTTAATGGTGCCTGTAATGCGCACTTGACGTTCTAATTCTTTCCAGAAAAAATTCATGGCTACATTAGGGTTAGCAGCTACCTCTTTGCCCTTATCGCTATCGTAGTTGGTAAAGAAAATAAAACCTTCAGGGGTGTAGCCTTTGAGAAGCACTACGCGCGACGCAGGAGCGCGGTTAGCATCAACAGTGGAAAGTACAAAGGCATTTACTTCATCGATATTACTAGTAGTCGCATCTTCCCACCAATGTGTGAACTGATCCATGGGATTGGCAGCGCTAGCTGCTTCATCTAAGGAAGCCATTTGATAATCGCGGCGTATAGAAGCAATATCTTTTTGCATACATTAATTATTTAGTGGCGTACAATATATTTATGACCGACAATAATAAAAGCATTCCCACTAGTTGATGCAATTGCGCCAACCATTCAAAGCCAGCCCAAACACCTGGAATGATATGTACACTGGATAACACTGTAAAAATACCTAAAAGAACTTGTATGAACACCAATATAGCAGGGGCAATTCTAGCACGCACCCAAAAAGGGTTGCCTTGCAATTTTAATAAATGCAGGCTCCACACTATAATTAGCAGTAATAATATATAAGCCAGGCTTCTATGTATAAAATGAATCCAAATAGTATTGTTAATGGCATTCAAGAAAAAACTAGAACCCTGTATTAAATTTGAAGGCATCCACTCTCCATTAATGGTGGGCCAAGTGCTTGCTACATTGGCGGCTTTATGGCCTGCCATTAAAGCCCCGTATATTAATTGAAAAAATAAAATAAGTAAAATAAGCCAAGCAAAATTTCGAATAGTTGTTATTTTATTTGATGCATCGTCATTACCACTATTTCTACGAATAGGTTGAACTGTTAGCGATAATGCAAACCAATAAGTATAACAAAGTAAACCTAAAGCGAAAATAAAGTGAAGTGCTAAGCGCGTTGGCTTTACATAAACTGCATCGCCTTCTAAACCACTAGCCACCATTATCCAACCAATGGCTCCTTGCAAAGCACCTAATAAGAATAAAACTAATAAAGGCTTTACCATTTTAGGTTGAAAATATTTTTTCACTAAAAAATAAATAAAACCAAAAGCAAATACTAAGCCAATACTACGGGCCCATAAACGGTGAAACCATTCCCAAAAAAAGATAAACTTGAAATTACTAATGGTAAAATCAAAATTCAGTAATTGAAATTGAGGTGTAGTTTTATACTTCTCAAATAATATTTGCCATGCACCTTCACTCATAGGAGGCAAGGAACCTGTGACTACATCCCACTCGGTAATAGAAAGGCCAGATCCTGTTAAACGCGTAATGCCGCCTAAGGCAATTTGGATAATCGTCATGATAACCCCTACTAATAGCCAATTGGCCACTTTTTTTGATTTATGATCGTTCAAATCCACGGCTTTGATTTAGGCTACAAAGGTACAAAGTAATCATACAAAGAAGCGAGATTGGTTTTGCTTTATTATAGATTGATTTTGGTTTCTGCTCAATATGATTCAATTTTACAGCAATACTTTAAAGCAAAACTTAACAATTATTACAAATAAAGATTAGACTTGAGATACCACTTAGAAACACTATACATAAACCACAAGATTACACTTCATAAAATAACACTTGCCTAAACTAATTAATCAATATCAAAACTTATTATTAGAAGCCGGCTGTGATGAGGCCGGAAGGGGCTGTTATGCAGGTCCTGTATTTGCAGCGGCAGTTATTTTGCCCAAGGATTTTTATCACCCCATGCTGAACGATAGCAAACAACTTACTGAAAAACAAAGAGAAGAACTGGTGCCTATTATTAAAGAGGCAGCCATTGCATGGGCCGTGGCGAAGCAAACGGCTAAAGAGATTGACGCCTCAAATATTTTAAAGGCCGCTATTAAATGCATGCACTTGTCATTGGACCAATTAAAACCAAAAGCAAAATTTATTGCGGTAGATGGCAATAGATTTTATGCCTATAAAAAAACTCCGCATCAAACTATCATTAAGGGCGATGGGCTATATGCCAATATAGCCGCGGCCAGTATCCTAGCTAAAACAGCGCGTGATAGTTGGATGCAAAAATTACATAAGAAGTACCCGCAGTATGGTTGGGATAAAAATAAAGGATACGGGACTGCCGCGCACCGCGCGGCCATCGCCCAATATGGTTTATGTTTCGAACATCGTAAAAGTTTCAAGATACTACCAGCACAACTAAGTTTGTTATAGTCAACAATAAAAAGTTTCTCAAATTGTTGGTCTTATTTTATAATGATATTTCAAATTGCCCTCAAAGTATAATACCCATTTACATTAATACTCCCAAACACCCAAACCTTGGCGCAGTAATACATACTCGTCGGTAGTGCAATCAATCACTGTAGAAGGAATAATACCGCCAATGCCACCATCCACTACCATATCAATTTGATTGCTCCAGTTTTCATAAATAATTTCAGGATCGGTATAGTCTTCTACATTTTCTCCCGGGAAAGAAGCCGATAAAATAGGATGCCCTAAAGTTTCAATAATAGAGAGTGCGATTTTATTATTAGGTATACGCAATCCAATTGTTTTTTTCTTTGATTGTAGAATTTTAGGTACTTGCTTGCTTGCCGGTAAAATAAAAGTAAAGGGCCCTGGCAAAGTTTTTTTCAAAATTCTATATAAAACATTGTCTATACTTTTAGCATAAGTACTCAAATCGCTTAAATCTGCGCAAATAAAACTAAGCTGTGCTTTTTCAGGATTTACTTTTTTAATGGCGCAAATTTTCTCCACTGCTTCATGATGCAAAATGGAACAACCAAGCCCATAAATAGTATCCGTGGGATAAGCAATAATGCCGCCAGTTTCTAAACATTCTTTTACCATAGTAAGTTGTCTAGTTTGCGGATTCTCGGGATGTATTCTAATTAGCATAAAGTGTATACTACAAATTTACCCATTTTTATTCCAATCAATTTTATATTAATTTGTATAAAACAAGGCCATGTTTAGTATTGTATATCTCGAAGAAAAAATTATAACAAGACATTCATTCCAACTTGCAGTTGAAAAACAAGAAGAATGCAAAGTTATTTTTAGCACTGGCGATATTCAAGCGTTTTGTACATTTTTAAAAGAAGACAAACGCATGCCCGACTTATGCATTATCGCCGATAGCTATAATTATATAGAACTTCTCACTGTTATTAAGGCTATCAAGGCAAAGGGGAAACACCCCTTTATATTATTAAAATCGGACGCTAAGTTTATAAAATCTATTTGCTTTTTAATGAAAAACGGATTACAAGGTTTATTCTTTACAGACGAGCCTTTAATAGATTTAAAACATTGTGTCAGAAATAAAACACGATTTCATTTATCGGCCGATAAGTCTAAAATAATTACCAGTAATATTTTAAAAGAGATTACCATTCGTGAATTAAATTATAATAGAAAACCTTTAACTAGAAATGAAATACGCTTTATTCAAGAGTGCAGCAAGGATTTAAGCTACGAACAAGTAGCCCAGGCCCTTCAAAAAAGTGTGAACACTATTTATGGCTATAGAGATAGGGTTTTTAGAAAACTACAAGTAAAGCAACGTACCGCCATGGTCATGACGGCCCTTAAAAGAAATTATATTGATTTATAAGCATCAATTTATAAGCTTAGTCTTCTAAAGTATACTCAAAAAAATAAGCCTCTTTTGAAGGCTTATTTAAATATGATCTAAGTAATAAAGACAGGCTTATTTAATCTCCCAAGTCTCTTTACCACGAATTAATTTATCTAAATCTCCAGCGCCTTTTGCTAAAGCCTCTTCAATTTGCAAGCTCATCATTTGCTCGTAGCAAGGACGGTCATTGGTATAAAATACACCAAATGGTCTTGGGAAATTAGCACCTTCTTCAGAAGGGTTATCAAATAAACGCGTTAAAATTTGCGCTTTATAAAAATCTTTTTCATCGTGAATCCACATATCATCAGCGCTGTATTTAGCACCAATTTCTACTACTTCAGGACGAATACCATCAAAACGAATACCTTTTTCACCATTTGCACCAAAAGTTAATGGCTTTCCTTGTTCAACATATAAACCATGTACTTGCTTGGTTGATTTTTCTGTGAAAATTTCAAAAGCACCATCGTTGAAAATATTACAGTTTTGATATATCTCTAAAAAAGATGTTCCTTGGTGTTGTTCAGCACGTGCAATCATTGTTTGCATATGCTTAGGATCACGATCCATCGTACGTCCTACAAAACTAGCATCTGCTCCAAGAGCCAAAGCAGCAGGATTAAATGGATGATCAATACTTCCGTGCGGAGAACTCTTGGTAATTTTATTTACTTCAGAAGTAGGAGAATATTGACCTTTTGTTAAACCATAAATTTGGTTATTGAACACTAAAAAATTAACATTTAAATTTCTTCTCAACATATGAATGGTATGGTTACCACCAATACTCATTGAATCTCCATCACCCGCTACTATCCATACGCTTAATTCAGGACGGCTTGCTTTTAAACCACTCGCAATAGCTGTTGCACGACCATGAATAGAGTGCATACCATAAGTATTCATATAATAAGGGAAACGGCTACTACAACCAATACCACTAATGATCACAATATTTTCTTTAGGAACGCCAATTGTTGGCATTACTCTTTGTACAGAAGCTAAAATGGAATAATCTCCACATCCAGGGCACCAACGCACTTCTTGGTCAGTGGCAAAATCTTTAGCAGTTAAGGCAGCTACGGTGCTTTCAATTGTTTCAGTCGACATATCTATTCAATTATTTAGTACGCGAAATTACATAAAGAAGGCCAATTTTACTAGTTAAAATGGCAATTTTGAGCTTCAAAAACCTATTTTTTAGGGAAAATCTTCCACAGACCCTTATTTCACCTGCCTACCCTTCCAGGTATAGGTTCTTATTTGGCCAAAAAGGCCCGCTAATAAAGTATAGGCAATATGTAAGGGTTGATACAATAAGAAATAGCGAAGCCCTTTTTCTAAAAAATAAAACTTGGCAACAGGGTCTAAAAAATAGAGTTCAAAAAAAGTTTTAAATGCAATAGCAATAAAAAAAGATTGATAATGCCCCATTAATAAAATAACTAAAAAACTAAAATTATACAAATACACTAAAAGCAAAACCCAAAATATAGAACTGTCGTCATAAAAACGCGCCTTACTAGACCAACGAATTCTTTGCATCATAAACTCTTTCCAATTTTGCATGGTCTTGGTAAATACAATGGCATCAGGATGAAATAAATAGCCAATTCTATTTGATAAAGTTTTTTTCATTTTATGCATTAATAACATGTCATCACCACTGGCAATATGATCAACTCCTTGGTAACCTCCTACTGCAAAAAAAGCCGATTTTTCAAAAGCTAAATTAGCGCCATTACTCATAGAGTGCTTACCAGCGCCCACTGCAGCTGCTGTAATACCTTGAATCGCTATGAAATCTAAAATTTGAAACTCATTCAATACTCCTTTCTCTTTTATAAACATCACAGGCGCTGCTACAAATACAGGATTATTTGCTTGTATATATTGATGATATAATAATAGCCAATACTTTGGTGCAATACAATCGGCATCGGTGGTAATAATCCAATCACCTTGTGCATGACTTACAGCTTTTTCAATGGCCTTCTTTTTGAAAGAACTAATTTCATTGGCTTTATAAAAAGCGGAAAGACTTAATAATTTAACATGCGGGTGCTGTTCATGTATGCCTTTTACAATGGAAGCTGTATCATCTTCTGAAAAATCATCAATTACAATAATTTCAAAAAATTCACTTGGATAAGCTTGTGCCAATATAGAGTCTACACATTTTTTAATATTAGCTGATTCATTTCTAGCAGGAATCACAATCGAAAAACGGGTATAGGCAGTATCCTTTCTATCTGGTTTAAAATCAAAAAAAGAAAGTTTATCGAACCAGAAGCGGTAGGCAATTAATAAGCAAGCATACATAAGGGTTAAAATAGCAAGTATCCAATCTGAAAAGTAATGCATGGCACAAAGTTAATTGCTTTTCCCCCGCAGAAATAGGATTTTTTAATTGTTTGAATTAAATTGTAGATTCAAATGATTGCTTTAAAATAGACCCATACATGAAGGAAAGAAATTTAAAAGTATTAAAAATTCACCCTAAGGATACCGTATTAGTAGCCCTTACCCACTTAAAGAAGGGTGAATCCATCATTTTTGAAAACGAAACCTATATTTTAAAAGAGGATATTGAAGAAAAGCATAAGTTTTTCATAAAGGACTTAACTAAAGGAATGCTTATTACTATGTATGGTATTACTGTAGGTAAAATAGTAATTGACAATGTTAGCATTGGAGAAAAAATGACTGTCACAAATACAAAGCATGAAGCAGATGCCTATGCTTTTAGAAATGCGAACTACCAATGGCAGGCCCCAAACTCAAACAATTTTAAAAACAAAACTTTTAATGGCTATCACCGCTCTGATGGTAAAGTAGGCACTGCCAATTACTGGTTATTTATTCCTACAGTATTTTGTGAAAATAGAAATTTAGATGTTATTAAAGAAGCCTTGCATCATGCACTAGGCTATACTATTACTGACAAGTACAAAGAATTTGCAGAAGAAGTAGTGAAGAATTTACATAATAGCAATAGTTTAGTCATTGATGAACATATCACCATTGCACCTTCTATTGAAAAAAGAGTATTTAAAAATATAGATGGTATTAAATTTTTAAATCATCAAGGAGGTTGTGGAGGCACAAGACAGGACGCTTCTACTTTAAGTAATTTATTAGCCGCTTATGCAGATCATCCTAATGTTGCAGGCATTACTTTATTAAGTTTAGGTTGTCAGCATTTACAAATAGATGATTTTAAAAATGATTTAAAAAATAGAAATCCAAATTTTGATAAGCCCTTAATTATATTTGAACAACAACAATCACAAAGTGAAGACCAATTAATAAAGTCGGCCATTCAATCCACTATTGAGAAATTAAAAGAGGCGAATAAAATTGAAAGAAAACCAGCCCCACTTAGTAAACTATGTATTGGCGTGAAATGTGGTGGTAGTGATGGTTTCAGCGGTATATCTGCAAATCCAGCTGTTGGCCATGCTGCCGATATTTTAGTAGCCTTAGGAGGACAAATATTACTTGCAGAGTTTCCTGAACTATGTGGAGCAGAACAAGAATTAATTGATAGAGCTGTAGATGAAAAAACAGCAACTAAGTTTATACGATTAATGGAGGAGTATAATAAAATGGCGCATGCAGTAGGCAGTGGATTTCATATGAACCCATCTCCTGGTAATATAAAAGATGGGCTTATAACCGACGCTATAAAAAGTGCAGGCGCTTGTAAAAAAGGTGGAACTGCCCCTGTGGTAGATGTTTTAGATTATACCGAACCTGCCACTAAAGCAGGATTAAGTTTAGTTTGTACACCGGGTAATGATGTAGAAGCCACCACAGGAAAAGCAGCAAGCGGTGCTACTTTAATTTTATTTACTACTGGATTAGGCACTCCTACTGGCAATCCTGTATGTCCAGTGATAAAAGTATCTACCAATACAAAACTAGCCAACCGTATGTCTGATATTATAGACATTAATACTGGAGAAATTATAGATGGTATAAAAACAATTGAAGAAGTGGGAGAAGAAATTTTAGACTACTGCATTAAAGCTGCTAGTGGAGAGATTATTCCAAAGGCAGTGCAATTACATCAAGACGATTTTATACCTTGGAAAAGAGGCGTCTCCTTATAATAAAGAAGCATCATTTTAAAATAAATAATTAATACAATGTTTTTACTTCATCAAAAAATAGCTCTTGTTACAGGCGGAGGAAGTGGTATAGGGAAAGAAGTCTGTAATGTGTTGGCTAAACAAGGCGCTAAAGTATATGTGGTGGACCTTAGTGAGCAAAGCGCTAATGACACAGTTGAAATTATTAAAAAAGAAGGAGGCCAGGCCACAGCATTGGTAATAGATGTTACCAATCAAAAAGCATTAATGGCGGCCTATGCAAATATTGAAGCCCTTCATATTTTAGTAAACTGTGCAGGCATATCACATATAGGCAATGCCACGAATACAGAAGAACATGATTTTGAAAAAATATTTAATGTCAATGTAAAAGGGGTATATAATAGTTTACATGCAGGTATACCTATTATGCAAAAATCTGGTGGTGGCGCTATTGTTAATATTAGTTCAATTGTAGCAAAAGTAGGTGTGTCAGACCGTTTTGCCTATGGCATGAGCAAAGGTGCTGTACATGCTATGACATTAAGTGTGGCTAAGGATTTTATCAAAGACAATATAAGATGTAATAGTATTTCTCCTGGTAGAGTACACACACCTTTTGTAGATGGTTTTTTGAAAAAGAATTACCCAGGTAAGGAAGCTGAAATGTTTGATAAATTATCTAAAACACAACCTATTGGAAGAATGGGTAAGCCTATAGAGATTGCTCACCAAGTTTTATATTTGTGTAGTGATGAGGCTAGTTTTATTACAGGTAGCGATTATGCCATTGATGGCGGTTATGTTACATTAAATAGTTAAAAATGAAATTAATAAGATTCGGTAAAGAAGGACAAGAAAAACCAGGCATTCATATAGATGGTAAAAATTATGATCTAAGTGCTTTTGTTAAAGATTATGATGAATGCTTTTTTGAACAAAATGGTTTAGAAAAATTAAAAGGTATAGTCAATGAAGAAAAATTACCATTCATAAATGATGGGCAAAGAATAGGATCTCCTATTGCAAGACCTTCTAAAATTTTATGTATAGGTTTAAACTATGCAAAGCATGCAAAGGAAACAGGAGCCACTATTCCAACAGAACCCATACTATTTATGAAGTCTACTACTTCATTAACTGGCCCCTTCGATAATATAATCATTCCTAAAAATTCAGAAAAAACAGATTGGGAAGTTGAGTTAGGAGTAGTCATTGGCAAAAAAGCAAGTTATGTAAGCGAAGCTGAGGCCATGGATTATGTGGCAGGTTATGTTTTACATAATGATGTAAGCGAACGCGCCTTTCAATTAGAAAGAGGTGGTACATGGGATAAAGGAAAAGGTTGCGATAGTTTTGCACCATTAGGCCCTTGGTTAGTTACTAAAGATGAAATACCTAATCCGCATGAATTAAGATTGTGGTTAAGTTTAAATGGAAAAATGATGCAGGACAGTAATACCGATGATTTAATTTTTAATATACCACAACTTATTTCTTATAGCAGTCAATTTATGACCTTACTACCAGGAGATGTCATTAGTACTGGAACCCCAGCTGGTGTTGGACTTGGATTTAGTCCCAATATTTATTTAAAACCAGGAGATGTAGTTGAATTAGGTATCGATGGCTTAGGCAGCAGCAAGCAAACTGTAGTTGCCTATCAAAAATAAAACTATTTCAAAAATGAAAATCATTGATACACATCAGCATTTTTGGAATTACGATTCCAAAACACATGATTGGATTAATGAAGACATGAAGGTTCTTCGTAAAGATTTTCTCCCTGCAGATTTAGCCCCTATTTTAAAAGTAAATAATGTAGAAGGATGTATTGCAGTGCAAGCAGATCAAACAGATACAGAAACTCAAATTTTAATAAGAGAATCCCATCAAAATTCTTTTATAAAAGGAGTGGTGGGTTGGGTTAATTTAAAAGATAAGGGAATTGAAGAGAAGTTAGAAGAATACTCGAATGATACTAATCTAAAAGGATTTAGGCATATTATACAAGCAGAACCAAAAGGTTTTATGCTAGATGCTTCTTTTCAAAAAGGTTTATCTGCAATTGCAAAATATAATTATACTTATGACTTACTAATATATGAAACTCAATTAGCAGAGGCTAATACGCTCATAAAACAATTACCAGAACTACCCATTGTAATAGATCATATAGCCAAGCCCAATATAAAAAAAGGAGAAAGCGAAAATTGGAAAAAAGAAATAAAAGCAATCGCTGAATACCCCAATGTATATTGTAAAATAAGCGGAATGGCCACTGAGGCCGATTGGGATACCTGGACAATGGATACACTTAAACCTTATATAGATACTGTGGTAGAGGCTTTTGGTGCTGAGAGAATTATGTTCGGAACTGACTGGCCTGTATGCTTGGTGGCCAGTTCCTACGAAAAATGGTTAAAGGGTTTACAAAATTATTTTAATACTTTTAGTATTAGCGAACAAGAAGCTTTTTTTGCAACCAATGCAATTAAATTTTATAAACTTTAAATTATGGACTTAGCATTAAAAGGTAAAATAATTATAGTGTCGGGCGGTGCAAGAGGCATTGGCGAGGGTATCACTAATTTATTGGCAGTTGAAGGTGCCATTCCAATTATAATAGGAAGAGGTGAAGAAGATAATGTAGCGCTGGTAAAAGCCATTCAAATGCAAGGATATCAAGCCGATCATGTGGTGGCTGAATTAACAGAACCTGCTGCATGTGAAAAAGCCATAAAAAATATTGTTGCTAAGTTTGGAACAATTGATGGTCTTGTAAATAATGCAGGCGAAAATGATAGTATAGGTTTAGAAAAAGGCAACTATGAATTATTTATGAAAAGTTTACATAAAAACTTAGTACACTATTATTTATTAGCACATCATGCACTACCCTATTTAAAAAAATCAAAAGGTAGTATTGTAAATATTAATTCAAAAACAGCAGAAACCGGGCAAGGAGGGACTTCTGGTTATGCAGCTGCTAACGGAGGACGAAATGCACTCACTAGAGAATGGGCAGTGGAATTATTACCCTTCGGCATTCGTGTAAATGCAGTGGTAGTGGCAGAATGCTTTACTCCACTTTATGAAAAATGGTTACATGCATTACCTAATCCAGAAGAAAAGTTAGCATCCATCAAAGGAAAAATTCCTTTAGGCCAAAGGTTTACTACCAAAGAAGAAATTGCTAATACTGTAGCCTTTTTATTGTCTGAAAAATCGAGTCATACTACTGGACAACTTATTCATGTTGATGGAGGTTATGTGCATTTAGATAGAGCCTTATAATTAAAAATTTAATTGTAGTTTCGATTTTAATATAGCAGGAAATTTATGCAAAAAAAAGTTTTAGTAAGTGGTTGTTTTGATTTGTTACATAGTGGGCATATCGCATTTTTAAAGAGTGCAGCCAGTTATGGCGATTTATACGTTTGTATAGGATCAGATAAAACGGTGTATGAATTAAAAGGAAGATACCCTGTCATTACCCAAGACGAAAGAAAGTATATGATAGAGTCGCTTGCCTGTGTGAAAGAATGTAAAATAAATAAAGGAAGTGGCCTACTCGATTTTTTAAGAGAGCTTGAAGAAATTCAGCCCTCTGTTTTTGTAGTGAATGAAGATGGCAATACGCCTAGCAAAATTGAATTATGCAAATCAAAGAATATTGAGCTCATAGTACTTGATAGAATACCTAGTGAGGGACTACCAGCAAGATCTACGACTAGTTTAAGAACCAATTCAATAATTCCTTTTCGAATTGATTTAGCAGGAGGATGGCTAGATCAACCTTATGTAAATAAATTACATGCGGGCCCTGTTATTACAATATCTATAGAACCCACCATTGAATTTAATAATAGAAGTGGCATGGCAAGTAGCACAAGGAATAAGGCCATTGAATTATGGAAGGCACAATTACCAGAGGGAGACCCTTTACAATTAAGCAAGGTTTTGTTTAGTTATGAGAACCCTCCTGGTACAAAAGATGTAGCAGGCTCTCAAGATGCTTTGGGTATTGTAATGCCTTGTTTAAATTACTATCATTATGCTCAAGATAGCTATTGGCCATCAGAGATTAAATCAATAGATGATGAATCAATATTAAGTTGGTTGGAAGATCATCTTTATTTAATTCCACTTGATCCAAGAAATAGTAATTATGATGTGTTAGCTAATACTAGTATTACTGAAAAGGGTGCAAAAGATTTAGCTGATGCAGCTAACAGCTGTTGGAATGCAATATTAAAAAAAGACTTGCACGCTTTTGGAACTGCTTTTCTAGCATCCTTCCATGCACAAATTGCTATGTTCCCCAATATGCTTGATGAAAGCATAAAACCTATCATTGATAAATACGCTTCAAAAAGCATTGGCTATAAATTATCAGGTGCTGGTGGTGGTGGCTATTTAATATTGATAGCTGAAAATGAGATTGAAAATGCCATTCAAATTAAGATTAGGCGTAAAAACCTAATGTAAGGGCCCTATAATTAGAATTTAAAAACCCTTCTAAATTGCCCATTTTGGGACAAAAAAGCCTAAAATCACCAAAAAAAGACCAAAAAATGGCAAATAATTGCCCAAATTAATAAAATTGGTTGTACTTTTATATTAGTTGCATAACTAACTATATGTCAAACAACCAATTCAAAAGAGGTGAGCTTTACAGTGTCGTAAATGGTATGGCTACTACCGCTGTCGCAAGACGATTACAAAAGAATTTTAGAAACGCAGGACTCGATATCACTATTGAACAGTGGTCCATACTTTATCATTTATGGAAAGAAGATGGATTAAGCCAACTAGAATTAGGCAACAGAACTTTTAGAGATAAGGCAAGTACTACCCGACTCATTGATAATTTAGAAAAACAAGAACTAGTAGTGCGTGTGGCAAGCAAAGAAGATAGAAGAATAAATTTAGTCTACTTAACAGATATTGCTAAGCCCTTACAACAAATTACATACGAGTTAGCGAATCAAACTATGAATGAAGCATTACTAGATATTTCAAAAGAAGAAATTGATATAGTGAAAAATGTCTTTCAAAGAGTGTATGATAATTTAACGAACAAAGATTTACTCTAAAAAATAAAAAAGAATTACTCAAAAAAGAGTTACTCTAAAAAAATTAAAAAGACAAATTCAAAATAAATTAATAAAGAACTTTAAAATAAATTTTATGGAAGCAACTAAAACAGTTATTAAAGGCGGTGAATGGATCATTAAAGAAGTAAAGGCCGATGATATTTATATTCCCGAGCAATTTAATGAAGAGCAAAAGATGGTGCTTGATATGTGTAATCAATTTGTAGAAACAGAAGTATTACCCGTAATGGATAGAGTAGATAAATTAGAGCCAGGCTTAATGCCTAACCTACTTGAAAAAGCAGGCCAGCAAGGCTTATTAGGCATTACGGTGCCTGAAGCCTATGGTGGTTCTGGTAAAGATTTTGTGACCTCTGTTATTGTTGCAGAATATTTAGGCGGTGGTTATTCTTTCTCTGTAGCTAACGCTGCACACGCAGGTATTGGAACTTTACCAATTTTATATTTTGGTACAGAAGCACAGAAACAAAAATATGTAACTAAGTTAGCCACTGGAGAATACAAAGGTTCTTACGGTTTAACTGAACCAAATAGCGGTTCCGACGCCTTAAGTGCAAAGACTACAGCCACATTAACTGCCGACGGAAAACATTATCTTATCAATGGACAAAAATGTTGGATTACCAATGGTGGTTTTGCCGATGTATATACTGTGTTTGCTAAAATAGATGGAGAACAGTTTACAGCATTCATTATTGAAAGGGGCACTGAAGGATTTACACAAGGGCCTGAAGAACATAAGATGGGTATTAAAGGATCTTCTACTGTGCAATTATATTTTCAAGATTGTAAAGTGCCCGTTGAAAATATCTTAGGTGAAATTGGTAAAGGACATATCATTGCTTTTAATATTTTAAATATTGGAAGGTTAAAATTAGGCGCTGCTACTATTGGTGGCGCTAGAAGAGCATTAACGCAAACTGTTCAGTATGCAAAAACAAGAGAGCAGTTTAAATTACCTATTGTGAAGTTTGGTGCCATTCGTCATAAGCTAGCTGAAATGGCTATTCGTTTATGGGTGGGTGAAAGTGCACTATACAGAGTTTCTAATAATATAGATGAGCAAGAGCAATTATTACTAGCTGCTGGAAAAACTTTATCAGAATCACTTTTAGGCGCTGCGGAAGAGTATGCTATTGAGTGTGCTATTTTAAAAGTGTTTGGTTCTGAGGTATTAGATTATGTAGTAGATGAAGGCGTTCAAGTACATGGAGGAAATGGCTATAGCGATGAATATGCTATTTCAAAAGCTTATAGAGATAGTCGTATAAATAGAATTTACGAAGGAACCAATGAAATTAATAGGCTCTTAACTGTGGACATGGTTTTAAAACGTGCCATGAAAGGTAAATTAGATTTAATGGGCCCTGCCATGGAAGTACAAAAAGAATTAATGAGTGTGCCCGATTTTAGTGGTGCAGAAGATGGACCATTTGCTAAAGAAAAACAAGCTATTGCTAATTTTAAGAAATGTATTTTAATGGTAGCGGGTGCAGCAGTGCAAAAATTAATGATGACACTGAATAAAGAGCAAGAGATACTTATGAATATTGCCGATATGTCCATTATTGCTTTTCATGCAGAGTCGGCTTTATTAAGAGTAGAAAAATTAGCATCTATGCATGGTGAAGCTGCTGTTGCCGTACAAGCCGATATAGCCCGCACTTATATTTATGATGCAGCCGATGCTATTAATAAAGCAGGTAAGGATGCACTAAATAGTTTTGCAGAAGGTGATGAATTACGCATGATGAATATTGGTCTTAAGCGATTCACTAAAGTAGATTCATTTAATAGTAAAGAAGCCCGCAGAAGAATATGTGCGCAATTAGTAACAGATGATGGTTATAAATTATAATTAGTAAGATTCCATAAAAAAAGTCCTGCAGATTTATATGCGGGACTTTTTTATTTTAATATTTATTTAAATAATTAAACTTACTAAACCTTCGTTGTTTTATACCCTAATTTCTCAGGTGTTATAGGTAAGTCTCTTACTCTTTTACCAGTAGCGTTATAGACTGCATTGGCAACTGCTGCTGCAAATCCAATTAAGGCTATCTCTCCTATTCCTTTAGCACCAATCTCATTCATGTTCACATCGGGCTTATTCACAAACCATACATCGGTGGGAGGAATTTGAGAATGCAAAGGCACATGATAAGCACCAAAACTTGCATTGGTGATTTGACCACTTGCATGATCGAATTCAACTTTCTCAGTAAGCGCCATTCCAATACCTCCTACTACACCACCTATCATTTGGCTTCTAGCAGTTTTAGGGCTTATAATTTTACCAGCATCACCGGTAGTCACTACATTTAATATTTTAATACTGCCATTTGTAGGATTGACTGCAAGTTTTACGAAGTGTGATGAAAAAGAATTACTCGTAAATTTTAATTGAGCTGCAGTTTTACCATTAGAGGCAATTGTTAAATCTATTTTTTCTTGATTGGCTAATTTTAATAAAGCAGTAATATCAATTTTAGTAGTAGCATTCGTTTTAGAAATAACCATTTCATTTTTTACTTCTATAGCATCAGCTGTACTACCAGCAAATGCAGGCGCAAATTGAATGGCCATTTCTTTTAATTTTTGTTGCAAGGTTCTACAAGCTAAATCAACGGCAGAACCAACGGTTGAAGTAGTGCCAGACCCCCCTTGAGAAGGTCCTGGAGGTAAATCGGAGTCGCCTAATTTGAATTTAATTTTTTGAATAGGCATTTGCATGGCATCGGATGCTATAATAGACATACTTGTCATCGTACCCGGACCCATATCACTCACCGCGCATTCTAATAATAATTTACCATCATTACTTAATACTATTCTTACCGAGGCAGCTCCTTTACCTGCACCAAATACACCCACCGACATACCATATCCAATTAACATGCCGTTTTCTTTTAAGCTACCCGGAACTGTAGGACGGTTTTTCCATCCAATTTTCTCCATGCCATAAGCATAACAGTCTTTAATATTAATATCAGAGAAGGGTAATTTGTTTTCTGGATTAACTGCAGTAAAGTTTTTAATTCTTAATTGAATGGGATCTATCTTTAATTTATAAGAAAGCTCATCAATAGCACTCTCTAATGCAAAGCAACCTGTTGCTTCACCAGGGCCGCGCATCCAAATAGGTGTACTTACATCAAGTGGTAGTATGCTGTATTTAGTATCTACATTTTCACAAGCATATAAAAATTTAGAAGCATCTACAATACCTTCTCTAAAATCTTCATATTTTGAAGTATTGCTAATAGCTTCATGGCTAATGCCTATAAAGTTTCCAGCAGCATCGGCTCCAATACCTACTTTCTGCCAAGACTGTGGACGGTAACCCACCATGGTAAACATTTGAGGGCGGGTAAGTACTAATTTTACTGGTCTATTTATTTTTTTAGCAGCTACACAAGCAGCTGCCACATGTGGCCAACTTCTTAAACCACTTCCAAAACCTCCTCCCACATTTTCTGCAATCACTCTTACATTTTTATCAACTAAACCAAAGGTTCTAGCCACAGTAGACTGTGTACTCTTAGGCCCCTGTGTTTTATCGTACAAAGTAATTTTATCATCGCCTTCCCAATAAGCAATGGTAGCAAATAATTCCATCGCATTATGCACTTCAATTGGAATATTATATTCTGCTTCAACAAAAAAAGGTTGTTCTTTAAATTTTTTCTCAACGCCTCTTTTATAATTAATAGGAGATTTTAAATTAGCAGGCTCTAATCTTGCTTTATCAAAATTGGTTTCAAACTTTTCAATTTCGTATTCTGCTTTTACAAAACGCACAGCTGCATTCGCATTTTCAAAACTATCAGCTATAATTAAAGCAATGGGTTGTCCAAAGAAGCGTACTTTATTATCATATAGAACTTTATACCCTCTCCACTCTGAAACATTTTTAGGTCTTTCTGCCGCAATAGGGTTATATCCAGGCACAGCGGGGCAATTGGCATAATATATAATGTCTAGTATACCCGGCATTGTTAATGCCTTAGAAGTATCTAAATTTTTAATACTTCCTTTGGCAATGGTACTAGTTACAAAAACTGCATAAGCCATATTAGGCAGGCTATGTTCTGCAGTATATTTTGCTTTACCGTTTACTTTGTCGGCACCATCTACGCGTTCGTCTTCGAGCAGTATTGTATTATTGATTGATTTCATAATGTTGAATTAAAACAATTATATTTTAACACCCGTTTTAACTACTTCTTCAATAGCATCTACAATGTTTTGATAAGCGCCGCATCTGCAAATATTAGTGTCCATATAAGCTTGAATACTTTTTCTGTTTTTTGCATTGCCTTCTCTTACGCAAGCCACAGCCGACATAATTTGTCCGCTTGTACAATAGCCACATTGAAAAGCATCGTTCTTTAAAAAGGCTGCCTGCATGGGGTGTAGTTTCTCTCCATCACTTAATCCTTCAATGGTAGTAATTTTATTATTTTGATTATTCAAGGCTAGTTGAATACAAGACTTTGTTCTTTTACCATTAATATGAATTGTACATGCACCGCACTGTCCCATCTCGCAACCTTTTTTAGTGCCGGTATAGGCTAAGTCTTCTCTTAATAAATTAAGTAGGGTTGTTCTTGCATCAATTTCAAGATTCATTAATTTACCATTAATAGTAATGGCTAATTTTTCTTTAGCAATGGGCATCGGGATTACCGACTCCACAGCAAAAGCTTTTACTAAACTATAGGGCGTTAAATATAATGCCGCAATGGATGCCGATTTTTTTAAAAAGCCTCTTCTGCCATCATACGAATTGCAGAGTTTCATAAGCGTAGGTTTGATGTAATTTACTAACGAAATTTTAAACAATCTTCACATTGCGAGAAAAACTTTCTTCCAAAGAAATTAAGGTTTCAGTTCGCTCAATACCTTTAATTTTTTGTAGTTCATCATGTAAAACAAAACGGAGTTGTTGAATATCTTTGCAAACAATTTCAACAAACATGCTATAATTACCCGTGGTATAATTCACACGCACTACTTGGGGAATATTTTTCAAGGCCAGGGCCACCGTATCATACATTGAACTTTTTTCCAAGTAAATACCAATAAAGGCAATGATATCATAGCCCAACACTTTTAAATCAACAGCTAAGCGCTTGCCTTTCACAATGCCTAATTCCTCTAGCTTTTTAATACGCACGTGAATGGTACCGCCCGATACAAAAAACTGCTTGCCTAAATCGGCATAGGAAACTTCAGCATCTTGCATCATGGCTTGTATAATTTGCAAATCTAGCTTATCTAGGCTTTTGTCAATGTTCAATTTAGGGTTCATTTTTGGCTCCATATTTATATAGTTTTAAATAATATGGCAATTTATTAATATTTTTCTATATTTTAAATAAAATGTTTAAAATATTTGCAAGATATAGGTCAATACTTTAGTTTTGATTTATCAAATGAGGGAAAAGATTAGATAATCCGCTCAAATGATAAGTTCTTAAATACTGTGGGGTGATGAAATTTTGGCAAACATGCCTCCTCGTCTCGGAGGTGAGGATAACGGGATAAACGAAACATAGAGCCGTCTAGCAATAGGCGACCAGGGTAGACCACTCAACTTTGTGTTTTAGCTAACTGCCTCATGGAGGTTCGATCCCTCCCCCTACAGCCACTAAAAGCCTTCTCGAATTATCGGGAAGGCTTTGTTATTAATAGTAATTCATCTTTACAAGTCCCATCCCTTTCTATACTCTCTTTAAAAAGTAGATAAAATATCTTACCTTTTAATCATCATTTATAAACAACCATTTTATGAACAGAAGAAAATTTATAGAAAATAGCGCCGCTAGTTTAGCTGCTGTAGGTATTTTATCACATATACCGAACTCTTTATTTGCGATGCCTAATTACAAGGGAATCAAGATGCCTATTGGCTATCAGTCTTATGTGCTTCGCGATGAAATTAATAAAGATATTGTAGGCACTTTAAAAAAGACATTCGAGATGGGATATGAGCATGTTGAAATGTGCTCACCCTTTGGTTATGCACCCGATACTTTTGGAGCGCTTGCAAAGTACAGTGGGAAAGAATTGAAAAATATTGTAAATGATTCAGGCCTAGCTTGTTATAGTGCACATTTTACATGGGAAGAATTGTCCAACAATTTAGATGCTCGTATTGCATTTGCACATGATATGGGATTAAAGCATATGGTATGTTCTGGGGGCTTATATGGTAAAACAATAAATGACTTAAAAAAACAATGTGATACCTTAAATAAAATTGGTGAAAAAATTACAAGAGCTGGTTTAGTTGCAGGTTATCATAATCACAATGGAGAATTTGAGCAGAAGAAAGACGGAAGACCAGATTATGATATAATTTTAGAGCAGCTAAATCCAACTTATGTTAAAATGCAATTTCAGGTAGCCGCTGTGCAATTGGGTTACCAGGCTGCAGATTATTTCCGTAAGTTCCCAGGTCGTTTTATTTCAGCGCACCTTTCAGATTATGCTCTAGACGACCACAATAAACAAATTATTTTAGGTGAAAAAGGATTAGTGAATTGGAAGGACTTTTTTGAAGCAGCTAAAGTAGGTGGTTTGAAATGGGTGTATGTAGAGATGGAATCTGACCCAGGTACTTTAGAAGGAAGTGCGAAGTATTTAAAAACGCTTTAGAACTAATGATGTGATTTTCTGAAGTCTATATTATTAAATATAGAAAGCCTCACTACGTCTACATTATTGAATTTGTCTTTCTGATTCAGTATTTGGTAAACATTGGTGTACCCAAACTGAAATATATTTTCACTATTTAAGTAATAGTAAAAGCCGGCTGAAAACCTGTTTTGATCGAAGGTATTGTACACAATATTTTTTCCAAAATTTAAATAGACTTCTTCAGAAACTACAAAAGACAGACTACCCTTTTGATAAGGATGACTAGTTAAAGGGATATTAGATAAAAATTGATATCTAAGTCGATAATTAAAATCATAATGATGACTAGGTACATTATTAATAGCTGTTTCTTTAAACCTTTCTTCTAGTCTTAACCACTGGAGCGTTTTTAGATGAGCTAAGGTTGTATTTAATTGCACCATTTGCCAAGGACGATATTCAGCTAAATGATAATTATTAGAACCTTCATGAATGAGGTCCACATAGGTAATGGCCCCTACTAATTTGAAATTATTCTTGGTATAATAAGTTGCACCTAATGCTGTTTCTGTAGCTAACTCCGATTTATAGTAGTTGTCTGTTAATTTAAGTTGTAAGTCTATCCAAGACCCCCACTGTTTAGAATACCTATTTTGATTTAAATAATCGAGCCAAGACTGTTGCCCATACTGCACTTGCCTAGTTTGCGCATTTAAGTGCAATGGACCCAAAAGCAGTAGTAAAATCAAATAGAAAGTATACCTCATAGAGCAGAATAAAGATTAGGAGCGGCACAATATAAGCATTATTCTATTTTTTCAATAATAGCAATTTTTGTAACTTACCTAATCAAACAAACTTACTTTCATTCATATAATACAAGTAAATAAATATTAATATAAATAATCCCTATGTGCTATCAAAAAAATCAATCTACCCCTTTTTCTATACTATTAGTTTTCACGTTTCTTTTGTTCAGTGTTTTTACTATAAATGCACAAACAAAAAAAGACGTAAGTCAATGGAAACAACTTTTTAATGGCAAAGACTTATCAGGTTGGAAACATGTAGGAGGCGGTAGTAGATTTGTGGAAGATGGATTATTAGCCAGCAAGGGCGGTATGGGATTATTGTATTGGACGGGAGGGAAATTAGGCAACTGTGTTATTAGAATAGTTTACAAAATGCAAAATTTTAATAGCAATGCAGGTGTATTTATAAGAGTGCCTATTGAACCTAAAGAAGAATGGATGCCCGTTTATTATGGTTATGAAGTACAAATTGATAACCATCCAGAAACTTCTAATGAAGATGAATATCATATTTCAGGAACCTTGTATGCATTTACCAAGCCTTTGGCAAAGCCCGGAAAGCCAGGACCAGATTGGAATACAATGGAAATTACTTTAGATGGCCCACGTACTATAGTTTATTTAAATGGAGAAAAAGTAACAGACTATACCGAGGGTCAACCCGTACCAGAACGTAAATTTAGTTTTGAACCTTTTCCAGGTATTCGTCCTAGTGAAGGTTATATAGGATTACAAAATCATGGCGATGAAGATATAGTGTACTTTAAGGAAGTAGCGGTTAGACCACTTATAAAAAAGGTAAATAAGTAGTAAGTTGATTAATTTAAACTAGAAATCATTTATAATATTCCAATACATGAAAAAAAATAAATTAGGTCGCGCCGATTTTATTAAAAAAGCTGCCATCGCCACTGCCGGTTTTTATATAGTACCAAGAACTGTTCTAGGAGGAGTAGGCTATGTAGCGCCTAGCGATAAATTAAACATAGCGGCCATTGGTTGTGGAGGAGAAGGCGATAACGATATTCAACATTTAGCTAATACACCTAATAAAAATACTAATATTGCTTTTTTATGTGATGTAGATGAAAGACCAGCAGCTTCTAAAAGAAAACAATTTCCGAAAGCAAAGTTTTATCACGACTGGAGAGAAATGTTTGATAAAGAAAGTAAAAATTTTGATGCAGTGACTGTTGCCATACCCGATCATAACCATGCACTAGTGGGATTAAGTGCAATGCAATTAAAAAAACATTTGTATTTACAAAAACCTTTAACCCATGATATTTATGAAGCCAGAATATTAACGCAAGCTGCAGATAAATACAAGGTAGTCACTCAAATGGGCGACCAGGGCGCTTCTTGCGATGGTATGCGTACTATGCGTGAATGGTTTGAAGCGGATTTAATTGGAGACATTGAAAAAGTATATTGTTGGACCGACCGACCCGTTTGGCCTCAAGGTATGTCTTGGCCAAAGTCCAGTCCTCCCATTCCTAAAGAATTGAATTGGGATTTATGGTTGGGCACTGCACAAAAAACAAATTATATAGAAAACCTAGTACCTTTTAATTGGAGAGGTTGGTGGGAATTTGGAACAGGAGCATTAGGTGACATGGGTTGTCATATTATGGGTCCTCCCTTTAAATTATTAGAATTAGGTTATCCAACAGAAATATCAGGAAGTGCAAGCACAGTGTATAGTGGTATTTTTAAAGAAGCAGTGAATCCTGAAAGTGGCCCTGTATCAAGTTCATTAAAGTTTAAGTTCAAACAAAAAAATGGTAAAGACTTAGATTTATTTTGGATGGATGGTGGCATTACACCAGAGCGTGTAAATGAACTGGACCCCGATTTAAATTTTAATGATGCATTAGGAGATTTTCCTGGTGAAAATGATTTTGAAGGCGCTACCTTATTTATAGGCACTAAAGGAAAGGTAGCCTGTGGTTGGGGTGGCAGTCATCCAAGATTACTTCCACTTAGTTTAAATAAGGATATTAATATTCCTAAAAAATATGCAAGAGTGAAAGGCGATATGGATGGACATTGGTGGCAATGGGTAGATGCAAGTATTGCTGGCTATGGCAATATGGAAGTAGACTCTCCTTTTGTGGGCTATGCAGGGCCTTTAACAGAAACTGTTTTATTAGGCAATTTATTATTACGCAGTTTTAATATTCGTGAAAAAATAAAAAGAGTGGACCCTGTATATGGTAATATGGAAGGATATAAATTTTCTGGAAGATATAAGGCACTGAAATGGGATGGAGATAATATGCGTGTCACTAACTTTGAAGCAGCCAATCAATTTATTAAAAGAGAATACAGAAAAGGATGGAATGAATTGAAATTATAATAACTAGAAATTAATTACTAAACCTTTGATGATTTTATAAACTCATGAAAATAATAATTTCAAATAACTATGAAATTATGTCTCAAAAGGCATATGAAGATATTGTTACCATAATGCAGGCTGCTTCAAAACCATTAATATGCGTGGCTTCTGGCGACTCTCCTTCTGGTATTTATAAGAATATTGTAAAGGGTGTAGGCTCTAATAAAATTAATATTGATAGTTGGTCTTTTTTAGGTCTAGATGAATGGGTAGGACTCAATGGAAATGACGAAGGAAGTTGCAGATTTCATTTGAACAGAGAATTATTTACTCCTTTAAACATTCCCACTAATCGTATATGTTTTTTTGATGGAGCAGCTTCCGATTTAGAACAGCAGTGTAGTATAACAGAAAATAACATTAAAACAAGTGGTGGAATTGAAATTGCCATTCTAGGTTTGGGTATGAATGGACATATTGGAATGAATGAACCGCATACTTCTATACAAACAAGATCTCATATAATTAATCTTGACCCTTTAACAGTAGAAGTAGGTCAAAAATATTTTAAAAAGCCTCAGCCACTTGAAAAAGGAATTACTTTAGGTATAAACACTTTAATGGAGGCCAAGCATTTAGTACTTGTCGTAAGTGGTGCTAAAAAAGCAGGCATTGTAAAACAAGTTATGGAAGGACCTATCTCAGAAGCAGTACCAGCAAGCTTATTAAGAAATCACCCTAATTGTAGTATTTACTTGGACGAAGCAGCAGCTGCAGCATTGTAATAATATAAAAATTATTATAGAAATATACAATCATTATTAATTCAATTATTAAAGGGGAAAATCTCTAAGAATAAATTATATAAACTATAATAGGTTTTATAAATAATTATAATTGGTCATAGTATAAACCAGCTGCCCCTAAAATTCCCGCATTCTCTAAATCAGATAAATCAATTTTTAAATTAGTAATGGAATGCCCATAGGCAAATGTGTTTATGCGCACCCACATATTTTTTTCAAAATAGGGATAAGCATATCTTACGGAACCTCCTAAAACAATATAAGAAGCATCGAAAGTGTACATAATTAATTTTATCGCATTACCCAAATGTGTACCCATTTCAGCATAATACTGCTGTGCTTGTTTATCTCCTGCTTTAGCACGTTCAAATACTTCTTCTCCCTTTAAATTATAGATATGAGAAAAATATTGACCACTAGCATAGTATTCATAGTTATGCTCTAAGTAATCTACCATACCAAACTCACCTACCCCGCAATTAGGGCCAGCAAATAAATGTTTATTGACAATGGCGCCTGCTCCCAAACCTGTGCCAATAGTGAGTCCTATCATTTCTGACTTACCCCTGCCCTTTCCAAAATGAAATTCACCTAAGGCAAAACAATTAGCATCGTTATTTACAAATACAGGAATTTTATACTTAGTTTCTAAAATTTTTTTTAAGGGTACTTCTTTCCAAGAAGGTATATGTTGCACATCATATACAATGCCTTTTTCTAAATCCACCACACTTGGAACACCAATACCAATAGCTACCACTTCTTTATCTAATAGTGCATCAATTAAAAAATAAAAATCGGCTAATACTTCTTCTACTGTACCTTCGCTTTTAATGCGTTTACTTTGAATATTCTGTATACTGCCCCGTTGCACGATACCTGCTCGAATATTGGTAGCTCCTAAATCAATGCCTATAACTTTTGTTTCACTCATAAAATAGTTTATGCAATACTGTCCTCTTTCTTTTTAAATAAAGAAATGGTTTTATTGGTAATAATAGGTTTAGCCCAAAAACCAATACTGAATATAAAGCCCAATGTTAAAAATAAAAAGCACATACCTAAGCGTAAACCAATATTATCTCCTAGCCATCCAATAATTAAAGGTGCAATAGCTCCTCCAATTATACCTGTAACCATAATACCCGAAAAAGAGCCATGGTGTTCACTTACAGAGTTTAAAGCCAAAGAAAAAATAATGGGGTATAGAACTGAAGCAAAAAATCCTACCATGGGAAAGGCTATTAATGCCATATAAGAAGTTCCAAATAATGCAATTGCTAAACTAACAATTGCAAGACCCGTAAATGTAATAAGTACAATACGGCTATCCATAATTTTTAAAAGAAGTAAACCTAATACACCGCCTGCTGTCATCAAACCCCAAAAATAGGCTACGGTTTCAGCACCCATTTTTTGTGGATCCAACCCATGGTAACTTAATAAAAATTGTGAAATCCAATTTGCAACACCTTGCTCAGATCCTATATAACAAATCATAGCAATGAAATATAAAATCACTTGCTTATTCTTAAGAAGAGCTATATGTGTGGCTAAGGCTCCAGCCTTCTCGTCTTCTTTTAATTCAACTGCAGGGAATTTAGATGCCGCAATAACTACTATCATGAAAAAACAAATTACCACAAATAAAAAGTAAAGTGAAATCCATGGTAATTGAGGAGGCACTAATGTATATAAATAAGTAAGTAGTCCATTTTCTTTGGTATCATGCCCCATGGCAAACACCAATTTAGAATACACTAAGGGGCTTACAAAAGAAGCAAAGCCAAATATAAGTTGTGCTAGTACTGAATAAAATGCAAAATTTTCTTCACCACCTGAAGTACGTAGTAATGGATTAATAACTACCTGCAACATAGCCATACCACAACCTATTATAAATAAAGAACCTACTGCCGATAAATAATTAGGGAATAAGGCTAAAATAAGTGATCCTATAAAAGCCACTACAAAAGCGGCAATCATTACTTTTTTCTCCTTGTACTTTTCTATCATCATACCAGAAGGAATAGACATAACACCGTAAGCAATAAAAAAAGCAAAAGGTAATAAAGCCACTAAGGTTAAACTTAAACTAAAGCCTTTGATTAAATCGGGGATCAAGGGCCCCATGATATTAGTTAAAAAAGAAATAACAAAGAAAGTGAGCATTATAAGAAAAACAATATAGGGGCTTCTTTTCATAATATATTTTTACTTTGTTTGAAAAGCCTCTGCTGAAAGGATTGTAGTTATTACCTCTCCAGCCTTAATACTTAACCATTCACCATTTTGTATTGCTTTATCGGGCTCGTTAGTGTATTTAGAAGTCCAAGGCTCTAATGCAACGGTGTAACATTTGCCCCACCAAGGAAAATCTTGGCTAGCATTTCTTTCTTGCCATAACCATAAACATTTAAATAAATTCGCATCCCAATTTACTTTAAAACCTACTTTTTGTTTTGCATTGGTAATGGTATAATGTGCTTTATTAGTAGCGCTTTCAAAATTGCTTAAAAAAGAAAGGTCGCGGTAAGCAGGAGCAGAGGTATCTGGTATTACACTAGCATCAAATGAATTACCAGTAGGGTCTTCGGCTTGAGGCCAATTATAATTTTTACCCGCTTTATATCTTCTTGGCGCAACAATATCATCATGCACTTCCATGGTTTTCGCATTGGTATCAATGCTAGCACCCTCATTTAAAAATGGAAGTCCGAAGGCTATATGATGTCCCCACATAATATCTAATTGCGTTCCACTTTCATTAGTAAGTTGTTCTGTAATTTTTAATTGAGCAGAATTTATCTCTAAGCTCAACGTTTTTTCAATTAACAAAGGCATTCTTAAAGGCCTTGTCCAAAATTTTACTGCTACTTCCTCTGCAGTATTTTTTATTATAGCATATTTCCAAGGAATTAAAGAAACCTCTCCATGCAAACCTAATGAAGCACCTCTATAATTAAAAGAAGGGCTGTTGGGAAGTATTTCCTGCCATCCACCATAATAATAATCCTCGGACTGATTATGCGTATCGCGCATTTGTGAAAATACTTGCGCTGGGTTTTGTATGCCTTTATCTAATCTTAATAAAAAATCAAGGTCTAAGGGTTTGTATTTAAATTCAAAAATATCTGAACCGCGATCGGCTAAAATACCAATGCGTAAAAAAGCATTTTCTAAATACACTACTTTCATGCCTTTTAAACTCCAGTCATCGGTTACGCTACAATCTTGATTTGATTTTTTAGTTTGCATTGTTATTCTTTTACTTAGGTAGCCATGCTAAACAAACAGGCGATTCTATATTATTGACTGTTTTATGAAAGCTAAGCGTTCCGTTATATGAATTTACGTTAAATATGCTTATTGTATCTGAATCTTGATGAGCCACTAATAGCCATTTACCTGTTGCATCTATAGTAAAATCCCTAGGCGTGAGCCCTTCCGTTGGGTAAGAAGCAATATAGCTTAGGCTTTCAGCAATTGGGTCAAATGCAAATAAACGAATATTGCTATCACTTCTCATGGAAGTATAAATAAACTTCCTGTCTTTAGATACTCTTATGGCAGCTGCGCCAAGGTCGGTTTCAATATTTACCGGCTTTGTTTCTGTCTCATTTATAGAATCTTTTAATGGCCCACTCGTGTCAAAGGTTCCCTTTATCTCATATTTGTTTTTTTCAGCACTATGTTTAATAATAGTAACCGACCCTGTAAGTTCATTAATAATAATACCATAAGAATAGTTATCATCAAAACAAATGTGGCGAGGCCCAGATCCTGCTGGTAAAATAATTATTTGCTCTTCAATAGCATTAAAACTGTTATTATTTATTTGAACATTATATACTTTAACTTGATCAAGCCCTAAATCGCAGACTAATAATTTATTCGATACTTTATCAAAACAAGCACAATGCGCATGGGCTTGAGTTTGTCTGCTTGGATGTTGACTAGAACCTTTATGATATACATTAATTGGTTCAAGATTATTAAAACTAGCAGTAGACTCAACATTAATATTATTATTTATAGTATCATTTATAGTATTATCTATTTTTTCAACATCAATAGTATGTATTACCAAATTACCTGTTTCATAACAAGCAGTTGCAGTAAAGCTTTGGTCATCTTTATCTTTAAAATAATGAATATGGCAAGGGCAGCCACCTTCAATAGTTTTGGTATCTATTAAACGAAGTGCATAATTATCATTAATGGTATAAGTATGTATTACTGGTTTTTTAGAAGCAAGGACTTCTGAAACTGCAAATAAATAATTAGACGATTTATTTTCCAGTTCTTTACTACTATGCATTTTATTAGTAATAGACAAATAACTTGGGTTTACCTGAAATTGATTATGTAATAAGTTCAATTCCCCGTTCTTTGCATCAAATTCATAACATGAAATACCTTTACCATGTCCGCCAAAATCTCCGGCTACTATTTCAGTATAAGTGCCAACATATAAAATATTTGAATGCTTTGAATTATTCATGAAGTATTTAGTTACTATTATTTCTGCTCTTTATTTGTCTCTATTAAATAAGAAGCCGTATAGGCTGCTTGTAATTTTTCTAAAACTAATTCAGGGTCTGTGTCATTCACTAAATAAGCATGAATGGTTTCTCCTAAAAACTGCTGAAACTTAGGCCAGCCTTGATACCTTGGCCTTACATAAGCATTGGTTAAACTAGGCATTGTGCTTGCAAAAAAATTATTCGTAATGGCATTGGCCTGCTTATTCTCCCAGGCCGTCTTATTCCCAGGTTGCCCTTGGGCATTTACATAAATAGTGGATTGAATATCGTCACTACATATCCAAGCAGCATAACTGGCAGCTTCATGCACATTACTGCAAGAACTAGTTATAGCAATACCTGCACCACCTAGTACTGCATTATTTATTTCAGGTACTGTATGATATTTTAAAATATTTTTTCTAAAGCCTGTTCTTGAATAATTCGTATAACAAAAAGCGAGTGGGCTATAAGCAATATCATTTTCTTGAGACATATAGTCATATAAGGCAATTGGATTCCAATCCAAAGCCTTGGGATGAAATGCATCACGCATGGAACGGAGCATAGTTAATGCTTTTAATCCTATTGAAGGTTCTACTAATAATTCATTATTTAGCTTATCATTACTTAGTGCTTCGTTATATTCTTGAATGGGTGATCCCAACCCAGCAGTAAGACTTAAAAAACTACATAAACAATCGGTGGGACATAGAGCCATGCCAATATATAATTTTTTCGCAGCCAAGGTTTTAGCTAAAATAAAAACTTCCTCCCAGCTAGTAGGTAAACTTTCATTGTGCATTAAATCGGCTCTATAGCTTGCACATTGCATTGCAGCATCAATGGGTAAGGCCCATTGATTATTATGATAATTATATGATTCGTAACTAGGACCTGCAGAACTAATTTTAAGAGTGTTCAAAATACTTGAATTCAGTAAATCATTTAAAGGCAATAAGCATTGAGATGCCTCGGCCACCCCAACATGAGGGTGATCCATTATAATTAAATCAAATTGTTTTGAAAGCTCCTCTAAAGACTGGTCTCCAAAATTAGTAAGGGACCTTTTTTGCCATTCTACCTGAATACCTTTCTCTTTGAAATATAGCTCAGAGGCGGCTATCAGGGGATCATATCCTCTCGCGTGATCCCAAGTAATACCTTTTAATTTAATCATGAATCAGCGCTTTATTTCTTTTCTAAACTCTTATTGTAAAAGGCTTGAATTTTTTCTTGTCCCTCTTTAGAACTATAAAACTTACCTAAAAGAGCAGCCTCGTTAGCTTGTAAAGCAGGTGTAATACCATTTACTGCTTCCTGTGTTAATTGTTTAATAGCTAAAAGCCTGTCGGGTAATTGAGCTGCAAATGTTTGCGCAAATTCAGTGGCCTTTTCTATAAATTTTTCTCTTGGGTATATATAATTAATTACACCACGATCATGCATTTCTTCAGCTACAAGGGTTCGACCTGTCATCACTATCTCATTGGTTAAATTAATGCCTATTTTTTTAGTAAGTCTTAAACTGCCTCCGCCACCTGGAATAAGGTTTAATAAAATTTCAGGAAGACCCATCTTCGCTCCATTTGATGCCACAATCATATCGCAAGCAAGAGCAATTTCAAAACCACCCCCAAAAGCATAACCATTTATGGCAGCTATGATAATTTTAGAATTATTTTCAATGCCTGCATATAAAGAATGGCCTTTTAATTGAAAGGCGTCAAACTGTGCCTCAGTTTGCTTGGCATACTCTTTAATATCGGCACCTGCCATAAAAGCCTTGCCAGTGCCGGTTATTACCACCACCCCTAATTCACTAGTATCTGCTTTGTCCACATAATCTAATGCATGAATAATTTCATCCATCATTAAAGCGTTCATAGCGTTTAATTGCTCGGGTCTATTAAACTTTAACCAAGCAATTTTATTATTTATCTCTAAAATGATATGTTCGTATTTCATCTTACTTATTTCGTTTTCAATTTTTCTACAGAAATAATTTTATCATTTAATAAAGTTTCAATGGCTGCATCGTCATAACCAAGTTCTTTTAAAATTTCTGGGCCATGCTCTCCAATCATAGGAGAAGGTCTGGTAATAGCGCCAGGCGTTTCACTCATTGTAAAAGGTATATTGGTTACTTTTAAATTACCTGCCTTAGGATGTTGAATATTTACAAATGTATTATTATGTATTACTTGTGGGTCATTAGCCACCGCCGATTGATTATTCACTTGCGCTACCCATAAATCATATCCTAGCATTATAGTAAGCCACTCTTCAGTTGTTTTAGTAATAGTAACTGCTTGTATGCGGTAATAAATTTCATCTCTTTTATCAAATAGCACTTGCTTATCGTTGTATACTAATAAACTAGGATCTCCTAGCGCTTTTACAAGTATATCAAAGGGGTTCATGGCAATGGCTAAATAACCATCCTTGGTTTTATATGTACCAAAGGGGGCTGGGTTTCCGGGATGTCCAATACCCGATTCTGGTCTTTCAAATTGTACACCCAAATTTTGAATGGTGAAATAGTCTTGCATTTGAAATGCAATGGCAGAGGAAAGTAAATTGGTTTGTATTTCTTGGCCAATGCCTGTTTTTTCTCTAAAATAAAGTGCTGCTAAAATAGCATACACACAATTAAATGCATTTACCTGATCACATAATGCCGTGCCTAAAGCCACAGGACCATCCGATTTTTTTCCGCTAGTCATAATAGCACCACTAACACTTTGTACGAGTAAGTCTTGACCTGGTCTTGTTAAATAAGGGCCATCACTACCCCAACCCGATGCTGAACAATAAATAATTTTAGGATTTATTTTTTTTAAAGCTGCGTAGCCATAGCCTAATCTTTCCATCACGCCTGGTCTAAAATTTTCAACCACTATATCGGCCTGCTCTATTAATTGTAGTATAATTTTCTTGCCTTCTTCTTTTTTCATGTCAATGGCAATAGATCTTTTATTTCTATTCCATGCCATAAAACAAGGCGACTCATCTTCTGCAATCCATTTATTAAAAAAGGTCATGCCTCTATAAATATCGCCAGAACCATACCTTTCTATTTTAATAACATCTGCTCCTAAGTCTCCCAACATTTGTGTGGCGTAAGGGCCTTGTAATAGTTGTGAAAAATCAATCACTTTTAAACCTGCTAATGCCTGCTTCATTGTATGCTCAATTATTTTTAGTTATTCTGTATATCTTGGAACTGAACAAAGTCCACCATCTACTTTAATGTCTTCTCCTGTAATAAAACCCGATTCATCAGATGCTAGGAAAACCGCTGTCATGGCTACTTCCATAGGAGTGCCTAATCTATTCATAGCATGTTGCGCTGCACTTTTATCTAAAAAAGCAGTGCCTTCTGTCTCAGCTCTTTTTGCATTCATGGGTGTATTAATGGCCCCTGGTGAGATACTATTAAATCGCACATTGCTAGGACCAAACTGCCCTGCTAATTGATTGGTCATAGAAAGCATCGCTCCTTTTGCACCCGCATAGGCTGTCCAATTATGCCAGCTACGAAAAGCTTGTGTAGATGAAATATTTATAACGCTTCCCGATTTTTGTTTAATCATATGAGGAAGTGTTTCTTTAATGGTTCTGAAAACACTTTTTAAATTAATATTCATTAAAGTATCCCAATCGCTTTCTGGCATTTCCATAATATTACCTCCAATGGCTACTGCTGCATTATTCACTAGTATATCTATTTGTCCAAAAGCTTTAATAGTTTGCTCAATTAAGTTTTTTACATCCTCTGTATTTCCTACATCGGTTTTTATAGCTAAAGTTTTGGCGCCATTCGCAGCCAAGTGCTTTGCTTCTTGATTTAATTTAGCTTCATCAATATCACTTAATACCACCATGGCACCTTCCGAAGCAAAGGCAGTGGCAATAGATAAGCCAATACCATTTGCAGCACCCGTAACTATGGCTACTTTATTTTTTAATCTCATACAATTATTTTTTTTCGTTTACGCTTATCCAATAATTTTCAATCTCTTCTAAACTCTTGCCCTTGGTTTCAGGAATAATTTTAATGGATAAATATAAAGCTGGTGTTGTTACTAAAGCAAATAGCCAAAATGTGCCCGCAGGTGAAAGTTTTTCTAATAATAACGGCGTAAGCTGCCCTACCAGCGCGGTTCCTATCCAAAGTGAGAATGTGGCTAGCGCCATTGCTTGACCACGAATTTTAGCTGGAAATATTTCAGATAATAAAACCCAAATAACCGGGCCATAAGAAAAGGCAAAGCAGGCAATAAAAAATAAAATAAAAGTAAGCAGCAAGTAGGTATTATTAATATTAAAATAAAACAGACCCCCTACAATTATTAAAGAAGATAAAATACCAATAACCCCTGCAATCAATAAAGGCCTACGACCTAATTGATCTATTTTCCAAATAGCAATTAAAGTAAATAAAACATTCACAAGCCCAATAATCACTTGACTGCCTAGGGCGTCTGCAATGGGAAGCCCCGCTTTTTCTAGAATACCAGGGCCATAATATATAATAGCGTTAATGCCGCTAATTTGAGTAAGAAAAGCAAGTGAAATACCAATTAACATAGGCAGTCTAAAACTTCCCTTAAATACAATACTTAATCCTCCACTCTCTCTAGCAAGGTTTGATTTAATATCATTCATTTCTTTTTGAGCCTCTTCATCATCTACAATTTTATGTAAAATAGTTAAGGCTTCTGTTTCTCTATTTTGAATAGTTAACCATCTTGGACTCTCTGGAACTATTTGCAATAACAATAAAAATAAAATAGCAGGAATAGCAGAAGTGCCTAACATAATTCTCCAAACCTCTGAAACCATTATCTGGTATATTGTTCCAGTGCTTTGCGCAAAACTTTCAGATTGAGAAAGCTTTAATAAATAGGCATTGCTAAAATAAGAACAAAGTATTCCAATGGTAATGGCAAATTGATAAAGTGCTACTAGTCTACCTCTTTTATGTGCAGGGGAAAGTTCTGAAATATATAAAGGAGATACCATGGAAGCAACTCCAATACCTAGGCCTCCAATAAAACGGTATAAAACTAAATCGTTAAAACCTATGGCGAATGTGCAACCAATGGCAGATACGCCAAAAAACAAAGCCGATAAAATAAGTACTTTTTTACGGCCATATTTATCACTTAAAACTCCAGCCATAGCAACCCCACTAATACAACCTACCAAGGCAGAGCTTACATACCAACCTGTGCTTATAGCATCTAAATGAAATTGTGCTGATACGAAATTGATGGTGCCAGAAATAACGGCGGTATCATAACCAAATAAAAAGCCCCCCAAGGAAGCAATGATGGCCAAAGTATTTATGTAATTTTTTTTAGAGGATGCCATTGTCGTAATTGTGGTTTATAATTAGCTAAAAGCAAGGAAATTCGTATCTCTAATATACGATTTTATGATGAGACCCAAAAAGCCCTATATATTGACTGGCTAAGCTTTATCTTTGCCCCATGGGCCAGAAAAAACTCATCAAATTTGCAGCCATTAAGCAGTACGATAATGTACTGGAATACCCACAGGGCATGCCCGGGAAATGGAATGCCTTTTTTGAAAAGTTAAGCTTGGGCGACTACCCCATTCCATTGGATTCACTTGAAATTAGCACTAGTAATAGTCCGGAAAAAAATGCCGCCAATAAGCCCCTAATATTAGAGCTTGCTTGTGGGCGTGGTGAATACGCGGTGGGTTTAGCACGACTATTTGCAGCAGAAAATTTTTTAGGGCTTGATATAAAGGGCAATAGAATTTGGAAAGGCGCCAGTATTGCCAATAAAGAAGCCATCAAAAATGTAGCCTTTGTTAGAACTCAGATAGAACAAAGCATTCAGTATTTTGCCAAAGAAGAAGTAGCTGAAATATGGATTACTTTTCCCGATCCTCAATTAAGATTATCTAAAGCTAAAAAGCGTTTAACCCATCCACAGTTTTTAAGACTATACCAGCAATTTTTAAAGCCCGGAGGTATAGTACATTTAAAAACAGATAGTCCTAATTTATACTTATTTACTAAAACTGTGATTGAGTTATACGGCCTTACACTAATTACCGCTACCGATGATGTATATGGAACTGCATTTATGCAATCGGATAAATGGGATGAGCGCTGTGCAATTAAAACTTATTATGAGGGATTAAATATTGCTAGTAGTAATCGCATTCACTATATTCAATTTAAAATTGATAAAGCATTACCCATTGCAAAAGACGAAACGCTCAAAGAAATGATTGCCGCCTTTGAAGTAACAGAAACACATGATGCAAAAAGAGAAAGAGGTGTTAAAGCAAATGAAGATTAAAGTAAAGGAAAGTTAAAGAAAACGAAAATTAAAACAAGGGAAAAGTAAAACATGATTGAAGGCGTAGAATATTATATTGATGTAGATGGTAAATATGTATTTACTGAATTATACCATAAGCAAAGAGGCTATTGCTGTGGCAATGCTTGCAGACACTGCCCTTATGCATACGAGGCCGTTCCTGAGCCTGTCAAAACTAGGTTAGTTCTTATAAAAGAATTGAGCAACCATAAAATTTCTAATGCAATACACACCAAAGACTAAATATTTTTTTCAAAATGTATTTGATGTAGTGCGTCTTATTCCCAAAGGGCGTGTTACAAGCTATGGAGCTATTGCAAAATATTTAGGAACAGGTGGCAGCTCGCGTATGGTGGGCTGGGCTATGAATGCATCACATGGGGTGAAACCCAAGCTGCCCGCTCATAGAGTAGTGAATAGAAATGGAATGCTAAGTGGTAAGGCGCATTTTGAAACCCCTACAACTATGCAAGAACTACTTGCCAAAGAAAAAATAAAAGTGAAAAACGAAACCATTATAGATTTCGAAAAACATTTCTGGGACCCAGTTAAAGAATTAGGGCTTTAATAATATATAGACTACTAATTACTCCTAGCTATAATAAGGAGAGATCATTAAATACACCAAGGGTCCAGTAACTGCTACATAAAACCATATAGGCCACATTCTTTTGGCTTTTCTTTTATGGTCTTCAAATTCTCCAGTTAAACCACGGTAAGCCGTGAATAAAATAAAAGGCAAACTAGTAGCTGCTAAAATAATATGGGTAAATAATAAAATAAAGTAGAAGGCTCTTAAGTTACCCACTACTGCTTGTTCTGCAATGCTTACAATACCATCATGGTCGGTATCTCCAAACTTTGTCTCCCCTGCTAATAAATGATGTGCAATATAAGAGACTAAAAATAACACCGACAATAAAAGTGCAGTTAGCATAATATTTTTATGCGCTGCATATTTTTTTTGCTTCACTGCCACTAAAGCTGCCACTAATAAAACAGCTACAGTAGCATTAATAATGGCGTTCGCTAATGCAAATATATGTTTGTCGAAAGGCAGTTCTACTGTAATAGTAAACTTGCTTAAAAAGCTTACTGCGACTAGTACTACTACTGAAAATATTCCAATTAATAATTTCGCTTGTTTGTCGTTCTTTTTTATTACAGGTGCTAACATAATTTAATTTTATAATTAAAAGTATATACTTCAATTAAGAATGCCTATTATTTTGTATTCTTATTAAATTTAGTATTAAAATAGTAAACAAACCAACTTACTAATAAGGCTATTATTAGCCATAGCCAGCTTAGGTCTATAATGTCTTGAAATATTTTATTTTTCTTGGTCTTATCTTTTTCCAGCATTAAATACCCTACATCCTTGGCTAGTTTTAATATGGAAGTAGAGTCTAATCCATTGTAATAGCCACGCACTTGCATTTTTTTATCAATTAAAATAAAGCGGCTGGTATGCACAAAATCGGGGCTAATAGGTTCTTCGCTGAATTGATCCACTTTTAATTCTTCATAAGCGAACTTATATATAGAATCGCGATTACCAGTGAGTAGCCACCAGTTGTCGGCTATCACACCCGTCTTATTGGCATAGGCTCTTAATACAGGAACACTGTCTCTAAGAGGGTCTACACTAATGGACATAAAATGAACTATAGAAGTGTCTACTTTTTTGCGTACATCTCCTCCTCTAGAAAAAGATTGTTGCAGCTTACTCATATTATTAGTAAGCCTTGGGCAAATACTACCACAGCTGGTAAAAAATAAATCCAGAATAATTATTTTGCCTTGCTGGTCATATAAATTTACGGTATCGCCTAATTGATTCACCAATTGAATATTCTTAGTGGTATGCCAAACGCTGTCCGATTTTTGTTTGCCATCTACCACTTGCTCCATGACTGTGTCTAATAAATAATGGCGAGGCATAATAACAGCAGTATCGCTTGCCGATTTCAACCACAGGTAACAAGCAACAGGTATTACCAGCGCAATTAATAAACCGTAAATGGATTTCTTAGACATTTTTACTATTTAAAAAACCACCTCTATGATTGAGGTGGTTTTATTTTTATAAGTTACAATTTGTTTATGCCTACTCTTTAATAATAGGGTTCTACTGCAGGTTTAGCCGTTTCATGGCTTGTTTCTTTGGTTTCATGTTTTGCATCAGCGGCCTCATGCTTTGCATCTGTTGCTTCATGCTTTGCTGCTCCGTGCTCTTCTGCTTTCTTCTCCACTTTAATGGTAGCTTGTTCTTTAAAATGAGGATCGTAGCTATTGCGTAAATTTCTAAATGAACTACCATCCCATAAGAAAGCCCCAATGAACCATACAAATAATAACAATGGAACAATAATAGTCATGATTAAGTTTTTTACTTCATGCTTTAAGTGCATAAAATACGCAACTATATAAAATGCCTTGGCCATCATTAAAATAACAATGGTTCCTTTAACGGCTAACTTAAGCGATTCAGAACTCATACTAATCATCCAGAAGCCTAAGATTAATTCAATAATAGTAAATACCGATAAGATAATCGTTACTTTTTTAATTTCTGAAATGGCTTCTGCGTTATGCGCTTCGTGGTCTGTGTGTGAATGTGACATATAAATTTCTTAATGCTAATTATAATAAATAAAAGATAGTAAATACAAATACCCATACTAAATCTACAAAGTGCCAGTATAAACCTGCTTTTTCAATCATTAAATAATGACCTCTTTGTTCAAACTTATCCATAAGTGTCATGATAAGCATAATGATATTAATAACTACCCCGCTAAATACATGGAAACCATGAAAACCAGTGATGGTAAAAAAGAAATTCGTGAAATTAGTTGAACTTGCTGTTCCATCTGCATTTAAAAAAGGATTCGCACCCCACCAAGCACCTTCATGAAATAAATGATTCCACTCCCATGCTTGACAACTTAAAAAGGCAATACCTCCAATAATAGTTAAGATCATAT
>Ga0214919_10000792_pt1 | contig 54033 bp, 48 predicted proteins | sample LL1503_MetaG_FD_177994 | JGI IMG/M metagenome (GOLD analysis project Ga0214919, IMG submission 177994) | Freshwater microbial communities from Lake Lanier, Atlanta, Georgia, United States - LL-1503 | ecosystem: Environmental > Aquatic > Freshwater > Lake | place: USA: Georgia | collected... | reverse complement strand
GAGTGGAGAAGCTGGACCACAGGGCCCCAAAGGAGAAGCCGGACCCGCTGGACTCCAAGGAGAAGCCGGACCTCAGGGCCCCCAAGGAGAAGCCGGACCTCAGGGCCTCCAAGGAGAAGCCGGACCTCAGGGCCCCCAAGGAGAAGCCGGACCCGCTGGACTCCAAGGAGAAGCCGGACCCGCTGGCCCCCAAGGAGAAGCCGGACCCGCTGGACCCAAAGGAGAAGCCGGACCCGCTGGACCACAGGGCCCAGTCGGACCCGCTGGCCTCCAAGGAGAAGCCGGACCCGCTGGACTCCAAGGAGAAGCCGGACCTCAGGGCCTCCAAGGAGAAGCCGGACCTCAGGGCCCAGCCGGACCCGCCAGTGGAAATTTAGTCAAGAATGTTTTTAAATATGATGACACATTTGAAAATGATTTATTTTTAGAATCATTATCCGCAAATCATGAAACTGTTGTTTTATTAGGAACTAATATTATTGGTAAATTATCACTCCCGAAGCCCTCCCCAGAAATGGTTGGACGACAACTTTTAATAATTAATACAAGTGATAACACATGGAAAATATCTGCGTTATCAAATTTTAAAATTGGAGGTCAGTATGAAAAGAGTTTGAATAAAGAAGGACATTATATTAAATTATTAATTGATATTGAAAAATATTATATTATATAATAATATGAATAATTGTTCTTATATAAATAAAAATGGTAAGATGTGTGGGGGCCACATTCATGAAAATAGCTTCGTATGTAATAAACATAAGAAGAAGACCCAAAAAGGTGGGTTCATTTATGAGTTGATTTATCCACTTGGGGCCAGTGTTGGCGCGGCGACTTATACACTTTTTAAATTAAACAATATTGTAGGTGATTGGTATATGAAACGCAATAAAAATAAACTTAATAAAAAGAATAAATAGTATTTTAAATTTTACCATCAATAATAATTGATGGTAAATTCGAGCAAAATTTTTATGGTAATTGCCAGTTTGGTGTATGTGAAGCAACGTTCTGTAGTCTCTAGTGGAAAGGAGCTCGGTCGTAACCGAGCAACTGGCACCATTATAATTCCAATTCCAAAATCTCATATAATTTATTTGAAAGTTTCTCAATAAATTCATTATCTTCTTCCCTCTCATTCAATCGCCCAGATATTTTTTCAATAATACCATCTTCCTCTTGTGATTCAATCGCCATCATTTTTTGAATAATCACTTCATCCTTTTTTTCCACTTCTAATAATTTATCAATAACTCCAATTTGCTTGAATTTTAGAAGTTCCTCCTCAATTTCTTGGACATCTTTTATTGTGAGACCATCTGGTTTGATTAATTCATCTTTTATTCCTTTTATTGGAATTTGTGGATATTCTATTTTATTTGAATACAAGAACTGCTTTTTTACGCTATACCCTCGCAAAAACTTTTGTTTAATGTAATAAAAAAGTTGTTTATCAAGCGACCGGTTTATTTTCCAGAGTCGCGTTAATTTAAGCAATCTCCGAGCCCCATTCAATGTAATCATATACGCGTGTGGTTGATGCGAATCGGTCGCGATTTCGACTTCTCCACTCGATTGTTCTAAATCCCTATTATTTAGATATAGTCCTACATAATCAATTTGTTCTGGAATATTCTGAAATATAGAGTTTATATTTTTATTAATACTTGCGAATATGCGAATATTATCTTCAATAACTATTGCGTATTCCAGCGCATTATCATAAATATATTTCCATGTAAGAAAATGGGTAATGAACCGATTTAAATCTCCGATGCTTCCTTTTTCAGCATATGTCTTCGTTATAAAAAGTTCATTTTTCAGAAGAATATCATTCACATCGTTTGTTAAAGAATCATACTCATTTATTCTAAAATAGTTCGCAACCGGTAAGTTATCTAAATTAGTCCCTTTCTTACAAATAATGAATTTTGGTATTAGTGATGAATTATCCATTATTATGATGAACCAAAATAATAATATTTATTTAACGAAAAAATAGCAAATTGAGTAATATAGCCAATCCTAAAATCTGCCAGATACTTTCCGCCGGTCTGGCGATAGTTATTAATTTACACAATACTAAATTCCAGAGGAACTGGCCAATAAGTAAAATAATTATTACGTAAATAATTAAAACAATAAAAACGGCCAGAGCATCTTTCCATTTAGGAGTTTGGACCCCATTCAACCCCTCATTTGTTGAAGATAACCCACATTTTAATGAATCCGTTAATAAGTCTTTAATCATTAATTATATAAAAGAATAATTTTTTATATTCTTTTATATAATTAATGGTAATTGAAGGTTTTAGAGGTTCGAGTGGAGGTGGGAGCATTGGTGGGGGTGGTGGTGGTCATGAATCGCAACTCTCATTTTCAGGAGCAGGGCGCCCATCAGCAACCGGATTCCAACATCAAGTTCAACCATCCAGTCATTTTGACAGGTATAATTCAGGTAGTGATAGGGACCGCCACCGAGATAATACAAATAATAACGTAATTCACGTTGGTGGAGGAGGTAGAGATAGAGATGGATATGGATATGACCGTAATAATTGGAACGGCTATTATCCTCCATACAATTACTACAATCCTTTCGCCTATCAGGACAGACAACCCACTGAAATAGTAATCAATGAAGATAAGAACAAACCCAAAGATAAAATGGATGAAACCGTCAAAATTCTTCTGATTGTTTTCATTTGCCTGTTCGTCATTGTTATGTTATTCATGATGTTAAATTTTTTCAAGAAATAAACACTATCCTTCAAAAATATGTAATGCGTCCTTTGTTCGAATCGAAGTAATTATTTCAATTTCTTGGATGGTTCCATTCTTCATTAAAAAATTTTTGAACTCCTTAAATTTTTGTAATTTACTCAGCAGTGGCGACTGGTAGTTTATTTTTTCAACTATTGTCCGATGAAGAATCGGGAATAAGCATTCGATATAGTAATGATAGAGCCGGTTATGGTTCGCCACGTATTGTGTAATCGAGCCATTCGCCCGATTGAGCATATTACATTCCGAAACAATATACATTTTAGATGGGTCCGCCAATTGTTTTTCATCAATGAAGCGAATATAATTCTTTGGAAAGATACAACCCGCCCCGCAAAAGAATATGTAATCGTGTAATGAAGATGAGACCCGCGTCAAAATGAGCATTTTCTGAATTTCCGAAAAGGGGTGGGGATGAACCTTCTGTGGTATAACGAACTTTATCTTGAATTGGTTCTTGAACATATATTTTTTGATGTATTTCTCAATATTGCTTACATAGGCGAGTGTTTCTGTGTAAATCAATACTTCATAATTGCTCCTCTCTGTTTCAATTATACTGCGAATCGTTGGCTCAATGTCATTAATCGCATTAAAAATAATGATGCTATATGTCGGCTCAAAATAGACCTCCTTTTTATTATACTCCATAACAAAGAACACATCCCCCATAATTGTCTTATAAGACCCCTTCTTAAAAATGGAAACGTCGTGCGCAATATTTAAGCGAATTGGCTTTTCCTCTTCCGCACTTTTAATAACATTTCGGTCTGTAATGATGTTCGCACTAACCTTCTCCTTTTGCGACAGGCGCAAGTGATTCAATATTTTCTCTCTATAATCACGGAAGGGGTCATTCATCCCGCAATTCTCTTGTATAATATTTTGGAAGACGTTGCTAAAAAAGAGAGGCGTATTACTCTCTACGACGCGCTCCACTTTCGAGTGTTTAATTATTTTATCAATCATCTCCTTTATGAAGTCATCCGCATCTAATGAGCATAAATGTTTAATTAAGAGGAACCGGTAATTGTCAAAATGAAACCGCTTCCGGAAACCGAAGACTTCCTCGAACGAATCGTTCTCCGGATCGGTTAGAAATAGGGTCTCCAATTTATCCACGACTCTTACTATATTCCGGATGGTTTTTAGTGTAATCTCGCTCTTTTCTTCGGTCCAAATGAAGAGTTCCACTTCCTGATTTGGGCGAATCTCCACTTTACAAATTTGCGTTTTTTCATCGGATTCAATACACGTTTTAGTGGTCTTCTTACGGTCAATCGACCAAAACAGCATAGCCCCCGATTCCATCGTAAATACACAATCCACTATTTTATCTATTTTGTTCGTTATAATATTATGGAACCCATAAACATCATTCACGAAATCGTCTTCAACTATTTTTTGATTAAACTCACTCAAAATATCTTGTGATTGGAGAATATTAACTATATTTTTTTTGAATTTCATAGAATAAATCATGAAATTTAAATTACGGGGAATACGAATAAATAATCTATTCTATAATAATGACAGAAAGAGGAGTCCCACGCCCAATACCATGGATTCGAGAAAATACTTTATATGACCAAATAAGTAATAATATTGAGTTGTCTGTTCTTAAAGATATAGTTGATGCTTTCCCTGCGTTGATTACACTTTATCAAACAACTACAAAAAAAACACTTTTAGCGCCAGTAAATTCTGCGATTTTAGCAATTCCTAATTTTGCGGCACTTCTTTCAACTGCTGATCCTTGGTTGGAAATATTCGCGAGATATATTCTTTTAAGCCCCCGCGTAAATTATCTGGATTTTGTCAATAATACCATTTACCCAACATCAAATGGTTTTTTTATAACTGCGAATGTTAATGATATTGGAGATAGTTATGATGTCGTATTTCAAGATGTTTTAAATAATCAAACATCAATAATATCAAGAGGATATATAGCAAGCATTGCGAATAATTGTAATATGCTTATAACAAGTGCTCTTTTAATCCCATCGAACCCGCCATAAAAATTGAAAAACAATCATTTTCATTTTTACACAATGTAAAAATGATTTCAATAGATTCTAATATACAGTTTATATATGACTTTGTCATATATAAACTCTAGAGATATAAATACACAACGTGATTTATATCTGTATTACGATTCTGTAAAGATAACAATATTTCTGATGATACTTATCAAAAAATCAGATACTTCATATATTGTATTATCTCAAATCCTTATTATCAAACTATTCCGATGGATTCATGGATGAATCTCATCACATTTGATAATTCGGAAATGGAGACTGAAAAAGATACGTATTATTATTTATCGCATGAAAGCGACGGCGACCGCATCTATTTATATCATTCAAACCGAAGAGGAAATCTAAAATTGAATTATTTAAGCATCAGATACGATGTTTCTTACTCAATCCTCGTCATTTTACAAAGTATTTTTCCGGATATTCAAATAAATGACCGCTACCAAATTCGCGGAGAAATGAATCGAAAAATTGTTCATCATCTATTTTACCTCATTGAAAACTATCGCTATCCAAATTGTTTTGACGTGTTTATTCAAAAAAGGAAAGCATTGAAAATCTCTGAAAAAATAGAACTCGCGACAAGATTCAATAACCAATGTGATTGTTGTGGAACAACTCTCGGAGATATTACACGCGGTTCAAATGAGGACCATATAAGAGAACTCCAATACTTTGGAACAAATGACCTCTCCAATTTCCAGCTACTTTGTCTTGATTGTCATTCTTACAAAACGAAGTTGAACACAAAAAAGAAGCGAAAACTCGAAGAAGAGACTCCGAAGCAATCTAAGCGCCGAAAGACTAACACAGCATCCGCGCCTTGATTGCGGGGGCGGATTCATAATCAACAATCTCAATATCTTCAAAATTATAATCCCATACTTCCTGCGCTTTTCGCTTCAATTTGAGAGATGGTAAAAGATATCGCTCGTTCCTGCGCGCCAACTGCGTTTTAACAGCGTCTATATGCTCTTTATAAATGTGGGCGTCCCCGACAACAATATGTATATTTCCCACTCCGAGCCCACATACACTCGCGATTAAATGAGTGAGAAAGGCTACACTCGCAATATTAAAAGGTAGGCCCAAAAATACGTCGGCGCTCCTCTGATACATCTGACATTCCAACTCACCATTCCGCACATAAAACTGGTAAGATACATGACAAGGAGGGAGACACATTTGGTCCAGCTGACAGGGATTCCACGCGCTCATAAAAAGTCGCCTCGACGTCGGATTTTTCCTAATTTCATCTACAATATTCTTTAACTGGTCAGCCCCCTTCTCTAATCCGGTGGTCTCTTTTTCTTCTGCGCCAACACGATATTTATATTTCTCTCCGAATCGCCTCCACATATAACCGTATATGGGTCCACCAATTCCCTCTTCATATGGTAGCCCGTTAGCCTCTAAAAATTCTTTCGATGTGTTCCCGCTCCATATTTTAACGCCTTTTTCCTCTAATATGCGACTATCGGTATTTCCTTTTATGAACCATAATAATTCGTGGATGATTCCATTATAGAACATCTTCTTTGTCGTTAAAAGAGGGAATCCCTTACGCAAATCGACACTTATCTTTTCAGAGAAGACGGACAGCGTTTCGCCATTGCGGGTCTCCCGTCTCTCACCGTTCTCCATTATTCGCGAAATTAAATCGAGGTAATCATCATCTACGGTCCGATATGTAATATTCTCTCGACTATACATCCTTATTATTATATCATTTCCTCTCATTTTTGTTTTAAACTGTTTTTTGTAATTTGACAAATATTCGGAAATGTCAGTTTTTATAAATGTGTCGCATTTGTGATAAGGAATCTCTGTTATTGAGAGGCCGTCTACTTTGTAATTATTTAAAAAATGGTCATATATGGCGCCCCCACCACAAACCCACAAGTATTTGACATTTAGTGTCCGCGCATATGCGACCCCATCTTCAACAGTTCTTACTGTTTTAACTCCGTCTATATCTATGGAACTGACAACTATGTTATGGCGCGATGGTAGCGGGCGCCCGATTGATTCATATGTTTTCCTCCCCATTATAACAGCGTTTCCTACTGTTAACCTCTTAAAGTGTTGGAGGTCCTCTTTATAATGCCACTGGATTTTATTTCGGAAACCGATACCGTATTCGCATGTTAAAGCAACAATAATCCAGATTTCCATAATTATTATATTATTATAAATTATATAATGAAAATAGACATGGTGTTTACATATTGTGATGGAACTGATCCAAAATTTATAGAAGAGAAAAATAGATTTTTAAAAGAAAAAGATAAAGTAAATAATAAACCGATTCGATATATAAATATTAATGAAATTGTATATTCAGTCCGAAGTGTATTAAAATTCATGCCATGGATAAATATGATTTATATTATAACAAATAAACAGACTCCGCCGGTAGAATTAAATCCGAAAGTTAAAATAATTGACCACACTGAAATTATTCCAAAAAAATATTTGCCGACATTTAACAGTGATGTAATTGAATCATTTATTCATAATATTCCAGAATTAAGCGAGATATTTCTCTATAATAATGATGATATTATGCATACAAGAAATGTTAATATTTCAGATATAATACAAGAAAATAAGTTCATTTTCAGAAATTATTATAATATAACAGAACTTAATAAAAATTACAATGAATATACTAAAAGAATTTATTTAACATCGCAACTATTCAAACAATCAAATCCATCAATCAAACTGATAAATAATCATCATACAAAATTTTTAAGAAAATCCACTCTCAAATTTATAGAAGAAACGTATCCCAAGCTTTTACATGAATTGCGAGTGAATTGTGTAAGAGGAGATAATTATATTCAATATCTATTTTTTTGTATAAATATTGATAATATATTGAATGATACTATAATATTTGATAAATATGATGATGTAATTGTATATCTTCTTGGAAATAAAGAATATCGAGAAGATATGTTTGTAAAAATATATGATAAGCGACCAAAATTTCTTTGCTTAAATGATATGGGTCATAATTTCAAAGAGCCGTTTGAAATATTGATGACTTATATTTTATAATTTTTTATTTACTAATCAAAAAATATAGTTTTTTGAAAATCAAACAAGATGTTTCATTATTTTATCAACAATCTCGACCTCATCCAGTGTTCCATCAATTACGATTATATTTTCCGCTAAGTTTTCGAGCTCTTGTAGATAAGCCTGATTCAATTTGCGCAAGTATTCAATCTGTATATTAGATTCACCATTGCGCATCCTCTTCAAATTTCGCCGAAGAGCGATTTCTGGATCGATATTTAAATATATCAAAACATCCGGTTTTTTATACTTGAACATTTCAATCATCTGTTCATGTAGCTTGAATTCAATTTCATCAAGGACACCATCCGCAATCAACATTTTCGAAAATACGTTCAGTGTTGTTATAGCGCTCCTCTCGCAAATATTCACGATATTTTTCGATTCTTGACTGCGATTAATTTCTTCAATCTCATTCTTTTGTTGAATATGGGACATAATTATCCGGATTTGAAATGAGGACGCGAACTTAGATATGTTGGAGTAGTATTTTTCTAACCAACCCTCATTTATCCAAGATTCGACCGGTTCTTCAAAAAAGTTGAAGGTTGTATCCACGGATTCGAATGAACTTAGACGAGTCTTTAAATTGCTTATTGCGGTAGTTTTACCGGCAAAAATAAGCCCATCAATAACCACATGTTTAATATTAGGAGTCATTTTTGTATAATGTAAATATTATAAAAAATTAAATTCATTTTTTACGAATACTATAAAAAATGATTTAAAACATTAACAATTATTATATTATAAAACAATGGGACTATTACCTTACTATTACGATAATATTATATATGAAGCTCTATTAAAAAATCCAGTCTATTTTTTAGATGGGTCGACTGATATAAAAGAAACAGAGCTTTATAGAATCATATCAAACACCATAATAAAGGAGTTTGGTATCTTATATGAAGACAAGCTCCCCAAAGAGATATGGAAGGTTATACGGTCCATGCGACGCCCTGAGGCCGAAATTCGTGAGCAATTTCGCGCCCTATGTCAAATAAATGAGGCATTACCCGAACAGAGGAGCCTCGAATGGTATAAATTCAGGGAGAATCTACTGACGGCTAGTGGTTGGGGGAATATATTGGGTTATATTGGTTCTCGGAGGGATGTTTTACTCCAAAAATGCGGGTATGAACCGGCCCAATTCAAAGGGAATGAGTTCACGCGATGGGGGACTAAATATGAACCGATTGCGACTCGCATTTATGAAAGGCGCACCGGAAAGAAGATTATCGATTTTGGTTGTATGCGTCATTCTGCGCCGGAGAATTTCTTTCTGGGGGCATCGCCCGATGGAATATCAGATTCTGATTTCGTAATGTTGGAAATCAAATGTCCTCCAAGGCGCGTCATATGTGGAACTCCAACTGATTATTATTGGGCGCAGATGCAGGGACAGCTCGAAGTTTGCGACTTAGAGCGATGCGACTTTCTTGAATGTAAGCTCGTTGAATTCAGTTCTTGCGAAGAGTATATGGAACATATCCAGATGGTTGAGGCGGGACTTACCACTGAAAATATTGAATGTGGAGTATCAATCGATTTTAGAATTGATGCGGACACTATTAAAACGATTCACAGCGAGTTTTTTATCAATGGAGATGCTATCAATGATTTCATTATCAATGGAATTAACGAAAATAAGACAATTAAGTTTATCGGTCCAACTTATTGGCGGATTGAGATTTATCAAGTTAATCCCGTTTTCCGTGATAGAGAATGGTTTGCTTGGGCTCGGGAGCACTTGAAAATTTTCTATGATGAGTGGCAATTCTACAAGTCGGTCGGCTACAAATCACTTCTTACTGAGCGCCAGTTCAAGCCGAAAAAGGATGATATGGAAGGTACGAAAATAACTGATTATGAAGGGTTTGTTGTTCCGGAACCGGAGCCTACGAAACCTCCTGCGAAAAAGTTTGTTTTTCGTTGATACCGGAAGCGCACGCACAAACGCAACCAATTTATTTTTATTATAAATTTAATCAATTTAATCAATTTAATCAATTTGATTCAGTGAAGAGACCCATTTTTATGTTCTTGATTCCAATAGGTTCCAGCTTCAAGATGATAAGCTTTGTAGAATTCTGGTTTCGTTGATTCAAGACTACTGAAAGTACGAAGAAACGATATCCAATCACCGACTTTTTCTTGGGAAAGTAAATGGACCTTGTATTGCTTCAAGCTAACAAATCCGATTGCTTTAACACATAGCCTCGACCGCGATTGTTCGGCCTTGATTAAAGGACCAAACCCAGCGAGTGTAGCAGGGTCTGATTGAGAATCGACATACCCCAATATGAGGGATTCATACTTTTCTGGATCTACTCTTGCGAGTCTCCCAAAATTAGCCTGACCATTTCTTAGTCCAATATTTTGTTGGAGCCAAGACAGACAATTCACCTGATTTTTAAAAGAGGATTCATTTGCTTTTCTTTTGAGCAAATCAATTCGCGTCCATGAACTCATTTTCTTCTTGATAGACGCAATTTCTTCTTCATCAAAAATACCCAAATCAATAAATTGTTTGTAGTATTTTGCTTGAATAAGACCCTGATTGTAAGTCGATGACCCACATTCTCCCAAGAAGAACAGAGTTATTTTTCTCTTGCGCTCAACGCACGTTGAATCGGACAGAAGTTCAATCAATCGTGGGATGAGTTTATGATGAGGAGGAATCATTGATAAGCCTTCGGCAAATTCATCAAATGACATATTTGGCGAATTTTCAACAAAGTTGCTTTCCTTTTGGGCCTGAATTCGCACATCTTTTTCTTTGACGGCGTTTTCGTAATCCTCGCGGTAAATCTTAGCAACAACGTCGCCAATGAATTCTTCATGAGAACACTCAATCGCCCATTTGTAGGCGCCACCGTTCGATTTGTCGAATCGGTCATTCTCTCCATTACAGGCGAGGCCAACATAGATTGAAAACACCTGATAGGTGTCAAAATCAGAACCGCCGGCCAATGTTTGTTTAAAACTCTCGGCAGTTGGAACGGGAAGTTCATTAAATTCGAAAATCAATGAACAAGTGTCGCGAACTAATTCGAGCATCCAGTTGAAAGTTCTAATGAACTTACCAGTTTGGCTAACTTTGCGTGAAAACACAATGGTTTCCAGAGCGGGTTCTGGGACATCATCAGGCAAAACTTGCTGTTTGAGATCATCGGAAATTCCGAGGAACTCCGCAATTGCTTGGGCCCTGTCCCGTCCTTTCATCAAAGTTTGAAAATTGCGAAAAATACAGAAATCGAACATTCCGCGCAAAACATCTGCGTTTGAGGAGGCGATTCTTGCGAATTCGGCCCGACACATCATGAATACTAAGGGAATCCAGTAATGGGAAAAACCGTTGTCGCCAACGAAGGCGCAAACATGCTTTTCCTCAATCTGCGCGATAATTTCGGTCCATGACTTGGACGCCATCATTCCCGCCATTGTTTCCAAGATATCACGAAGCAGTGTTCGATTTGCTTCTGAACGCGGTTCCCCGAGAACGTGATTGAGTAAAGCACCATATAGAAATGGGATATCATTCGGGATGGGTTCTGTTCGACGGCGGATTGTAATCGATGTTTGAATATCAAGAATTCCACTTTTTCTCATACATTCCCACACAAGTGGATGATTCAAGCATTTAAGAGGAAGAACCGCGGTAAGACAAGAAATATCTTCCCCCTTATGAAAGGGGGATTTGATAATTCCCCACGAACCATCGCCCTGAGTTTTTCCATGACAACCCCAGAGAGTCGATTGATTCATAAAGGAAGTATGGAATACTTTGTTGATATTTCCGACTAACATTGAAGCATCTGGATATACATCAACATGATGACTTATACCAATGCCAAGAAGTCCAAAAAGTTGGACAGCTTGTTCAACTGATACTTCTTGTCCTTCTTCGATGGCTTCAATCGCACAGATAAAAGCAGTTAGAGAATCTTCCTGAGAAATGAAATCCACTGGAATTTCTTTTCCAGACTGCTCTTGAAGAGCTTCTTGTAGCTGTGGAAGAATCGAAATGAAGTATTGGATGGCTCCATCAACTTTTTTCTGTAAATCATCCGGAGTAGCTCCTTTTGCTCTACGCGCAAAATCTCTTGCGTTCTTTGAATCTTTTAGTTCTTGAAGGAAATCAGCTTTCTCTGTATTTGTCATTTTCATAAAATCTTGCTTATTTCTCAAAGTCTGTAAAGCAGTAAGAACTGTCTTTGCCTCCTTTGTTTTTTGTCGCAAAATATTTCTGGCGCGAAAACTCATTGATAAATCACTTTCAGAATCTGTTGAGTCAGTCGCCGGTTTTGACAAAACCTCGATTTGTTGCTGTAATAAATCATACAATTGAGTCAATTGGTCAATTTGCGAATCAATTCCAACATCACCGCGAACTTTTGCTTGTCCAAGCCTGATAACCAGTTCTTCGAGATACTCCTCATATAATTGAGCTCCAAATTGTAGTGGGGCCTGAATCATTTCAATTGGAGAACCGTCCTCGCAGGTTAGCTCAGAGAGACTCTCTAAGAAGAAGGTCTGTCCATTTCTCAAACTTATTGCTCCAGAACGTTTTCCAAACATATCATTTCCCAGATTTGGGGAGGATGATGAGATTTGGAAACTTTGGCCATTTGATTTGAAAAGTTCATTGAACTTTTCTAATTCATCTGGACTCAAAGTAATCAATTCTCCTGCTCCTTCTTTTGACAATTTCGCAAATATACACAATTCTATGAGAGCTGGGATTCCACCAGTAATTAAGCGAATCATTGTTATTGATACATTTTGAGAATTGAAAAAACGAGAACATTGTTGTTCAAAGAGACTTGGAAAAGAATTCGCGTCTTGAATTTCTCCATCACTCACAATCGTCATCATAATATCAGTATCCTGATATTTCTGTAAAACTTGTGTAATAATAGGAATCGTCGGACACATAGAAGTTCCTCCTCTTCCTCCAAAATTAGAAGGATTTAAATCTCCGAGTGTTGTTTCAACCAATCTCGCACCTGATTCAAAAGCGATAACACAAACGCGTGTTTGAGGGTCCATAAATTTCAAATGGACTTCTTTGAACTTGCGCATTGCGTCAATTCCATAACTTCCCATTGAACCGGATTCATCCAAAACAACCACAATTGTAGTTGGTTTGGTTGGTTTCGTATCTTCTTCTTGGCTATTTGTAAATCTACAAATAAATTTATTATTAATAATTGAAAATCTAATAGATGACATTTTTAGTTGTAAAAAATAGTATAATATTTTCTTTCAATTTTTTTGTAGAACTAAAAAAATTATTGTATTATAAATATATGGAAATTGGGCGTTTATATAGTCGTGTATGTGGTTGGGAAAATGGAGCGCCAGTCAAGTCATATAACACCAGTCTAATGTCAATTTTCCCAAAAGATGTGTGCGACATTGATGGAAAGGCTGGTTCATTTATTGTAAAATATATGGATAAAAATGGGCTATGCGAGACATATGAAGAAGCTTATAAGTTATGTAAGACATACCCATCATGGTTTTTTTATTATGGAGAGATGAAAACGATTACTTCAATCACACTTTAAGGACACTAATATTTTATATATTTTATAATATATAATCAAAAAATGGGAGTGAGTGGTTTATTGAGACATATTATAAAAAAATATCCGTCCATACATTTACCGGCGCCAAATCCATTAGTTCCGGTCCATTATTTATTTATCGATTTCAACGCTTTTATTTATGAAACCATTAAAAGTTTTCCAACTGATGTAGTCTACGATTTCACATTAAAAAAAGATATCCAGAGTTATGAAAAGCGATTGGTTGCGCTTGTTATTGAGAACACAATCCATCTTGTAAACAAAGTAATCAAACCTCAAAAGTTATTATATATAGCGATTGATGGACCACCACCCCTTTCAAAGATGGAGCAACAGCGCGAACGCCGTTATAAGCATCCATATATGGATAAATTAATGAAAAATGCGAATCCTCTGAAAACATTGTCAGGAATGAAATATGACCAGAACCGGATTACTCCGGGAACACCACTAATGGAATCATTCAATAAAGAGTTCAAAAAAGCAATAAAAGCAAATAAGTTTGGGAAATTAAATGTGGTTTATGATGGGAGTGATATAGTGGGCGAGGCGGAACACAAATATATGAGGATGATGGAGAAAATAGAAGATGGAACAAATGATAATTTTGTTGTTATATCCGATGATGGGGACGTTATTTTACTTTTATTGCGGTTCATATTTAAAAATGTATGGATTATGATATCAAGACGGGATAAATTCATATTTGATAAACTATATCCTGAGGACCAGCGATATGTATATATTGATTGTAAAAAGTTAGCGGATTCTATTTATGGTGATAGCTTGGAACAACCGCAACATCGAGGAGGAAAACTGAAAATTTCAGAAGCGGAGAAGACACTTCTTAACAAAATGAAAATTATGAAAACTAGACCGGATGATTTAATGAATAAAAAGTTGCTCTATTTACTGGACTACGTGTTCATGTCATTTTTAGAAGGGAATGATTTTGTTAAAACAATCTATTTTCTTAAATTTAAGGAGGATTATATGCGAACACTTTTGAGCGCCTATAATTACCAGCGGAGAATAGACCGCTCAATGCGACTAATCCACTGGAAGAATAACAACCTCTACATAAACCAGCGATTCTTGATGGCTATTTTGAAGAGGCTTAGCGATATTGAATCGGAACGGATTCAGGCAGTAAGAGAGAGAATATCCCGCAATTTGGACAAGCCGAATATGAATAATAATAACAAAAACAATAAAGGACTGGAACATACGCCGTTTTCAAATAAAAAACATATTTTACACAGGAATTATGTTCTACAATACGATGAGCTATTCAAGAATTTGAAGAAGTCTTATTACGAATATTTCTGGGATGGAGAATATGATGTGGAAAAGATATGCGATGAATATCTGACGAGTCTTATGATAACTATCCGGTATTATTTTGGGACAGAAATATACTGGCGGACTTATTATAATGGGGTTGTTGCTCCATTACCGAGCGACTTGTTCGCCTTTTTAGCAAAGCGCCCAAACTATTTTGAAACGCTGAAACTGGAAGTTGGAGAACCAGTGAGCCCTCTTGTTTTGTTGGCATTCGTATTACCGCCCCAGAGTATGACACCTGACATTTTCCCGAAGAAATACAAGGACGCGCTTATTAAAGAACACCCCGAGTGTTTTCCTGAAAATATTAAGTTGAAGTTGCTACAACCCGGAGGGAAATTGATATACGCGGAGCCGAATCTCAACAATCCGACGGTTGAATTCTTGGAGGAAACTCTGAAAAAGACGAAACTCACGAAGGCGGAAGAAAAGCGGAATACACTTATTGATGAGCCATATATAAAAGCCCTTTTTTCTTCTACTACGTAGAAGTAAAAGGGCTTAGACCCCAAACTCCCCTTTTTCTCTCTTCGAGAGTAAAGGGGCGAACAGATAAAAACTAAAGTTTTTATCTCTTGAGTTTAAATGACTATGTCATTTAAACTGAACCCCCAAAAAGACCAAGATTCAGGAGGTGTTGCTAAAAGTTATTCAAAAATATTTTTCTTATTTAGTTTATGGAAAAAACAAATAGTTCAATTAGAACAAATAAATCAAATCAATCAAATAAATCGAAACAATTGAATCAACCTAAAAAATTGAATATTATAACAAATAAAAAAATAAGAAATAAAATGGAGCCAAAATACGTTGAAAATTTATCGGAGCCGTGGTTTACGCTAATTCAACTCGGATTGAAGACTGTTGAAGGAAGGAAAAACAAAGGAAAATTCAAGGAAATGAAAGTCGGTGATATTATTGAATGGAAAAATGAGGATTTCAAGCCGAGAAGTTTCTTGACGCAAATTACTGGAAAGGCGGAATACCCAAATTTCAAAACATATCTTGAAACGGAAGGATTATCGAAATGCTTGCCGAATATGGAAAAATATGGGATTGAACACGGATTGAGTGTTTATTACAAGTATTACACGAAGGAGGATGAACAACAATTTGGAGTTGTCGCAATTAGACTAAAAGTTATTTGAATCCAATATTTTATTCAAATTGAATAAAATAAAATAATATCATATTATAAAATCTAAGATATATTATGTCATTTATAAATAATAATCCATATTTCCACTCTCTTATATCAGATGAGCTAAAAAAAAGCGGTCTCCAAGAATTAGATGACCCGTCGTCATCAGATAAAATATTCTACTGCGACATAAGTTATGGAAATCGCAATCATCCAAACTATTCAAAATGCGAAATCGTCAATCAATTACAAGATGTAAATCCACTCGGAAATAAGAAGGAACAGTATAATATTCATTTGAATTATTACAAGACTCGTCCTGATTATATCCCTCTCACAATCTCCTTCAATCGCAACAGCCTCGAAGAATTGAAGCAACTTTTTGTTTCGAATCCACGGGATGACCCACCGGTTTATATTGTAAAGCCAGAGAATTCATTGTCGAGGACCGGCGTCGGAGTTGTCCGTAATTATTTAGAACTTATGAGTCATTTAGACCACTACTCTGATTATCAAGAATGGATTATTCAAGATTATATTGATAACCCCCTCTTATTTAATAACAAGAAGTTCCATTTCCGCATATACGTCATTTATGTCCAGACGGAAAATTCGACGACCGCATATTTATCGAAGAATGGCTTCATTTATACAGCAAATAAAGAATTTGAATCAGATACATTCGACCCCAATATTGTATTAAGCGGGGAGAATTCGAAGAACAATGTTTTCTATATTCCGGAAGATTTTACGCGCAGTTTCGGGAAGCAGGTGTGGGATAATATGGTATTTCCCCAGATTGTAAAAATTACACGCGAGACTATCCGTTCAACGGTTGAACACTTGAAATGTCCCGCAAAGAAACAGAAGTGTTTTAAGATTCTCGGTTATGATATTCTTATTAATAAGGACTTCAAGTGTTTTCTTGCGGAAATAAATGCGCGCAATGTTAGCTATAAATATCCGAACCAAAAATTTAAGGATACTTTTTATAAGAATATATTGAAGCTTGTTCTTTCGAAGACGTCCCTTTCAACTCCGGAACTTATCAAGGCGAAACTTCCATATGAGCGGATATTCTTTAAAAATGATGGGACAATTATTGAAGGGTTCAACAACTTCAAATCACAGAAGACTTTTTACAATTATTATCGGAACATCTTTTTTCCTTTCTTGATGCTTATATTAATTTTCGTCGTTTTTCAATTGCGTCATTAAGAATAATTTTATTCTTATATTTTATAAGAATGGTTTTTATGTATATCATGATAGGATTTATGTTGATTATAATGGCGATTATAATAATACAAGGTTATCGTCAGGATGTATCATATGTTATGAGTAATGTCGATAAGCGAAAATATATGGTTTATAATTTAAAATATAAACAGTTAGCCGCTGATACACTCGCCAATGTTCGAACAAAACTGACCAACATTTGTTCCATCCTATCTAAAAAATATCCCGAAGATGAGCGCATTTCTCGAATGATTTCCAAATTCAATCCTGATAATATAGTAGAGTCGGAGCCCAGTAGCACAAATACGAGTTATAGCATTAATAAGGGGGAAAAGATGGTCCTGTGTTTGCGGTCTCGCGATGGACAGAACCGCATTGTTAAAGAGAATGTCATTATGTTTGTGGCCCTACATGAGTTGGCCCATATTATGACCCTCTCAGTTGGACACACGAATGAGTTCTGGGAAAACTTCGAGTTCCTTCTCAAAGAAGCGATTAAAGCAGGGTATTATAAGAATATCGATTTCAATGCGGACCCTCATGACTATTGCGGTATTAAGATAACAGATAGCCCACTCAAATAAATTCATAATTAGAAAATATATTTTATATCTTTTAATTAGATGACAACAGAAATTTCGACCATATGTGGAATAATAGACTATGATAAAAAGAACATTTTTAAAATTATACGGATGGACCGGTTAAAGACGAACATTTGCTCATACATTTTTGTAGGAGAACAATCCCGCGATGTTAAACAATCACTATCTAATTTAGAACTAACCGGAAAGCCAGATGCTCTATTAAAATCCCATTTCAAAAATTATTATGATATTATAACAAAACATAAAACCCAACGATTTAAATTCATATACCAACATATTTATGAAGACGACACGATTACAACTATCCGAAAGAAAATCTTTTGTTTTATGAGCAGTAATAAGGATATTCTCATACCGGAAAATCAGGAGCTCTGGGTCATATACGGCTCGGGGACGAAAATGCTTGGTCCCACTTGGACCAACATCGAAGGACGACCATCCCTCCTCCAAAAAGAAATCGCTCCCGACTACAAGAATTTTATAGCGAAGGATGGACATATGATTTTAGTTGAACACGCAGTCAATATTAATGACCAGACGCTATATGATGCTACAAATGGACTTCGTTTCGATAACGGAGAGATTTATTTACACATGCTGAACGATGAAATGGAGTATTGCCGGAGCATTGGGAAAAAGGTCGATGATATTTTGGTGAATGGGTATTTTATCAAATATTGGGCTGGGGCCGTTATAGAATATGACCCTGATATTATTTACAAGGAGATGGAGCGATTGAAGCCTCTTATTAAAGCGGAAGATAAGCTCATAAACTTCATGGAGAAAATACCAGTTGATATGAGCTATTTTCAGGGATGTAATGTTATTCAGTTGTTGATTCATATCACTAACGATTATGAGCACGAGTTTGTCAATTTAAAAACCATTTTTAGTCTGTTCGCCGTCGATGAGAAGACCCCTTTTATGCGCTACAAAGATATGGACAATCCGGCCCCATTCTTCCGTATTTATAAGCCTCTTGTTGAAACCAAGGTTATTAGTGAGAAACAAATCAAGGATTGGATTGCTTCAACGAAGAAGGTTCGAGACGCAACGGATACACTCATCCGTGAGGTCCAATACAGCTCTCGTGGCCTAACATTGAAGCGCTATATTTATACTCTGGATGACCAGCCCAAATACGCGACGATTAATATTCATCGCAACGGAAATATGGAGGTCCGGATTGCGTTCAAGGAAAAATACGGCGCCTCACTAAAAAATACATATGAGGCCGTTATGGAAATCAGCAAATTAATTCAGAAGATAAATGAAATTGATTTCCGATATAGACAGCTCAAAATACCAAAGACTACGAAACTTGGATTACCAAATGTTTCATTTAACGCATCGACGAATAAGCTGGAATTTCACGGTCGGACGCGTTTGATATTGATGGACATTATTAATTTAGTAAATTTACCAGAGGATTTCAATTTCAAGGATATGAATAATTTTTCCAATAAGTTCATGACGCCATTTTTGTCGCCGATTCTGTCGAAGCGCAATTACGAAAAGACGGAACTCCTCGCGAAGTATAAGCGTGTCTCATTTTATAGCCGGATGAACTTGGAGTTTGAGTTCATTCATAAAACATTCCAGCAAAACCCAAATATAACTCCGGCTAGTGTTATAAAATTGCTTCACGAGAGTTATTACGCGCAGAGGCCAATTGATGAAGCGATTAAAGTATATAAAGATTGGGAGCGCAAGTATGGTTTTATGGGAAGTCAGGGTGTCAAGACTACTCGCCAGACAGGTATAGAGATAAAGATAAAGAATGGGAAGATGCATATGAATGGGTCGAAGAATGTTATGCAACTTACGAACGCATCGATTTTTATAGCGAAGTTCATCAACCTATTCTCAAATCAGTCGAAATATTTGAAAAAGAGTGAGATGAATGATGTTTTTAGTCAAGAGTTGATTGAATTGGAGGAGTCGATTAATAATATTAATGTTAGCGTTTTACAAAACACGACGCCCCTAACAAATGCGAACTATATGAATTATGCGAATACGCTTGGTAATATATACGCCGAGGACGAATATGTTAATACAGCCGCGAATAAAGCAATGGAGAATGATAATAAAGAGAATAAAGATAATGATGATTTTAATAGGGAGACATACTTGGCGCGGGACGATGATATCGACCGAAATATTCGTATGCAATGCGAAGACAAAGATTTGAAACACGATGTTTGCACCGATTTCTGTGAGGATGAGTTTTATACGCTTCGCCGTCTTCAAAAATATGACAATCCAATCTTCAAGTTCAGGAGCGACGCCAAGTTCGCGAACTATGCTAAGCAGTGCCAACCCCAAGAGCGCCAACCCCTCGTTTTAAAACAGGACCCCGCAACTAACCCAAAGATAGACCCCGACTCTTATAAAAATTCAGTCGTCTATGGGAGTTCGCCGGACCGCCAGAATTGGTATATATGCGCCCAAGTGTGGTGTCCCTATGAAGAAATCCCGATTTCATATAAGAAAATACAGAACAATATTAAGATTCGTCCCACGCGAAAGGGGAACTGCCTGACGGCGAAGTGCCCGAGTTGCTTAGAGGAGGGGCGGATAACGTGGTTAAAAATTGTGGAGGACAGTAAGTTTAATCCATATATTGGGTTCATTGATGAGAGCAATCATCCAAACCAGTTATGTATGCCATGTTGCTTTAAGATTCAAAAGGATAACCCGAAGTCGAAAGGCTATGCGAAGTATATGAAGTGCTTGGGTAAAAATGTGGATAACACAATTGATGGAGATGGGATAGATTATGTTATGGGTCGCGAGAAGATACCCCTTTTGCGAAATAGGCTGGGTCTTCTTCCAATTGAAATCGCCAAGTTATTTATATCCCGTTGTAATACGGGGAAATTACCTTTGAATACGAGGTTCCACTTGCGCTACGGTGTAAAGGATGATACCAAACAGTCTTTCATCTATTCAATTCTATCACTAATGGAAACGGACGATATTCAACTGAACATTCTGACATTTAAGAAATATTTATTCGAAACGAAACTCAACCGGAAGCTCTTTAATAGTTTAAATAATGGAGAATTATCATTGACATTCAAGACGGATAAGATTGACCCATATGAGAACTATGTGAAATATATGATGAGCGACACGACGAAGATAACGGAGGAATATCTCTGGGATTTTCTGTCGCGGCCAAATGTTCTTCACGAACAGGGAATGAATATTTATATACTGAACTCACGGGCTCTGTTGTGCCCAGTGGGTTTCTATATTCGGGACTTTTATTCAAGTAGTAAGATGTCCGTTTTTATATATACGGATGGGCGCTATTATGAGCCGATATATCTCGTAAGCAATGAAAAAGGTAAGATAAAAGTGAAGCGCAACTTCTTTCCGGAAGATGGTGAATCAATCAAGTTTTTGAATATGTCTCTTAATAATTGTGTTAGCAAACATCTAATTGCTTGGGACAAAATACGGGCTAATACATTGAAGTCTGAATATTTTGAGGTTAAACCGGATATCAAGGCGACAGAATTACTTAATAAACTGAAAGAAACAAAAGATATCAACATAAAGGCGCAATATAAGGATTCATTTAATAAATCGATCGGTCTTATTACCGAGCAGGGCTTCCTCCTTCCGTTCAAACCACGGGGTGAAATTACTGATATCCCCGTAGAAAATTGGAAGCCACAACGCCTTATGAAAACAATCCGTTTCTATAATGAGGTCGCTAAAAAGTATAAATTATCTTATTACCCAACGCGCGTTTTTAAAGATGCGAACGGCCTCATAATAGCAATCCTATTAGAGAACAATCGAATAATACAGGTCATCCCAGAAAAGACGTCCGTCGATTTGATTGAATCATCCGGAAAATATTATGTTGATGTAAATAAATATATTTCAAATACGAAGGAGAAGACGAATGAGCGTGTTCTAATGAGCCATACGCTTATTTATCAGAATGAAACGTATGAGCTTCTTCGCATGGAAATCGCGAACTTTCTTCAATCGAACAAAGAAAAAGACGAAATAATTAAAATAATACAGAACACTACTATGAAAAATAGGCGCGATTTATTAAAGGGAATTGTCAATAAAATATGTAAAAAGATTGTCGTCATTATGAAATATCTTCCTTTCCCAATTGAGGACTATATTCGCCCATCAATTCGAAAATTATGCTCTAAGTTGGATAAGAAATGTAGCTTGAACCCACATTGTATGTATAAGAATGGAAAATGTAGCCTGATACTATTAGAGAGGAGCCCCATTGACGGAAAAGCTCTATTCCCCTTTTATGTTGATAAAATAACGGACGAGATATTATATAATCGCTTATTGCGTGATGAAATAATGGAGGACAAGATTGATGAAATATTAAATGATACAGTAAATGTTCGGAATGATGAGATACTTATTGATGGTGCGAAGGGTGTATTTGAGCAGATTCGTTATCTCTATGAACCGAAGAAGGAATTCACTTTTAGGACGAACCATCAATATAGTAAGATAAGCCACACTTATAATGGAATAAACAAAAATAAATATATGGTTGTTAATAAGGATATTCGATTGGATGATATGAAATTAATGCCCCTGCCATCTTATTGGAAGGGACACATGCCCCGATTTAATTATTACGACGATTGTAGCAATACGAACAGCCTCTATTCATCACTCCTTTACATTTTAGCAATTATTAGCCCAGAAATTCGGTCCGTAATTCAACTCAAAAATACACAGATTGATAAAATAGAGAACATAACGAACTCTGACATAAATAAGGAGCCAATGTTCTCAAATATTGGAACTGATATTCACGATGGTATCAATCGCATTATTGAGATATATAAGCATTTCAATTATAATGCGTATAAAAATATTAATACAATTACACAGTTGAAAGAGTTTATATTTACCGATGATTATCCAGCAAACGCAGTAGATATATTTTTATTAAGTAATGCGTTAGCTATTAATATAATCATCTTGGAAAAGCGGTTAAAAAAATCAAACCCAAATGGATATTATGGTTTCATCAATTCATTGAAGCGCGACACAATCCTATTAATGGAGAATCCCATCCAGAATAAATATTGCTACAATATTGTTGGGAAGAATAAGAATTACATTTTTAAAATGAGGGACATGCCCAATATTATTAAAAAGAACTATGGAATTGCGAATATAATGGTAAATGAGAATAATATAAAAGTGAATAACTCTATTATAAAAAAGAAAATTAAACTCAGAACCAAATTATCAAAAAATAGTTTAAAATGAAAACGCTATATTATAAAAAATGAAACGTTCCATTCAAACAAACCAACAAAATAAAAGAGTAAAATTTGATGATAATCATTATAGCAAAAATGATTATATCGATTCTTCGTCGTTCGTGAATTACATGTTAGATATACCGATTTTTGATTATTTGGCGATGTATAATTACGAAAAAGAGCCAGATGCTTTTAATGAGAATATACGTATTCAATCGAATCACAATTACAATTATCGAATTCTCTCTTTAAAGAAGAAATGTATTGATATGAATTATTACTTTGATGATTTGACTGATTATAAGAATCACGAGTCCGTCGATTTGACAAAACAGATGATTAACGAAAAGGTCCAAGTAATTTTTAATGGGCGTTTGCGCTGTGATAATTTACGCCTTTTTACCAATTTTGATGTATTGATTCACAGTAGCATTATTCGTGATTTCTTGGATGTGGATTTGAATCATGAATCATTTGAGGGATATTATCAATTGCTCATTGTTTATAATAATAATCGCGACCAAAAGAAGAACAACGCTATCTTATATGGAAAGCAGAAGGTTCTGGATTCGTCCCTTACATTTGACTCCCAATTTACGCAATCCCGTGCATTTATTTTATCAAATACGAATATAATTTACACGATTGATTTAAATAAACAACATTTATTTTATAAGATGAATGAGGCCTATAAGTGGATACATGATTTAAGAGAGAATGGGAGGTCATGGGACTTGTTCAATCCGACGCGCCACGAGCTTCTACCAAATGCGAAGCACTGTTCTACATATGGCTACAAACGCATAATTCAGTCGATTATTAGTAAAAACGATGAATTAACTTCGTATAATGATATAACACTGGAAAAGAGGAATGATTATTTTATGAGAAATATATCTATCGAAGATGCCCTTCGAGAGTCGGGTAAGCCATTTTTAAAGAGCGTCGTTGACTTACGCGGGACAAAGAAAGTTCTATGTGATGTATCGAAACTGGTAGTCCCTGAAAAACGAGTTTTTTATGTCGATTTTGAATATATAAACAGCTTTCATTTTAAGAGGGATTTTTCAAATGCGGATACGAACCATCTGTATTTGATTGGGGTCCTTTATGAAAAGGATGGGTCTTGGTTATACAAGGCTTTTATTCCAATTGCGATTGACCATGCGAATCCAATCTCTTCGTATGAGGTCCAAAACATTCGAGATTGGATTAATTTCATGGATAGCTTTGGAGAGCCATATTGTGTAATGAATTGGTCGACGGCTGAACAATCAATGTTAGCCTCTTTATCGAAGCAATATCATTTTGAATTAGATACAACAATCGAATGGATTGATTTACTTAAATTATTTAAAACAAATATTCGTTTTGTTTGCGATGGAATGAAGACCTATTCATTGAAGGATGTTGCGAAGTCTATGTATAAATTGGGCTTTATTAAGACAAATTGGAATGATAACATTATGAATGGATTGGAAGCGAATATTCTCCTACTACCAAATTTTATAAAGGGGGACTATGTTCTTCAACAGTGTAATTGTTTATCTGATATCGTAGATTATAATGAGATTGATTGTCGGGTTATGATGGAATTATTTGAATTTGTTGTGAGTATAAAACAGAAGAAAAATAATAGCGCATTACTTTATGGTGACCATTATAAATAAAAAACCGCTCATTTTCTATGTCGATAACGTATTAACAAAGGATGAATGCGATTTAATTATCAAAAAAAGTCGGGAACATATGAAACGGGCGATTGTAGGGTCGGGTCCAGAAGCGAAAGTGTCTTCTATAAGAACGGGAAGCTCTCATTTTTTAAATTATTTAGAAGATGAAGAAATTTTCCAAATTTATAAGAAGATTGCGTTGCTTTTGAAGAAGCCGGGAAGAAACTTTGATACGTTTTTCCAAGTAATACACTATGAAGCAGGAGAGGAGTATAAAACACATATGGACCCGAGTCCAAGCAGGAATAAGAATGAGGGAATACGTCATCGAAGATTTACGTGTCTATGTTATTTGAATGATGTCGATGGGGGTGGAGAGACTGAATTTCCGAATTTGAATGTTAGGGTTTCTCCCAAAATGGGTCGGATGGTATATTTCGATAATTATCATAAAGATGGAGATATAAATTATAAATCAAGTCATCGATCTATTCCGATTCAATCGGGAGAGAAATGGGCTTTCAATTTGTGGTATCACGAGAAATGAGAAACATATGTTTTAAGCATCCATGTAGCCATGCTATTAATAAATTGTATTGGGCTTTATTAGATGCGATTTCATAATCAATTGAACAATCAATATATTCGCAATTCAATAAAGAATACCACTCGTATTTTCCTTCATTACAACACGGAACAAGAAAATGTGTTGTAATATCATAGAAGTATGATGTCCAAGCAGTTTTTATTACAACCCAAAGCCGTTCATCATCTTCATTTATGAAAAAATCACACAAGAAATTACCGTGTTTGAGCTGGTATTCAAAGTATTCAATAATCATTTTACAGGTTCTAAGTTCAAGTGTGTCATCTTGTTTAAGCCCATCATGATACCTAAGAATAAATGCAGTTAATCTCAGATTATGATATTTTCTAACTTTGTAGTTTTTAATCATAATTCGGTTCTTTTTGTTTGAATAATAAATTTCATAATTGTCTTCATAAAAGAATCTTTTGGGGAATTTTCTTTGTTTAACCAGTTCTACCGAACAATCTGTTTTAGCCTGATTTGATTCTACTCGTTGCGTTTCTTCAACAACTGAACAAAAATCAATATTTAATTTTAATTCCGGTTCTACTACTATGATATGATTAAACAAAAAATCAAGTTCTGTTTGATTATACTCTTCATACTCTTCATACTCTTCCATTTTTGATTAGTTTAGTTATTTAGTTAAAATAATTCTTTTAAATAAATCAATTTTTATTTCTCAATTATATATAAATGGCGAATGATAAAAACGGTAAAGTTGGTCTGATTGTTCGTTCTCGAAAAAACAAGATCAAAAACACATTAAAATCTAATGACGCATCCAAATTAAAGGAATTGAACAAAGCATTCGAGGAATCTAAGAGTGGAACTAATTCAAAGAATGAAAAACCTATTAAGAAAGCAAAAAAAGAGAAGAAAGAGAAGAAAGATAAGAAAGATAAACCAAAGAGGCCCCTAAACGCATACATGGTTTTCGCGATGGAAGTCCGTGAATCTGTAAAGAAGAACAATCCGACAGCAAGTATTATTGACATCGCTAAAAAGATTGGCGCATTATGGAGAGCAATGTCCGATTCTGAAAAGGCAAAATATAAAAAATAAAGTAAGAAATAAAGTAATATTTGTTTAATTTATATATATTCTATATATATAAGATAATTCCAATTATGTATTTCAAAATTTACGGTCAAATGAGAACTGGAACAAATTATATATCCACGCTTTTACTAAATAATTTTTTAGATACAACTGTTTTTATGAATATAGGTGGATGGAAACATGGAAAACTAATCGAGTATCCGAATAAGTTTCAATTACTAAATAGAGTTGATATAAATACTAAAAATAATATAGAAAATAATAACATAATTGACCTATTTAAGAATAATAATGTAAATTTTTTAGTAATAATAAAAAATCCTTATATGTGGATTAAATCAATCTCAATATTTACAAACCATGCTATAACTCCAAAATTTGTAAATAATTATATTACTCAATGGAATGATATTTATTTAAATTATAAAGATTACATTGAAAATAAAAGAGCATATTTAGTTAAATATGAAGAATTATTAGAAAAAACAAATGAAACACTTGATAAAATAAAGAATAAATTCAATTTGATTAAAAAAAACTCGGAATACATTCTAGAAAATAATGTATTATCTGCGAATAATGATTCGAATATAGGAAGAACTAAAAAAATAACATTCAATAAAAATAAATACATAAATTCAATTATTACTCACTATTTATCAAATGATATAATTAAAATTATAAATGAAAATATTGATAAAACACTTATGAAATTTTATGAATATGATTTAGTATAAATCACTACATGATTTATATCTTTTAATTTTCTTACATACACAATCCAAATTTTATAAATCAAATCACTCCTTTTTCTTCATTGGAATCTTCTTCTTCTTTGAATCCGATAATCCCATCTCTGGAATTATATGAGGCTTCATTGGCTTCTCCGTTAATTTGGTCGCATCCACTGAGAAATTGAACATATCATCCACGGACTCACCCAAATTTTCATCATACTCCTTCAACAACTTATCTTCTATCTTATCAACTATATCAACTTTCTCCTCATATTTCTTACCTTCCGTCTTCATCTTCTTCAACTCATTGAAGAATTTCACTTCATCAAATAAGATATCGAATGAGTTGGTCCCGACACGCGGGAGTTGTCCAAACATAACGTTCGCACTTACTCCGCCCATCTTATCCTTCTCTGCGAATGTAGATGCTTTCACTAAAATTTCAGTGCTCTCCTCAAATGTCGCCTTCGCAATTGCTCCTCTTTCACCGGACCGATTAATACCGTGTCTTTCAATGGGCATAATAATTCCGCGATGCGTCATAATATCACCTAACAGGCTCAGATGGCGGTAATTAACTTCATAGTCCTGCATCTTCATCAACTCCCGAATAATGATTGCTCTTGTCGCCTCAATTCCAAAAATCTCATTGATTTCATGAATATCGTTGCTTAATGTTCTCGTCGAATCAATCTTATCATTCATCAAAACATCCAACAAATTCACTCCAATTGTCTGTAAATACCATTCAGTCGTCTGGTTATAACTTCCATCGTCGCGATATACAATCTTCTTCCTCATTATCGGCTGAACTTGCTCAATATTTGGAATTCCTCGAATTGTAATCCCCATCAATATTTTCTCTAACTCTTGTAAGAATTCCAAATAGTCCCCATCGTGGCTATCCTCGCGAATACGAATGCGCATCATCAGCTCTTTCGCATTATCATCAGAAAAGATACACACGATGTCATCCTCCACGCTATTTCTCTGAATAACATCTTGGATGTCGGACAGATAAATATTCTTATTCATCATCTTCTCCTTATTGAAAACGACGCGCAATATCCAATTGCTGGTCTGGTCCGTTGGACATACGGGGATACCAATAGCATCGGCGAACTCCTGATATGTTCGAATATACTCGACATCCTCTTCAATACTCGTCTCATCGCTCCGGTTTTCATAAATAATCATTGTTCTTTCGACAATATCTTGTAATTTCGTGAAACCAATGTAATTACATACATACTTCGCGCCTGTTATATCTTCGGCGTATTCATCCTTCAAATATATTTCCATTGACGGACTCTTGATAGTTTTCGAAACATTGATGATTTCCTTGATGCGAGGAACACCAGTCGATGTTACCAAAGCTTTCGCTCCTACACCCGCATTGTGGAAAGTATCCCGCATACAAAGTCCATTATAGATATTGAAGTTCCTCGTATTTTTAACGGTCAAATCATACATATATGAATATTCCGACACAATCTCATCGATTCTCACAATTTTATCATAGACGATTTGTTCATTTAATAATGATTCGAATACCTTTTTATCGGCGTCATTCTTTGATTTCAATATATACTCTTCAACTTTTTTACGATGAATATTTATGGTCCCGAATTCAACTGTTTCCACACAAGGAATTATATAATCTAACTTTCTACCCAACCACTTATCGTCATAATCTTCAAAAACAATCGAATTAGACACAGGAAGATAATCACCCACTTTAAGAATATCTCCATCGACCCCAATAATCTTATTATTGACCCTCTTTAAGAAACTCTTCGCCTTTGTTGCGACTACAACCCTACCACTTTCAGTCGTAATTTTCAGAACTGTATTTGTTCCATCCTTATTAACAACTGGATGTCTCGTTGTTGCCTCAACTTCATCCCAAATAATTTGACCATCCTCCGTACAAGCAGGAACATATACCTTTTTATCACGAATATATTCTAATGTGGTATCATGCGGATGTTTTTCGATATTCTGTTCTTCCGCGCTTTCAATTCTTTCATCAATCCAAGAGCCAATTTTAGTCCTGACTAATTCATCATCAACTTTCAACATAATTTCAGTATCCCATGAAACACTATTCAACGTATTATGAACCATTATTCCATTATCAACCATGAAACTCTCCGCATTCGGAACCGTGAAATCATACACATACTCTAATTCATCACCATCATAGTAATTAATTGACACAATTTCGTCCCAAATAACATCAGAATTAACAGCCTGTTCAACGAGTTCAACCTTCAACTTCAATTCATAATCATCCACTCGACCCATAGCCCCATGAAAATCATTCAAATATTTCTTCAATGTATTCCGTCCAATGCTCTCTGATTCCTTCCATCTCCCATAAACCCGACTATTTCCAGAAAGATTCAGGCTCTTACCAATATCCGCAATTAAATTACCAACCGCGGGAATCTTATCCACATAATCAATACACTCTCGTGTATCCCGTTGAGTATCCAATATGAACTTAATTTGCGCCTGTTTTTCATATCCCAAAATCTCGAACTCCTTCGCAAACTTGGGGATATACTTTCGAACAATCACAATCTCTCCCTCTCCAAAATGACAGAACACTCCGAAATAATTCAGTAAATTCTGTATATCAACCAAACGCGCACATTCCATCATAATAATGACCTGCTTCCGTGACATCTGGACCACACCATAAAAGTGTATGATACCCTCCAAATATCCTCGAATAAATTCTAATGGCATCTGGTAGATACACGAAAAATTCTTGATAAACGTTTCATTAATGAATACCGCCATTTCCACGGACTTAACAATCATAATACCTTCGCGTTTCTCATATGCGATTCCATTCTTTTCAAGAAAATAAATCATATGTCTATCAACCTCATTCCCGTATAGATTAACAACATATCCATGTTTAATCGGTCGGAAATTGTATGATGAAATCGCACAAAAGATACCGAATAACTTATCAAATCCAATCTTCATTCCAGAAATTGAAAGCGCCTCAATCGCACTATCAACCGCCGGTAAATTCATACAAACTGGAATCCTGTCTCCAACGGCCAACTTGGACCCCTCAATCGGAACAATACCATTAATGGTCCTCTTCAAGAATGAATGCGAAAGAGTTGCCTTCGTGGAACGACCGGTCCGCGTTTTAACTACCATCATCTGACCGTTAACTGGATGACGACTCACCTTTGAGATTTCGCGCCAAGCAATCTTCTCATTTGGAGATACTGACAAAATACGCATTTTGTCGCGAATCTCCATAATTGTATGATGGCCCGAATTATCAATGAAAATCTCTCCATTTTTACCCTTAATCGTTTTATCAACCAACTCGCCGATGGTAGTGTTCATCATTCGACCGTTCAATTCAACCACAATGCGCGTCTCCGCTGGGACGGACATCTGAGTGAGAGGTTCTCCCATCGATTGCGCACCGATGATTCCAACCATCTCGCCGGGTTGAACAAATGAAGTAATATACTTTTCACGAATTGTGTCGATAACAAATTTAAATACGACCTTATTGAACTTATTCTCAATCATTGATACTTTTGTTGAAAGGTTGCTATACATCAAAGCACGGAAAATATTGAGAGAAAACTTGGGAAGATAACGTGAAAGTTCGGCTTCTAATTCGTTCAATTGGGCGCGAATATAGGTCGGCGTCAGGTCCGACCTCTTGCTCAACTGATTCTTGAACATATCACGCGCGTTCTTGATTGTCCTTGGGAAAAATACTGGCGAAAATACCACTGCGTTCATAACACTCATATTCTTAAAGTAGGACTTTCGCGCAGTATCCCGAATTTCCATTATCAAATCATAATCGGCCTTCAAATGATTGATGTAATCTTTCTGACCGGTCATCTCTTTGTAGGAATCCGCGGTCATAATGTTCTTTAATAGGGTCATAGATTCCTCCGTAATAAGATACTTCTTCGCCATCTCCTCATTGCTGTATTCAATCAACTTCAATTCCTGCTTGTTCAACTTACACGGGTCAATACCATCATCACCATATGCGAACTGGACAATATTATTTACACCATTCCGAACTGTTCCACCGTATTTAACACTCAAATCTTCGAGGGCCTTGATTAAACGGCGTTGCATATAGCCTGACTCAGCAGTATCGCGTACTTGTAATCCATTTGAAAGACCAAAATTCAATGTTTTCGGAACTGTAATATCATACACCTTTGGATAATCTAACACTGATAATTTCTCAATCCTAACAATTGAATCCAGAATAACATCATTAACAATACGATATCCATGAATCTGATTCCAATACACAGTCAATTCATCTCCGTCGATTTCAGTAAAAACACCAATCCTTGAAAAAAGATATGGGAGAGTCTTTTCATAATTGGGAATCTTGAAAATATCAGTCCCAGCTTCATTAAAAGACCGCAAATATTCTGATATCTTTTCATTAGATGAGCTCAAAATATTTTTAGAATCAACCATTGGAGGACACTCCAATTTCATCGTAACAGGCAAATAATCTCCGACTTTAATTTCTGGGGTCGGCTTTTCAATGAATTTTTTAAGATCTTCATTCCAAACAATCAATGACTTGCTCTCAACGACTTTAACATCGCGTCCACTCTCAGTATAAATTTTATATATTTCTTTTCCGGGGTCATGACGAGTAATCGCGGTTACCTCTCCCCAACTAACATTACCATCATCGTCAGTCGTCGAAATATACGCACTATCCTTCAATTTCAATAACTCTTGTTCCTTCTCAGGTAAATGCTCAATTTCATTCTTATTTTCATCCAAATGTTTATCAATCCATTCACCGATCTGAATATATTTCATTTCTCCTTTTTCCAAAATTACAATTGTTGTGTCATAACTAACGGATTTAATCGCCGTATCAATTACACCAACGCGCCCACCCATCTGATGAAAAAACAACTCGTGTGGATCCAAACCATTAAAGAAATTATTCACAATGAACCCTCTACTAATCGCGCCATAATCATCCTTCGAAAAATGGGGTAATGTCCGCTTATCATAACCGAACGCAACTCGTTTATTAATAATAGATGTCTGTCCCAAGAATCCACGCGTCTGACAAATAGCACTCAGCACATCACCCTTCGCTCCGGAGCTGTTCGTAATATACATTCCATTCTTTCGGTCAATCGTCTTCTTCAAATATTTCTCAAAATCATATTTTGACCCATCCAATTGCTCCTTTATATCTTCTTCCAAACTGATATGAATGAATTTTTCATCCAAATCTGGATTATAAATACCAACATTAGCCTCCTTTATAATTGTATTAACATTCTGAATACGAGTCTCAATAATTTCCTTGATTTTCTTATTATCATCCGAAGATGGAATACAATCTCCCATTCCCAGAGTAAAGCAATGCTCAGATAGCCACCTATTTAACATCCTCTGATTGTTATCCAAGAAGTTTCGAACCGCATCCGGACCGAATGAATCAAAAATCATATGAATAAGAGTCTTCCCAATAATAGTTTTATCGAGGATTCCCTGCTTGAAAACGCCGTTCTCAATTATAACCTTGTTATGGTCAACTGGGTCCATATCGTAGCTCTTGTTCTCCTTTGTAAATGAAATATCGGGTAAAAACATCGAGTAAATATCCTGTCCGCGCCAGTTTCCATCCTTATCAGGAGAAGGCATCGTCCCTGTGAATTGTGGATTCGTCATTGTCAAATTAAACATATTTTTCTTGCTGATTTTAATATGTGGATGAGTAATTAAATACGCGGCCACCATTGTATCAAAATTAACCTGAATAATAGGCTCCGATTTTGCGGGACTGATGATTTGCGTTGGAACCGCTGTCAACTTCTCCAACTCATAAGCAGTCTGAATATTTTGGGGGATATGTGTGTTCATCTCATCACCATCAAAATCCGCATTATATGGGGCCGTACAATAAACATTCAAACGGAATGTCTTTCCGGGCATAACCTTGACTTTGTGGGCCATCATACTCATTCTGTGAAGGGATGGCTGTCTGTTGAACTGGCCCCAGTCTCCATCCATCAAATGTCTATCAATAACATCTCCATCCTCCAATACAACACTGTTTCGGTCAATATACTTCAAATAAATATGCTCCGGATGCGCGATTCCATTCTCATCGTAATTCATTTTGGTTATCTGCTTCGCACCCGGATGAACCAGTGGTCCAGTTCTAACCAAACGGTAAAGCTTTTCCTTGTTATATTTCGTAACAATTTCCGGCACTGTCAGATTCATCGCGATTTTCATCGGGACACCGTATTCATCAATGCTGATACTTGGATCCACACCAACAACAGTTCTTCCCGAAAAATCCACACGCTTTCCCATAATATTGGACCTAATACGACCCTCCTTTCCTTTCAATCTCTGACGAATCATTTTGAGAGGCTGTCCACTTCGACGGCTACAAACTGGAATATTCTTAATCTCATTATCAACCATAGTCGCAACGTGCCATTGAATTATATTATGGACCAAATTAATCTGACGCGCGGAACTCTCCTTCTCGACATCAGTATCTTTCTTCAAAGCCTTCTCCAATTCCTTTTTAAGAAGATTTACATTCTTCACAATTTCTGCGATTTTGGAAGTTAAATCATCTTCGGCCCTCTGATTATTATCTTGACGAACGGAAGGGCGAACTGCGGGAGGAGCAACGGGGACGACGGTGCATATCATCCATTCAGGACGTGCATCAATAATGTCAAATCCCAATAACTCGGCATCTTCATTTGTAATCTTCTTGAAAATATTGAGGACGTGCTCCACGGGGAGCATGAACTTCAATTTCTTTTCATTCGCATCTTTAAAAGCATCAGATGAATATTCGGCGTCAATCTGGATGATGGTGTCATTCTTGTATTTATCTCCCATGACTTTTCGGTATATGGTCGGTTGGACAGCATTACAACCACCATTGTAAATACACTTCTTACTCGATTGCTTAGTGCATAAATCGGCGACATACTTAAAAGCATTCGCCCCATTCTTTTTCTTCAATTCTTTCATTATAATCGGGTTCGATTTGTCGATGAGCAGGTTCGCGCATCGAATACACACGCATCGAAGCAATTTGATAATAGTATCCATATGTTGAATCCAATATACGGGAAGTGGGAGTTCGATATGTCCGAAGTATCCAGGGCATATTGTATGGTCGTAGTCGTCAGTGGGACAAATACGCCCCCTCTCTAAGACTCCCATCCTCGGGTCAAAGAGGCCATTCTCCTTTGGTTCATTTCCATCGTATGTCTCCGGAATGGTTACATGACATACTGAAGCCTTTTTCAGAGCCTCCGGATTTAATAATCCGAATTTGACCTCCGTAATATTCGCAATGTTGCTAACGTCTGATAGTTCTTGAAGTAGTTTAGACATATTTAATAAAGAGATTTATAATATAATATTATATTTCTTTTAAATTGGTTTTTTTTAAATCAATTTTTTGGGTTCTTTGGGGTCGTCGGCGTTGTAATTTTAGTTTGATTTAGTTTATTCCTAAATAAAAATAAAATATTATAGATAAATGATTGATTCCGAAAATAATAATTCGCCAAAGAAAAGATTTTTCTCCGAAATTTTTTCAAATTTAGGCGAAATAAAAAAACCGAAAAAAGAAAATACTTCCTATGAATTAAACATTATGAATGAAGATAATGAAATACCTAAGAAGAAAAAAAGTGCGGATTCTAAGGAATTAAAATCACTTTCTAAAATATCAAAAAAAGATACTTCTGAGGTTGAACCCATCCAAAATAGTTTTATAATTAGCAAAAAGAAAGTTTCTGCGAAGACACTTAAAACTCTTGATATTTCAACAAAAGAATATGAAATAATGACGGATAATGAGTTTAATTATTGGAAAAAGCTATCCAAAGATGAAAGACAAAATCTAAAAAAATTAGAGCAGGAATTAAATGAATATGAATTCTCCGATATTCCGGAGAGGTTCCGTATTCTTAAATTCAATATTCCATTAGCAACAAAAAGAAACATCATGCAACGTTTTACCCAGTTCGAATTAATGGAAACTTCGGACCCAGAATATTTCAAGCTCAATCGCTGGATGGAAGGTATCCTCAAAATTCCTTTTGGTAATTATGTAAATCTACCTATTTCAATAAATGACAAATCTGATAAAATTAATCATTTTATTTCTGATGTTCGCTCTAAAATGGATACAAGTATATTCGGACACGTCGAAGCAAAAGACAAAATTATGCAGGTTGTTTGTCAGTGGATATCAAACCCACAATCATCCGGAAATATAATTGCCCTTCAAGGTCCTCCCGGAATTGGTAAAACTTCTCTAATCAAGAATGGAATTTCGAAGGCTCTTGGACGTCCTTTTCATATGATAGCCCTCGGAGGAGCAACGGACGCCACTTTTCTTGAAGGACACAACTATACTTATGAAGGCGCGAACTGGGGTCGAATTGTAAGTATAATCATGGATTCCAAGATAATGAACCCGATTATATTCTTCGATGAACTCGATAAAGTAAGTGGGACAAAACACGGAGAAGAAATAATTGGCGTTCTTACTCATCTTACCGACCAAACTCAAAATTCATCTTTTCAGGACAAATATTTTTCGGGAATAGATTTAGACCTATCAAGATGTCTATTTATTTTTTCTTATAATGATGAAAGTCTATTGAATCCTATATTGAAAGACCGCCTCGTTAAAATAAACCTGTCCGGATTTTCAACAACTGAAAAAATAAATATTTCAAAAAATTACATAATAAAGGAACTCAATCGAAATATTGGGTTCGATGATAATAATGTTATATTTAGCGATGAATCAATTAAAGAAATAATTGAAACATACACAGATGAACAAGGCGTCCGTGAATTAAGACGATGTATTGAAACAATCCTTCTTAAACTAAATATGCGCCGTTTTACAGAGAACGTTCAGTTCCCATTCCAAATTAATTCAGATATTATAAAAGAATATCTCAAAAAGCAAAATACGGATGATTTCTTGTCTAAAATGCTCTACCTCTAAAATGAATCATCCGGAAAATTCTTGTTATTACCTCTCTTTTCACCAATATTCGATTGCTGTTTAAGAGTTGTACAAACCTGACCTGTTGATGTAGAATAATCAGACCGACAGTTGGGACTTGCGCGGTTCTTCGCAAAAGCAAACATACTATCCTTCGGAATCTGTGAATAAATCATCTCATTTGCGAGAGGTAAAGGAGTTCCCTGAGGAACAAATAGATAATCACTATCAATAAGTTGATTATTTGCGGGTTGTGCTTTCCAACCATTGTAGGGATTCGCCTTCAATCTCAATCCATCATAATTTCCATAAACACCATTTCCCATTTCATATGAAACAGATGCCGGAGTATTTACACTTAATAAATAAGTGTTGTTTCCTAAATAAGACGCTTGTTGTTTATCAAGTTTATCAATACGGTCAAAAGGATTCGTCGGAGTTTTACCTGCGGGGCCTCTATAATAATCTGGGAATATACTATTCATTATAATATATTAGATAAAAAATATATCTATTCCTCTTTTTTATTTCCAAATATCCAGCGTATAATTCCATAAAATATCATTTTTCCATCCAATCTAAAATCATTAAAACGTTGTAATATATATTTCTCATTTTTTGAATTCTTATCTAATTTTGTTTCGTCTAAATTATTTTTTATTTTTAATATTTCTCCGGAATCAATTTCATACTCATTCAAAAAAGAATCCTCCATTTTATAAATGGTTTCTCTGAATGGAAATTTATTCAACTTATGACTATAAATGCGATTTAAAGGAATACCATTATTTTTAGAAATATAGAAGTCATTTAGGGGACCACCGTATTTTATTAATAGTGATAATAGTTCTGCTCGTTCTTCTAGACTAGAATCAATTTCAACGATTTGGTTTGGATTTCTTCTTAAATTATCATCTTTTGTATAAAGTGGAAAATAGTCAATTGTATCACTCGGAAAATTAACAATATAATTGATATTATTTTTGCGATATATAATCTCAATTATACAATCTTTAACTATTTGTTTTTTTAAATAAGAAAGTGATATAGAAGATGAATATTTTATTTTATCATTTAGATGATTAACTGAATCGGAGTGTTCTACGATTTTATCATCATAAATGAAATAAATATTTTGTATCGAAACATCTTTCGATATATTTTTATTTTGAAAATATTTTAATTCAAAAAACATATTAAATAAAAATGAAAAGAGTCTATTTAGTATAGCGACCATTATTTTATTATATATAAAATCTTTTAATCTATTTAGAAAAAATAAAATCTATATAATCATATAAATGAGCAGTTGCGCAAATATTGTTAATCGCCTTCAAAGTGATGTTTGTCTTCTTAAAGAGAATTGGAGTTATATTGAACTCATGGCCGCAATTCTTAAAATGGACCAAGCGATTTTCCTTCAATCTCCCCTTTTGGTTTATTTGGTTCCTTCTACTCCAAATGGAATCGGCATTCCTCTTACAATTGAATCATCATCTTCATCCTCTCTTACAACTACCACATATTCCGGATTAATCGTGTTGGACCCTACTGGAAGCGAAAACTGTGTCGTTTTTACTACGGAAACCCTCATTAATTTTGGTCAAAGAACTTCAACCGGTTTTTTTGAAATGACTGATACTCTTCCAATCATTGTTGTTAATGCGGACCCTAGTATTCTTCCAACTCTTTCATATAGTAATGTTGTATCTGCTCTTCAATCATGTGCATCCGCAAATGACAATCACACTGTTAGTTGTGAGGCTTTTGAAGCATTAAATGTTTTTCTTAGAAAGAATTTTGGAATTAAGAATCTATCTCCTTCTATTGCGGCATGTTTCTATGATTATTTTAATCAAACTGTGAATCGTGTAGTAGAACCAGTTGTTGAGAAAGAAGAGCCCGTTGTTTATCTTCCTGTTAATGAGACTTCTCGGGTAAAGACAGAAGTTCGTGTTATTTTACCAACTCCAACTGTTAATGAGACTTCTCGGGTAAAGACAGAAGTTAGTGTTGTTTTACCAACTCCAACTGTTAATGAAACTTCAAGAGTAAATACCGAAATTAGCGTTGTTTTACCAACTCCAACTGTTAATGAAACTCCAACTGTTCAAGAGTCAGTTAGAGAACGAACACTCCTTACTGATTTATATGAAACTTGTGCGGAACGTGCTTTTCCATTTGAGCCCTTTGAGCCATTTGAACCACTCCGTGATATTTTTGAATCGGATAGAGAAATTAAAGTTGAAAAAGTAAAGACAAATAAACCAGTTGAACAAGTAAAGACTAATAAACCAGTTGAACAAGTAAAGACAAATAAACCAGTTGAACAAGTAAAGACTAATAAACCAGTTGAACAAGCACCTGAAATTATTGTTCGTCATATTGAAGATAGTATGACTACTACAACAACAGATTCAATTACTGAAAGCAGCAGTAATGATGCAATTGAGGCGAAATTGAGGGCTCTTCTTGAAGCAACTGAAACATCCGAAGTTTCAAGAACTGAGTAATTATTGAATTATTGAATTATATTTTTATATTATAAAAATATATAATGGAGTCGTGTATAACTATAAATCACGTAGTGATTTATAGTTCTAGAGTTTATATATGATAAAGTCATATATAAACTGTATTACAAATAGATTAAACAGTTTATGTGTTTTATATTGTAATTTAGAAAAAAAAGTTAATGATTATTTGTCAAAAAATTATGATGATTCAATAATAAAAGAAGAACTTAAATCAATAAATAGAGAATTAGAAATAGTAAATGGGGAACTTAAAATAATTAAAAATGATAAAAATTATAAAATAAAAGAAGAATTAGATACAATTACACGCGAATTACGACACCAAAAAAATGTAAATTTAGAATCAACTCCAAACTATTTGGAATATACATTATTATACAGTTTATATATGACTTTGTCATATATAAACTCTAGAACTATAAATCACGTAGTGATTTATAGTTATACGCAGACTTTGAAAATTGTGGTATCTGTATGTATTGTCCAAGTGAGCCATATGAACCTAATAATGATATATCAAGTGGTCCCATTATTGATAACGCAATATATGATAATTTAAAAAATATTTTGAATAATTAAAATATAAATTATATTATGTCATCAAGTGAAATATGTGGAGTAGTAAATGCGCTGACTAGGACAGTTTTTGATTTACAATTAAACTCTCAAAATTTTAGTAAAGATTTATGTATTTTTAATACTGACTTTTATAAAAATCGGAGGCTTATTCTATTTAGTTTTCTAACTTATGATTATATAACAACCGAATGTGTAAAAATTACTTGCGATGAACTAGATATTATGCGAGAATTCTTGCTCACATATATCGAGAAATTTCACTGCACTGGTAATATTGGAACTGTTTTTATTTCATATGTTAATAAAAGATTGCGATTCTGTTTTTGCTATTATGAACGCGCCTCCAAAACATCAGAGACTTGCGATACTCTCAAACTAATTGAAGAAGAAATAAATACAGTTTTTGATGGGTCTGTTTTCAAACTTCTTCAACCGTTCTTCAACAATATTCCCCCTAACACACCAATTTCCAATATTAAAAATCTTCATCTCTACTTTAAAGAAGGATGTTATTATTTGAAATGTAATGTTAATGGTTTATTAAATTATTGTGAATTAGAGAAAACGGTTCTCAACTGGAATTCAAGTAATTGCATCCCAATCAATGGAATGAATAGTAATTTCATTAGTGGTAGCTATTATGACACAAATATATGCCAACCCGGATGTGGAGACCATCCCGCTGAACCAGCTGAACCATTTGAACCATTTGCCCCATTCGAGCCATATTCTCCATCTGAACCATATTGTCCCCCAAAAACAAAAGAGCAAAAGCGTGTCCTCGAAGACATTGAAAATACTGACTATTTTAAAATTGTTAATAAAAAACTTGATAAGAAAGAATTAAGTAAAAATACTTTGTCTGGTGTTGAATCATCTGAAAAACATGAAGGAAATATTCGCGCGGCCATTAGCCGAATCCTCGAAATTAGTTCAACTGACGAATTGACTAGTTTGTAAAAAAATGACTTAAAGACATTTTTATATATAGAATAATAATGGAACACAAATTACATACATCATGGGTATTATGGTTTCATTCGTTGGATGACACGAATTGGACAAAAGATACATACACAAAAATAGCTGAAATTAATTCAGTTGAGGAATTTCTTGGAGTATATCAGGACTTCGATACATTTGGGAAAGGAATGTTCTTTTTAATGAGAAAGGATATTTTCCCTCAATGGGAAGATGAGAGCAATATTAAAGGAGGCTATTGGTCATATAAGATTGGAAAGTCCGTGGCGGAGAAGGCGTGGTTCGAATTGTCTTGCGCTTGTATTGGAGAATGTCTAACAAAGAAACCAGAAGATATGTTTAATATTAATGGAATCAGTTATAGCCCAAAAATAAATAATGTCATAATTAAAATATTGAACCGCAATTGTGAATTAAATAATTCATTGGTATTAAATGATAAAATCGAGAATTTACATCCGGGAACCTCTCAATTCAAATCGCATATTGAAAATAAGGATGAATTCGTAAGTAATTAGGAATCATTCTTCGTAATTTTTTCATTCAATAATTTCTGTTTTTCCTCTACGGAATATTGAACAATATTAATATAATTATCTTGTAATATTTTTACAATATAAGAATACGTGTCATTTAACTGGGCGTCATTTTTTGCCCCCGCAATCAGGATTTTACCTGTTCCAAAAACTGCGATTGAAATACGGCGACAGTCTCCATCTTCTTCGCCCCTCTTTTTCTTCGCGGAAAATTTACACTTTTTGGAACAAACGCAAACCCCATTTTTCACCAGCTGGTTCGTATTCCACATGAAATATATTTTAACGCCTTGGTAAACGCGGGGGTCATAACTACTGAAAAGCTGGTATATTGCGCGGTCTCGAATAAGGATGTCATACAACTTATGGTTATCGATGAAGAAACCGACGAAAAAGTTGCTGTTAATCATGACAATATCGTAATTGAGAACATCCGCGGTAGATTTATCTTCTTCTGTTTCGAAAATTTCGGGGAATTTCTTCATTTCGGCAATTAATAGCCGAACTGCGTCGAGTCCATCGTCGTCATTTTTTGAACCAGTGCATGTTATGCGCCCGTTCGTAAAAATCATCAGGTTAATACACTTATTCTCGCGGATTTTAACTGAAATACAAATCGAATTGTAAAAATTATTGTTTAGTTTGCTATTTTTGACCATTATCTTATCATCAATAACATCGGTTTCTACTTTTGTGTAATTAATCGTTTTTATGGGAAAATTTGGGGTTCCAATTTTTTCCTCTAACTTTCGACACATCAATTTCATATTGTATTTAACATTTATATAGCAACACGCTGTCTTAACGGAAATATTCAAAGATTGGGCTTCCGGTATATCTACTGGATTATTCTTTTTGCGCAGTAATATGCGCATCATCATTTCTTCATGTTGATTGATTTTATCAACAAACTCTGGGAGTGGGAATTGGAATTTAGAAGTCATTATAATTATACATTAATAAATGTCTGGATTTTTTTAAATCACTTTTTTCGTAAAAATGATTTAAAAGATTTAGAAGGAATAGTTATATACGATGTCCGAATATATTATGGAATGTAAAACTGTTCAAACCGGAGTTTTTAAAACGCTGGTTGAGGCTTTAAAAGATATCCTAACTGATATTAATATTGAATTTCACAAGGGGAATAGTGAGTCTCCGAATGATGATGAAAAAGGATATATTAAGATTGTGGCTCTGGATAGCACTGTGAATATCATGGTCCATTTGAAGTTAGAGGGGGCGCGATTTGAGTCATATTATTGTAAGAGGCGCATGTTAGTTGGAGTTAGCATGATGTATTTTCACAAGCTGATTAAGACGATTTCTAATAGTAATGACTGTCTTACTTTATACATTGCTGAGAATGATGAGAATAAGCTCGGAATTAAGATTGAGAACAGTGAGAAGAATAGCGTAACAAATTATAAGTTGAACCTGATGGATATTAAATACGATGACATTAATATTCCTCCCCAGAAGTTTGATAATATTATCAGTATGCCGAGTGATGATTTCCAGAAAATTTGTAAGGATATGAACAATTTGGCGGAGATTATTGAGATTAAAAATGTGGGGAACAAGCTGATTTTTGCGTGTAGTGGGGATTTCGCGGATCAGGAGACTGTTTGTAGTGAGCACAGTGGGCTCAAATTTGATAAAATGAATGATTCGCACGAGGTTATTCAGGGCTATTATAATTTGAGACAGCTCGTTCTTTTTACAAAATGCACACATTTGAGTAATAGCGTGGAGATGTTCATCAAGAATGATTTCCCGCTTATTATTCAATACAAGGTAGGGAGCCTTGGGTGCTTGAAGCTGATTTTGGCACCGAAAGTTAAGTAATTTGCGGTTAGTTTTTATAAATTGAGAACACTCAATAATCACCATATATTGATTGGTTCTCCAAATTCTGAAATCGCTCGTTGATTGATTTCTGGATTTTTTTTGAAGAAATCAACAATGAAATTTGATATTTTCTTGTTAAAAATATGTCTCATACTACTTCCAGAAACCCTGTAATGTCGAGACTCATGTAATTTTTTAAAGAAAAAGTCTTTTCCAACGTATTTTCCAAACTCAAAAATCAGATTCACAAGTGATTCTTGTGAGATTTCTCTCGACGCAATATTCTGAACAAATGAAGCAATTCGGATAGAATATTCATTTCGTAGATTCTTTCGATTGACTTGAAAAAGAGGCTTCAAGACAAAAAAATACGGATGAGGATTGTGTTCAGAACCTGAGACTGTTTCATACAATTTCAGAATCAAAATCATGATTATCCTTGAATGTATCATTGGTTTTGTATAAAAAACCATTCCACGTAGTTCTATTTGAATATGTTCTTCAGAAGATTGTGGAACTTGAAAAAATGGTTCAATTCCTTGAATCGAACCGGTTTCAAAAAACATGCTCAAAACATCGAATATCAATTCTGAATGCTTTGCGTATTTTGGTTGGACACTTCGAACTGTATGACGAGATTTTCCTCCGGTACGCCTACTTTGTGGAAAATAAGAAGATTCAGGTTGAGCTTGCCAAGGTTGAACAGGTTCAGATTGAACCGGTCTTTCCTGAACATTTTCAACATTTATTGAAATCTGTTCTCCATCCGGTGTTTGAACTGTTAGTTTACATCCAACAACAGAAGATTGTTGGCTTGTAATTGACCCTAATAAAGATTTAATTGTTTTATACATTTTCTTCTTTTTAGTTCCTAAAAATAACTGTTTAATTTCTTTCAATTTTTTCGGGAATTTGTATTAGCGCATTTTGCGCGTATATTTCCTATTTTACAATTATCTGCGATTATTTTTTCAGAATACGACAATAATCCGAACTCTTTCTTACACATCCTGTCTGGGTTGTTCGTCTCCGGAAAACAGCTCGTTGTATTTTCGAACAATTGTATCCCATCATAATAATTTCCATCACATACCCCCCTCTGATAACCATCCGGACATCCGTCATATTTTATATCTTTATATCCAAATTTCATATAATTTGATGTGTTTTCCCGTAAGTTCTTATTCTGACAAACCACGTTCATGTCGCTACCTACTGGGACACATTTTGTTGATTCTGGTTCTAATTTAACTCCGGCCTGATATCCATTTTCACAATATGCTCGGTAATCATTTTGGGGACAATTCTCCCCATCGATTTTTTTAACTCCATAATTATTACCAAAATTCTCTTTACACATTAGGTCATAAGAAACGATATCATTCTTAGGATATCCTAAGCATTTTGTTGATTGATACGGATGATAATATATATTTCCTTTAACATTGTGGATTTTTTTCTGGTCAGGGTATTTATTTAAGAGGGTTGTAAGTTGCTCGGCGGTCATGCATTTTCGACCAAAATAGGGATGCATATAACCGAACTCTCTATTTCCGAATTTGTTCTTAAACTCACATATTCCTAGTTCTTTATTTACAACTTTGGATTTAACTTTATTTCCATCAGTATCTCCTCGACTTACTTCTTTAAATTCCTCTTTTTCTTTTTTCCTACAATTTTTTAATCGTTCGCGTTTGGCTTTTTCTTTTTGCTCATCTTTATATGCTTGAACCGCATTTTCTTTACATTTATCTAAACGCTCTGGCGGTATAATACAGACATTGTTTGACATTAAAGTCCCATAAATACCATCTCTTTCACATATTCCATTTGGAAACCCACTTCCATCATTATTATCTGAATTTGGATTCATATAGTCATTTTTTTCCGCGAGTTCTTTTCCTACACCACTTGACATCCCAGTCAAATTACTGGAATTACTTGTCCCACCTGCGCCGCGATCCTTTAAATCACCAGCTCCTTCTTTATTACTATTAGTTAAATTACCATCCATAAACATTTCGACCTGATTAATATTAACAAATCCAAGTATTAAAACGACCCCGCATACAAAAAACATTCCTCCGATTCCCCATAATGCAATATCATTGTAATCTTGAACCGATATTTTACCAAGCAAAAGTAGGAGCAGAAAACAGACTGAAAATATCATAATAATAATTCCTGAGTATATTCCTGGATAATTTCTATCTAAATATGCAGAACCATCTTTTTTCTTTCTTCTAATACTAGAAAGTATGATTATAATGATGGATAATATTATATTAAAAACAGCTACTATAAAAAGTATATTATTAATCATTATTATTATAATATAAAAATAAATTAACAATTAATAATATAATGGCTGGTGGATTAATGCAACTCGTTGCTTATGGATCACAAGACTTATATTTAACAGGAAATCCTCAGATAACGTTCTTTAAATCAATATACCGTCGATATACAAACTTCTCTATGGAATATATCCCACAATACTTCCGTGTTCTTCCAACATTTTCGACCACGCAAGTGAATACGCTAACTGTCAAAATTGACAGAAACGCCGATTTAATCCATGACTGTTATGTCGTTGTCGATTTACCAAGTATTTATTCAACTGAGGATGAAAAATTCCAGTGGATTGAAAATGTGGGCCAAAATATTATTCAATCAGCAGAGATAACTGTTAATGGAGTCCAACTCGACATTCAGTATAGCCAGTGGATGAATGTTTGGGCTCAACTGACCATTGACCGGAGCAAAAGGCGCTCATACGATGAAATAACGGGGAACATCTGGCAAATGCAGTTCCCTGAGAAATACTATGGGGATTATTCCACGACGACGAAGCCCACAATTGCGGGAAGGCGCCTCTATGTTCCATTATCATTCTGGTTTTGCACCAATCCGGGGCTGAGCATTCCTTTAATAGCCCTCCAATACACAGACATCTACATAAATATCCAATTCGCGCCACTGAATACCCTTTTTACGATGTGGTATGGCCTCTCTCCGGAAACACTATACGATTTCGGTAAATTCGGGAACACCCCCACCGCCGGAATACCCAACTTCGACAGCGAATTATTACAGGCAATCCAAGAAGCACAAACCCCTCCTCTTGTGAATACAACGGCCGCTGATTTAGTGAATTCATTGGAAGCCCAAGGATACGGACCCACAAACTATTTCTGGAAGTTCGTCAATGGGACACAAGCGCCGAATGGAGTTTGGACCCAGAATTCATATCTATTTGTAAATTACATATATTTAGATGAAGATGAGAGGAGGCGATTTGCGCAAACGTCGCACGAATATTTAATGACACAGGTCCAGACGTATGAATTTGGCGGAATCGACGGAAATCAGACGATTGAATTGAAGATGAGTCAACCTGTTAAGGAGCTCATTTTTACTACGCAGAGGACAGATGTGAATATTTTGAATCAGTGGAATAATTACACGAACTGCTTGTATAATCACTCGCTGTATGATGTGAGCTTCGTGAAAAATGCGAATTATTTCCGGATGGAGAGGATGCTCATTGATAACGGGATTGACTCTTGCTTACCGGACGCCCAACAGCAATTCAATAATAATCAACAGTATAATATTGATAACCAGAATATATTATATTCGGCTAAACTAATATTGAACTCGAATGACCGATTTGACTTACGGGATTCGATATTTTTTAACTCGATGGAGCCATACAAATATCACACGAACAGCCCTGATGAGGGAATATATGTTTATAATTTCGGACTGAATCCGGAGGATTTTCAACCGAGTGGAACGTGTAATTTCAGCCGGATTAATCGGGCGCAACTTCAAATGAATATGCGTCAGGTTGTGAATACTGATATTGAATATAATGTTGTTGTATATGCGAGAAATATAAATGTGTTTCGAATTATGGCTGGTATTGGGAATGTCGTTTTTGCGAATTAAGGTATTTTATAATAAATTTTTATTTTTTGAATAAAATCAGATTTTTATTATCCAATAGTAACGTTAAAATGTTTCCATCGTTCCGTTTTACAATTTGGATTTCCTTCTGGAATCAAATATACACATGTTCCGACTGGCAAATCTATTATTTTGTCTTGTAAAAAAGGTAGTGCACAACCATCCCAATGTGTTGAAAGTTTCATAGGCATGATTATTTCATAAACATCATAACAATAATATTCGTCGGTTGTATACTCATACTTCATATATATTTTTTGCGTATCTTTGACAGAATACGAAGGAACCGTGAAAGGCCGATTTTCTCCGAATAAATCTTTTTGTTTTATGGATAATGATGGTAAAAATAATAGTTGTGTTGACATTTTTTGCTATTTATCAAAATAAATTATCCGTAATTACTATCAATTTTTAATGAACTTGTAAAAATTGATGGTTATTTTAAGCAAATATTCAATAATTATTTACTAAATTACACAAGATGTCTTTAAAACGAAAATGTGATGAAGAAAGTTGTTTTGGTGATGGTTCACCAAAACAACTAAAAATTGAAGATGAAACAGTTTCTCAGAACTTGTTAGATAAATTAAAACGCCATAATTGGGTTACTTTTGCGGACCTGAGGTTTCTAACTATATATAGAGACCAGTTTTCCATAAATAAAACGCTTGAAGAGTGTGTGGAAGAAATCATTGATTCGATGAACCGTCAAATCATAAATATGTATATCTGGGTTACTACGTTTAAATTTGATATTATTGATTCGAACCGACATCTTCAGGAAATATTTGTCAAACTCATTACGAGTTATATGTTCTATGTTTTGGAACACAAACGAACCGCAGAAGAAGTCGTGTGTTATTTCAACGGTCGAGAACTTTCTGTCAAACTTACTGATTCAGCAATAAAAGATGGTATTCCTGTGTTCTTTGCAGGACCATTCCTGTTAAAGCGTGTGAGTAAACATGGAGAAATATTCTATGAGGCGACCTTACGAGATGAAATGAGGGTTGACGAAACCTTCAAGTTGGTGAAATCGAATGACAGCTCAGACCCACCGACTTTTCTTGGAGGAGGATCTTATGGATTCGCTTTTAAGGTGATGGGACTCGATGGGAAGTGGTATATTGTGAAGGTGTTCGATGATAAGCACTCAGCGGAACAAGAATGGGCTATTCTTTTGATTCTTTCTGGAAAGCATGAGTGTCTCCAAAATGGAATTGCGCTTTGGACCGAACAGTCTGGATATTTGAATCACTACATAGTATCTACGTTTCAGGGAGAACTAACTCTCTCTAATATTAAAAAGCAGAGAGATAAGAGGATAACATTTCGTAAGATTCTCAAAGGATTCTTGGAAATTATACCGGCACTTAATGTTATGCACAGTCTAGGATTTATCCATGGCGACATCAAACTGGACAATATGGTCTGTAATGAAAACCTTGATGGAGGGATGGTTCTCATTGATTTTGGAATCGCAACCCCAACTGGAGAGACAATTGGCCCAAATTCATTATTCACATGGTTGTTTCGCAACATCAAACTGATGTTGGCAGAGAAGATGATGAAGGAGTTCAACACAAAGATAGCCATAATAGTCCCTCCAATTACGGCGTCATGTGATATGGACTATTGGGCGCTTTTCATGACGATTCTGAAAACTTTATCACAACCGTCCGGTGGTTTTATTTTTGATGAAATGACAGAAGACGAAGCTCGTGAAATGTTGTATCATTCTTCGACAGTGATTTGGTTGATGAAGAAGCTGAAACGTTATTTCACAGACAAGTGTGGAATTGAGTTTGTTAAACAAGTTTACTGTGTTCTTTTCAATGAGGAAGGTCCGGAGGAATTCATTCGAATTTTCAATAGCTTTGAACTTGACATTAAGCCTTCTATCATAGAAGCTATTTATCGTGAATATCTTCCTATGTTCAAGAAAATGTATATAAATAATCCGATGATAGAGCTGGTTAGCAAAGTTTTTAAACATCTGGTTTATTCTGATCCACGCATTAATGAACTTGTTGAAGAATTACGTGTTCTCTTTGTTGAGATTATTTGCGATGGTGCAGATTTATCTCTTCTTGGATTATTTACTAAATCAAGAATTGATGGCTGGCTTATGCGTTTGAGTCAGATTGCTACAAAATTCGGCGAACTTCCGCCTGTTTCCTTTTTCTGATTCATAAATCAGATATTATAAAAAAATGATAGTAAATCACATTAAATATTCTGTGTATTATATTGAAAAAATGTTTCATATACAAAAATTACAAGAACTTATTATCCAATTTTTACGGAACAAAAAAATTTCAATAACACGCGATTTTGACTTGATTAACTTTCAAAACATCACTGATATTTTAACATATTTGAAAGAAGTTTATTTGGCGTTTTTTCAAAATTTGGACATGATGCTGTTCTATGAATTCATTCGATATGTATTACTTGAGTTTTACGGACACGAATTTGTTGAATACAAATATGTCAATAATCAGAAATCACAAATTCCAGACTGTTTGAAATTTGAATCAGACCAATTTGATTTATATCTCATTATTCGACAAAAATCAGATGGAAAACTTAGTATCAGACCAGAGTTTTCATTGAAACTAAACACATTTCATCAAGGAAAAGAACGTCGATATGTTGTTAGTCGCTTGATAAGCAAGGGTTCTTATGGAAAAGTATATCTTTGCGTAGATGAACATGGTAATCAATTTGCGATGAAGTTGTTTCAGTCTAAGGATGAAATGGATGTTGAACTCAAAGCTTTACATCATTTGAAAGGCATGGACGAAGTTATCGAAGTGATTGACACCTTTAATTTTAACATTATTGGATTCGAATTTGGAGCGTTTGTCATGCCTTTTATGAAATACACTTTGAAGTCGTTCGTTGAAATAAAAAAACCATCAGTAGATTTCTTGCTTTGTGTATTTTACCAATTGCTTTGCTATTTGAGAAAAATACACAAGATGGGATGTTTTCATATGGACATCAAACCAGAAAATATTTTGATGGAACTGTTATTTGACGGAACTGTTGTTATGAAAGACAAACCTAAAACTGTCGATATGAAACTCGCTGATTTTGGAATTTCTGATATTTTACCGAAAGGAACCCATTACGCAACGACAAAAGACCCTAAAATAACGCATTGGTTTCGCTGTCCTAAAAATGCTCTTGCGGAAGCAAATCAAACTCGTTTTCATATTTCGTGGATTGGCGACTTCTTTGCGCTTTGTGTTTCCATTATATACATGTGTTCACATAAATCAGGGAAAACATTCAATTTTCTGGATAGTACAATCTTCAATATTTTCAAAGAACAGCAATACTTTAAATCAAATCGCTCTGATGATGAATCGCCGAAGGAACTTGACATCGAATTTTCAAAAATTCGCATCGAGATTGCTTGTAGGAATGCGATTAAGAATCCGTTTTTTCGAAATCTTTTAATGGAATATATGAATCCAGAATCTATTTTGCGCTGGTATTCTGAGCTTAAAACGAGCTCCAAAGACAATTCCAGAATTCCAGAAATCATTGATAAAATGGAGACGTATTTTAAGCTAAAAGCGGTCATTTCACAGTTGAAAGAACATTTCAAGAAGTCTGAAAGCGACATCGAGACGCCTCCACGCCCACATGTGAAATCTCCTTGAATTCCTTGAAAAATGGAATTTTATAAAAAATGATGGTAAAAATTAACAAAATCTTTGTGTATTTAACTAATTTGAATAAAATGACATTATCAATTATTTTGAACAAATCCAATTTGGGTTTTTCTAAACTTTCACAACAACATGTGGAATTAATCTTGAAATTTCTCAAAGACCGAGCCAAATCGATGTATTTCAATGATCAACAATACATGAAATATGTACTCGACACTCTGGATGGATTCTTTTCCTTACGCATGAATTTTTTCATGTCGACTGATGCATTTTCCGTAATGCAGTCGATCGCGAAGTACTTTTGCTTCATTAGTGATACTGAAGACTTTGCTCTTTGTAAATGGAATGAACTTGTGTTGATGGTTGCTTTCATGGTCCCGCAAATTGATATTCTTGATGGGAAACTGTTATACTTCCGATTTAATGATATCCTCATTCAAATACGGGAAGCGTATTATGTTTATCCGAACGGATCTAAGGAACTCACATTCGGTCTAACAATTATTCAGTAAGGTCGAATATAAAAGTTTCGGTTTATAAAAAATGATAGTAAAAAATGTTTATATTTTAGTAAATAAAAATGATAATTGTTTTTGATTTTTCAATTTTAATAAAATTAAATCTAGGAACATTTCGAGAAATGTTTAAAATCAATGGTGTTGCAATAGTAAATGGATGCGAATGTGTTATTACTGGTAAAAAGGCAACAACAGATTGTTTCAAGATTGGATTGAAATACGAAAAAATATTTTTCCAAATATACTTCAAATTCAAATCTGACAAAGCCGGTTCTCTTGCTTCAATGAACATGATGTTTCTCGATAATACCAGAATTTCAGATGAAATGATAATCAACCGTCATTTGGGCGCAGGTTCATTTGGTGATGTTTTTCTTGTTTGTTTCAAAGGTAAAGAATACGCCCTGAAAGTTGGACTCGATATACCACTCCGTTCTAAACAACCATCCGCAATTCTGCGCGAGATGAATATTTTTGAGTTTCTACTACAAAATCCAGAGCATCCAAATTTGATTCAATCATTTCCGATTGATTTTCCACTTGGACCAGCGATCCTTATGGAACTTGGACAGGAAACACTTGATGATAAAATCAAATCGAGGTCTTTGAATTTCCAACAAACGATGGAAATAATACGCCGAATTTTGAGCGCAGTCGCATTTCTTCATTCAATTGGTATATCACATAATGACCTCAAACCAGATAACATTATTTTTGTCGGTGGAGTTCCCAAATTATTTGATTTTAATCTTTCATATCGTTGGAAAAAAGACGATTCATTTCGTTCACATTTGTGCGGAACCCGTGGATATAAACATCCGTCTCCAACAACAAATTATGCGCAAGATGGGTTTTCATGTTGTTTTATTCTCATCGAGATGTTGATTGGAGAGAATATACGCTCATTAAATTCAAGTGTTCAAGGTGGAATCGCAGAACTGTCCATTTTTCAGATTGAAATTAAATTGAGAGCAAAAGGAATCACAGAAGAAAACATTAAAAAAATTCTTCTGATATATTCAATGAGAATCACGATTGAATTGAAACATCTCATCGAACTCGCGCAATCCATACAATAAAACACGCGCGTTTTTATAATAAAAATAATTAATTAGCATATATAATGGACGCATCCACACAAAAATCAAAAAGACCCAAACTTGACTGTTTGGATATGACATCAATAGAAGACGCATTACCAACAACTACGCAACAAGACATTCACGAACTTAACGCTTCAATCAAGAAACTGACCTCCATTTTAGAAAAGTATGTCGCAATCCTAACTGATAGACCGGAAACACATCCTTCATATATATCATAAAAATAATATATTATATATAATAGAAATGGTAGATGCTGGTATGACTGCTTCATATGTAATTGCGATTATTCTTGGTTTATTGGCCGGATATTTCGCCGATAAGATGGTTCCCACTATGAATCCCTTCATTAAATTTTTGATTGTTCCATTTTTAGTGATTTATGTCCTACTTCTATTATTTAGGATTATTTTTCCGGGAATAAACACTTTCGGTCAGAAGTTCAAGGATTATGTAGATGAAAACGCTGCGAATGATATTCACTCGATGTCATATATTGAAATTTTCCCACCAATCTTTGTCATATTCCTTATTATCGTAGTTTTGTTATATAGTGGTATCTTCAAATAAAAAATAATATATGTATATTATAAATGAATTCAAGAATTCAAAACCCAGTCTCACAAGAACCCATCGCAATCGACCGCGGTGTTTATCAAATACAGTCCAATGATGTTCATGGATATAGCTCAACTTTCGCAACATTCGCAACCCAATATCAACCCATCGACGCAAAACCGAGCCAGAGTATGTATTGTTTGTTGGGAAATAATGAGTGTTCCCCACTCTGTTCCGGATATACTAAAAACTCGTGTAATTTAGTGGCTCCTATTCCGGGCGGTCCATGGCAGGTCCAGTCCGCTTCAACTGTCCAGAACCGACTAACAAATCAGGACTATACTTCGGCGAAATGTCCAATGAAGTGAAAATAAAAATAATATATATTTATTATATGATTAATAAAATAAATATAATTTTGCTTGGCGTTATCATTATTACTTTTATTGTGTTTATTGCTGTTCGACTTTTCCAAAATAATAAAAATATTAACCAAATGAAAGAGAACTTCCGGAATCATGAAAGATACAACCGCGCATGTTGCGGGAATGCGGATTGGCATTTAGGAGAAAAAGAATACAGTCAGATGTGTCCTGATTCGACGCCCCCCGCATTTGAAAACACGCGCAGTAGTCATTGCTCATATCTCCAAGAGAATTTTAAATATGATAATAATACTGATAAAAAGCATAGAGAAGAATGTAAAGAAAAAAGATATGAACTGGCGTATAATGTGTCATGTGTAGAAAATGGTAAATTAAGAACTGACGCAAACTGTAAATGCGTAGATAATAAAAATAATTGTAAAATGTGTTTTCCTAAAATAAAAATTAGATAATTACAGATATCCATCATTTATAAAATTCGTATCTATAACAATTTTCTTTCCAGAATCCTTAATACATTTATTGAAATCAACGTGTTCGCATTTTTCATCTCCATCATCATATTTTCCATTATATTTACAGTGGTTTGGTATAGATGAAAGTTTGTATATTGCGATTCCTCCAAATGCGGAATCAACATCAATTCTTTTATTCGGTGGAAACTTTATTTTAATTGCTCCGCATCGTTTTCCTTCCGATGGTCTTTTTGTTCCACAATCATAATTTAGATCCGGATATCTTAGCGCATATGTGTCATAATATCTCCGCTTTTGATTCGCACAAATAACATCCCAGTCCTCATTATTACACCTTTGCACATTTAAAACGCCGACTTTTTAAATATGTAAATTATAAATAATTTTTTAATGTTTTTTTTCTATTAGAAGGTTTCTTATGATATTTTTCTGTTCTATTATAAGTTCCTTTAATTATATTTTCATACTTTTCTTTTGGTATATCTTTAATGACTTTTTCTATATTAGTTTTTAATTCTTTGTGAGTTAATCCATCTAATTTCTGTAATCTGGATTTCATCATACTAAAATAATTTTCTATTGAATTTGTAAAATGTTGATA
>Ga0214919_10000791_pt1 | contig 54088 bp, 49 predicted proteins | sample LL1503_MetaG_FD_177994 | JGI IMG/M metagenome (GOLD analysis project Ga0214919, IMG submission 177994) | Freshwater microbial communities from Lake Lanier, Atlanta, Georgia, United States - LL-1503 | ecosystem: Environmental > Aquatic > Freshwater > Lake | place: USA: Georgia | collected... | reverse complement strand
GCAACTACCGAAAATCTCTCAGAAATTGGAGATTTAGCAGGTTATAAACAAGATTTTTTAAATCTTTTTGGATTTGGTTTTGAAGGTGTAGATTACAATTTGGAAGCAAACGAATTAGTTAGAATTCCAAGTATCTAATCAAATATTGACAAGGGTATTAAAAACTCACAAATTTTGTTTGTGAGTTTTTTTTATTGTTACTTTTACTTTTATTAACTTTCAAATTATATTTAATGAAAAAAATTACTTTACTATTCATATTGATTGGTACATTATGTGATGTAAATGCCCAGGTTCTTAATCAAAATGCAGGTTGGCCAAATACAGCATGGGCTCTTACAGGCTCTTATCTTGCTACAGGTATACAGTCAGATCCTACTTTAACTTCTAACTTTGCATTTGATGATGATATAACAGGCATAGGTCATGAGGATAATATTGCTGCAGAATCGCCTATAATTGATTTAACAGCAGCTTTTTCAGCGGGAGAAACTTGGTTAACAGTATCTGCCCCATATGTTTACAGATATTTAGCAGACGATGAATTAGTATTCCAATATTGGAATGCTGATTCAGCAACTTGGATTAATTGGGGGACTAATTTTGATGCATTAGGTAACTATACAACAGACAAGAATTATTGTTCGGGAAATCCTTCTACATATACATCATCAGTACTGAATATTGCGGGATTTAGCTCGAATCAATTATTAGGTTTTAAGTATAGAATTTCATATAATGATGATCCAGCTGGAACTGATTGGAATTATGGTTTTTGTTTTCAGTCACCAACTATTGTTTCTTCTACACCTCCTGCTTGTCCTAGCCCATCTTCTTTGGCAGCTGTAGTTACTACAATTTCTGCAACTCTTTCTTGGGTAGAAAATGGTTCTACTTCATTATATAATGTGGAATATGGAACTAATGGTTTCACACAAGGAACAGGGACTTTATTATCTGGAATTTCAAATTCATATAACTTAACATCATTAACACCTGCCACATCATATTCCTATTATGTTCAAGCAGCTTGTGGAGGTACAGCAGGAACTAGTAATTGGTCTGGTCCCTTTAGTTTTACAACTCCTGTTCCAACACCCTTAAATGATGACTGTTCAGGAGCTTTTGAAATGACATTAGCTTATACTAATACACAAAATGCTGTTGCTGCTACAAATAACGCTGGTTTTATCTCATCATGTACTGTTGCTAGTGGGATGAACGATGGCGTATGGTATACTTTTTTGGGCAATGGAGGAGATATTACTATAGCGCTTTCAGCAGTTGGTTCATGGGATCCTCAGTTAGATATTTATAGTGGAACTTGTGGTACATTTACTTGTGTAGCTTCTGCAGATTCAGGATTAAGTGGAGGAGCAGAAACTCTAACAGTTAATGGTACAATTAGTGCTTTAAGGTATTATATTAATGTTGGCTATTACAGTGCTATAACTGATAGATCTGAAGGATTATTTACAATTACTGCTACATCAAGTTTGGCAAATAATTCTTTTGATAATAATAATTTCACTTATTATCCAAACCCTGTTAAAAACACTTTGAACTTATCTTATGATCAAGAAATTTCAAATGTTACTATTTTCAATTTAATGGGCCAAAAAGTTAGCTCACAAGCAATCAATTCCAATCAAGGTCAAGTAGATATGTCTAACCTGTCTCATGGAGTTTATTTAGTAAAAGTTTCTTCTAATAATCAAGTGAAAACACTTAGAGTTATTAAAGAATAATTTTTTACATTTTTATGTTGTAAACCACCTAAATTTTAGGTGGTTTTTCTTTTTTATAAAACTTATATTTGTTAAAAAATTAGCAATGTTTTTTTCTATAATTATTCCAGTTTATAATAGACCTGACGAAATTAAAGAATTATTAGAAAGTCTTTTAGTTTCTGATTACAATAAATTCTTTGAGGTTGTTATTGTTGAAGATGGTTCAACATTAACATGTAGTAATGAAATTGAAATTTTTAAAGATAAATTAAATATTTCCTATTATTTCAAAGAGAATAGCGGGCCAGGTGATTCAAGAAATTTTGGTATGAAAAATGCAAAAGGAGATTATTTTATAATTTTCGATTCAGATTGTATTATTCCAAAACACTATTTATTAGAAGTAGAAAAGGAATTAACTAAAGATTTTATAGATTGTTTTGGAGGATCGGATGCTGCTTTAGATTCATTTTCTGATATTCAAAAAGCCATAAATTTTGCTATGACTTCTTTCTTAACTACTGGAGGAATTCGTGGTGGTTCTGAAAAAATTAATAAATTTCAACCCCGTAGTTTTAATATGGGTCTTTCAAAAAAGGCATTTGAAGTATCAAAAGGGTTTGGTTGTATTCATCCGGGTGAAGATCCAGATTTAACTATAAGATTGTGGAAATTAGGTTATCAAACAAGACTTTTTCCTAATGCTTTTGTTTACCATAAACGAAGAATAGATTGGGTTAAATTTTCTGATCAAGTTACTAAATTTGGAAAGGCTAGACCAATTCTTAATTCATGGTATCCTGAATATAGCAAATTGACTTATTACTTTCCCTCATTATTCATTATAGGTTTTTCAATTTCACTATTTTTATTTTTGTTCGGGATAGAGTTCCCATTATTGTGTTACTCTTTTTATTTTTTGTTGGTATTTGTTTTTTCATCTAATCGAAATAAAAGTTTCAAAATTGGATTTCTATCTGTAATAGCTGTTTCAAAACAATTTTTTGGATATGGAAGAGGTTTTTTAAAATCCTATTTTAAAATTATAATTAATAAAGAAAAACCCGAAGAAGCATTTCCTGAATTATTTTTTAAAGTAAAATTATGACCAAAATTGTTGGGCTTACAGGTGGAATTGGTAGTGGCAAAACCATGATTGCAAATTATTTGAAATCATCAGGAATTCCTGTTTATATTGCTGACGAAGAAGCTAAGATAATAATGAATTCATCAGAAGTAGTAGAAACTATAAAAAATCAATTTGGAAATGAAGTTTTTGATGATACTGTTTTGAATAGAAAAAAAATGGCTCAACTTGTTTTTGAATTTCCAGATAAACTCCAACAATTAAATGCAATTGTTCATCCAAAAGTCCAAATTCACTTTGAAAATTGGTTAAAGAAACAAAATCATTATCCCTTCATTGTTAAAGAAGCAGCCATATTATTTGAAAGTGGCAGTTATAAAAAATGTGATAAAATAATAACCATTATAGCTCCATTAGAAACCCGTATCGAAAGAGTTTTAAAACGAGATAATATGTCACGTGAAAACATAATAAAACGTATGCAGAATCAATGGACTGATGAACAGCGAGTTGCTAAAAGCCATTTTGTTGTTGATAATATTTCCATGGAAGATAGCCATCAACAAATTGATGAAATTCTTAAAATATTAAAAAATCAATAATTTTAAGATTAGATGTTAATGTTTGGTTAATGTATTTATGATATAATTGTTAAAAAGTTAAATTTGTTTAATGAATAAATTGTTTTTCCGATTACTTGTAATTTTAATGAGTTTATCCTTAATAGGTATAATACTTGTTCAAGTATATTGGTTTGATAAATCTTTTGAAAATAACGAAGAGCAATTTAAGTTTCACGTAAAACAAGTTTTGGGAAATGTTGCTGATAAATTACAGAAACATGAAGCATATACATTTTATGAACGATATAACCGCATAAAGGACAGTATTGGTAAAGCACCAGATAAAAACGAATTTTTAGAATTTGGATATATTCAAAGAGATTCTAGAACAAAAGAAACAATAATTTATTCTAATAGTATTATATCCGAAGATTACGGAATAACCCCATCGTTCTTTGACAAGAAATTAGACAGTGTAAAAAAAATACAAAGTTTTTCAACAAAAAGAAAAACTGAAATATATAACCAAGGTCTTGATAATCTAAATTCAAAAAATAAAGTTTCTCCTGATATAGTTATTGAAAAAAATGGTAATTCTGATTTGTTAGACAATGCTAGATTTGAATTATTTTTTAAAGATATAGCGGCAACTCAATCAATTCAAGAAAGAGTTTCGAACGAAATGATGCAAAAATTATTGTACGAGGAACTAAATGAATATGGCGTAAAAACACCATTTGAATATAATATTTACAGCAATGGTTTGGCAACTAAAATAAAATCTGAACATTTTAATTATGATAAGGCAGCTACCTATTCTATTCCGATTTTTATTGATAATGATGGAAATAATAAGTACCAGTTATTAGTAACATTTCCACAAAAAAAGAAATTTTTATTTTCAGAATTAATTGGTATTTGCATACTTTCAATAATTTTCACATTAATTATAATTATTGCTTATTCAAGTGCATTAAGCCAATTAATTAAACAGCGACAAATTTCTGAAATTAAAACAGATTTTATAAATAATATGACGCATGAATTTAAAACACCTATTGCCACAATTAATCTAGCTTTGGATGCCATTAAAAACCCTAAGGTTATTGATGATAAAGAAAAAATACATCGATATCTTCAAATGATTAGAGATGAAAACAAAAGAATGCATGCTCAGGTTGAGAATGTTTTAAGAATTTCAAAACTTGAAAAAAAAGAATTGGATATTACTAAAGAAGCCAATAATATTCATCATATTATTGAAGATGCTATAGAACATGTCAATCTAATAATTGATGATAGAAATGGAACAATAACAACTCATTTTGAAGCTACTAGAAATTCTGTTTTATTAAATGATGTTCATTTTACCAATGTTTTAGTTAACATTATAGATAATGCTATCAAATATTCACCATTACCACCAATTATTAATATTTACACAGAGAATGTTAAAGATTTTGTCATAATTAGAATAAAAGATCAAGGAACAGGAATGTCAAAAGTTGCTCAAAAGAGGATATTTGAAAAATTCTATCGTGAGCACACAGGAGATTTACACAATGTTAAAGGACACGGCTTAGGATTAGCCTATGTTAAAAGAATTGTTGAAGATCACAATAGTGAAATTTTTGTAGAAAGCGAAAAAGGAAAAGGAAGCACATTTATAATTAAAGTCCCACTAATTAATTAAAATATAAAGTTATGGAAAATAATAAAAAAATACTTTTAGTAGAAGATGATCAAAATTTTGGTATCGTCTTAAGAGATTACTTAACATTAAATGATTTTGAAGTTACACTCGCTAAGAATGGTATGGAAGGTTTTGAAAAATTCAAAAAAGACAATTTTGATTTGTGTATCTTGGATGTGATGATGCCCTATAAAGATGGATACACATTAGCTAAAGAAATTAGAGAAAAAAACAAAGATGTACCTTTAGTTTTTTTAACCGCAAAGTCCATGAAAGAAGATGTAATCAAAGGATACAAAGTTGGTGCAGATGATTACTTGAATAAACCTTTCGACTCTGATGTGCTGTTAATGAAAATTAAAGCAATCATTCAGAGAAAAGCAAGCGAAAACAAAAATGAACCAGTTAAGTTTGAGTTTCAAATAGGTAAATTTCTTTTAAACTCTAAACTTCGTTTTTTAAAATTTGACGACAATGAGCCAATTAAATTATCCCCTAAAGAGTCTGATTTATTAAAAATGATGGCTATTTATGAAAATGATTTAATGCCAAGAGAACTAGCATTAACAAAGATTTGGAGAGAAGATAATTATTTCACTTCAAGAAGTATGGATGTATATATAGCCAAATTAAGAAAATATTTAAAAGAGGATCCAAGTGTAGAAATTCTTAATATACACGGAGAAGGTTTTAGATTGGTTGTAAGAAAATAAAATAAATAGGCTTCAAGAAATTGAAGCCTATTTATTTTAAATAAAGTTGTAAAGCAAAACAAGTTTTTTCCTGTCGTTGTATAGCAAAAACTATATTTTTTTCTTCAACATATTGATTTATTGCTACTTCTTCATCCATTGAAACTTCTTTAAGATAATTCATTTCAAAACTTTCTATTTTTTGACTTTGAACAAATTCGAAGTTCATGGAATCCAAACACCATTCAAGATATTTAACGCTATTTGCATGGTTGACAATATCTAAATCAGAAAGTTTCACTTTATGATTGGCTATAGATTTCATAGTATGTTGATAATCAATTTTACCAAAGGCATCAAAAGTTGCTCTGTCTGAATATTTTTCAAAATGTTCATGCGGCAAAGCTAAACTCTCAGGCCTTCTAGTTTTGGTATTAAAAACAGCCCAAAAGGTTTCACAACCCACAATTTTTTCTTCACCTATATACATTTCTAAACAACGAATAGAACGAGAGTTTTCTAATGAATTAATCCAGGTTTTAACTGTGACAACTTCTTTCCATTTGGGTAAACGTTTTATTTCAACTCTAATTTTGCTCAAAACCCAAGCTTGATTATGTGTTTGCATATCACTAAAACTAATACCGCCAAGCTCAGCATGATATCCAGCAGTTAATTGTAAAATATTGCATAAATCAGTATATTTTAAATAGCCATTAGGATAACATTGCAGAAAATTGATTTCCCAATCTTGTTTTAAAATAGAGGTGAAGTTAGGAGCTATTGGCATTATTTAATTATATTTTCTATATGACTTATTATTTTGGTTCTATCTGTCAAATAATCAAACCAATCAGCATTTTCAGTTCGTTTAAACCATGTCAATTGACGTTTGGAAAATCGCCGAGTGTTTTTCTTGATTTCTTCAATGGCGAAATCTAATGATGTTTTTCTGTCAAAATAATCAAATAATTCACGATAACCAACGGTTTGTAACGCATTCAAATTTTTGTTTGGGTATAACTTTTCAGCTTCAGCTAATAATCCAATATTAATCATACTATCAACTCGCTGATTAATTCTGTTGTAAACAATTTCTCGATCTCCTTCAAGTCCAATTACGATAGGAGTGAAGCTCCGTTGATTTTTCTTTTGTCCAATAAAATTAGAATAGGGTTTTCCTGTTCCAAGACAAACTTCTACAAAGCGTTTCATCCGTTGTGGATTTTGCAATGTTTGAGGATTTTCAATAGTCATTTTTTGAAAATAATCATGGTCTAATTCCTTTAACTTATTTTGTAGATAATCTATCCCAAATATTTCAAAATCAGTATTTATTTTATCTCTAACATTATTTTTTATTTCAGGAAAATCATCAAAACCTTTGAGCACTGCATCAACATATAAACCTGAACCGCCAACCATAATCTGAACGTTATTTTTTAAAAATAATTCGTCTAATTTATCGATAGCTTCTTGTTCAAAATCGCCTACAGAGTAATTTTCAAAGATGGATTTGTTTTGAATAAAATGATGTTTTGCGGTATTTAATTCTTCATCTGTTGGAACTGCTGTTCCGATAGTCATTTCTTTATAAAACTGTCGACTATCACAAGAAATGATTTCGCAATTAAAATGTTTTGCTAAATCAATACTCAACGAAGTTTTTCCGATTGCTGTGGAACCAATAATTGTAATTAAGTAATTCATGATTAAAACTTCACAATTCTAATTACTTTATGACGTCTTAAATAGCCTTGAATAATAGTTCGTGTATCACGATTATTTTGCATTGGAATAATTATGTTTTTTAGGATTTCTATATTATTAACTTGATAATTCAATTCAAAGAAACAATAGCCTTTGTAAATTCCATTTTCTATTAGCACAGCACTGCGTTCATCAAGAGTTCTTCCTTTATCAATAATTACCATGTTATTATTCTCGAATTTCATCTCTTTAATAAACTCATTCACGCGCTCATTATAGCTCTCTGGTGTTTCTTTCCCCATACATGCACCATTACATTCCTTTATTTTTAGTTGAAAACAGCCATTTTTTGTTTCATATAGACCGTTTATTTTTTGACAAAGTTGATGTTCAGAGGTGATTTTAAATAACAAATTTTTTCCTTCTTGCAAAGTAGTAAATGAAGTTATTTCTTTTTTTCTTCCATCTGCTTTGTTAATTTTTAAAGCCAAATAACCATTTTCATCTTTCTCAACATATAAGGCATATTGAAAAATACTTTTGCGCTGTGCTCTATTATATATGGGTTTATTAATTTTGATTTCTTCACTTTCTTTCAGTAAAGCAATAAGTTCATTTCCAGTTTCTTCATAGGTTACAGCAAAAACTTCACGTTGTATTTTTTTGCTTTTGCCACTTGTTCCTGTAAAATGTTGATTGATACGTTTTTTAATATTTTTACTTTTACCAATATAAATTAAATCCCCTTTTTCATTGTGAATATAATAAATGCCAGTTCGAGCAGTCATACTTTCTACTATATCAAGTAATTTTGGGGATAATCCTTTTTTGATTTCAGCTTTTATGGAACCAATTAGAATTTCTTTTTCAACATCTTTAGCTAAAATCATTTTGAATAACTTAACTGTTGCCATAGCATCGCCGCTAGCTCTGTGCCTATCCGTTACAGGAATTCCAAGTGAGCGGACTAATTTTCCCAAACTATAGGAAGCTTGTCCGGGAATTAATTTTTGTGATAATTCAACAGTGCAGAGTGTGGGTTTTACATAATCATACCCCAATCGATTAAATTCAGTTCGCAAAATCCTATAATCAAATGAAGTATTGTGTGCTACTAAAATACAATCTTGAGTGATTTCGATTATTCGCTTTGCAATCTCATAAAACTTTGGTGCAGAGCGCAACATAGCATTATTGATTCCAGTTAGTTTAACCACAAAAGGCTGAATGGGCTTTTCTGGATTAACCAAACTTATGAATTGGTCAATCACTTCATGACCATCAAATTTGTAGATGGCAATTTCGGTAATGCCTTCTTCATTAAATTGTCCTCCAGTGGTTTCTATGTCGAGTATTGCGTACAAATTTAGTTTTCAGTGTTCAGTTTGTAGTATTCGGTTTTTTTTCTTCAATTAAAAATCGTTAATCAACAATCTTAATTCATTTTCTTCCACCAAAGATACTACTTCCAATTCGAACCATGTTGCTACCACATTCAATAGCCAGTTGATAATCTCCACTCATTCCCATTGAAAGAGTGTTCAATTGACAGTTTTCAGTTTTCAGTTTTTTATGTAGGTCAAATATCGATTTCAAATGTTGAAACTCTCGTTTTATTTGTTCTTGATTGTCAGTAAATGTAGCCATTCCCATTAAACCAATTACTTTAATGTTTGACATATTTTTAAACTCTCCTGAACCCAATAAATCGGCTAATTCAATTTCGTTTAATCCAAATTTAGTTTCTTCTTCGGCAATGTGAATCTGTAATAAACAATTAACTTGTTTTCGCCAACGAACAGCTTGTCTATTAATTTCTTTTAATAATTTCAAACTATCCACACCGTGAATTAGTTTTACATAAGGAATCATATATTTGACCTTGTTGGATTGTACATGTCCAATCATGTGCCATTCAATATCTTTAGGCATTTGCTGCCATTTTTCGGTCATTTCTTGGATTTTATTTTCACCAAAAATGCGTTGTCCTGCATTGTAGGCTTCCATTAAATCAGCAACAGGTTTGGTTTTGGAAACCGCAACAAGTAGAACGTTTTCTGGAATTGAGGATTGTAAGTGAAGAAGATTTTCTTTTATTGACATTTTCAAATTTTCAAATTGATACATTTTCAAATTAAAGTTCATAAACTAGCAAACCACTTCTGAATTTAGGTTCGATATAAGTACTTTTTGGTGGCATAATTAAATTGTTGTCTGCCAATGCTTTTATCTCTGAAATATCAGATGGAAACAACATAAATCCAACTTCAAATTCACCTTCGTCAACCAATTCTTTTATGGTTAATATCGATTGCTTTCCTGGAATATATTCAATGCGTTCATCATTTCTCAAGTCTTCGATTCCCAGCAATGGTTGCAAAACTTTATTATACAAAATTTGAGCATCGAGATTTTCAATTATTGATGATTGTTTATTGTCTTGTTTATAAAACAAGGCATAAAAATGATTATCAAGATACATTCCAAATTCAAATTTGCTTTGTGGTTTCCATAGTTCTTGTTCTTTGTCTTTTATGATGAAATGTTCTCCTAATTTAGCTAAAAAATCTTCTTTAGAAAAACCATTTAAATCTCTTATGATTCTATTGTATTCGAAGATTTTCACGTTACTTTCAGCAATAAGGAAACTCATGAAATAGTTTAAATTTTCATTTCCTAAATGCTTGTTTTCATCATACAATAATTCGGCAGAAGCAGAGCGATGATGTCCATCAGCAATATATAATTCTGGAATGTTTTCAAATTGTTTTACAAGCCAATTAATTTCTTCTTCGGTTTCAATTTTCCAAAGTTGGTGCTTTTCTTTATTGGTAGTCGAATAGTTATAAACGGGTTGGCTTTTTTTCTTTTCAGCAATCCAGGAATTTAAAGTCTCATTGTCTGGATAAGTTATCAAAACAGGTTCTGTGTTAAAACTCGTTTGATGTAAATAATCTTTGAAATATTCTACACGATATTGCAAAGTATCTTCATGTTTCTTGATGCTATTGTTTTTATACTCTTCTATAGAGGTTCCAGCAACTATTCCGGTGAAATTTTGCTCTTTGCTTTGAATTTCATAGAGAAAAAAAACAGCTTTTTCTTCTTCTATAAAAATGCCATCATCTTTGAAATCTTGGTATTTGTGTGCTACGCCTTTGAAACGTTTATCCAAAGTTATTTTTTGCGAATGCATATAGGCTGGATTAATAACGTGCAAAAAAGAGTAGGGATTAAAACTCAACCAAGCAGCTAGCTCAGCCGAACTATAATCATCATAGTTTCTGCAAGTAACCAATCCTACTTTGTCTGGAGTGGGACGAACGGCTTTGAAGGGGATTATTTTGCTCATGTATTCAATTGATAATTAACAACTGATAATTATGTTTTAGAATTATCAATTATCCATTATTCATTGTTAATTAAGAAATTGCTTTGCAATTTTCTCTGCTTTTTTACTTTCTGTATAATCATAAAAACCTTCCCCTGATTTTACGCCTAATTTTCCTGCCATTACCATATTAACTAATAATGGGCAAGGTGCATATTTTGGATTTTTGAAACCTTCGTACATTACATTTAAAATGGAAAGACAAACGTCCAATCCAATAAAATCAGCTAGTTGTAAGGGTCCCATTGGATGCGCCATTCCGAGTTTCATTACGGTATCAATTTCATTAACACCAGCAACACCATTGTACAATGTTTCGATAGATTCGTTAATCATTGGCATCAAAATTCTATTGGCCACAAAACCTGGATAATCGTTTACTTCGGTTGGTATTTTACCTAATTTTTCGGAAAGTGTCATGATGATTTTAGTAACTTCATCAGATGTGTTATAACCGCGAATGATTTCTACTAATTTCATAATTGGTACTGGATTCATAAAATGCATACCAATTACACGTTCTGGATGAACTACTTGAGCAGCAATTTGTGTAATAGAAATGGATGAGGTATTGGTTGCTAAAATCACATTATGATTACAAATCTCGCTTAACTGTTTGAAGATATTTAGTTTTAAGGTTACATTTTCTGTAGCTGCTTCAACAACCAAATCTGTTCCCACAACACCATCTTTGATATCAGTGTATGTAATTATATTTCCTATGGTTTTGTATTTATCTTCTTCTGTAATGGTTCCTTTTAAAACCATTCTATCAAGGTTTGTAGCTATAGTTGCCATTCCTTTTTCAATAGATTTTTCGGAAACATCTATAAGTTTTACGGTAAAACCGCTTTGTGCAAAAGTGTGAGCAATTCCGTTGCCCATAGTTCCTGCTCCAATTACTGCTATTGTTTTCATTGTTTTGGTTTAGTTAGTTTTGTCGTTCATAGAGTCAATAATCATATAAGCTACTCGCAAAGCTTCGGTTCCATCTTCAAGCGTGACAATAGGAGTTGTATTATTATTGATGGCATCGGCAAAAGTCTCTAATTCATCCAAGATGGCATTATTGGCTGAAACTTCTGGATTGTCAAAATAAATTTGTTTCTTTTCGCCTTCGGCATTTTGTAAAATCATATCAAAATCACCAGGAATTAGCGGTGCTTCTTTCATTTTAACTACTTCACATATTTTATCTAAATAATCAACTGAGATGTAAGCGTCTTTTTGAAAGAAACGAGATTTACGCATATTCTTCATAGAAATTCTACTAGAAGTAATGTTGGCAACGCAACCATTTTCAAATTCAATACGAGCATTGGCAATATCAGGCGATTGGCTCAAAACCGAAACTCCACTGGCATGAACTGCTTTCACTTTTGATTTTACAACGCTCAAAATAGCATCAATATCGTGAATCATTAAATCCAAAACCACAGGAACATCAGTACCACGTGGATTGAATTCTGCTAAACGATGGGTTTCAATAAACATTGGGTTTTCAATTTGATCTTTAACAGCAGTGAATGCAGGATTAAAGCGCTCCACATGTCCTACTTGACCTTTTACGTTATATGCTGCGGCTAATTCAATTATTTCTTCAGCTTCTGCAACTGTAGTTGAAATTGGTTTTTCAATAAAAACATGTTTCCCTGACTTTATACAAACTTTGGCACATTTGTAATGGGATAGGGTTGGTGTTACTATATCAATAACATCGACGGCATGAATTAATTTTGCAATGGTGTCAAATTGTTTGTATCCAAATTCGGCTGCGATTTTAACACCATTTTCATGATTTTCGTCATAAAAGCCTATGAGTTCATATTTCTCAGATTGTTGTAATAAACGCAAGTGTATTTTTCCGAGGTGACCAGCACCTAAAACGCCAACTTTAAGCATAATAATAAATTTTATCAAAAATAGAAATTAATTAAGAATTGAGAATTGATAATTGCTAATTTGTTTTCTATTTTTACGAAATAAAATTTATCCCAAATTGAAAGACACAACTAAACATCAAGGACTTCGAAAACAATTAGCCAAATTATTGGAAGATAAAGGTATTACCGATAAAAAAGTACTTGAAGCCATAAAAAATATACCAAGACATTTGTTTTTAGACTCTAGTTTTGAAGATTTTGCTTATCAAGATAAAGCATTCCCTATTGCTGCTGGACAAACCATCTCTCAGCCCCATACTGTGGCTTTTCAAACACAATTATTACAAGTGAAAAAAGAGGATAAAATTCTTGAAATTGGAACAGGTTCCGGTTATCAAACGGCTGTTTTAGTTGCTATGGGAGCCAAAGTTTATTCGGTAGAAAGACAAAGTGAATTGTTTAAAATTACTGCTGCTTTGTTACCTAAATTAGGCATTCGTCCAAAGCATTTATCTTTTGGCGATGGTTATAAAGGATTGCCTAATCACGCACCGTTTGATAGCATTATTGTTACTGCTGGCGCACCGATTGTCCCAAAAGCGTTAATGGCTCAACTCAAAATAGGGGGGAGATTAATTATTCCACTGGGAAAAGAGCAGCAAGTCATGACCATGCTCATACGCAAAAATGAAACCCAATTTGAAAAGCTCGAGTATGGTGATTTCAAATTCGTACCTTTATTGGAGAATAGAATTTAAAATGCTTTTTTAATTCTATCCAAATCACGTTTGGTATCTTGTTCTTTTAGACTTTCTCTTTTATCGTAAGTTTTCTTTCCACGGCAAAGACCAATATCCAATTTTGCAATTCCTTTTTCGTTGGTAAAAAGTTTCAAAGGAATAATAGTTAGTCCTTTGGTATCCATAGCTCTTTCAAGCTTTTTTAACTCTCTTTTGTTGAGCAATAACTTACGTTCACTTTTGGCTTTATGATTGAATTGGTTGCCATATACATATTCATCTATTTGAGTATTGATTGCAAATAACTCATGATTGTGAAATTCACAAAAACCTTCGGTTATATTGGCTTTCCCTAGACGAATAGATTTTATCTCTGTTCCTGTTAAAACTATTCCAGCCGTATAGGTTTCGATTATTTCGTAATCGAATTTAGCTCGTTTATTAAGTATGTTGATAGTTTTTAACATAAACTAGCAAATGTAACAACAATTGCCCGAAACCACAATAGTTTTGTAACTTTGCTTTATGGAAAACACCAAATCAAAAGATCCGCTTCACGGAGTTACACTCCAAATTATAGTAGAGCAGCTTGAAAAATTTTATGGTTTTGACACTCTTGGTGAGTTAATCAAGATTAAATGCTTTACTGAAAATCCAAGTATTAAGTCGAGCTTGACATTCTTGAGAAAAACGGATTGGGCTAGAAAAAAAGTAGAAGCACTTTATATCAAGACATTGCCAAAAATAAAATAATTATTTTTTGAAATTCCTTTTCAACAAAGAATAAATAACAGTATCCCAAAATTTTCCTTCCCAAAGTTCATTTTCTAAAATATGAGCTTCTTTGATAAATCCATTTTTTTGTAAAACTCTTTCCGAAGCAATATTTTCAGGATCAATTATTGCTTCTACGGAATGTAAATTCATTTGTTCAAAACCATATTCAACTACTGCTTTGATAGCTTCTGTGATATATCCTTTTCCATGATATTCCGGCAAAGACATATAGCCAATTTCAGCTCTATGGTTTTCAGGTTGAATTCTATAATGACCAATAATTCCAATTATTTTCGAGTTTCTTTTGATGGTAATTCCCCAATTTATTCCAATATTAGTATCAATTTTTTCATTAATCATATTAATATGAGCCAAAGCATCTTCCTCTGTTTTGGCTAAAGGACGAGGAATATATTTCATTGTTTCAGGATTACCTCTAAGTGCTAATACTTCAGCAATATCATTCTCGTCAATCCGACGCAAAAGCAACCGTTTGGTTTCTAAATTTTGAAAAGGATGAAAATTGATTTCTAACATTTTATTTTTTTGTGAAATTAAAAAATCTAAACTATAATAGCAATTAATCATTTTTCGGATTCAATAAATAATTTATATATATAAGATATATTCTTATTAAAATTATAAAAACATGTATTTAGTCGATATTATTTTAATTTTAAACGATAAAATAACTAATATTACATTACAAAAATTAAATAAATTATTTCTCTCATTATTAATCAAATAAAGTTATTGCCCCACAAAAACTTTGTTAAAAAACTTAACCTACTATTATGAAAGCAAAAATGTTTAGAGTATTGTTGTCGTTAGCAATTGTGTTCACTATGGTCTCTTGTTCTTCTGACTCTTCAGATGGAACTTCAACAGACAAAAAAGTTGTAACTAACTATAATTACAACGAAACTGAGTTAAAATTAATTACCCTAATCAATAATTACCGTCAGACTATTGGATTGAATACTTTAGAAGTAATAAATCACATCTCTTTCAAATCTGAAGAGCACAACATCTATATGATAGAGCATAATTTGGTAAATCATGATTATTTTCAGGAAAGATCAGACAATCTTATTTTAGTATTAGGTGCAGAAAGAGTAGGCGAGAATATTGCTTATAACTATAAAACTGTTGAAAATGCATTTAGTGCTTGGATGGATAGTCCAGGCCACAGAGCAAACATAGAAGGTGATTATACCCATTTTGGCTTAGCAGTGACCACTGACGCTCAAACAGGTAAAAAATATTACACTAATATGTTTATGAAGAAAAAGCAATAAACATAGGTTTACAATAAAATAGTTTGATAATTGTTTTGATTGATTTTGACAAATCGACAAACCCATCTGATAGGATGGGTTTTGTTATTTAAGCACTATTTGTTTCAATTATTTTAAACTCCCAACCATTTCTTCTGGTTTTACCCAAGCATCAAAATCTTCTGCCGTTACATATCCTAATCGAACAGCCTCATCTTTTAAAGTAGTTCCATTTTTATGAGCAGTTTGAGCGATTTCTGCGGACTTATAGTAACCAATTTTCGTGTTTAAAGCTGTCACTAACATTAATGAATTATTAACTAATTCTTTTATGCGTTTATGATTAGGTTCAATCCCTTGTGCACAATGTTCATCAAAAGAAATACATGCATCTCCTAAAAGTCGGGCAGATTGTAAAAAGTTGGCTGCCATTAGCGGTTTGAAAACATTTAATTCATAATGCCCTTGCATACCTCCAACAGATATTGCCACATCATTACCCATAACCTGAGCACAAACCATGGTTAAAGCTTCACATTGAGTTGGGTTTACTTTTCCTGGCATTATTGATGAACCTGGTTCATTTTCTGGAATTAAGATTTCACCAATTCCTGAACGTGGGCCAGAAGCTAACATTCTGATGTCATTTGCAATTTTATTCAAAGAAACGGCTAATTGTTTAAGAGCCCCATGACTTTCTACTATGGCATCATGTGAAGCTAAAGCTTCAAATTTATTTGGTGCAGTTACAAAGGGATGACCAGTAAATTTTGCTATATACTCAGCAACTTTCACATCATAACCCGCAGGTGTATTTAATCCGGTTCCAACGGCAGTTCCTCCAAGGGCGACTTCTGACAAATGCGATAATGTATTTTTTAAAGCTTTTATTCCATAATTTAGTTGAGCTACATAACCAGAAAGTTCTTGACCAAGAGTTAATGGAGTGGCATCCATTAGGTGAGTTCTTCCAATTTTAACCACATGCATGAATTCTTTGGATTTTGCTTCTAAAGTGTCACGAAGTTTTTCTACACCTGGAATAGTAGTTTCTACTGTGGCTTTATAACATGCTATGTGCATTCCTGTTGGGAATGTATCATTGGATGACTGAGATTTGTTCACATCATCATTAGCTTTAACAACTGCTTCACCTTCACCGATTTTAAATCCAGCTAAAACTTGAGCACGATTGGCAATTACTTCATTGACATTCATATTACTTTGTGTTCCGGAACCTGTTTGCCAAATTACTAATGGAAATTCTTCTTGTAATTTACCTGCTAAAATTTCATCACAAACCTGAGCTATAGCATCACGTTTTTCTATTGAAAGTACTCCTAAATCAAAATTGGTATAGGCTGCAGCTTTTTTTAGATAGGCAAAACCTTCTATAATTTCTTTTGGCATTGAGGCAAAAGGACCAATTTTAAAATTATTTCTTGAACGTTCTGTTTGTGCTCCCCAATATTTATCGGCAGGTACTTTAACTTCACCCATCGTGTCTTTTTCTATTCTGTATTCCATTGTATTTTGATTTGTTTGTTGTTTATAACTTTTAGCCCCGATGGAGCCGATATCCTCGAAGAGATAAAGGCGAGAGCGGGAATTGCTCCTAAAAACTTCACAAAATTAGTGATAAAAACTATTTAATAAAAATTGATTTGGTTATTTGGTAGGCTAAAATATTACGCTTACATTTGCTTATAATTCAAAAAATTCCGGAAAACATGTTTGAATTTTCACAGTATTTAGGTTTCTTAGCTTTCTTAACCATTTTAACTATTGGTTTTTGGTTAATGATGTTTTTAATTACATTCATAGTTCCTTATTGGATTTTTGGAGGTATGAGAGAATTTTTTCAAAAAAAAAAAGCAAAAAGAAACGCAGAACTAACAGCTTAATTTTTTTTTTTTTGAAAAAGCCCCAAATATTTTTTTTTGGGCTTTTTTTATTTTTTATCCAGGAAAATCTCCTCCATCTTCTTGCTGGTTCCCTTTTGATCTTTTCTCTTTTTCATTTTTTTGCATGTTGAATCTATAAGTAAAGGATAGATTAATTTGTCTTTCTCTCCATTGCATTTCACCATAAGAGTCAACTACTCCGGGTATAAAGGTTTCCATAATTCTTTTTCTTGAGTTAAAGACATCACTAATATTTAGAGAAATTGTTCCTTTATCTTTTAAAACATCTTTACTAAAAGCTAAATTCATACTAAATACACCAATACTTTTTCCTTGTGCATTGTTTTGTGGCGCATTGTAGGTGCCATTAGTTTGCCAATCTATTTTGAAAGGTAATGTTATTTTTGAGGTAAATCTAGTAAACCATGAAGTTGTACTATTGTCAAAATTTTGAAAAACTTCATTTCCGTTAAAATCAGTGTAGGTATAATCTCCCTTGGTTTCATTGTAAAAGAAATTGAAGTTTCCATTTATTTTCCACCATTTGTAAGGAGAATAATTCAAGGTTAATTCAAATCCAGTTCTATATTCGGTAGCAAGATTTATAGGAGAACTTATAATAATAGGTATTCCATTTGCAAAGTCACCACTTTCTCTTCTCACATACTGAAACGAATTAGATGTTTTGTTTCCATATAATGAAGTACTTAGGGTTGATTTACTCCATTTTTTGATATAACCCATATCGATAGCATCGGTAAAAGCTGGATCTAAATCTGGATTGCCTACAAATATATTTACGTTACTTGACAGGTTATTAAATGGGTTTATTAGTCTTCCTCTTGGTCTTTGAATTCTTCGGCTATAGCTGATGGAAGCACTTTTTTGTTGTCCAAATTCATAAGTTACAAAAGCACTTGGAAAAAAGTTGTTGTATCTTTTATTATTGTAATCATTAGTGGCTAATTGGTTCACATCAATGTTGGAATCTTCCCAACGAGTTCCTAAAAGAAAAGAAAACTTTTTAACTTTAAAACCATAGTTAACATATAGTGCATTTACTTTTTCTTTGTATTCAAGAATATTAGTAAACTCTTGATAAGGAATTCCGTCTTTAATTACGCTATAATCTGTTGTGTTTACAATAAAATCTCCTTTATATCCTGCTTCAAACTGACTTCCTTTATTTTGAGGTAAAACATAATCGGTTTGGAATAAGTTTCTATTTTGTTTTTGATTGTTAGTTGTTTCATCAATAGATACTGAAGTAGAATTATTGGTAGTATCAGTGATGATGGCAAGGTTTTTATCAGAATTACTAGAAAAAGACCCATCTATGGTTAACTTATGTCCTTCTTTTTTAAAATTCTTGGTAAAATTTGTGGTGTATTCTATATTCTTGCTATTACTTTTTTCTTCATTAATTCTATTTCTTGTATAATCGTAGATAAAATTAGCGTCGTAATAAATTTGGTACACTTTATCAGTATTATCGCCATTACTATTTCTATAATTTACAATATTTGTCCATGTAAGTGTTTTATCAAGATACCAATCGAAACCAAAATTACCATTGTAAGACTTATTCAATCTTTCATTTTCACGAGTTTCATTCATGTAATCTCTCGTAGTGTTATCGCTATTTAGGTATCTTGAGTCCGTTAAAGCATTTCCAGGATTGTTACGATCATAGTATCCTTGAGTAGAAAATATATTGAATTCTTCTGATTTAAAATTTACAGTGCCACTCAAACCACTGTTTTTAGGTGTGCCTAATGTTCCTGCAAAAGTCCCATTCACGCCCTTATTTTTTCCTTTTTTTAATACAATATTTATAATCCCACTTCCACCTTCGGCATCATAACGTGCTGATGGGTTTGTTATAACTTCAATTTTGTCTAAAGCATCAGCAGAAATTGTTCTGAGTGCATCTGCTATATTTATTGCATTTGAAGGTCTGCCATCTATTAGTATTTTGACATTTTCATTCCCCCGAAGTGCTACATTTCCTTCTGAATCAACTGTAACTGAAGGAACATTGTCTAGGACATCACTCGCTGTTCCACCTTTAACAATCATATCTTGCCCAACATTGTAAACTTTTTTGTCAAGTTTGATTTCTAAGGATGTTTTTTCGGCTCTGACTACAACTTCGTTCAATTGGGTAAAATCTTCCTCTAGACCTATTTTTCCTAGGTTCACACTTTCATTTAATTGTTTTTGTTTGATTTCTATAGGTTTAAAAGAAATAAATTCAAGAGTAATATCATACACTCCAACTAAAACTTCAACAGAAAAATCACCTTTTTTATCTGTGATGCCTCCAAATATTAGTTTTGTGTTTCTAGTGTTTTTTAATGTAATAGTGGCATATTCTAGTGGTAAATTGGTTGTTTTTTCTGTAATTGTTCCACTTATCACTATTTTGGTTTGTTCTGGTTTTTGTTGAGACAAAACTAAGAATGAATTAAAAAGTAATAGAAGTGTAGCAATAATTTTGATTTTTTTCATCTGTTTTGTTTGTGTTCTTAAATGACAATGCAAAAGTACATTTAGGATTATGTGTTAAATCCTAAATCTTTGTTAAATAAAGTTTTATTCAACTATGTAAATTTTTAATTTTTTTTCAATTTCTATTTGGAACATTTTTTTGTAAAGTAATTTGATATTTATAGAAAAAAGCTAATTTAGGCGAAACAAAAATGCTACACTTATGTTTATCAAAAATGGATTTTTACCCCAAAATAAATTTTGGAAATATTTACTGGGTTCAGTAGTAATTATATTTGGAGCTACAGTAGGTCAAATTCCTTTGGCAATAGCAGTTGCAATTAAATCTATGATATCAGGGAAAAGTTTTCCAACTACTGATATAGGGTTGATGACTTTTTTAGAGCCAAATTTTACCTTGTTTTTATTAATGCTTTCTTTTGTCTTTGCATTTGTAGCAATTCTTATTGTGATTAAGTATTTTCACAATCAAACTTTTTTGTCTTTAACAACTTCTAGAGAAAAAGTGGATTGGAAGAGAATTTTATTTTCATTTTCTATTTGGAGTATTTTTACCATTAGTTCAACTATATGGATGTATTATTCAGATTCAGAGGGTCTTGTTTTAAATTTTAAACTTATTCCTTTTTTAATTTTAGTAGTGATAGGTATAGTAATGATCCCTATTCAAACGAGTACAGAGGAATATGTTTTTCGTGGCTATTTAATGCAAGGTTTCGGACTTTTAGCAAAAAACAAATGGTTTCCTTTAGTTTTAACTTCTGTAATTTTTGGAACCATGCATATTGCAAATCCTGAAGTTGAAAAAATGGGTTACATTATTTTGGTTTATTATATAGGAACAGGTTTTTTTCTTGGAATTATTACTTTAATGGATGAAGGAATGGAATTGGCACTAGGTTTTCACGCCGCTAATAATTTGGTCGGAGCGCTATTAGTAACCTCTGATTGGTCTGCATTTCAAACGAATTCTATTTTTAAAGACAATTCGACCCCATCAGTTGGGTTTGAAATTTTGATGCCCATCTTAGTTATTTTCCCGATTCTATTATTTATCTTTAGTAAAAAATACAATTGGACTGATTGGAGAGAAAAACTAACTGGAACAATTAAAATAAATAACGAAAAAGAAGAAATTCAAAATATAGAAATCCATGGATAATCCAACTTACGAAAATGTACATAATCAATTTAAGTTGAATGGGTTTCATCTTGATAGAGAAGATTTGTGTCGTGTTGCCTATAGTTTTATTAAAGAAGGTGAAGATTTTGAAAAACCAGTAGGAGATTTTCTCTTGGATTGGTTTGATAGTAAAGACTTCATAGAAATGCAAACTTCAGGAACAACAGGCGCTCCAAAAAAAATTACTATTAGCAAGCAAGCAATGGTAAATTCTGCATTGGCTACGGGTGATTTTTTTGATTTAAAACCAGGTGATAAAGCCTTACATTGTTTGCCTGTTAAATATGTTGCTGGAAAAATGATGTTAGTTCGTGCAATGATTATAGGATTAGATATAGAGTTTGTAGCTCCTAGCTCACATCCATTACTAAATAACGAAACTGATTTTGATTTTATTGCCATGGTACCTTTACAAGCACAGAATTCTTTGGGAGAATTGAAAAGAGTAAAAAAACTCATTGTTGGTGGTGCAGCTATTAATGAAGTATTGGAAAAAAATTTATTAAAGTTAACAACAGAAGTTTATGAAACTTATGGTATGACAGAAACCATAACTCATATTGCTGCTAGAAAATTAGGAGAAAGAGCATTTACAGTATTACCAAACGTAACTATTTCCTATGATGATAGGAAGTGTCTTGTTATTCATGCTCCAAGAATTTCAGATGATGTCATTACAACCAATGATATTGTAGAATTGGTTAATGAAAATCAATTTATTTTTTTAGGAAGATTAGATAATATTATTAATAGTGGCGGAATAAAAATAATGCCAGAGCAAGTAGAACAAAAATTAGCCAACAAGATTCAACAACTATACTTTATTGGTTCCAAACCTGATAATGAATTAGGAGAAAAAGTAATTCTAGTCATTGAAGGTGATAAACAAGAATTTGATGAAAACCTTTTTGAGGATTTAGATAAATATGAAAAACCTAAAGAAATAGTATTCATTCCAAAGATTAAAGTAAATGCTAGTGGAAAAATTATTAGGAAAGAGTCTTTGAAATAAGACAGAAATCGCACTTGAAATATAGTAATCTATTTCGTTTTTATTCTTTTATTATACCAACATAAAAGGAATTAGTTGCTACTACTACTTCATCCAAAGTCTTGATTTTAATTTTTGACTCTTGCCAGTCGGTCGTTGGATACAATCTGAGTTTTTTGTTTTTTATATTAACGTCTATTGGCATGGTGAAAGTAGAGTCATAGGAAAGCCATTTGTATTCTAATAAATTTCTTTTTTTTCTGATGACTAATTCAGGGATAGTTATTTGTTTTAAATACTGGTTAAATATTGGAGTCAAATTCATACCGCTTTCTTTATTAAAAAAAGCTACTACAGTTTCAGTATCAATGATTTTGTGACGAAAGGTATTGGCATAATCTAATAATAATTTCCACCATTTGGAATCATCATTTATGACATGACGTAGGGTATTGAGCATCAAGGCTCCTTTATAATACATATCTCCAGACCCTTCTTTGTTGACGCCATACGGACCAATAATGGGTATGTCGTTCTCAACATTTTGTTTCATACCGTTGAGGTAGATTTGGCCTTTTTCATAGCCATATTGGCATTCTACAAAAACAGTTTCACCATACATTGTAAAGGCTTCGTGTATCCACATATCAGCTATGTCTTTTGAAGTAATGCTGTTCCCAAACCATTCATGACCGCTTTCGTGAATGATGATGTAGTCAAATAACATACCAATGCGAGTACCCGATAAGTCGGTTCCTGCATACCCTTTCAAATATTTGTTACCGTAGGCCACAGCGCTTTGATGTTCCATGCCTAAATAAGAAGTTTCGACAAGTTTGTAACCATCTTCTTTGAAGGGATAGTCGCCAAATTTCCTTTGGTAACAATCCAGCATGGGTTTTACTTCTTCAAAATGGGTTCTTGCTTTGGCTTCGTTTTCTTTTAGCACATAATAGTCTAAGTCTAATCCTTTGTTGGTGTCATGAATATGGGCATAGTCGGCTATGTTGAGCGTAATGTCATAGTTGTTGATGGGATTTTTTACTTCCCAATCCCAACGTGTGTAGCCATTCATCAAATCTTCTGAACCGATAAATCTTCCGTTAGAAACATTCATTAAACCATTGGGTACGGCTACTTTTATAGTAGCACCAAAATCGGGTTCATCGGTTTGGGTATCTTTGCATGGATACCACAGACTAGCACCAGTTCCTTGCACTGCCACGCCAATCCAGTCTTTTCCATTAGAATCTTTATCAAATACAAATCCACCATCCCAAGGTGCGTTTTTGGCAACAATGGGTTTTCCTGAATAGTAAAATTTGAGCGATTGCTGAGGCATTTCTTGGAGTAAAGGTGTTGGAAAGTTGATAAATACAGCATTAAATTCTCGCGTATAGATTAGCTTTTTGCTATTGAAAATAATACTATCAATTTTCATGTTTTCAAATAAATCCAATTGAATTTTATTGGTAGTTTCTTCGACTGAGAAAGTAATTTCATTGTAACCAATAATAGATTTGTTTGTTGGATTGACTTTGATATTCAAGTCATATCGTAATACATCAAAACAATTTCGCTCTCGGCGAAGACTGCCTTGCAACGTATCTTTTCTAGTATAACTTTCTTGTGCAAAAACACATTGAAAACTAATGAAAAGCAAACTGAAGCATATTACATTTTTCATTGAAATATTATTTAATAATAGGGATGAAAAGTAATAATTTATTACGAATTATAATCAATATCAATTTTAATAGTTAATGTTTCATTTGTAATAGGATGTTGAAATGTAATACTCTCGGCATGAAGGTGAAGTCTATTGGCTTTCGTTCCATATAAATCATCTCCAATTATTGGAGTATTTAATCCTAGTGGATGCGCGGCATGCACACGGAGTTGGTGTGTTCGTCCTGTAATAGGGAAGAGGTAGACTAGGGTTTTGTTGTCTTTTCGTTCTATAACTTCCCAATGGGTTTGCGCTGGTTTGCCATGCTCGAAGCACACTATTTGATGGGGACGGTTGTGTAAATCACCACGCAATGGCAAATCGATACTGCCGCTATCTTCAGACAATACTCCATCCAACAAGGCGACGTAGCGTTTTTTTACGTTCCGTTTGATGAACTGAGCTTGCAGTTTTTTATACACTTCAGGCGATTTACCAATTAATAGCAAACCCGAAGTGGACATGTCCAATCGATGCACTATCATCGCATTGGGATGTATTGCTTTTATTCTGGTTTGAACCGAGTCGGTGATTTGTTTGCCAGGAACGGATAAAAATTCGGCAGGTTTATTGACAAGCAATAGATATTCATCTTCAAAAACAATTTCCAACTCTTTTCCTTCTGCCAGATTTATAGCAAACGGATTTTCCTCCATGGGAATTCCTTCAAGCATGTGTTTCAAAATAGGTTCGCATTTTCCGGTGCAAGCAGGATAAAACTGTTTGTGTTTACGCATTTCGCCTTTGGGTGATTTTCCCCACCAAAATTCGGCCATAGCAATGGGTTTCAACTGATGCTTGAAAGCATAATGCAATAGTTTAGGTGCTGCACATTCACCAGCACCAGCAGGAGGATTTCCTTCAAAAATAGCTGCCAAACTTTTCACTTCTTGGTATTGATTCAAAAAGGCATACTCGGTAAATAATTGTTGTTGTAGTGCTGATGATTTTTGTTTGCGTTCTTCTTTCAGTTGGTTGATTTGTGCAGTAAAGATGTCAACTGATTCTGAAGCTTCAAGTGTATGGTGATTCCAATATTGAGTCATTTTCTTGAGTAAAATGCCTTCGTCTTGGCTTTCTTTATTCAGTTGTTCTAATGCTTCAGTAGGTAGCATTTTTCGTTTTTCGGCACGACTTTTTTTGCCTAGTTTTATAGTTTCTTTTTGGGTTTGGATTTCTTCTTCGGCTTGTAGTTTTGTTTGTTCCAAATGTTTTACAGCGGCTAGGTAATTTTTATCGTTTTCGAGCTTATTAATTTTTTTGTTATATTGATTGAGAATAGTTTCTTCTTTTTTGAAATAGCTATTTTCTTCCAACATATCAAAAACCGTTGGTACAAATAATGGATGTTGATTGCTTTCAGCCAATTTTCCCGAAAAAGCCCAAAGAAAACCCAACTCATTGTTTTGATTTTGCACTACCAAAACGCCAAACATTTTGCCTATAACAAAACCTTCATGGCTTTCATTTAAACCAAAATTGTGCTCAAAATCAGTTTGTTTTTCAAGATAGTTTTGCAACTCACGCGCGGCTATTATACTCAATGGATGTGGATTATAATAGAACGGAAAGGTGAATTTTTCCGGTAATGGAATAGCAGCACTATTTTGTTGGAAAGGATGAAAAAGAGAAGTTTTCATTTTATTGTTCCTTCAACAGAAGTTTCAAATTGGCTATCCAGAAAATTTCAGATTTGTAAAATTGAAGCGCTGTTGGAACCACTTTATCACTAGTATCACGGGGTGATTTTTTAAATAAACGCGCTGTGGAACCTGTAAAATTAAGGCTGTGTTTTTCATCTAAATCGGTTGCTTCGGTAGTAAATTTTATGATTTTATTTTCTACTCGCCACGTTCCTTTACCGTAATTATATTTATCATGTTCTCCTCTTATGTCTATTAGCTTTTGAAAACTAACAAATATAAAAGTATGGTCTTTATCTAACACAAGGTCATAATCTAAAATACTTTTATCTTTTCCTTCAATATGTAAATTATAAGTTCCTGAGTATTCTTCTGTTTGAGCAGAAAGACTGAAATTAATAGTTACTAGAAGAAAAAGCAGCAATTGTTTCATTTGAAATATGTTTTTCGTGATACTATTTTTTTAAACCTGAATGACACCCAAATTAAACTTCTTCTCAATAGGAGCATGATTTGCCGCTTCAATTCCCATAGAAATCCAGGTTCTGGTATCTAGCGGGTCAATAATAGCATCTGTCCAAAGTCGTGCCGCGGCATAATACGGAGAAACCTGTGCATCGTATCTTGCTTTGATTTTATCAAATAATTCTTTTTCTACTTTTTCATCTACTATTTCGCCTTTGGCTTTTAAGGAAGATGCTTCTATTTGTGCTAACACTTTGGCCGCTTGAGTGCCACCCATCACCGCCAATTCTGCGCTTGGCCAGGCAACAATTAATCTCGGGTCATAAGCTTTACCGCACATGGCATAATTTCCAGCACCATAAGAATTACCCACAATCACAGTGAATTTTGGTACAACAGAGTTGGCAACAGCATTTACCATTTTGGCACCATCTTTAATAATACCACCATGTTCTGATTTTGAACCTACCATAAATCCGGTTACATCTTGCACAAAAACTAAGGGGATTTTCTTTTGGTTGCAATTGGCAATAAAACGCGTGGCTTTGTCGGCAGAATCAGAGTAAATAACACCTCCAAACTGGATTTCGCCTTTTTTGGTTTTGGAAACCGTTCTTTGGTTGGCAACAATTCCTACTGCCCAACCGTCAATTCGGGCATAACATGTGATGATGGATTGACCATAACCTTCTTTGTACATATCCATTTCGGAGTTGTCCACTAATCGTTTGATGATTTCCATCATGTCATATTGTTCGGTACGTGATTTTGGAATGATTCCATAAATGTCTTTTTCATTTAAAGCTGGCTTTTGAGGCGTTTCTCTGTTGAAACCTGCTTTTTCATAATCACCTATTTTGCCAACGATACTTTTAATTCGGTCTAAAGCGTCAGCATCATCTTTGGCTTTGTAATCAGTAACACCCGATATTTCACAATGGGTTGTGGCACCGCCAAGTGTTTCATTATCGATGTTTTCACCAATAGCTGCTTTGACCAAATAACTTCCTGCCAAGAAAATACTTCCTGTTTTATCCACAATCATCGCTTCGTCACTCATAATGGGTAAGTAAGCACCACCAGCCACACAACTTCCCATCACCGCTGCAATTTGGGTAATTCCCATGCTACTCATGATGGCATTATTTCTAAATATTCTTCCAAAATGTTCTTTATCGGGGAAAATTTCGTCTTGCAAAGGCAAATAAACACCAGCTGAGTCGACCAAATAGATAATTGGTAAGCGATTTTCCATGGCAATTTCTTGTGCACGAAGGTTCTTTTTTCCGGTGATAGGAAACCATGCACCCGCTTTTACAGTAGCATCATTAGCCACAACAATACATTGTTTTCCTTTGATATACCCCATTTTCACCACCACACCACCAGAAGGGCAACCACCATGTTCAGCATACATTCCGTCGCCAACAAAAGTACCAATTTCTATACTATTGGCTTTAGCATCAAGTAAATAATCAATACGTTCACGAGCCGTCATTTTACCCTCGGCATGTAACTTTTCAATGCGTTTTGATCCTCCACCAACTTTAACTTTGGCAAAGTGTTGTTTCAATTCGGTCAGTAAAAGTTTATTATGATCTTCGTTTTTATTGAAGTTAATATCCATGGTTATTGTTATTATTAATTTGGTGTTTTAGATTGACTGCTAAAATACGAAAACGTTTTCAATAAGGTAAAATGCTTTATTTGATTTTTAATTTTATTGAATAAATATTCTTTTTTACATTTATTAATATTCTCTTAACATTAGAAAGATACTTTTGTGTTTTAAAATTTAATTTATGAATATTAATAGTTTTTTTCAATTTTTAGTTCCAAAAGATAAAAAATTCTTTCCATTATTTGAACAAGCTTCTACCAATTTGATCTTATTAGCAGAAACACTTCATGAAGCAGTAAATGTTCCAAAAGCTGAAAGAGAAGAATATTATTCTAAAATAGAGGAATTAGAGGCCAATATTGAGGAAATAACCCATAAAACTCATCTAGAATTGAGTCGAAACTTCATTACACCTTTTGATAGAGAAGATATACACTCTCTAATAAAAGCGATTGATAATGTGGCTGATAATATGCATGGTGCAGCTAGCAGAATGCGTTTGTATCAGGTCGAGAAAATCACAAAATCAATAAGAAAGTTAACGGAAATCAATTTAGAAGCATGTCAATTAATAGGTGTAGGAATTATACAACTTAAAGACATGAATAATTTAAAATTGATTAAGGAAACTTGTAAAAAAATCAATAAATTAGAAAGTAAAGCTGATGTAGTTTTTGATAAAGCTGTTGCTGATATTTTTGAAAACGAGACAGAAGCTAAAAATATTATCAAATACAAAGAAGTCCTTTCTGCTTTGGAAATGGCCTCTGATAAATGTAAAAGTGTTTCCAATGTGATGGAACAAATTTCTGTTAAACACTCTTAATTTTTAACAATTAGCAAAATATGACTTTACTAATTGTAATTATAGTTCTGGCGCTGATATTTGATTATATCAATGGTTTCCATGATGCTGCTAACTCCATAGCAACCATTGTTGCCACAAAAGTTTTATCACCTTTTCAAGCAGTTGTGTGGGCGGCTTTTTTTAATTTTTTAGCTTATTGGGTTTTTGGTTTTGGGGTAGCAGATACTGTTGCCAAAACAGCCAAAACAGACAGTATAAATTTGACTGTTATATTAGCTGGAGTTGTTGCAGCTATTATATGGAATTTAATTACCTGGTGGAAAGGAATTCCATCTTCATCATCACACACACTAATCGGTGGTTTTGCTGGTGCAGCTATTGCTCATGCTATTTCTCTTCATGGTTTTTCAGATTATACAGTGATGCTAGATGGAGTAGAAGTCACGAAACATTGGTATAATATTGTGAATTGGTACAAACCTGGAGAAGATGGTGGATTACCTTCGGGAGTTTCAGTTATTATTGCCTTTATTGTTTTAGCTCCATTATTAGGGATGTTAATTTCCTATTTTATTTCGCTTTGGTTGATGTATTCATCTCGGAAAAATATTTATCCAAAAATATTGACAGTAGTATTAATGCTTTTAGTGGCCTTATTTTTATCATCAGTATTGGAAGGATATGACGAAATTAAGAAACCAAGATTTGAAAGCCATTTGTGGTCTGTAATTTGTGAGCCAGCCAATATTAAATGGACTTTGGTAGCGATTATATTTTATACTGTTGCCGTATTCAATTTGATATTTAGTAGTTTCTCAACATCAAAAGCGGAAAAAGTACTAAAAAAGATGCAGTTGATTTCTTCGGCTTCTTTCAGTTTAGGTCATGGTGGAAATGACTCTCAAAAGGTTATGGGAATTATTGCAGCAGCTGTGGCAGTTTATTTAAATACACATCCACATACCAATATGTCCCTAGGTTGGCTAGATTTGAATGTAGTACTGCCATCTGAAAAAGATGGAGTAAAAATTGATGGTCAAATGCCCTCATGGATTCCATTAACTTGTTACACGGTTATTGCTTTAGGAACTTTGAGTGGTGGTTGGAAAATTGTAAAAACAATGGGGTCAAAAATCACAAAAGTAACGGCTTTTGAAGGTGTAGTTGCAGAATCAGCGGGAGCTTTAACCTTATTTATCACCGAACATTTTAAAATACCAGTATCAACAACGCATACAATTACAGGTTCAATCATTGGAGTTGGAGTGACCAAAAGGGTTTCTGCTGTTCGATGGGGAGTTACCATTAAGCTTCTTTGGGCATGGGTATTGACGATTCCAGTATCAGCTGCAATTGCTGGATTGATTTATCATTTATTAAAGATATTTATTTAAAAACAATAGTTTTTTATTCTAACTCCTATAGATTATTCTTTAGTAGTTTTTTTATTTTATAACATTTTTATTTTTTAAATACACCTTTATTTACTACACTTCACAAAATTTCAATGTTAAGTTTTTGATTAAAACGAAAACTTAACATTGGTGAATTGATTAAAAATGTATTTTTGTTTACATAAAATTTACATTAACTTAACATTAAATTTAAAAACAACAAACAAAACTATGATAAACAAAGATTTAGCTACAACCGAAGAAGTGTCAAATGAAGTGACAAAAGTGCTACCAATAACTGAAACCAAACCAGTAGTAAGACAAACTCGAACCAGATCAACTGCTATAAAAGCAACTGTTACTACTACACCAACACGCACTAGAACCAGAACTGCAACAACAGCAGTAAAAAAAGAAGTAAAACCGGAAGCAATCGTAGAAGAATCGATTATTTCCAATATAAAAAATGCAGAAACTATGAAAGATTCAGACAAAGAAAAAGCAAAAAAAGCTAAGGAAAAAGCTAAGGAGAAAAAGGATAAAGCCAAGAAAAAAGAGAAGGCAAAAAAAGAAAAACAAAAAGCTCAAGAAAAGGAAAAAAAGAAAAAGGCAAAAGCAAAAGAAAAGGCAAAAAAAGCAAAAGCCAAGAAAGCTAAATCGAAATCAAAAAAGAAAAAATAGTTTTATTGTATTAGTTAAACCGATAGTTATGCTGTCGGTTTTTATTTTTTTAAACAATTAACATTTTTTCATTTCAGTTTTCTTAAATTTATATCCTAATAAACGTATTCAATATGAAAACTAAATTTCTTTTACTAGCTATGCTCCTGCAAAGCACTTTTGCAATTTTTTCGCAATCTAAATCAGTTGAATATAAGGATGGAAGTAATTTGTTGAGCGGTATTAGTGTTAAACCAACGAAAGCACTAAAAAACAATCCAGGAATTCTTGTTCTTCCTGCTTGGATGGGTATAGATGACCATGCAAAAGACACAGCAAATCGATTAGCGGCAATGGGTTACACTACTTTTATAGCTGATATTTATGGTGTGAATCAACGGCCAAAAGATTATTCGCAAGCTGGTCAAAAATCAGGTTATTTCAAAAAAAATATTTACGAATATCAAACAAGAATTCAGTTAGCATTAGACCAATTAATTAAACAAGGTGCAAATCCAGATGATATTGTAGTTTTAGGATATTGTTTTGGCGGAACTGGTGCTATTGAGGCGGCAAGAACTAACATGAAAGTGAGAGGTGTTGTTTCTTTTCATGGTGGATTAGGAAAAGACGCGACAAGAGCAATCGATCAAATAATTCCAAAAATATTGGTACTTCATGGTGCCGATGATCCTTATGAGTCCAAAGATGAGGTTGATGATTTTCAAAATGAAATGAGATCTTCAGGAGCCGATTGGCAAATGATATTTTATGCCAATGCAGTTCATTCATTTACTGATATAAATGCAGGAAATGATAATTCAAAAGGTGCCGCCTATAATGAAAAAGCAGAGAAACGTTCTTGGGAAGCTATGCTAAACTTTTTAAAGGAAGTATTATAAAATACAAAAGTCGATCTGGAGCGATCGACTAGTGCGGCGAGGTGTAACTTCCTTTCAGAATCCTCATTGCAAATATAGGACTTAATTGTGGAATAGAGAATTGTGAATGACAAATTATTTTGAATCCCTAACTAATCTTTTCAAAATAGCCCACTGTTTTAAAGCATCTCTAGCATCTACAGCAGGATAACCTAATACGGTTTTTCCCGCTTCAACATCTCCTGTTACTCCCGAACCAGCACCTACAATAGCACCATCACCAATAGTTGTATGGTCTTTTATAGAAGCACTTCCGCCAATAATAACTCCATTACCTAAAGTTACCGAACCTGCTAATCCAGAATTTCCTGCCATAATACAGAACTTTCCAAGCTTTGAATTGTGTCCAATTTGTACTAAATTATCAATCTTACATCCATCTCCGAGAACTGTGGAACTAAATTTACCTCTATCAATAGACGAGTTAGCACCAATTTCAACGCCATTACCTATAATGACATTACCTATTTGTGGGATTTTAACCAAACCTCTTTCCGGACAGGGTCTAAAACCAAATCCATCTGCACCTATAGTACAATTCGGATGTAATATAGAATAGCTTCCTATATGGCATCTTTCGCGAATTACAGCTCCAGACCATATAGTAGTATTTTTTCCAATACTGCATTCATCCAGAATAGTAACATTAGGATAAATCGTTACATTTTCCCCAATAATTACATTGGGACCAATATAAGTTCCTGCTCCAATTCGAGTTCCGTTTCCAATCGAGGCACTTTCGTCAATTATGGCTGTTGGGTGGATATCAGTTCTAAAAATAGGAGGGGGAGGTGCAAAAAGTTCTAGCACTTGTGACATAGCCAAATCGGCATTTTTCACTTTAATGAAAGCTCTATTTTCTCCTGGTTCAATAGCAATATCTTGATTTACAACAGCTACACATGCTTTGGAGGTTATCCATAATTTCTCGTATTTTTTATGGCCAATAAAAGAAATTTCTGTTTCAGTTGCGTTTTCTAATTGCTCTGGAGCGGTTATTTTACAAGAAATAGTTCCAACAATTTCACCTTGTAAAACAGCGTTGATTTCTTGAATAGAAAATGAAGTCATAATAGTTGGATTAGGATAGTAAACAAATAAAAGAATTAGAATTAGAATAACCAAAAAATATAGTTAAAAACTATAGATAAAAAAAAACAATATACAGCAACTAAAAACCAAAAACCAAAAACCGACAACCGAAAACCGACAACCGAAAACCGACAACCGACAACCGACAACCGAAAACCGACAACCGAAAACCGACAACCGAAAACTGATAACCGACAACCGAAACCCGACTACTCTTCCTTTTGTCCCATCATCATAAGATACGCTTTCAAAAACGCATCAATATTACCATTCATGACCCCTTCCACATCGCTGGTTTCATGTCCAGAGCGCACATCTTTAACCAGTTTGTAGGGATGCATTACATAATTTCTAATTTGTGAACCCCATTCAATTTTCATTTTTCCAGCTTCAATATCGCTTCGTTGCGCTTGTTGCTTTTTTAACTCAATTTCATACAATTGTGATTTCAACATTTGCATGGCTCGTTGTCTATTATCTTGTTGTGAACGAGTTTCCGAACATTGAATTTGAATGCCTGTTGGTTTGTGAAATAATTGCACTTTGGTTTCTACTTTGTTTACATTTTGTCCACCAGCCCCACTGGAACGCGAAGTAATAATATCAATATCAGCGGGATTAATGTCAATCTCTATAGTGTCATCTACTAGGGGATAGACATAGACAGATGCAAAAGAAGTATGACGTTTGGCATTACTGTCAAAAGGAGAAATTCTAACCAATCGATGTACCCCATTTTCACCTTTTAAATAGCCAAAAGCAAAATCGCCTTCAATTTCAAGAGTTACTGTTTTAATGCCAGCAACTTCACCTTCTTGAAAGTTCAATTCTTTTACTTTATAACCCTGATTTTCTGCCCACATCAAATACATTCGCATCAGCATTGATGCCCAATCACAGCTTTCTGTACCTCCAGCGCCAGCCGTAATTTGCAATACAGCACTTAGAATATCACCTTCATCAGAAAGCATATTTTTAAACTCTAAACTTTCAATATGAGTATTGGTTAATTCATATTGTTCGTCTAGTTCTGCTTCGTTAGCGTCACCTTCTTTGAAAAATTCGTAAATGATTTGAAGTTCTTCAGCTAAAGCATTGCCTTTCTCAAAATCTTCCACCCATTTTTTCTTGGAGCGTAAATTTTTTACAATAAACTCAGCTTCCTTAGCATTGTTCCAAAAGTCGGGTGCAAAGGTCTTTTCTTCTTCGTTGGTAATTTCTATAAGCTTGGCATCAATGTCAAAGATACCTCCTCAACGCACCAAGGCGCTCCACAATACCTTTTATTTGTTCGGTATTTGTCATAAATAATGTAGTTTTGTGACGCAAATGTAAGTTATACAAATAGAAAATGGAAATTAATTTAATTAGTGATACAGTTACCAGGCCATCACCAGAGATGTTACAAGCTATGTTTAACGCGAAAGTAGGTGATGATGTTTTTAAGCAAGACCCAACAGTCAATGCTTTCGAAAAAATGGTAGCCGATTTATTTGGAAAAGAAGCCGCTTTGTTCTTTCCATCGGGGACTATGGCAAACCAAACGGCTATTAAATTAAATACCAATCCGGGTGACCAAATTATTTGTGATAAATGGTCGCACATTCATTTGTATGAATCGGGCGGAGCCTCTTTTAATAGCGGGGTGAACTTTAATTTATTAGACGGTCACCGCGGTTTGATTACTGCAGAACAAGTTAAAGAGGGTGTTAACGACCCTGAGTTTTATCATGCACCTTTATCTAAAATGGTGAGCATAGAAAACACCACCAACAAAGGTGGAGGCGCTTGTTATGACATTGAAGAACTCCAAAAGATAAAACAAGTTTGTGTGGATCATAACTTAAAATACCATTTAGATGGCGCTCGTTTATGGAATGCTTTGATTGCCAAAAAACAACAACCTAAGCAATTTGGAGCATTATTTGATACGATATCAGTATGCTTTTCAAAAGGATTAGGAGCACCTATAGGTTCTGTTTTACTATCAGATGCTGCCACCATGCACCGTGCCTTACGAATCCGAAAAATATTTGGGGGCAATATGCGTCAATCAGGTTATTTGGCGGCTGCAGGAATTTATGCTTTGCAAAATAACATCAATAGGATAGAGGATGACCACAAAAGAGCTAAGGAACTCGGTCAAGCATTGCAACATTTGCCTTGGATAGAAAAAGTGGCACCTGTAGAAACTAATATTTTGATTTTTGAAGTCAAAAAAGCGTTAAACGAAAAAGCAGTTATTGAAAAGTTTAAAGATAAAGGCATTCTAATTAGTTCTATGGGACAAGGAAAACTTCGCATCGTAACCCATTTGGATTACCGCCAAGTAATGCATGAATACGTTTTGGAAGCCATAGAAAAATTATCTTTTTAATTGTTGTAGTAAAAACAATTAGTTTACAAATTCAAAAAAACTCCAAATAGGAATGTGGTCTGATATTTTTCGGGCTTCTTTATTGGTCACAAATTGATTGTAAAAAGGTACAATTCCGGCTTGTTTTAGTTTTGTTTTACCCGAATTATAGAACATATTGTCATATTCAGAAGCCAGACACTCTTGATGGATGCATTTTTGTTTCAAACTTGTTTTTTGATTGCTTAGACTGTTTTTATATCCCATTTTTTTCAACGGAGTAAATACAGTATTACTTTGCGGACAATTGAAATCACCCATAAAAATTAGATTCAATGTAGGGTATAAAGCAGGTAATAATTTGAAATATTTAATTTCACTTTCTGGGTTTTTCTTTTTAGGAACGGCATGAAAAGAGGCTATAGTAAATAACTTTCCTTTATACTCGAAGGTACTCATATAGGGTTCTCTATCAATCTCTTTTTGAAAGTTTTGGTCGAGCCAACATTTCCCTATTTTTTTTACTTTCGACGGTTTCCAAACATAGGCATACCGTTCTTTACTCGAAGGATTGTTACTGGTTGTGGGGTCGCTCACCGCATAATCCCACTGTGCACCTTTGCTGTTCAAGATGTTGACCAAACGCGCAACGGCTTGTGCACCACCATTGCCTGCCACTACTTCTTGAATAGCTATAACATCATATTTATTGACAGTTGTAACAATAAACTCTAATTCACTATCCGACTTTGATTTGCCAAAATTCATTATATTCCAACTGCAAACCGAGACTTGCGCAAGGGAAAGTATGGATAAAAAAAGAAATGAAAAAAGGAAAAAGGTTTGTTTTTTGAAAAGCATTGCAATTTGTTTTGGCTAAAATAAGAAAAAAGCCCAACTACTAACTTGAGTTGGGCCTCTCATCACAATAAAAATTCTATTAATTATTGTAAAATAATCTTTTTGATATCTAAAATTTGTCCTTGAGCATTTAGGATCTGAACAAAATAAAGACCAGTGCCTCCCCAAGTAGTAAGGGACAATGAAGTACTTGTACCCGACAACGTAATTGGTGTTGTAGCTACTTGTTGCCCTAATGAATTGATGATGTTAATAGTACCACCCGTTAAATCAGTTACGTTGTTAAAACTTATGTTTACTTGGGTGTTGGCTGGGTTAGGGTATAAGGTAATGTTGTTAGCATAGGCAATAGGATTGGTATATGATAACTGGCCAAGATTGATAATAAGGGTATCGGTTACGGTGGTGTTCGTAAAGCATTGGTTTTGATTGTATAATTGAGATATCTCGCTTGGAGTTAGTGCACGGTTCCAGATACCGATATCATCAATGGCTCCTTTATACTTTTCATATTGTCCGATACTATTTGGTATGGTATTTCCAATTACAAAGTTTTGTCCTGTCGTATTTAAATTTGATATTGTGCCAGTGCTACTTGGTACCCCATTAAGATATAATTTTAAATTTGTTGCAGAATACACCCAAACAATATTTGTCCAAACATTATTGCCAAGCGAGCTATCTGGATGAAAATCATTATACGCTGCTGAAAAATAGTTTGTAAAATCATTATCAACTAATAAAACGGAAAATCTCTTATTGTTTTCTAAAGTACCATAATCAAAAACTGCGCCTGTTTGACCTCCCGTATTTACAGAAAATCCACCTGCTGTTTTAACCCATAAGGATACGGTTCGTGCGGTATCGCCTTGTGGGAGATTAACTCCTGCACCAGAAATATAAGAAGTTAAACCATCAAAATCATAAGCACTGTTGCTATTACCAAATCGATCCGTTGTTAGAGTAGCCCCATTTACAGTACCATTATTTCCATGGCCACTATCATCGTTGGCATTCCCACAGAATGGCCAATAGCCCACAAGGCCTTGGGTTAACGAACCGCTAACTGAGTTGCAGGTGTCGCTGTAGGTCTCACCATTATACATTGCGGTGATTTCTTGTTGGGTTAAACTTCGATTCCAAAATCCAATGTCATCAATCTTACCATTAAAATTATAATAACCTCCACCAATTTTAAGAGGACTATTATTATTCATATTACTTAAGTTCGGGAAAAACACACTATTAATTAAATTATTATCAATATATAAATCAGCTTGTGAGTTTTGAATATTTATAACAACAAAATGCCATGTATTAATTGATGGCAAAGAAGAAGATAAATTAGTGTATGGCATTTGAGCACCAGAAACATATGCAAATTTTTCTGAGTCAGGTATAGGTGTATATGTTGACGAATGATGTCTTAGATAACATGATTGTCCTGTAAAATCATTAATTCCTTTAATCATCACGTCTTGAGCAGGAAAAGTATCAGCCGTAGTAAGATACCATAATGCAATTGAATAATTTGCTGCAATATTTAAACTAGGTTGTGATGCTATTTCTATTGTTTCAGAATTTGTAAAACTGTAGGATTTATTTAGGTTTCCAAACCTATCTGCCGCTAATGTAGCCCCGTTCACAACGCCATTATTTCCATTACCGCTTTCATCGTTTGCATTACCGTTAAAAGGCCAATAACCCACTAATCCGTTGGTCGGAACATAAGAAGGAACTTGGGCGTTGATTGTATTTGTTATAATTAATAATAAGAAGATAATTTTTTTCATAATTTTATTATTTTTTAAGATTTACAATATTACTCCATTCCCAAACCAAAATAAATTGCAAGTTATTGCAACTTCACTTTCAAAAAGGTTTACAACTATATTTGTGCTGCCATAAATTGAAATATGAATCAACCAAATCCTTATCTAATTACGCTTTGCAATCAACTGGAAATCCAATTGGGATTTAAGATAAAAAACATTGCCAATGCAGAAAAGTGTTCGGAAGTATTGGCTTTAGAGAAGTTATTTATTTCACCGCATACTATTGCTAGGATGTATGGCGTGGTAAAACCTTTTAGAACTCCGTATAAAGATACTTTGAATGTAGTTGCGCGGTATTTGAAGTATGAGGATTGGGAGGATTTTTGTACCAATCAAACCAATGTTCCTTTTGACCCCAACTATTTTTTGACCGAAGCTTCTGATGGTTTTTCTTTAGCGGTATTGCAATTAGCATTGGCCAATGATGATTTTAAAGCCATTTCGATTATATTGTCTAAAGCAAAAAAAAACGAAAATGAAGCTGTTTTATTTACGGCTGCCGAACTAATAGGCGCTTATGTCCGTAAAAGTAAAAAGCAAAAAGAATTACTTCAATTGTTATCAGATAACAGTGTTGGGCAACTCTTTTTTTATGAATGTTATGTTGATGAAGACAATGACAACAACTATTTTTCAGAGGCTTTATTACATCATTATTTGCCTAATGTTACTAATGATTACCGAAAATTATACGTGTATTGTTTTGTAATAAGCCAAACGGCTCACAAAGAACATAAATCTTCTCCTTTACTACAAGAATTTCAAAAACTAACTACACAATTAGATAAAAACAAGTGTCATTTTCATGAACTTTCTAGATGGATGGAATGTCAAATACTGATAGATGGTTTTAATGGCTTTCTTCGAAATACTTGGAAGCATCATGTTGCTGAATTAGTAGTTTTGTCAGTTGGTTATAATGCTAATGAAAAAGGATGGTTGTTCTCCAGGTCTTTGAAAGCCTTCTTACTATTTGGGTTAAAAGAAGAATTATTTAATAGCCAGGAATTAAATAATATTATTGATGCACTAATCAAGAACCAAAATAAGGAATTGCACAGTATTGCTTTATATGTGCTTCAATTGTATTGGATTAGCAAATCAGTGTACTTTAAAAGTAAAACTATTTACAAGCCATTCCGAATCCATAATATTTTGTTTCAAAATGAAAGCAACGAAAAAACAGCTATCGAATTTGCTGTCGCTTCACTTTTTGCTTCGGGAGAAAACAAACAAATAATTACAGGTAATTTAAAAAGTTTTTGTGAAGCTAAAGGTGTTCATTGGGTCATGAAAATGCTAGGTTAAAATACTTTTCCAACTCCAAATCATAATTGGTATTCGTTTTCTAAATAAGCTTATCCAAAATAAGTTTCTAAATATAGTTCATCAAACACTTTAAATTTAGCCGAAGTAACGTGCCTAAAGTATTCTTCTTTAAACAATTGCTTTTCTTTATGATTTGTAGCTAAGTGATACCCAGTAATGGCATAAAAAATCAGGTAGTAATCATTGTAAGCTGCTCCATATTTAGAAACCGTGGTATCTAAATTTTTAAAGATATGATGGGCTCGTTTTAAATCCTTATTTTTATAACTAACCATTACATCAATTAGATTGTATATAAACAAATCTAAATAAGAATGAATGTGCAATTTATCTATAATTTCTTCAAAATAATTCTCTAGTATGTAGTTTAATTTTTGTAATCTCTTTAAGAGTAATAGTGCATGAACAAATTCATGAAAATATTGACGAATATGTGTTTCTTTTTTGATAAAAGATAAAAAATCGTTCCAAACAATTGCTTCTTTATCTTTGTTTTGATTTTGTGCCGCACATAGCATTTGGTAGCCATAAAATCTTCCAACAAGTACCTCGGGTAACGCTTGCAATTCATTTGTTGTGGGGTTGTTGATTATAGGTAATTTGTTACACTTGTTGAGATAGAGCTTCAATCCACTTAAAAGATTCAAAAACAATTGTTCTTCAGTGTTTAAGGCTTCTTTTTCTATTTTTTCAAGAATGATGCCATACCTTTTATTCAATCCCATGATATCTATATAAATATAGATTACGTTTTCTCTAAAGTTTTTGTTGGTTACCAATTGCTCTATGCTAGTTACAAAGCTTTCTTTAGAAATTCCATATAAAAAGATAAAAAGGATATAGGCAATATTCGTTTGAAAATGATTTATGGGTAGCTTATTTTTAAAACAACTAATGTTGTTGTCATCGAATAAGGCATTGCAATAGGCCCATTTTTCATTATGAAAAGCATGTTCAAATAAGGAAATAAAAACGGTATTAGATTCTGATTTTTCTAGTAACTCGCTTAGAAATTGAAAATCATCTCTAGTAAGATTTTCTTTTAACTTTAGGTTTTGCAACCTGGCATCAGCATACCATTTTTCATATTCATTTTTTTTCTTTACATAATCTTGGTAGGAAGCATATTCTAAAAAGGTAGCTAAAACATCTAGAGTGGAATTGTTGGATTTCCGCATTGGTATCAGATTCCAAAAACGTCTTAAAGTACTTAAACTAATAGGGTCACTAGTGTGTTTTTGCAGAATAGCAAGAAATGATTTTACATCCGTTGTAGTGTTTATTTTAAAACCTACTTTTTTTTCGATATCGGTTCGTAGGTGTACGTGAAAAATATCCATAAATAGTAATAATATTCAAAATTATAAATATCCTGTAGATTAAAGTACAAATGTATTTAAGTGAACACAGAATGAACAAGTTGAAACCTTTATTTTGAATAATATTGTCAAGTAAATAAATTTTTTAGTAATTCAGTAACTATGTTTTTGCTTTTTTTTGAAAATTTATATTGGATAAACTAATTAAAATAAAGTACAATTAATTATCTATCAAATTAAAAAAATAAAAAGTAAAATACGATGGAAATAAAAACATTTATTACAGTCAAGCCGATTGAAAGTAACACATGTTTCAAAACCATAAATAATTAAAAAAAATGAAAGTAAAATTTATAACTATCTTTTTGGTGTCCATTTGTTCATTTGGACAATCCCCAGAGCAATATTTCAAAGAAGGAAAAATGCAATTTGACAGTGCAAATTATAAAGATGCGATAATCAGTTATACAAATTCATATGATTTATCAGTTATTAAAAAAAATAAAAAAATTGAATCTAAGTCTCTTGCAAGTAGGGGTTTAGCTAAATCTGAAATTAAAGACTTTAAAGGTGCAATTGAAGATTATGATAAGTCTCTATTGATTGAATCTAATAATCCTAATGTTTATTTTTTGAAATCAATCTGTCTTGTTGAAATTAGTGATTATGAAAAAGCTATAATAACAATTACTAAGGCTTTAGAATTAGATAAGGTCAATGGTCTTTATTTCTTATTTAGAGCTGGCTTAAAAGAAAATATAAATGATTTTAAAGGTGCTATAATTGATTGCTTAGATGTTATAAAAATAGATCAGAAAGAAGGAAATGCCTACGCAATTATGGGTAGATGTAAACAAAAATTAGGATACTCTAAATTTGAAGTATGTTTAGATTTTAAAAATGGTATAGATTTGGGAGACCAAGAATGTAAAGAAGGGTTTAAAAAAAACTGTCGATAAAATAGTATTTAATAAAAAAATAATCAAATATAAATATGGGAACATTTGGAAAATCTCTAGGAAAAGAATTAGGTAAAAATACTGGAAAGTTTGTTTCAAACAAGGTTTTTGGGGATAAGTGGTCTACACCTTATCGAGTATCTGCGACTGTAGAAGTTGAAAAATTTAAAGCTTCTCAAGCAAAAATTCAGGCTGAAGCAGAATTTGATAGAATAAGACAGCAAGAAAGAATAGAGTTAGAAAGGAATGATAGGGAAGTATTACTTAAAATAAGTAAAGTTCAATTTAGTTTAGATAAAGATGAAATATATTATAACTTGACAGAAATGTGTTCATTGTTGGAAAGTTATCAAGACACTAAAGTTAAAAAGGGTGCCAAAGCTAAAATAAATGACGGTCTTTTTAAATTAAAGCAGATTAACGCTGTTCAAGAATACGAATATTTTAAAAACAAACTTGATGATTATGAAAATAAAGTAAAATTTAGGTTATATTTTATCTTTTTTAGTTTGGGACTATTTCTTTTAGGAATAATATTAATTCAATTTTTTTCCGGAAATAAACCTTTGATAGGACTTATCGTTGGAAGTGTTATACTTATTATAACGAGTAGTATAATCTATGCAAATAAAATAGGTGTAAACTTTAATAAATAATTCATATGAAAAATACAATTGAAAAACTAAGAGGAACCAAAATTTCAGACGACGAGTATAAAATTTTTATTCTTACTTATCCTTTATTCCTAATAGCGATAGCTGATGGAACTTTTGATCCTGAAGAAAAAGATTTTATGAAAAATATTTTATATAATTTTTTAAACCCTTTATATAATGAAAACATTACGCATGAACAGTATGAAAGTTTAATTGATAATTATATTTTAGATTTTGAAGAATTATTTAGATCCAATAATCATAAAGTCGAAATTCTAACAGAATTTTCTAAGTTTGATAAAGAAGTTAAAAATGCAATTTTAGAATTATTAAATGAAGTTGCTAATATTTCTGATGGAATTAGTGAACAAGAAAAATTGGAAATATCTAATGTACAAGATTATATTTAAATAATCATTAAGGATTTAGATTTCTATTTAAATGTCAAACCGAGTTCACAAATGATAACTTGGTTTGACATTTTTTTTAAAATTTGTACTATAAAATTATTATTATCAAAAATTAAAAAACAAATTACAAATGGAAAGTTTTAAGATAGAATTAGAACATATTAGGTTAGAACTTATACACAGAAGGACAAAAAATGGCAATGTAATAAATCATCTTCGGCATTTTGTAGACCAATGGTTCTGTTATAAATATGGCTATATTACAAATGGGAATAGAGCAGCTTGGGGTAAGATAATTTTCAAAGAATATGTAAGCGAAGGTGTTTTAAAATTGTTAGAAAAAAATACTGAGGTAGAGTTGTTAAGTATGAAAGGTAAAAACAGATTAATTGTTGAAAAAGAACATATTATGCCTTTAAATAGAATAACAAAAAAATTACTCGAGTTGCCAACAAATCCTTCAATTGAAGAAATTGAAACTATTTTAACAGAAAACGTAAAATACGCAACAATAACTAAAGAGGAAGATAAGTTACTAACTAAACAAGATATGCCTTCTGAATATTTCGATTCTAATCATGAATTATTCAATGATTTCTTTGCTAGATATAAAAGTGTAGGAATAAAATTAATTAGGAAAAATAATGTATATACTCTTTAAATCCATTTTTAAAATTAGGTTATGATTGTGCCAATGAATTCTTTTTTTCATTATTTTTCCAACTCCAAATCATAACTAGCATTCGCTTTCTGAATGAGTTGATAGGAAACAAAGAATCCCAAAACAAACAAAAGCAACAAAGCAATAAATAGGAGGTAACTTCCAATTAAGAAATTCCAAAAGATAAAGTAAAGCAAAAACCCATTGCCGGTTTGAAGTAACCAAGCTAAAATTCTTAGTTTTGAGAATGTTTTGCCACTGTTGGCATACCTTTTCCAAAAGCCACCCGGTTTAATGGTGGTAGAAAATGTTTCCAATGTTTTGCTATCTGTAGGAGCCGTACAAAAAGTAACCACTAACCAAGTTAAGCAAACCACAATGCTTAAAATGACAATTTTAATGGGATAATACTCGATGTTATAAGTGTGCTCAATAGTAGTGATAAAATGATTAACGAGTGCATTATTTTCAAACAAGGCATCCAGAATAGGAGGGTAGACCAACGCTGCAACCATAGCCGATAATTGCGACCAAGCATTAATCCTCCACCAATACCAGCGCAGCATAAAAACAGGTCCAACACCAGCCGTGATGGCAAATAAATATTTAGTGATGCCCACTAAATTTTCTGCATAAATGGAAATACAACCAGCAACTACCACAATATATATCATGGCCACAATGCCCATTTTATTAGCCTTGACATCACTTAAATGAGGATTAATAGTATGCTTATAAAAGTTTTCAATTAATAACGATCCACCCCAGTTTTGCATGTTTTGCGCTAATGATAGAAACGGGATTAAGAATAGGAGTACCACTAGGGCCAACATCCAAGAAGGAAGTGCCTTTACAAACAAGTTGGTGAAAGCCAATTCACTATCGGCAATGCCATTAGTATATCCATAACACACTGCCAAAAATGGCAAAGTGAATAACACAACTCGAAATAGAACAACAGCTAAAGAAGGCAGAAAAACACTTTTTACTAAGTCGTTACTACTATTGGTGGCCATTAACTTTTGTCCATTCATATCAGGATAATCCAATACCGAAGCCGACCACCATTGTACCAAAATAAAGACCAAAAAAGCATTAAAGGTTTTTGAACCTATACTGGGGATAATACTAAAATTAATTTTGGAAGATTGCACTGTGGTTGCCAAATGCGCTAATCCTCCGGTATGATTAAACAAGCTAATTGTTAGGATACAAAAAAGCGACAGGAAAACAATAAAAAGAACAAAATCCATTCTGAGGCGCGACTTCAAACTATTGAAAAAAGTGAGTAATACAAGAAGAAGCGTGGCTAACATTATAGCGTCACGAAGTGCTATACCTATAATAAAACAAACTATTTTGCTAAAAGCCAGCACACTAAAACTGATGAGAAAAGGAATAATCACTAGTCCTAAATAGATACTTCTAAAAGTGTGAAGTACTTTAGCTCCTTTACCCGAATACCTAAAAAATAAAAATTCATTTTCAGTTTTAACGGGAACCTTACGCCATAAATGCGCAAAAAACGACACACTACAACTTGACCCAATAACTGCACTCCAATACAACCACATATCAGACAACTGGCCTTTTACTAATGCCTCACAAATTAATTGTGGTTCAATCATAATACCACTCGCCATGAGCATCGAAAAGCCAATGAGCCACCACCGTTCATTTTTGGTGTAAAATAAATTGGTCGTAAAATTTTGTCTTAGTGTTTTACTTAATCTTTTCAAAAAATGCTGTTTGTTTTGGCTAAAATAAGAATAAAGCCCAACTCAACAAAGCAAAAGATTGTAGTGCGACCCAATTCATTTTCTCATAAAGTTTTAATAATATGAAATGTTATAACTACCAATTATTTGATCTGTACCGTAGGCAGTGAATAGTTTTTTTGTAATAGTTTGAGGAAATAAAATTTCATTATAACTGTATAAATATCCAATACGATTATTACTTTCCCTATAATAAGAACTTGTATTAGTAGTTGAAGATATAAATAATAATGAAAGAAAGGCGTCAATACCAGGTATAAAAAATATTTTATCTATTCCTGTAATGTTTTTGAAAGGACTATAACTCGAATAATGACTAACTCTTTTATTATCGATATTGGTACAAATCCCATTTGCTAACACAACATTTTGGGTTGATGGTGTACCACAAAATGTGTTTGTTACTGTAACAGAATCAGGCGAATTATAAACTAAATTTACTGTATCTACACCATTAGTTCCGTTGCAATTTCCATTTATGCTAATATTTACTAATTTATCGTTTTGATAAGAATAAGTTTCATCTCCAATTTGAGTAATTAAATCACCTACATAAGTAAAATTTAAATTTCCTTGATAAGAAATGCCACCTTGATCGTCAAAAAATGTAATTTTAATGTAATCAATTTTGTTACCATTATAAAAAAACTCATACGAAGTTGCATTAAAACTACCTCCTGTGGTCCCATCATTCTCTTCTATAAGCACTCTTTTAGGCAAAAGAGTACTAGGATTTACATTTTGAGAGTTTTGACTAGATGTGGTGCCTGCAGTTTTAGCATACAATGCATAAGGCACACTCAACAACTGGGTAGTGCCCATAGCCACAAAGTTTGCTCCGGTACTTAATTCAATGCCTAAATAATAAGTTCCACCTCCCCAGTTAATAGCAGCAAAGGTTCCTGTTGTGGCAGTTCCTTGGCCCACGGTTAGATTCACTTGTCCTAAATCATCCGTTGGGACATAATGGGTTTCACTAAATACAGGTAAACTTGTAGAAGAGTTCAACATGATATTGAACTTGAAAGTTACGTTTTGATTAATAATCAAATCACCAGCTGCATTTCTTACAGTAGCTTGGTAGTTAAAACCTTGTGGGGCTTGGGCGAAAGTTATTATTGAAGCAATTAACGTTATGAGTGTAAATAGTTTTTTCATGATATTATTATTTTATTAATCTTTTACAAGACGCAATGATAAACCATTTGATTTAATATGACTTAACACTTGCATATTCAATGAATTAGAAGAGGCCTGAATATTTCTCAACGAAGCCATTCCTGATCCAAATTCTGTCGAGGCCCACCAAAAAGCAGACATTTTTATTGGATAATTTCCTCCAAATACAGTCGCACTATTTTCAGTATATCTCCAACTTGCTGGTTTTGCAGAGAAACCGCTTAAATTAGTAGCTGCTGAATCATAATACCAACTATACAAATCTGTTTGTGAGCTTGAAGTTTCCTTCATTTTACCTCCAGCAACTGATTCCCCACCTAAATAATTAGATAAAGTAGTCCATTCCGTATTAGAAGGGACATGCCATCCTATTGGAGCTAATATTTTGTTTGGTGTGTTGGGATCATTGTCGTGTATTCCTGCCACTGCATACCAATTGTATAACTTACCATAAGTTGTTCCATTTGCAGAGTCATTATTATAATAACACCAAGCCCCAGTGGTTAAGTTTGCCCATTGTGTTGGGTCAGTTACTTCTGGAATTGGTGTACCATCTCTGTAGGTAGTTACATCCAAATTGGTGGTGCTCCATATTTGTGAACCAATTGTTACACTCGGTAGTGGGGTATTTTCATATTCTGTGGTAAAAGTGACTTCATTACCATAAAATATAATATTGTTTTCTGTAACAACAAAAGCTCTAACATAGTATAAAGTGTTAGGTGAAAAAGTAAATCCTTGAACTGCAGAATCAAAAGTAAAAGTGTTTGAACTTAAATTAACTCCTAAATCATTACTACCATTAAATGGATAATTTTCATTTACAGGATTAGGATTCAAGGAATAAACAAATCCAGCTCTTGGCTTCAATTGATTAATATTTACATTACTAATGCTTGCGCTAAATGTAGCAGTTATTCCTATAATATTTGCGACTGGGTTTGTTGTTATTGTTGGTGATATTAAACCTGTATTATTACTAGAAGTTGAACCAGCTGTATTAGCATATAATGCATAAGGCACACTTAACAACTGCGTAGTTCCCATAGCCACAAAGTTTGCGCCGGTACTTAATTCAATGCCTAAATAATAAGTTCCACCTCCCCAGTTAATACCTGCAAACGATCCAATAGTGGCAGTTCCTTGGCCCACGGTTAGATTCACTTGTCCTAAATCATCCGTAGGGACATAATGGGTTTCGCTAAATACAGGCAAACTCGTTGAAGTGTTCAGCATAATGTTGAACTTAAAAGTTACGTTTTGATTAATAATCAAATCACCAGCTGCATTTCTTACAGTGGCTTGGTAGTTAAAGCCTTGAGGGGCTTGTGCATTTATTGTTGTGATTACAATAAGTGCTAAAAAGGTAAATAGTTTTTTCATGTTGTTTGGGTCTATAAAAATATTTAATATTAACTGAAATGTAACTTTTTAGAAAGTTAAATTAATTAAGCCACCACCATCTATAGTTATAGTGGCATTGTTGTCACAGCCACCAGTTCCATAATCTAATACGTAATTGTGATTTGATGTCGATGATGTCATAACACCAGATATATTATTAAAGTTACAACTTAAATCTATTTGCAAAGGTGAATTTATACTATTTGAAATAGGTATGTTATAAATATTATTACATGTCCATAATCCTGTTTCCTTGTAAAAATTATCATATAAATTTTGAGTATTTTCTCCAGATATTAATTCTCTTATTTTAGAACCAATAAACGAATATTCTCCACCACTTGCATCTATAATACTAAAGTCAACATCTAAAGTTTGAATTGTATGTGGTGTAGAAAAAACAGAAGAAGCTTGAAATGTTCTTGTAATTGTTTTATTACCTTGAATATAAAAACCATTATGAAAAAAATTATCAAAGGCGAAGGTAATTGTATGTGAAGTCGCTGATGGAAAATAAACATAAGTAATGATTATTTTACCACTTACAAAATTATTATTTGAAAGTGTACATCCAACAGAACCAAAATCTATCGTTTTTGTTACAGTTTGACCTACTGTTGTAGGTGTCCCAAATGCTGGAAATCTTGTGATTGTTACGCAAGGTGGAATATAGCCAGAAGTAAAGTCGGAATTAGGATTGTAATAAGTTGCTGATTCCTGGTCTTCAATGATTCCAAAAATGTCATTTGTCAATTTATTAAATTCAACTAATAAGTCTGTGACTGTCTGATTAGGATAATTAAAAGAACTAGTTGTAAAAGTTACTTCATTTCCATAAAATACAATATTATTTTCTGTAATTGCATAGGAACGCACATAATAGGTAGTGTTAGGGTTTAAATAATCTACATTGCCATTGTAATTACCAATACCGTATCCAGAATCAATCATACTATAATAATTTATATTAGGAGGAGAACCAGCACTGTAATTATAATAAAATGGATTTGGTTCATCTGCAATTACAAAACCTCTTTTGATTATCTGATTTTCAATGATATTTGAAACACTAGCGCTAAATTCGGCACTTACACCATCATAGTTGGTAATCTGATTTGTAATTAACGATGGTGTAATCATTCCTGAATTTCCAGATGTACTCCCCGCACTATTAGCATACAACGCATAAGGCACACTCAACAATTGTGTTGTTCCCATGGCCACAAAGTTTGCGCCGGTACTTAATTCAATGCCTAAATAATAAGTTCCACCTCCCCAGTTAATAGCAGCAAAGGTTCCTGTTGTGGCAGTTCCTTGGCCCACGGTTAGATTCACTTGTCCTAAATCATCCGTTGGGACATAATGGGTTTCACTAAATACAGGTAAACTTGTAGAAGAGTTCAACATGATATTGAACTTGAAAGTTACGTTTTGATTAATAATCAAATCACCAGCTGCATTTCTTACAGTGGCTTGGTAGTTGAAACCCTGCGGGGCTTGGGCGAAAGTTGTTATTGAAGCAATTAACGCTATAAGTGTATATAGTTTTTTCATGAAAGTTAAACTTTAAAATGAACGAACTGCTCTTATTAAAGGACTACTATATTCTTTATTAGAATTACTATAAACACCTGCCGAAGCTGATCCACATGAAGAAAATCTTTGAATAACAAAAGTGTTAGCATCAACTTCTGTAGATGTAGCATATTCAGAACAATAACCTTGATTGAAATTTCCAATTCCATTAAGAAATAAATTGAGATACATTTTGTTTAATTCTAATTTTGAGGGTAAAAACCAATCGCTATAGCCATTTAATACTAAATCATCGCATACTTTTGCAAAAGAATCCGGCGCGGTACATCCAGCAACAATAGCAGCAGTATTTGTAGCACCTGTTCCCATTGCCGTTCCCGTTGCTCCAATCAATGTGCCTGGACAACCCCATCTTGTAGAGCCTCCTTGATTATTAGCTGCACATACTAACCCATGATTACCAGTGCCGTCTAAATAAAAAATAATTCCTCCAGCATAATATTGTCCAACGTACAAAGAATTACTGTTTCCTGTAGTTAATTCTTTTAAGTCGCCATAAAAAGTTCCTTTGGCAGTAACCGCATAGGCACGCACATAATAAATGTTATTTGGTATTAAATTGGTTAAATCACTAGAATAAGTACCTCCGCCAGTTCCGCTAAGAGTTTTAAAACTACTGGTTGTTGGGTTTGGGCTTGTGCTCCAACAAACCCCTCTTTCTGTAACGGCACATCCACCATCAGTACTAATTACCCCTCCAGAAGTTGCGGTGGTTGCTGTAACCGAAGAAACATCTACAGTAGTCAATGCACTGTCAAATCCAGAACTCATTGTTACTTGATTTCCATAACCGGTCCCCGTTGCATTAATTGCAAATGCTTTAAAATAATAGGTGACACCACATGAAACAGGAATAGTACCAACGGGTGGAGCATCAAAATAGCCTTCGCCAGTTTGGGTACTAGTAGAATAAATAGTAGTAACACCTGCTCCTCCTATTTGTGGATTGGTGGTAGTACTAAAACAAATCCCTAGTTGGGTAATAGCAGATCCCCCTGCATTACTTACATAACCACCTGAGTTGTAATTTGGGTCGGATTTAACAACTTGTTTGGTTCCAATAATAGGCACGCCTACCACAATTGGATTTACTGCAATGGTTACAAAACTAGCTTCGTTGCCATAAATAATATTTCCTAGCGAGTTAATTATGTAAGCTCTTACATAATAAGTAGTACTTGCAACAAGCGGTTGAACCACGCTATTAAAAGTACCTGTGCCGGTTCCATCGGTTGTAAAATGATCGTTTGAGTCTGAAATTTCAGGATTAGGACTAGTACTCCAGCAAACCCCTTTAGAAGTAATCGGGTTACCACCATCACAGCTAATAATTCCACCACAAGCTGCACTTGTAGCAGCAATAGCGTAAGGAGCAATGGTAGATAAATTTACTAAACAAACAGTTACCGTTGTAAAAGTAATTTCGTTGCCATAAATTGGTGTGGCATCTCCGTTAATTTTAATATAAGCACGCACATGATAGGCAGTTGCCGAAGTTAAATTAGTTAATGAAACAGAAATAGTTTCATTTCCAGAAACAAAATCTTGCACAACCGTATCATTGATGGTTGGTATTGACGATAAGCTATAACAAATTCCTTTTTCAGTAATGGTTGCATTGGCAGCATTTACTACTTGCCCGCCCAATGAAACCGAGTTGTAAGTAAGATCTTGTGCTGCATTTGTTAAAACTGTTGGCGTTGGTAAGGTAGCAGTAGTAAAGGAAGTTACTGCGCCATAACCTGTACCTTGAGTATTGGTTGCATAAGCTTTATAAAAATAAGTTTGTCCCGGAGAAAGTGAAGAAATTGTAGCGGAGAACGAATCAGTTCCAGCATTTAGAGTAATTGGATTGGTTATCGCAGTAGCATCGGCACCCCAATAAAAACCTCTGTCTAGAATAACATTTCCACCATTATCTGTTACATCGCCATAAACTTGCACAGAAGTTTCGGTAATATTACTCGGTTGGCCTGTAGCCACTAAGGGCATCACCAGTGAGGTGGTGGTAAAACTAAGTTCTTCACCAAAAGAAGTTCCAATGGTGTTGGTAGCAAAAGCACGAACATAATAAGTAGTTCCCGGAGTTAAATCAGGGATGGTTACCGTAAAAGGTCCCAATTCATTATCGGAAGCAATTACCGTGTTTCCTAAACTAGGATTAGGCTGAGGGCTAAAGCAAATTCCTTTTGCTAGAATCAATTGATTTCCATTATTTACTAAATTTCCATTAACTACTGTAGAGTTGTAGCCAATCGCCACAGAGGTCGTTTGAATCAAGGCTAATTGTCCAGCGGTCATCCCTGTGGGTGTTAACCAAGTTGGAATGTTATCTGCGTTGATTTGTAAAATTTGTCCGGGTTGTCCAGGAGATAATTCAATCCATTCCGTTCCATTCCAATATAGAATAGAACCACTCGTAGCACCAGAGGAAATTCCGTTATTCGAATTTTGAGCATACAAGGCATACGGTACACTTAGCAACTGGGTAGTTCCCATTGCTACAAATCCTGAGCCCGTATTTAACTCAATGCCCAAATAGGAAACACCATTTCCCCAATCAATTTGAGAAAACGGCCCCATTGTTGGAACTCCGGTTCCTATAGTTAAATTCACTTGCCCTAAATCATCGGTTGCCACCGTTTGGTTTTCAATATAAATTGGAGGACTAGTTTGTGAGTTTTGCATCACCGAAAATTGAAACGTAACGTTTTGATTAATTATTAAAGCTCCATTATTATCTCTAATAGTAGCTTGGTAATTAAAGCCTTGAGGCACTTGAGAATAGGCAATAACACTTAACAGTATTGCTAATAGGGTGATTAGTTTTTTCATGGTATATTATTAATCTTTTACGCAGCGAACTGAGAAACCAACCTCTTGACCGTAGGTGTTTAAGTATGCACTGCCGCTATTGTAATTAATGTCGCGGGTCCAAGCGTCATCTGAACACCACCAGCCACCCACGTTGCCAATGCTCAGAAATGTACCATCGTAGCTGCGTAACCCTCCCGGAAAACCTGTAAATCCGCTTGAGTTTGTGGCACCCGTGTTAGGACTTGTCCAAAGGGTTGTTCCTGTGCTCTTCATCTTATCTCCTGCAAGATTAGGAGTAGCAATACCACCATTAGCATTTGGGTCAAGGTAATTAATTAAAGTATTCCATTCAGAATTGCTAGGAACGTGCCAACCTAAAGGAGCTAATATTTTGTTTGGTGTATTGGGATCATTATCGTGAATTCCTCTCACAGCATGCCAATTGTATAATTTACCATAAGTTGTTCCGTTAGCTGTATTGTTTGCATAATAACACCAAGCACCTGTTGTTAATCCTGCCCAAGCTGTTGGGTCGGTTACTTGTGGTATAGGCGTGCCATCTCTATAGGTAGTTACATCCAAATTTGTAGTGCTCCATATTTGTGTGCCAATTGTAACGTTGGGTAGTGGTGCAATAATAGCATTTTGTAAAGCAGTGATTTGCGATTGTAAAGCAGTTATTTGTGTTTGTAGTTGCGTATTTATTGCATCAGTATATACTTTTGTTACCGCATCCTGAGCATCCGTTGGATCGGCCAAATTCTTTATTTGTGAGTTATTGGCACCATTATTAACCGCCAAAACAGTCGCTAAATCTGGCGTAGGTGCTTGAGCATTCCCTGAACTATTCGCATACAAAGCATAAGGCACACTCAACAATTGTGTAGTTCCCATGGCTACATAACCAGAACCTGTGTTGAGTTCAATACCTAAATAATAATTGCCATTTCCCCAATTGATAGTAGAAAACGTGCCAGTAGTAGCTGTACCTTGACCAATTATTAAATTAACTTGTCCAACATCATCAGTAGGAACATAGTGTGTTTCTGTAAAAACCGGAACACTCGTTTGAGAGTTCAACATCACATTAAACTTGAAATACACATTCTGGTTTACTATCAAATCACCAGCTGCATTTCTTACAGTGGCTTGATAGTTGAAGCCCTGCGGGGCTTGGGCAGTTATTGTTGTTAGTACAATAAGTGCTAAAAGGGTGAAAAGTTTTTTCATTATTTCTTGATGATTTTATAAGTGTTCTTTTTGTGACTGGCTAAACTTTCAATCGTTACCAAATACATTCCTTGAATGTAATTAGAAACATCCAAAGGTTCTTCTTTGTTAATAGTTCCAGAATACAACTGTTTGCCATTCAAGTCAACAATCTGAATTCCAAACGAACTCATCTCAGGATGCGTTACATATAAGGATTGTGAAGTTGGGTTGGGATACACCCTTACTTGAACACCTAAGACAGTATCTTCTACATTAAGTGCTTGTAGGTCTAGAGCTGGGTAATAGCCATTGCCTAATTGATTGCCTCCAGCCGTCATTAAACCGACTACGGGTTCACCGGCGGTCCAAGAAACTTTGAAGTCAGAATTGCTTTGTGTTTTTCCAGCGGTGCCTATCACTTGCTTAGAGATGGAGGGTAGCTGAGAGTAGCCAATAGTGCTTACTAACAAAATGAGTAATGAATGTTTCATAATATTTTTAATATTTATTTAAATTTTAACAAAAATAACTAAAAAAAATGTTTTTTCAATAATCTTATAAGAAAAATAGTAACAAATAGTTGACGGATTGTTAATAGCTGTTAATCCTTTAACTCGTTGGTTCTAATTATTGCAATTGTCAGTTCGAGTATTTTTTTAGCAAAGCGGAACAAAAATAACCCGAGGCTTAGCCAAATTGAGCTAAGCTAATCGACAACCGTTTTTAATAAATTTTTTCTTGTTCTGTTGTTAGTTACTAAGTTTCTCTTCATTTAAACTTATTTTTTATATTTACGCCTACAATATTTTTTCAAAAATGAATAAAAAACTACTTCTTTTTGGTGTACTGATATTTTCAGTTGTAAGTTATTCGCAAGATTATCGTTATACGCAAAACCTTTTTTCGTCTTCTACTACTATTCCCAATGTTGTTTATGGCACGGCTCCTTTCATTCAAGGACCATTATATACCATGGAAGAAAGTACCACCACTAAGAATTTAGTAATGGATATTTTTAAACCTACAGGAGATAGTTTTGCTCTTCGTCCTGCCATAATCATGGCACATTCTGGCGGATTTTTATTAGGAAATAGAAATGTAAACGATATGATGGCACTTTGCGATGCTTTGGCTCTTAAAGGCTATGTTACAGCTACTATTGATTATCGCAAAGGTTTTAGTCTTATAGAGAATGTGGCATTGCATTCTGCCAGAGCTGTTTACAGAGGAG
>Ga0214919_10000790_pt1 | contig 54174 bp, 53 predicted proteins | sample LL1503_MetaG_FD_177994 | JGI IMG/M metagenome (GOLD analysis project Ga0214919, IMG submission 177994) | Freshwater microbial communities from Lake Lanier, Atlanta, Georgia, United States - LL-1503 | ecosystem: Environmental > Aquatic > Freshwater > Lake | place: USA: Georgia | collected... | reverse complement strand
TCCCAACGAATACAAAACTTTAGATTACGGCTTGAGGTGGGGAATCGAGAGTCTGTTTTCTGATTTTAAGGCCAGAGGGTTTTCCTTGATGCAAACTCATATTCGCTTTGCAGATCGTCTGGAGAGACTGCTCCTTGTCCTTTCTATTGCGCTTCATTGGGCGGTGGCCATGGGCCTTTGGCATGAGAAACAACATCAAGATCACGCTGAAAAAAGGGGGCCAAAAAAGCCCTTAGATCACAGCTCTCTCTTTTTAAAAGAGGGTTACGCTTCCTTCGAAGATGCTGTTTCCTTCATCAAAACCTACTCTCTCTATGGATTTATACAAACTGATGGGTGGTAAGTAGAAAGTATGAAGTTAACATTTTTTTAACCAAATTTCTTCATACAATAGAATAACAGAATTCTACGAAAGATAGAAAAAATGAAAATTTATATTCTTCTTCTTTTGCTTTCTTCAACTTTGAATGCGATGGATGGTAATGCACTAGGCGATAAAAGCAATCAAAGTCCACCATCAATAGACACAGAAATCTTAGGTAATGGTTCGATTGATAGTTTTGATGATTTCTTTGATTCTAGCACTTCTTCTTCGCCAACGGATCGATCCGAAATCGATGAAAGTATCACTGAATTAATATCCTCCTCTCCCCCTCTAAAAATGACGAGAAACGACAGTGCTCGTCTTAATAGAAGTGCAGAAGAAGAATATCATCTATCTCATCCTCATCTTTTTTATAGACAAGATGAAGAAATATTAACGTCAAAAATAAAAAACTTTGGGAAAATCCTTCGCTGCGGTACAAACGTTGATATTGGCAGAGTGACTTGGTTGCTTTCCCAAATGCCTGAAATTCTGCAAGAAATGCAAAAGATTTTTGAAAAGATTCTAGCGAACTTAGAGCACACATCTGGTGATTATATCAAGCTTAACGCGTATAAAGAATTTGCAGTGGATATAGAGCAGAAAATAAAGTCCTTAGAATCTTACAGCGTTAATGAGTTGTTAGCAGTTTTTAGCAACATTAATGCAAGCGTTATTGAGGCCCAAAGCATTTTGTCGCGGTTGATAAAGAAACGCCTCGAAGTCATTTTGCAAGAAGTGCAGAAAAATAAAAGTATACAATTCCTAACAGATAGCTTTTTTAATAAGTCTCAAGATACTATTTCAAGTCATATAAGGCGCATCGATAATGCGATAAAAGTTCAAAATAAATTCTCACTTCTTCAAAAAGACATACTGTCCTTTTCAAATCTTCTGCAAGATTTTTTCCTTCAAGATCGAACATCTGAAGGAAAGAAAACATGCTCAGCTGACGAATTATTGGCAGCCTTAAAAGATAGCAAATAGTACATTGGTATTTTACGAGAACCTCATTCCATATGCCCTATCTCTAGTCTTAATGATGTGTTTAGGTTTTAATACACTTTTTATCTATACAGGGTCTGAAATATACGCAATAACCTTATTTGATTTTGGATAATAATCAGCAGTATAGCCTCCACCATCGGAAACATCTTCTGGATTTGGCGTAAGTTTTGCGATTTCTGTTCTAAATTTCTCAATTACTCCTTCATCCCTATCGTGAATTTTTTTATAAAGATTAGGCTGAACCAATAATCGATTTTTTAAATAACTTTTTTTTGAGGATGCCTGAATCTCTCTTATAATTTCGTCAGCATTATATCCTGAAGATAATGCGACAGCTTGACTTTCTTGTGAGGTTCTATCACTAAGGTCTCCATCTATATGGACGGGGGGTCTTGGTTTGACTGTTGTGTGTAATTTTACGTGTTTATCTTCTTCGTGACCAGGACGGCTTAGTACTAAGGTTGAAGCATGACACAATTGGTTTAACAGGCAAAAGAAAACAGCTGCGCCGCCTAATTTCATTATTTTCATAGAATGTCTCCATTGTTCTTTTATTTAATATAATGTTCTTTTATAAAATTACTTTGCCTATAAAATACTTATATTTAAGTAGCTGCAATTAATCCTTTGAAAAATAAGTCACCATTTTCTTCAATTAAGTTGCTTCCGTGAACGACACCTAGTAATCGACAATGAATATGACCTGCGGCTATTTCACATCCAAAAACAGGCCCGCCGCTCATCCACCCCAGAACTTGGAATAGGCAATGCTAATCTATGGGCCAAGGGTGTAGAGGCTGGAGACCCTGGTTGTCCATTTCTTCGATGAGGATGAACCAAAGGTGGATTAACTTGTAAATCACCTGGCAAAATATCATGCCCAACAAGATCAGATACTAAGCAAAATCCATCCCAATCAAGATACATTTCATCTAAAGTGCCTTGTATAAAAAGAGCACCTGGTTTTCCGTATGCAAAAACACGGGTGAGGTTAAAGTCAGCATTGGTTCCCGTTAAATTTATGACTTGATGAGCATCGGCTAATCCATTTCCATGCAAATGCTGTTCAAGGGTTTGACCTGCTGCGTCGGCAGGGTTATTGCTTATGGCTAATAATCACATGATCTCTTCGCTGAAATAGATTACCCCAAGCATCTGCATTCCATGCATCTGATAACCTGTTAACCCTTGCTTGGTCTAAAACTCCACCAGCAGCTAATTGTTCTGCTAAGTCTTAAGAAATTCTTAACAAAGTGCCTTTGAATCTAACGGCGATAATGATTTGTGCATCGTTGCCCAAGCATTTGAATGCATTGCACAAGGATCACGAGAATCACAACAATTAAGACGACCAAGACTGTGTCATAGCGCTGGTATCCGTAACGAATAGCAAGGTCTCCAAGTCCGCCACCGCCAACTGTTCCAGCCATAGCCGAATAACCAACAAGATTAATTATAACTGTGGTGATTCCAGCAATAAGAGGAGCCATGCTTTCTGGTAAAAGGATTTTTCGAATAATCTCAAAAGGTGTAGCACCGAAGGATATGCCGACTTCGCTAAGGCCTTTGGGAACAGATCGCAGCGCATCTTCAACGCATCTCGCAATCAAAAGGGTTGCTGCAATGCTTAACGGGACAATCGCTGAACCGGTACCAATCGAAGTACCAATAATGTTTCTTGTAAAGGGAATCAAAAGAACAGTTAAAATAATATAAGGAATAGACCTGGCCCCGTTGACCAAAAAGCTCAAAGGTCCATAAACTTTTTTGCAGGGTTGAAGACCTTGCTGCGAGGTGTTATACAAAATGACCCCAACAGGTACGCCCAGCAAAATTCCAATCCCCGTTGATCCAAAAACCATCAAAAGCGTTTCATACAAAGCTTTGAAAAGAAGATCATTCATTACCATCTGATATACCCCGCTTTTTCAACGCCAACTTGATGGTCTGTAAGATATTTTATAATTTTTTCTGTGCTTTCACCTTGATGTTTCAATGAAACGACAAGATGACCAAATGTTGCTTTGCCAATATGGTCTAGGTTGCCTGATATAATATTGATAGGAATTTTCCATTCCTGAATAAGATTAGCAATCAGTGGCTTAGTTGAGGTTTGACTCCCAAAAATCAATTTGAGTACAACATCGTCGTTTTCCTTGCCCTCTAGGTGAAGTTGCTGCTGCAAGAAATCGGGTAAATCATTTTTTAAAAGCTCTGAAAGCAGGCTCTGGGTTATGGCATGATTGGGGTTTGTAAATACACTTTCAACGGAGCCTTGTTCAACAATTTCCCCCTGGTCAAGAACGCAAACATCTTGGGCTAATTCTTTTACAACGTTAATGTCATGAGTGACAAAAATAATTGTGATCCCTAAACGCCTATTAAGATCTTGTAATAATCTTAAGATTTCAAGAGTTGTATGGGGGTCAAGAGCTGAGGTGAATTCATCACATAAAAGCAAAGTCGCATCCACAACAAGAGCCCTGGCGATGGCAACACGTTGTCGTTGACCGCCACTAAGTTGGCCGGGATAGGCATTAAGCTTTGAGGATAATCCAACTAAGTTTAAGATATTTTCTACTTTTTTTTGTCGCTCTGTGTCTGATAACCTTAAAAGCTCTAAAGGAAGAGAAACATTTTCAAAAACGGTTCTCGTGCTTAAAAGATTAAAGGACTGAAAGACTACGCCAATTTTTTGGCGAACTTCACGTAATTTTTGACTGGAAAGATCAGTGAAATCTTGATCCTGGAAAAGGATTTTTCCTGTATCTGGTTTTTCAAGACCATTTAAGCACCTTAAAAGGGTGCTTTTCCCGGCCCCACTTTTGCCAATGATCCCTAAGATTTTTCCTTTAGATACCTCAAAAGAAATGTTGTTCAGTACTTTCTCGGGTCCAGTTTTAGGAAAAGACTTAACTATATTTTGAACAACCAAATGTGGATTTAAGCTTGGCATTAGGAAACGCTTAGTAGTGGTACGCTTTAATTATCCAACAAATACCACAATCCCTTTAAAAAATCGATGCCTTCTCTTGCTATCTCTTTGCAAAACCCTTTAAGGTGTGATCATTATTTTCCGTGATTAAAGCAAAGTGAATGCAACTTTTACGCGCAGCAACAACCGTGGGCGGTTATACAGCCCTAAGCCGGATTTTGGGTCTTATTCGTGAGATTTTAATGTCCCATGTTTTGGGCGCCAGCTTGGTTGCCGATGCTTTTGTTGTTGCATTTAAATTTCCAAATTTCTTCCGTCGTTTTTTTGCCGAAGGGGCGTTTAACGCAGCTTTTGTCCCACAGTTTGCAGGGCGTTTGGCAGAACAAGGATTTGCACCAGCAAAAATTTTGGCTGAACAAGTTTTTTCTGTTATGGCTTGGTTCTTGCTGGTCTTTGTTATTGTGATTGAGATTTTTGCAACCGATCTGATGCCTTATTTGGCGCCTGGGTTTATAACCACGCCTGAACGATTGACCTTAGCTGTGGAATTCACCCGTATTACTTTTCCATATATTATGTTTATATCGTTATCAGCTTTGCTGGCGGGTATTTTAAATTCAATTGATCGATTTGCAGCCGCTGCTGCTGCGCCAATTCTTTTAAATGTGATGATGATAGGAGCTTTACTTATTTTTCCTGATCTTAATATAGAGCCAGGTTTTGCATTGTCAGTATCCGTATTTATAGCCGGTGTGGTTCAGTTGGCTTGGCTTTATTGGGTTTGTACGCGGGCCAAAGTCACTTTACGGCTGAAATTGCCTGTTCTAACGCATGACGTTAAAAAGGTTCTGAAACTCATGATTCCAGGTACCATTGGGGCAGGGGTTATGCAAATTAATCTATTGGTTGATATGATTCTAGCATCTTTGCTTCCAACTGGATCGTTATCATATTTATATTATGCGGATCGTCTGAATCAGTTGCCCTTATCTATTTTTGGTGTTGCAATTGGAACGGCCTTATTACCACCTCTATCCCGTTATTGGCGCAAGAATGAAGTTGAAAAGGCTCTTGCAACTCAAACCACAGCTCTTGAAATTGCGATACAGCTAACCATACCTGCAGCAGTTGGGTTGATTGTTTTATCGCATCCGTTGATTAAATTGATCTTTGGGCATGGCCATTTCACCTCGGTTGATGTCGCGGCCACAGCGCCTGCATTGGCAGCATTTGCATTTGGACTTCCGGCGTATGTAGCAGGAAAGGTTTTTTCAACGACCTATTTTGCGCGTGAAGATACAACCACACCTGTTAAGGTCGCCATTATCTGCGTTATCAGCAATTTCATAATGAATCTGATTTTTATGAAATGGTTCTTTCACGTCGGCATGGCTTTGGCAACGTCCCTTGCAGCCTGGATTAATGTCACGATTTTAGCTATTTTACTGAAAAGGGAAGGGCTTTTACATTTTCTAAAAGGCTTTTATTTATGACCTTTAAGATTTTTATGTTATCAGCGGTTATGGGCTGTTTGTTAGTTTATGCTCAAGATCTTTTTCTCAATAATGCGACGTCAATTTTTGGTGAAATTGCGATCACTTTAGGTTACGTCTTGTTTGGAATTTTAGCCTATTGCGTTGGTGGTTATTTTGTCGGCGTAAAACCCTGGGAACAATTTCGAGATAAGGATAGAAATTAAGAAATAAGATAATTTTCTAAATCTCATAATTATTGTTTTTAAAAAATCTTGAAATAAATTTTCCTAATTCAACGTTTAAACATCTGGCAATTGATTGTTTCTATCTTTATGATATAGCGATTTCTTGGGAAAGAAAAAAATCATGAACATATCAAGAAAGTTTAAACAGACAATGATAAATGTTTGGAATGATAAGGGAAAAACTTGGCTTCTTGAGCTGCCAGAACGTATTAAATATTTTACAAATAAATGGCAATTGCAGAACCTAAAACCATTTGAAAATCTTACCTATAGCTATGTGATTTCAGCTTATAGCGCCTTGTATAAAACCCCTGTTGTTCTAAAGATGATGCTCTCTCATCAAGAGCTTTTTGATGAACAAAAGGCTTTGGAATATTACAACGGCAGAGGGTGTGTTAAACTCCTTGCCTCTGACATTGATAAAGGGGCAATTTTAATTGAGGAAATTGTTCCCGGGACCCCACTGAGTACTTTGTTCCCAATAAATGATGATAAAGCAACAGCTATTGCTATTGAAATAATCAAAGGGCTGCATCAAAGTCCAATCTTAATAAGGGAAGTTGCCAATTTTCCATCCATCAGCAATTGGTTAAGTTTATTGGATCATTTTAATGACTCAAAAATTCCTGGGGATTCTTTAAAAAATGCTCAAACGCTCTCTAAATTTCTCTTAAGTACCCAGGGCGATTTGTGCGTATTGCATGGCGATCTTCACCATCAAAATATTCTTTTAGATAATCATAGGGAATGGATTGTTATTGATCCGAAAGGAATTGTGGGAGAACTTGCCTTTGAGGCAGGTACATTTTTACGCAATCCTTTTCTCTGTCTTTTAGAGCAGCCCAACGCTCATGAGGTTATCAATAATCGATTACATTTACTTGCTGGCGGCCTTCAAATTGATTACGGACGTCTTTTGGATTGGGGATACGTTCAGACTGTTTTAGCTGCGTGTTGGACAATCGAAGATAATCTTGGCAATGCAGATGATTTTTTAAAGATGATTAAACTCTTTGAAAAGATAAAGGCATTTTAAACTACAGAAAAAATATAGAAAGCAGATTGAAATGGTTAAAAAGCGAACTTTATGTATTGGTGGTCTTAATGTAGATTGGACTGCTATATCTTCTTTAGGCAGATTTCCTGTTGATTTTGTTTCTTATACTTTCAAGTCGACCCTTGGAGGTGTTGTTCATAATATTGCGCAAAACCTAAAAAACTTAGGTCAAGAAGTTAGTATTATTAGCGCACTAGGCAATGATGCTCATGGCGAATTAATGATCCAAACTTTACAGAAATCAGGGATTAACCATCAACATATTGCTAAATTTGACAAACATCCAACAGCATCAATTGTTTTTGTCACAGGGCCAAATGGAGAGTTTCTATTGAATGTGGCCAGAACCGAAATTTACAGCCTTTTAAATTCAGAATTTTTTGAATCTTTGTTAAGTGAAATGACTGATTTTAAAACTTGGGTAATTGATACTGATTTAACGGCAGAAGCCATATCTTTTCTTGCTAGACATAAACCCAAAACAACAAAACTTTTTGGAGTTATATCAGCTCCTGCATTAGCTCAGCGAGTTGTTTCAGTTTTGCCTTCCTTTGATGGATTATTCATGAACAAAGAGGAAGCTTCTCGTTTGCTAAAAGATAAGATTGAAACTCATGAACAGGTTTTAAGGGCTTCTGATATTTTGCGCAGCCAAGGAATTTTAAATGTTTTTATAACCTTAGATAAAGATGGGGTTTGCGTGAATACGACCGATTACAGAGGAATTATCTCTGCCTTGCCTGCTAGAGTTAATGATACTAAAGGGGCAGGAGATGCCTTTGCCTCTGTTGTTATTGAAGAACTTGCAAGTGAAAATAAGAAACCAATCCTAGAGATAGTCCATTTGGGTTTAATTGCCTCTAGCCTTGTTGTTGAGATAACCGGGAAAACTTATGGTATGTTGTCTAAAGATGCGATTAAAGAGAGAAGTAAAATTTATGAATGAACGATTTTCAGATTTTTTGAAATTAAGCAATCAAGTTAAAAAAGCGATTCAAGATAATCTTCCCATCGTGGCACTTGAATCTACAGTGATTTCCCATGGGCTTCCTTATCCTGATAATCTAGAAGTTACCAAAAAAATGATGTCAGCAATCACTGAGACAGGGGCTGTACCAGCTGTGATTGGTCTTATGGATGGCCTTATTCATGTTGGGTTAAATGAGGATGAATTAGAATTATTTGCTACGCGCAAAGATATTCTAAAGATCAGCAGATCAGACATTGCGTATTGCCTTTCAGAAAAGAGGCTAGGTGCCACAACTGTCTCTGCAACAATGCTTTGTGCATCTTATGCAGGGATTCGCATTTTTTCAACAGGTGGATTAGGCGGTGTTCACCGAGGCGCGGAAGAAACCTTTGATATTTCAGCTGACTTAACGGAGTTATCAAAAACGCCTGTTCTGGTTGTGTGTAGCGGTGCTAAATCAATTTTGGATGTGTCTAAAACTCTTGAATATCTTGAAACCCAAGGGGTTCCTATCATTGGTTATCAGACAAATTGTTTTCCTTTATTTTTTACAAAAGAAAGCGATTATCGCTTAACGCAATGCCTTCGAGGTCCAGAGGAAATAGCATCCGTCGCTGATATCAACTGGAAGTTGGGGTTAACAGGTGTGGTTGTTGCTAATCCAGTTCCTGAGGCAGATTCCCTTGATGGTAATATTGTTGAGAAATGGATTAAAACAGCGATATCGGATGGGCAAAAACAGGGAATAAAGGGTAAGGCTGTTACGCCCTTTGTTCTTTCAAGGGTGGCTGAGTTATCATCTGGAAAAACAATGCAAGCCAATAAGTCTTTGTTGGTAAATAATGCAGCCTTAGCAGCGAGAATAGCTGTGTCTTTGAATACATTAACTGGCGGTTAAAAAAATATGTGAAAATTAGTTATATTTTCCTCTTGCCTATCTAAAATAACTATCTTTATTATAAAAAAATAAAATTTTAAAAAATAAATAAAGAAAGTATCCGATATGAAGCTTTTCAGAAATGGTCTTGCTTTTGGCCACATCATTGAATGTTTTGACAACACCCTTTATGGCTTCTTTTCTATTCTTTTAGCGCCTATTTTTTTTCCAAGTTCAGATCCTTTTACACAAACATTATCTACTTTTGGCGCGTTTGCAGCTGGATATGTTACCAAACCCTTAGGTGCCATTCTTTTTGGTCTTATGGGAGATTCTACAAGCCGAAACTTGCCTTTGATGCTTTCTATAGGCCTTGTGGGTGTTCCGACTCTGATTATTGGTCTGCTACCCGGTTATGAGGATATTGGCATTATCGCCCCGATTATTTTGATTATTTGTCGCATGATGCAAGGATTCTTTTTTGGTGGCGAATTTGCTGGCATAAATGTTTATATTTTTGAAACCTTTCCAAAGAACGAGCTTGGTAAAAACACGGGAATTTTAATCGCTTCTGGTGTGATTGGGGCAATCTTAGCAACCTTAGCTGGGCTTGTCGCGGTTCTTCAAATCTTACCCTCATGGAGCTGGCGTCTTCCTTTTATATTGGGCGGATTTTTGGCGTTTCTTTCCATAAAGTTGCGCGAGAAACTAGAATTTTTACCTTCTGACCCTGCAGCTGCTGGTAGTTATATTCAGTCAATTCGAACCCTTGTTGGATCTTATAAAAAGGAAATGCTTTTTTGTTTTGTGTTGTCCGGATTAACAACCATTCCTTTAAACCTTTCTACCGTTTATATCAATAAAGTCTATGGAGATCTTGGGTTTACACCATCAGAATCAATGGCTTTAAATGGATTGACTATGGTTTTTAATGCGCTATTTCTAATTCCTTGTGGACGTATTTCAGATAAAATTGGCTTTCCTAAAATGATAGCAAGGGGATGCATTGCGAATATCTTTGTGGCGGTACCAGCTTTTTGGCTATTAACGGGCTCTTCGGTTGGAATGAGTCAAGCGGTGCTTTTTCTGTTTTTGATGATGGCATCTGGAACGCTTGTTAATGGTTGTGCATTTCCTTATATGGCAAGCTTTTTTCCAACCTCTTGCCGTTATTCAGGACTTGCAATTTCCTATACCTTTGGCATTGCGGTTTTTAGTGGAACGGCACCATTGATTGCAACGATCTTGACTCATACATTTGGTTCAGAGATTGCCGTCTCGAGTTATATTATCTTTATGAGCGCCTTGACGCTTACTCTTCATCACTTTTTCGTTAAAAAACAAGAGGGGCTTGCTTATAAGAAAGCGGCTTAAGGGGTTTTACTGTTGTGCCTGGAGAATACCGAGGATGATGTTATAGTAGTGGTTAGGTCCACTGTCCTAATAACCTTCTAAAATAACTTTAGCTCGTTTTTTTCGGGTGATTTTAACGCCAACTGATTTTGCTGCGTCGAGAGCGTTAACTTTCATTGCGCTGATTTTGACCTTTTGTACCCGTGAATCGCTTAAGCAATGATCTGAAATGGCTTCTACAAAATTTTCTATGAAATAAATATGGTCTTTAGCGGCAATTGTTTGAATGGCTTTAACCAAAGTATCATAGCAAAGAATTTGTGAAACATCCGTATTAGGCTGAGGTGAGGGAGCAAAATAATCACATTCCAGATTAACCAAAACCTTTTGAGTATGAACAAACTCATGTGGGTAAACGCCGATTTTGCAGTGAAGCAAAAGATCATGAATAACAATTGACCATTTGCGTTCAGTTATATCCTTTAAACTTTGCTTATCACATTCAAAATCTATGGCAAAACGAGGTTCTTTTCGTGAGCTGAGCATTTTGCTTCCTAGGAGATGATCTTTATATTTTAATCGTATACTGAAATGGATTGATTTGGAAAGGCCCACCCCATGTGTTGTCCACCATCAAGGGCGAGCATCTGTCCAGTAAGTGAATGTGCGTTTAAAATAAACTGAATAGCTTCAGCAATTTCTTTTAACTCCGGTGCTTTTTGAAGGGGGGTATTCTGGCATTGTTTTTTAAAATGATCTTCGCTTTGTTTATGATTCATTAATGTCGGGCCCGGGCCAATCGCATTAACGCGAATTTTAGGAGATAAAGCCAAAGCTAAAGTTTGGGTTAAAGTCCAAAGCCCTGATTTACTAAGGGTGTAACTTATAAAATGGGGCGTTAAATTCCACACTCGTTGATCTAAGATATTAATAATATTCCCAGATGCATTATCCGGAAGTTGTTTTACAAACTGCTGAGATAGAACAAACGGTGCCCTTAAATTTGTTTCCATATGCAGATCCCAGCTATTTCTATCAGCTGTTTGAACTGAGTCATATTCAAAGCTTGAGGCATTATTAATAAGGCAATCAAGGGGACCAAGGTCATTATTAATGCGTTTTATTAGAGTTGAATAGGATGCTTCATCACTCAAATCAGCCTGAAAAATAGCGCTTTTAGTGCCAAAAGTGGAAAGTTCATTGGATAGCTCCAAGGCTTCATCTTTTGACGTATTATAATGAATCGCAGTATTCCAGCCTTGCTTAGCAAAATGTGTGGTTATCGATTTACCAATACGTTTTGCACCGCCGGTGATAAGAAGCGTTTTCTGTTTAATCATATAAAAAAAGGCCTGTTTTGTTTAGAAACAGACCTTCTCCATAACTCGTTGAGTCTGTGGATTTTAGTAGCCCTCGCGTTCTAAGCGTTTACGCATTAGTTTGCGATAGCGACGTACTGCCTCTGATTGCTCGCGGGCACGTTTTTCTGACGGCTTCTCAAAATGACGACGTAACTTCATTTCACGATACACACCCTCACGCTGCATCTTTTTTTTCAAAACACGCAATGCTTGATCAACGTTATTGTCTCTTACGGTAACTTCCACGGATTAACTCAACTCCTTTCTAATAAAGTGTTCAAGATTCCACATATTAAGATACAAGGAAAATTTAAAAAATCAAGGTTAAATAAGATAAATCATGAAATAGCATTAAGTTCTTGTTGCATTTTAATATTAAATCAAGTACTAATGTTAAATGTTGACGCGGGGTAGAGCAGCCCGGTAGCTCGTCAGGCTCATAACCTGAAGGTCGTTGGTTCAAATCCAGCCCCCGCAACCAAATTTCCTCCGAAATTCATGCATAAAATCTGCCATATTTTTTCTACAATTTTGGGTGTTGGGTGTTTACCTTACGCTCCTGGGACCTGGGGATCTTTGGCAGGTTTGTGTGTGTCATTTTTGGGGGTGGCATATTTTTCTTTTCAGCCTTTTACCCTTATCTGCATGTCCCTTGCTGTATTTGTTCTTGGGTGGATCTCAAGTTTTTATGTTCTAGAGAAAAGCTCTTACCATGATATGGATCCAAGCTTTATTGTTATTGATGAAGTTGCGGGACTCTTTTTTGCAATTGGACTGGTTGGATTGTTTTTTCCTTTAACTCCCTGGATTCTTGTGGGCAATTTCCTGTTATTTAGATGTTTTGATATTTTTAAACCTTGGCCTATTGGATGGATTGATAAAAAATTAGCCATGTCACAAAAAACTGCAGCTTTTGGGATTATGCTAGATGACATGCTGGCAGGTTTGATGGCGGCTGTTGTGCAGGTCATAATATTGGACGTTGTTTAATTTGTTAATGATTTTATTTCTCAGCCGGCAATCGCAACAGAATCGTCGGTTCCTCCTATGATGATAGAAATGCTTGATTCTTTATTGACAAAAACTGATGGAATAGATGCCGTTAATGATGCCCCTGGTTTCTCTAGTGGATGCGCATTTGCATGACGATTAGTGGCCGTCATCTTTTAAAAAAAGAGGGTGATCAGTATTTTTTACGGGGTGCAATAAAATATGACATCGATTAGTATGGCAGGTGAATATAAATTGTAACCGTGGGAGTCTTAAAAGATGCACGGATCTCTTTTTCAAAATTTGTATTATAATAGTTTTTCTGGAATCAATCAGGGAAACAAAATTGATTTTCATCCCTTTGGCTTTGGTCAAGAACAAGGAAATGAAAACATTTTGGAAGAAAATGAATTCTCAATTAATAAGCCAAGTGTCTTTGAGTTTGTAGGACAAAATGAAATGACGGTTCTTTCACCAAAAAAAAGAATGGCTGTTGGGTGTGCATGGCCTGAACTTTTGTATAGAAAGTTAGTCCTGGGTTTTCTGGGGATTGTTATGTTTGCTTTTTTAGTAAACGCCTTTTAATCCTTTGGGAAGAATGCGGCCCGCTAAGGCTTAAGTTGCATTTTCTTTAAGATATCGGTTATTATAGCCCAAAATTATTCGTTATTTTCGGGTTCAAATGCTTGTTGTTGCTGCTCTTTATAAGTTTACTACCTTAAAGGATTATGAGGCTCTTCAGTCTCCTTTAAGAGAAGTGTGCGAAGCTAACCATATCAAGGGAACCCTGCTTTTAGCCTCTGAAGGAATTAATGGAACAGTCGCTGGCCCCAGAGAAGGAATTGATAACCTTGTCGCTTTTTTAAAAAAAGATGGTCGGTTTAATGATTTGGAATATAAAGAATCTTTTGCTGAAACTTACCCTTTTTTACGCCTTAAAGTTCGTCTTAAAAACGAAATCGTTACCTTAGGGGTCCCGGGAGTCAGTCCAACGAAAAAGGTTGGGCATTACGTGGATCCTAAAGATTGGAATGACCTTATTAGCGATCCTGATGTTATTCTTATTGATACTCGTAATGATTATGAAGTAGGCATCGGTACTTTTAAGGGAGCAATTAATCCTAAAACGGAAGCATTTACAGAGTTTCCTGACTTTGTAAAAAAGAATCTTGATCCACAAAAACACAAAAAAATTGCGATGATGTGCACAGGCGGAATTCGCTGCGAAAAGGCATCTTCCTATATGTTATCCGAAGGGTTTGAAGAGGTTTACCATCTGAAGGGTGGAATTTTAAAATATTTAGAAACTATCCCTGAAAAAGAGAGCAGTTGGGAAGGGGAATGTTTTGTTTTTGATCAGCGCGTTGCCGTCAAACACAACCTTGCTCTTGGGTCTTATGATCAATGCCACGGATGTAGGTTACCTATTTCAGAAATGGATAAAAAATCTCGGCATTATGAACCAGGAGTCAGCTGCCCTCATTGCTATGACCAACCTTTGGAAAAGAAAAAGCGTGCGATGGAAAGGCACAAACAGGTTCAGCTTGCTGCAAAACGTAATCAAGCGCACCTTGGGGATGGAGCGCGTCTTGCAAGGCACAGAGGGAAGGAGCTTTAATTCTCTGTCTGAACGCTTAATTTTTTAATTTCAACCATTTCATAAAAAATGCGTGCTAAATTATCCAAAAGTACTGATATTTCCTGTTCTTGGTTTTTGCCGGGAATCGCCTCAAATGTTTTTCCAGGGCCCACGACCTCTACATGAATGTCATTTCGTCCGGCCTTTAAAAGAGACTTTTGAATAGATAGTTCTTGATAATAAACATAAGGCTGATTAGATATGGCTAAATAAGTTCCAGTCTTTGGATTGCATTGTTCTAACCATTTGTAAACTGTTGTCTCTGTAGTTGCACGCGCTTGTCCTTGCTTTTTCAACGTATGGACAAAGATAATATTTTCATCTTTTAATACTGAATGTTTGGATTGATCAAAGACTATTTTAATCATATCTGTTTCATTATTCGGAAACGGAGCAGGACCTTTCCAATCAGGTCTAAAGCTTATATTGCCATTGTTTGGATCCAAAAGAGATTTTTCAGTTTCGTCAATAGTTTTGTCGAGTTTCCGTTCGCCGGATAAAACATAGACTTGGTTTAATGTGTAAGCTTTTGAATCAACAATCGTATTTAGATAGGCGAGGCGTTTGCGGACAGATCCAAGAGTTGAACCTAAGAAAAGCACCCCCTGATAAGTTTTCACTGTTGGTTTAATTTCTGCAACTAGGCCAAAGCTTTTGGAAGTTATTTCCTTAATTTTCGCTATTTGATCTTCTGAAAGAGAAAAGGGCAGAATGGCTTGCCATCTTTCCTTGTTATTGGGGTGTTTCCAGGCAACGGTAGGGTTTAATTTTCCCTGAACGGCATCGGTGATTTCTTCTAGCGATCTTGATTTTAAAATTAGCTTTGCTTCTGGCCAATCTTTATCCGAAACGAGGGGATCATTTTGAATTCGAATCCCCGTTAATCCCAAAAGCTTAACAACACTATCTGTGGCGTGTTGATTTTTGTCAAAAAACAAAAGCGAGGCTTCTTTTTGATGGTGTAAATAATGATAAAAAACGAGGCCAATAATAATAAGTGAGATGGGTGCTAGGTATTTAAGTAATTTCAAAATTTTCTCTAGATACTGAAGTATACCGTAAGGTTGTCTTTAACACGAAAAGGATGAGAGAGTAAATGGATTAGCTATAGATAAATTCTAATATATTTTTGAAAAGATCGAATTGAAAATTGTTCGATTATGTTAACCATTTGGAAATAATTAATAAGGTAATATTACTGTGTTAGTGTTTATTTTATAGAGGATTAATTATGAAGAAAATTTTTGTTAAAGTTGTATTGTCTTCTGTGATGATTGCAGGAGTTTTTGCTCTAGGTGTTGATGATGCCTTTGCTCGTGGTAGTCGATGCGATTATACAAATGAGAAATCATGCACCAGAGACAGTGATTGTCGATGGGTTAGTAACAGGACTAGAAGGGGAACAACGACTTATTCTTGTGAAAAAAAATAAACACTACTCAAAGTTTATTCTTGCATCGTTACACTAGGGCTAAGTTCTGGTGTGACGAGTTTGAATTTTAAGATAGCTGTTTCAGTTCTCTATATTCTTCAGCGCTTTTGCCATCTCGACATAATTTGCTAGGGTCAAATTCTCAGGGCGTTCGGTCTCGGGTAAGTCTAAGGAATCAAGAACCTCTCTTAAAGTACCTTCTCCAAACAATCCCTTTAAGCTAGCCCTGATCATTTTGCGGCGCTGGCCAAATCCAGCAGCTGTGAGTTTTTCGATGAAGGGGACAAGAACTAGATCATCAGCCGTCAGGGACTTTGGGATGAAATGAACTACTGATGAAAAAACCTTAGGAGCAGGTTTAAATACATGGGGAGGTAGATCAAAAACCCGATCAACATTGCATAAATATTGACATAAAATAGACAAGCGTCCGTAATCTTTGCATCCAGGGGTGGCAGTGATCCTTAAAGCCACTTCTTTTTGAAACATCAAAGTTAAGGATGTAATATTGGATAAATCTTTTAGCCAAAAAATCAAAAGATTCGTGCCGACGTTATAGGGAAGGTTGGCTATGATCTTAAGAGGACACTCACTTAATGATTGCGGTTTTATGTTCGCTGCATCTTCTTTTATAACCTGAAGCTTTCCTTGAGAAGCCTCGATCAGTTTTTCAAGGGCTGCAACGCAATTTGGGTCCTTTTCAATTGCAAAAAGCTTATCTGGATTCTGTTCTAGAATTGCCCTTGTTAAGCCCCCCGGCCCAGGGCCAACCTCAAGAACATGAAAATCCTTTAATGAGCCAGCTACTCGTGCAATTTTAGCTATGATTTGCGGATCAAATAAGAAATTTTGCCCTAGACTTTTTGAATGGCTTTTATGGCTTAAAAGATTATTATCTTTTACAGTCTGATAAACAGATGGCAGTTCTGTGATAGTTGAGCTCTCATTTTCTTTTGACATGACTCAAGCCATCTCTTTTCTTGGCTTTTTAACCAACTTCTGCTGCAGCTTCTGCAGGGATTTTTGGTGAAGACGCTGCTTTTTTGATGGTTTTAGGTTCTTCTTCCCTTGTTGCTTCGGTCTTGTCATCAACAAAGGCAACGCTCTTTAATTTATTAAACTCGCGCATTGCAATCTTGTTCATTTTTTCTTGTTCAAGTTGTTGCCTAATTTCGTCATGGGTTGGTAATTTTTCCTCTGGTGATTCTTTGCTGCAAAGCATGGTGATTAGAATATGTTCTTCTGTTCTAATTGGTTTTTGGCATTGGCCTATTTTTGCGCTGTGAAACAATTTTTGAAAGCCAGCAGGTAAACTTGAATAGCTTGTTTTTTCAACAGCTTCACATTGATAACCGAACTCTTTTGCCTTTGCAGCTAATTTATCGCAGTGACCAATTTTCTCCATTTCTTGAATGTGTGTTTCAATACGCCTGTAATCTGTCTCTGAGATGGAATCATAAAAAGGAATATAGACTTGCTTAAAGCTTATTTCTGTTTGCCCATAAGCGGGTTGTCCTGCTTTTTTAAAATCCTTTAGCATGACGATCTTATAGCCCATTTGAGTGCGAATAGGAGCTGTAAATTGCCCTAAAGTTAATTTTTCCACAGCTTCTTGTACTTGAGGATCCATTTGCCCCTTTACCATCCAACCAACATGTCCACCTTTGGCTGACGAAGTGGCTTGTGAAAACTGCTGTGCCATTACATGAAAATGAGCGCCCTCTTTTAACTGCCCATAAATCTTATCGGCATCTTTTCTGATTGCAGCTTCTTGAGTTGGATTTTCCACTCTTAAAAAGATTTCCACAAGATCGTATTGATCTATCTCTTTGTTTTGTTTTATTTTCTCAAGTTCTGCGATAACTTCGCTTTCATTAATTTGGATTAAGGATCCAAATGCATCATGTATTGTTCTCACCCAAGCCAATTGAGCCCTTAATCTTTCCTCAAGTGTTTTGACAGGGATGTTATTTTTTTTAAACATTTCTTTCATCTTATCAACGGTCATTCCATTGTCAGCGGCAATCTTTTTTAAAGCATCTTGGACTTCTGCTTCTGTTATAAATATTTTTTGCTGCTTAGAGGCTTCAAGTTGAATTTTCTCGTCAATAAGGCTTTTTTTGACTTGTCCTTTTATGGTTTCCAAAGTTTGGACATTGTTGGGAAGGCCTGCTGTTAATAAAATCAACATGGCTCTATCATAAATGTCTTGAAGAGTTATAACATCTTTGTTGATGATAACACCGATTTTAGCGCCATTAGCAAGGGAAGGGGACGGAGCAGCCGGTGTTGAAACTTCTCCTTTTTTTACGTTTTCTGCGCAAAAGGCTGAAGGTAAAAGGTTAAGCGAAATACCAAGAAGAATTGTAGATAAAGACTTAATTTTCATAAATTACCTTAAACCGAAACAAAAAATGACTGCAACTTCTGTTCATTGTTTTTGAAACATGCTAGTTTGAAAAAATGGACTGTGAAGAGTATAGTTCGTTTTGAGAAAAACTCTAAACAAAATATCTTATCGCCCTTTTTATAATACTTTAGCAAACAATATTCCAGTAAAACATGATTCTTTTGTTCCGTTATCTTTCTAAAAAACTAATTGTTATAGCGTCCGCATTGGTTGTTATTTTAATTGGAGCAGTTTGGCTGACTCAATCCCTGCGTTTTATAGAAATTATTGTTAACCACAGCGTCTCTTTGGGTGGATATTTTGCTCTTATTGTCTATTTAATCCCAGATCTCATGGCAACAATTTTACCAATATGCTTATTGATTGGGGGGTTGCACGTTTATTCAAAACTTACTGCTGATCATGAAATTCAAGTTATCAGAGCTCTTGGTTTAAGTAATTTTGAGATTTCTAAGCCTCTTATAGTGTTAGGTTTATTTGTTACTTTTCTGGTCTTTATCATTAACATTTACATTATACCCTTGTCTTTTCAGAAATTTCGTAATCAGGAATATCAAATCAAAAATCAGTTTTCAGCATCCTTGATTAGAGAAGGTTCATTTAATGTTATTAATGGAACGACCGCTTATGTTAGAGAGAGAGGGCCTCAGGGGGAATTTAAAGGCATATTGATATACGACCCCCATTTACCAGATAGCAAAAAGGAAAATGCTTCAGAAAATTCATATACCATAATTGCAGAAGAAGGAGTTATACATCAGGGATCTGAAGGGGTTGTTCTTGTTCTTAAACGAGGAAGCCGTCAAGAAAAAGATAAAGTGACAGGAAATGTTTCCTTTTTTGCTTTTGATGAATTTGTTTTTGACCTTGAAAAAGCTCTTAAGAAAGAGTCCCCTCGTGTTACAAAACCGTATGAAAAAAATCTCTCTGAACTTCTTTCTCCTGAACCAAATGAAAGCGAGCATGTGCAGGCACGTATGCGTAGTGAAGGGCATCAGAGACTTCTAACACCGTGGCTTGCTTTAGTTGATAGCCTTATTGTTTGCTTGGCAATGCTTAAAGGAGAATTTAAAAGAAAAGGGAGACGTTATCGGGTGATTGTAGGAGCTTCGTCAGCTTTGCTTGTTCATATTGTTCTGTACACTTTTTTGAACTTATGCGCTAAATATCCAGTTTTGCTAATTGGGTGTTATTCATTTATTGCGTTTATAATCCCTATTCTCCTTATTCTTCTAGAAGCAGAGACGATTCGTTATAAACTCTCTTTGAAGAGGAAAGTATAATGACATCTTTTATCTTTAGTTCTTTAAATAGATACTTTTGCAGATGTTTACTGTTTTGGTTTTTTGTGTGTCTTGGTGCCATTCTTGCAATTGTTAGCCTTTTTGAAATGGCTGAGCTTTTAAGACGTTCGATGAGCCATCCCAACATCTCTCTTTCTCTTATTGGAGAGATGGTTCTTCTTAAAATTCCTCAACATATTGAGATGCTTTTACCCTTTGTGACTTTCAGCGCGGTTGTTCTTTCTTTGTGGCGCTTGAACCAAACCCAAGAAATTGTTTCAGCCAGAGCCTCTGGGGTTTCAGTTTGGCAATTGGTTATTGGTCTAAATACTTTGGTTTTAGGACTTGGGATGATTTATTTGGTGTGCGTAAATCCTTTGGGGGCGGCTATGACAGCGCGCCTTGCCCAAATAGAAGAGAAGACATTTGGCAACTCTAACAACCTTTTATCAATTTCAGTAAGTGGACTTTGGCTCAGAGAAAGCAATAAAGAGGGAAAAACAATTATTCACGCGGATTTCTTTGATTTTTTGCAGAACAAATTTCAGCAAGTTAGTTTTTATGATTTTGATCAAGGTGGAGCTTATATAGGGCGTTATGACGCGAAAGATGTGACGCTTCAAGATACGGAGTGGAGATTAGAGAACGTAACTTATTGGAATAAAGAAAATATTTCTCATTCATCCGACACTGTCACACGCTCTACAGACCTGACGCTTAAAAAAATTCAAGAAAGTTATGCGGCTCCAGAAAGTCTATCCTTTTGGAAGATTAGTGAATATATTGAGGTTTTAGAAAAAGCAGGACTTTCAAATATTCGTTATAAACTTCATTGGCATGGCCAAATTGCAAAAATTGGATTGATGATAGGTATGATATTTCTTGCTTCTACCTTTTGTTTACATCCAACCAGGTACCGTAATGCTTCTTATTTGATTACGTTTGGTATTTTATCAGGTTTTGTTATTCATTTTTCAAGTGATGTAATTTATGCATTGGGATTGGCTGGCAAAATCCCAATTTTACTAGCGGCATGGATTCCAACCTTGGTAACATTAATGCTAAGTATTAGTTTTTTACTGCATCAAGAGGGCAGTGAGTGAAATATATATTTATAATCTTTTTATTGGGTTTTTGTGGAAAGATAGCAAGCGCTGCAACATCAGAGGCACATCAAGCACCATTTCTAATTGGGTCTGAATCTTTTAAAAAGAAAAAAGTTTCTGATCTTAATAGTTTAAAGGCACAAAAGCTTACTCCCCAGCAAAAACGAGATATGGAAAAAGGTGATATACCTATTCTATTCAAAGCCGATGAGATCACTTATCAAGAACATGATAAAATTATTATCGCTAAAGGAAATGTTGAGGTTACTCAGTACGTTTTAAATGTGGGGTGGCGAGTTTTACGCAGTGATAGGTTACGCTTCGATCAAAAACAGGACAAAATATTCGTTTATGGAAATGTAAAATTAAAAGAACCTACTGGTGATATTATTTTTACTGAATCAGCTGAATTTACAGGGGATTTTAAAAAAGGAGTTATTGAAACCTTACGTTTGTGGACAAAAGATGAATCTCAACTTTCTGCTGCTAACGGGTACCGGGAAGATGGAAATGAAACTCACTTTAAAAAAGCAATTTATTCTCCTTGCAAAGTTTGCAGAAAGGATGATGGAGGATCGACTTTACCTCTTTGGCAGATAAAAGCTGAAAAAACAATACATGATAAAGAGTCACAGACAATTACTTACTATAATGCACGTTTGGAGCTTAAAGGCGTTCCTGTTTTTTACATGCCTTATTTCTCGCACCCCGATCCTAAGGTTAAAAGAAAATCTGGGCTTTTATTTCCTACATACGGTGTTTCAAAGGATCTTGGAACCCTTGTTAGCCTTCCGGTTTATTATGCAATTGCACCAAACCATGATTTGACAATCACTCCTATTAAAACCACAAAACAGGGTGGGATTATTACCTCAGATTATCGTCATCGTTTCAGAGATGGAGAAGCCGCCGTTTCTGGAAGTTACACAAAAACCCGTGGTCTTCAACCTGCTACTACACCTCAGCCTCTCAATGGTCCTCGTTTACCTAAAGCAGATCGTTGGCACCTTATGAGCAAGGTTAAGTATGATATAGATGATGAGCGTCGGGTGTCTCTTGATTTAAATAGAGCCAGCGATACAACTTATCTTGGTCGTTATCCAATAGTAACGCACCGGGTTCCCAGTTTTATACAAAACCGTAACTTAACGTCATCAGTAAATTTTGAAAAATTCCATGGTGAAAGCTATTTTGGTGCTAAAGGATTATCGTTTCAGACGGATGCCCCTAAAACAACACCTCTGGTTTTTCCAACAGCTAGATACCATAACCAATATGAATCGGATAAATTAGGTGGCATCTTAAGTACAGATGGAAACCTTCTCTCGTTGTCTCGTCAAACCCCAGTACCTGGAAGGTTGGCGACTCAGATGCAAAGGCTTTCAAGTGGGATTTCATGGAAACTGCCCTATCAAACTAGAAATGGGCAGTTACTTACTTTTCAAGCAAGTGGAAGAATGGATGCATATTATTTTAGGCGTTATCAGTTTTCTTCTACTCCTCTTTCAAGTCCTCAAGTGGCACATTTAGAGCATACAACCGGTCGTATTTTTCCTCAGACTAGCGTTGATTGGCGTTACCCGTTATTGAAGCAGTTGGCTCATGCTGGTTGGATTTTACAGCCTATGGCTATGGCTGTAGCAAGTCCCTCTCAATTGATCAATATGCGTACGCCAAATGAAGATTCAACGACTTTTGAACTGGATGACACATCTCTCTTTTTGCCAAATCGTTTTGATGGGATAGATAGGACGGATACGGGTTACAGAGCGGTTTATGGAGCAGAAAATACTTTTTATTTTTCAAGACAAAGAAGCGTTAATGTGTTTTTAGGACAAAGCAGACGCCTTGATCATCGACAGGTTGTAGCTTCTGGTTTGGGTGAAGATCAAAATCAGTCAGATTATGTGGCACGTATAAAAGTTAAACCTATTAAATGGTTAACGACTCGCTATCGATGCTCAATTAATCCACAAGATAACAAGCCCAGATATTCTGAACTTGGATTTACTGTTGGTCAAAAGGCTTTTCGTTTCGATGCAGGGTATGTGTATTTAAACAAAAAAGCGACTGTAAAGCAAAAAGATATATCTCAGGTTAATTTTCAAATTAGCTCTCAGGTTGTTGAGAATTGGTCATTATCATTGGGACAAATTCGAAATTTAAAACACAACCGGGGGGGGAGTTCATTAGCGAATTTTCTACTAGCGACCTATAAAGATGAATGTTTTCAAGTTGACGCCGGACTGTATAAGACGTCATATACCGACAGAGATATTCACCCGGATTCAGGCTTTCTCGTGCGAATTACCTTTAAAAACTTAGGAAATTTTGCACCCTATAATGCTCCTACGTATCCTGGTTCAAGCCTAACAACTTTTTAAATGCTGATGACAAATTCTTGGGTAGATGAATTATTTAAACGTTTGCAAAAGCTGAATCCAAAGCCTGAAACTGAGCTTTTGTATACAAACCCCTACACGCTTTTGGTTGCTGTTGTTTTGTCTGCGCAAGCCACCGATAAGGGTGTTAATAAAGCGACGGCTGAACTATTCAAAGTTGCAGATGCTCCAGAAAAAATGGTGAATCTTGGTGAAGAAAAATTGTTGGATTATTTAAAGACCCTTAATCTATATAAAACAAAAACCAGGAATGTAATAGGTCTGTCTAGCATTCTTTTAGAACGTTACAAGGGGCAAATTCCAGAGGATCGCGAGGCGCTTGAGAGTCTGCCTGGTGTTGGTCGTAAAACCGCAAATGTGGTTTTAAATGTGGCTTTTGGTAAAGAAACAATAGCTGTGGACACACACATATTTCGTGTGGCAAATCGTACTGGGCTTGGGACTGGAAAAACACCATTAGATGTTGAAAAGATTTTAGAAAAGATTATACCTAAAGAATTTCGTTTGCATGCACATCATTGGTTGATTTTACATGGCCGTTATATTTGCACTGCTAAAAATCCAAAGTGTACAGTTTGTCCTATTTCTGATCTTTGTCAATATTTTAAAAGTAAAATTTAATGGAGCTAGTTACAATTTCATCTGCTAGGGAAATCACGGGTGTTTTGGACATACCTGGAGATAAATCAATCAGCCATAGGGCTCTTATTTTAAGTTCTCTTGTAAAATGTTCTGTGCAGATTGCAAATTTAAACCAAGGCGAGGATGTTGCGCATACTAAAAATGCCTTAGAGCTGCTTGGGGTCAATATTCAAAATGGCGGAAATGGAATGTTGAAAGTGGACTGCTTAGATCGCTTTGTCCAACCAAAGTCACCTCTATATTTAGGAAACTCAGGAACATCAGCAAGACTATTAATGGGATTATTAGCATCCTGTGAGTTCAAAACTCATTTTTTGGGAGATGCTTCCCTTCAAAAACGTCCTATGAAAAGGGTTATGGATCCTTTGTCCCTGATGGGGGTCTCTTTTACAGATACAAATGGATGTTTTCCCGTAGTTCAAAGAGGTACAAGCAATCTACAGTCAATATCTTATAGGCTTCCCGTTCCCTCTGCCCAGATTAAATCAGCTCTTTTAATTGCCGCGTTATCGGCTGATGGAGTGACGCGAATTATAGAACCTATATTATCCAGAGATCACACAGAAAGGCTGATGAGATTCTTTGATATACCCTTAAAAATTTATTATGAAAATCAAGAAAGAGTGTTAGAGATTACAGGCACTTATATTCCTAATAAGCGTAAAAGTCTCTTATTAGATATCCCGGGTGATCCATCTGCCGCAGCATTCTGGATCGTTGCATCGCTTGTTGTTCCAAATTCCAATTTAAGGATTAATAAGGTTTGTTGGAATCCCTTTCGTAATGTTTTTATTGATATTTTAAAAAGAATGGGTGGTCAAATTCAAATCATCGCTCGAGAATCTCAAATGGGCGAAGATTGTGTGGATATTTTTAGCCAAACAAGCTCTTTGCATGGAATTGAGATTTCCGCTGATCTTTCTCCCTCTTTGATTGACGAATACCCAATTTTAGCTATTGCTGCGGCTTTTGCGAATGGACGATCAATTTTTAGGGGGCTTGGAGAGTTAAGATTTAAGGAGTCAAACCGATTAGAAACAATAGAAGCTAACTTAAAAGCGTGCGGTGTTAGATGCTATGTTCAAAATGATGATCTTTTTATAGAAGGAGGAGGATTTAATCCCCCCGTATTCCCTGTAGAAATCCATCCCCATCATGATCACAGAATTGTTATGGCTTTTAGTGTTTTTGCCCTTGCATCTGCTCAGCCGATTACAATTCATCAAACAGAGACGGTTGCAAGCAGTTATCCCGACTTTTATAGAATTTTATCAAGATTCTCAGATTTTAATTCTGGGTTAATATTTTGTTAATTCGTTGCCTAATTTAAAAATTCTTTAATGCATGTTTGATAATACTTTTTAACCATTTTAAGTTTATAATGTTTTGTGATGTGATTTAACTAAGGCAAAGACGTTGTAATGAAAAATCTCTGGGGACAAAATAAAATCGGTAAAATCATTATTGGGGTTGCAATCCTTATCCTCCTGATGACGGCCTATTTATTCGTAAACAATAGGCTTTCGAATGATAAAATTATTTTGCAAGGAAATGTTGATATTCGCCAAGTTGAGCTTGGATTCAGGGTCAATGGACGCGTTGCTGAAATGCGTGTTGATGAGGGTGATTTTGTTAAAGAAGGTGATGTACTGGCTGTTTTAGATAAAGCATCATTCATTCATGTACGCGATATTGCTAAGGGTCAAGTTGATCAATCATCTGCTTCTTTAAAGAAAATGGAGGCAGGTAACAGAATTCAAGAAATTGAACAAGCAAGGGCTGCAGTCAAAGAACAAGAGGCAGCTTATGAATATGCTGATAAATTTTTAAAAAGACAGGAAAATCTCTTAAAAACTAGGGCTGTATCCCAGCAAGCTTATGATGATGCTTTAGCTCATAAACAAGAGATAGAAGCAAAATTAAAATCCGTCCAAGAAGCCTTAAAGTTGTCCGAAGAGGGTTTTAGAGCCGAAGATATTGAAGCAGCAAGGGCTGATTTAACTATTGCAAAGGCTCGTCTAGCGAACGCTGAAACCGATCTGAAGGATACAGAAATTCTAGCGCCAAAATCTGGAACAATCTTAACCAGAGTAACTGAGCCTGGAGCTATTGTTGGAAACGGTGGGACGGTTTATACGCTTTCTTTGCCAAGTCCAGTCTGGGTAAGGGCTTATGTTTCAGAAATTGATTTGGGGCGCATAAAGCCGGGAATAGAGGCAATGGTTTATACGGACACCAATCCTGATAAACCCTTTAAAGGTCAGATTGGGTTTATCTCACCTAAAGCCGAATTTACCCCTAAAAATATTGAAACCAAAGAACTTAGGACAAATTTGGTGTATAGATTGCGAATCATTGTCGAAGACGTAAAAAGTGAGCTTCGTCAAGGAATGCCGGTTACAGTTTCTTTAAAAGTTACAAATTAAATGCAAGATGGCCTGATTATACTGAATGCTATAACAAAGGTTTTTAAACCGAACATAAGTGCTTTAAATGGAATCACTGCGACTATTAAATCAGGAAGAATTACAGGTTTGGTAGGTCCGGATGGTGCAGGTAAAACAACTCTCTTACGCCTGATCGCGGGGCTTTTAAAGCCAACTAATGGACATATTAAGGTTGATGGATTTGATACTATTAAAGACGCGCGATTTATTCATTCCTCTATTGGCTATATGCCGCAAAAATTTGGCCTTTATGAGGAGTTAACAGTTCTTGAAAATTTAGAACTACATGCCAGACTTCGCGATATAAAGAGGCAGGAAAGAAAAGATGTTTTTGAAAGAATGCTGACATTTACAGATCTGGAGCGATTTACAAAAAGACTTGCCGGTAAGCTTTCTGGTGGTATGAAGCAAAAATTGGGATTGGCTTGTTCGTTATTAAGTAAACCTCGTTTTTTATTACTGGATGAACCAAGCGTTGGCGTTGATCCATTATCACGCCGTGAATTATGGAAGATGGTTAAAGAATTAAGCGCTGATGGAATGAGCGTCATTTGGGCTACCGCCTATTTGGATGAAGCTGAGCAGTGCGAAGAAGTATTATTATTAAATCATGGAAATCTGCTTTATGAGGGTAAGCCAAAAGATCTAACATCCAGAGTTGCCGGAAGAGTTTATTTAGCAAGTGTAGAGGCTGAAAAACGTCGTCAGATTCTGTCTAATATTCTTCAAAAAGACGGAGTGGTCGATGGTGTTATCCAAGGCCATAATGTTCGTATTTTATTTGAAAAGGATAAAAAACTTGAACTTGGGGTTTCTCTAACGCCAACTAATCCACGGTTCGAAGATGCGTTTATCGATATTTTAAAGGGGGCATATAGTCGTCAATCTTTACTTGCAGACCGCATGAAAGCGAAGCCAATTCAGGATGGTCCACCAATCCAAGCAATGAATTTAAGCAAAAAATTTGTTGATTTTACTGCTGCCAAAGATATTTCTTTTACCATTGGAAAAGGAGAGATCTTTGGCCTTTTGGGTCCTAATGGCGCCGGTAAATCGACGACCTTTAAGATGATGTGTGGGTTGTTACAGCCAACAGAGGGAAGGGCTTTGGTATCAGGATTTGATTTGAAATCAGCAAGCTCTATGGCACGTATGCGTATTGGCTATATGGCTCAGAAATTCTCTCTTTATGGTGATCTCAGTGTTAAACAAAATCTTGAATTTTTTTCAGGTGTTTATGGTTTAACAGGAACAGATAGATCTAATCGAATTCAAGAACTGATTAAAATATTTGATCTAGAGATTTACCTTGATACAAATGCAGGAATTCTACCCCTTGGATTTAAGCAACGTTTAGCGTTGGCATGTGCTGTCATTCATGAGCCTGATGTCTTATTTTTAGATGAACCCACATCAGGTGTTGATCCCCTAACACGACGGGAATTTTGGACGCATATTAATGGGATGGCTGAAAAAGGCATGACGATTATGGTCACAACGCATTTTATGGATGAGGCAGAGTATTGCGACCGCATAGCCCTTATTTATAAAGGAAAAAATATTGCAACCAGTACACCAGACGGTTTGAAAGAGGAAATAAAATCCAACGAATATCCTGATCCAACCTTAGAAGAAACTTTTATAGAGTTAATCAGACGTGCTGATCAGGAGAATGAATGATCATGCTTCATTCGTTCTCTTTCATGCGCTTAATTGCTTTTATGTATAAAGAGGCCATCCAAATTGTAAGAGACCCAAGCACAATTATGATTGCTTTTTTATTGCCGCTGTTAATGTTGTTTTTATTTGGGTATGGCGTTTCGCTTGATGCTAATCAAATCCGTATAGGTCTGGTTCTAGAAGATACGTCGCCTGAGGCACGAAGCCTTGGTTATGCTTTTGAAAAATGCACTTATTTTCAAACCAAGGTTGGAGTGGACAGAAAGGAAATTGAGGATGATCTCACCTCAGGAAGGGTGCGCGGAGTGATCATTATTCCAACTGATTTTAGTGTCAATTTATTAAAAAACCAACCTGCCGTTCTTCAGGTTATTGCCGATGGTAGTGAAACCAATACTGCTAGTTTTGTCCAAAATTATGCAGATGGAGTTATTGAAGATTGGGCCGAAAAAGATAGGGGTAAAAAAGCACAAATTACAGCTGAAACAAGAGTTTGGTATAATCCTCAATTAAAGAGCAGGAATGTTTTATTGCCAGGATCCATATCCGTCATCATGTCTTTGATTGGAACGTTACTAACCGCGCTTGTTGTCGCACGCGAATGGGAGCGGGGAACAATGGAGGCCATTATGTCGACGCCCATTTTGATAAGCGAACTTATTTTGGGTAAGCTTTTGCCCTATTTCATATTAGGCATGCTCTCTATGGCTATTTGTGTTACAAGCGCCGTCTTTGTCTTTGATGTGCCTTTTGTGGGTTCTTTGTTTGTTTTATTTTCAGCAACAGCCGTTTTTCTATTAGCCGCTTTAAGTCAAGGATTATTAATTTCAACTGTGGCGCGTAACCAGTTTGTAGCTAGTCAAACGGCTTTAAACGTCGCTTTCTTGCCGGCGTTTATGTTGTCGGGATTTCTATATGAAATTACTTCAATGCCAATTGTAATTCAGTGGATAACTCATTTATTGCCGGCTAGGTACTTTGTTTCTATTTTACAATCAAGCTTTCTGGCGGGAACAATTTGGGCCCAAGTAATTCCTAATTTATTGGCTATGGGCTGTATTGCTGGATTTTTTTTATTCCTTGTTGTTAAAAAAAGTGTCAAGAGGTTGGATTAACTATGTGGGGAAGAATTAAAGCACTGGTTATAAAAGAACTTCTCACAGTTTGGCGAGATAAAAAAAGCCGTATGACATTAATCGTGCCGCCCCTTATGCAATTGTTTTTATTGGCGCAAGCAGCAACTTTAGAGGTTAGAAATATAGAGATTGCTTATTATAATCAAGACAGCGGTTGGTATAGCCATGAATTGGTCCAACGTATTAAAGGATCAAGGTATTTCAAAGATGTTCATGAATTAAAAAACCTAAAAGAATTTGAAAACGCAATTGATGAACAGCGTGCCATTATTGGCATACATATTCAGCCCGATTTTTCAAGAAATGCTGCCGCTGGAAGGGTCGCAACAGTGCAATTGATTCTAGATGGACGCAAAGCCAATGCTTCACAAATTGTACAAGGGTATGTTCGGCGCATTATTGGGGACTTTAATGCTGATATTTTAAAAATAAAATCAATGTCTTCAGAGGGATCAATTACAAGTGTTTTCCGCAGTTGGTTTAATCCCAATCTTGATTATTTGATTTATAACGTTCCCTGTATGGTCGGGATTTTGAGTATGGTTTTGGGACTGATGGTGACAGCCTTATCGGTTGCAAGGGAACGCGAAATGGGAACCTTTGATCAATTATTGGTTTCCCCTTTGCAACCATGGCAGATTTTGATTGGGAAAATGCTGCCGGCTATGATTATTGCGGTTGGTGAGAGTACGCTTATTATGGGGCTAGCCATTGTTGTTTATCGGATCCCTTTTCAAGGCTCCTTAATTTTGTTTTATCTCTGCATGGTGCTATTTATTACTTCGATTATTGGGGTAGGGCTGTTTATTTCATCGTTATCAAAAACACAACAACAGGCCAACCTTGGAACCTTTGTGTTTATGGTACCAACGATGCTGCTTTCTGGCTTTGGAACGCCGATTGAAAACATGCCTGATTGGCTTCAGCCATTGACTTGGTTTATTCCGATCAGTCATTTCTTCATCATTATTAAAGGGATTTTCCTCAAAAATATGCTTGCCCTAGAGGTTTTAACGCACGTTTGGCCAATTGCGTTTATAGCCATATTCACACTTAGCATTGCGGCCTGGATGTTTAAACAAAGGTTGGAGTAGTACCCACGACACACTTTAAAATTTGGCTATTTTTAGCTTTTAAGGCACTATTAATATAGACTCAGCAGCGTTCTAATCTGCATTTCTTTCTCCGCATTATTCAAAACAAACATCTCAGTTTAACAGCTTAGGAGTATCATTATGCACGTCCATAACTACAAAGCATTACAACAAGTCATCCAGGCTCAGAAAATCAAACGTTTACAGCAAAGCAATCTTTTTAATTGGAACAACTTAGCAAGGTCCAATCAGTTACCCCCATCAGGAGATTGGCAGAATTGGTTAATTCTAGCGGGACGCGGTTTTGGCAAAACGCGAACGGGTGCTGAAACCATCAGGGCTTGGGTGAAAGCAGGTCTTTATAAACGCATTGCTCTTATTGGCCAAACCATAGATGAAGTTCGCTCCGTTATGATTGAAGGGGAAAGTGGTCTTTTAAATGTTCATACAAATTATGAATGTCCCAGGTTTGAGCCAGCTAATGGTCGTTTAATTTGGAAAAATAACACTATTGCAATGATGTATGGCGCAGATCATTACGAAAAGCTGCGCGGCCCTCAATTTGATTTAGCTTGGATTGATGAATTGGCTAAATTCCGCCATCCACAAAAAACATGGGATCAGCTTATGTTGGGGTTAAGGCTTGGGAATAATCCACGCACTATCATTACAACAACGCCAAGACCGATTCCATTGATTAAAACGCTTATCAAAGATCCAGCAACGGTGCTAACCAGGGGGTCTACTTTTGATAATCAGAAAAATTTGGCTAAAACTTTTGTGAAACAAATTATCAAGCAATTTGAGGGCACCCGTTTGGGGGCGCAAGAATTGTACGCCGAGATCTTAACAGAACAGCAAGGTGCACTTTGGAAAAGGTCAGTCATCCAAAATCACATGCCAAACAACCCGAACTGGCTGCGCGTGGTAATTGCGATAGATCCTGCAACAACTCACCGCGAAAAAAGTGATGAAACTGGGATTATCGTTGCGGCTATAACAAAGGATCGTAAAGCTTATGTGTTGGAAGATTTAAGTGGACGGTATAGTCCGGTTGATTGGGGAAGGTGCGTGGTTAAGGCCTATCATAGACATAAAGCTGACCGAGTGGTGGCCGAGGTTAATCAAGGAGGTGATATGGTAAAAAGTATTATTCATTCTTTAGACTCAACGATTTCTTATAAATCCGTTAGAGCGAGTCGTGGCAAGACAACCAGAGCAGAACCTATTGCAGCTCTTTATGAGCAAGGTCACGTTTATCATAGTAAGACATTTACAGATTTAGAAACTCAGTTGTGTGAGTATATTCCAGGCATTACAGCTAAATCACCAGACCGTATGGATGCATTGGTGTGGGCGCTTACAGATTTGCTACTTGAAAAGAAAGACGAGGGTTTGAATATCTGGAAAGAGTAGACTTTTTAGTCAATATGTTACATCATGTTATAAAACTATGGATTTGGAAAAAATTATCTTATGAATTTTAACATCTACGTTCCAGAGGAACTTAACGAAGAATTATTGGCTTTAAGCAAAATATCTAAAAAGACTCGAAACACGTTAATACGCGAAGCCATAGAAGTTTATCTAACTCAGCAACATCGTCATAACTGGCCTGATGTTATTCTTAATTTTGAAGGGTTGGGACAGGGTACGGTTCGCTTTGAATCCTTTAGGTTCGAAGAAAAATCAGCATTTAAATCCTTCTTTTAAAGAGTATTTGAAATGAGATATCTATTAGATACATGCGTTTTAAGTGATTTCATCAATGGTGATCTTGGCACTCTTCAAAAATTAAAATCCATAAGTCCCGCATCTATTTGTTTGTCAACAGTGACGGTTTCTGAAATTTATTATGGGTTCTCGCAATACCCCGACAAAGCAGCACAATTAAAATCCGTATTGGAATCCTTTTTAAAAGGCGTCTCTATTGTACCTTTTGAATGGGGTGACGCGGAAGTCTCGGCTAGGGTTAAGGCATCTTTGACAAAAGCCGGAAAAAATATCGGTTCCTATGATACTTTAATCGCAGGGACCGCTCTAAAAAGAGGTCTTATCTTAGTAACATCCAACACGCCCATTTTCGAAGAAATTCCAGGATTAGAATTAGAAAACTGGCGACAGGTAAGTGGTTTCCAATTGTAATCGCTTTTTTCATTTTCAACAAAAAAGAGAATAATACTCTATTTTCATTGTTGACTTTTTTATTTACGTATGAATACATCATATGTGTATTTTTACTAAGAAAAGAAGGAAAAAAATAAATGTTAAAAAAAATATCGTTATTTCTGTTTATGCTTGTCTTTGGGACATATCAAGCCTTTGCGGCTTGTGATTATTGCGATGGCCACGATTGTCTTGAAGCGCGTACAGATATTCCTAAAGGGAAAGGCGCTTCTGGAAAATGGAAGGATGCTGAAACACCGAAGAGAGATTGGACTTGTGTTGAGATATTTGATAGAGAAGGCACAGATACTTGCGAGATGTGTGAAAGAGAAGAGGTACGCTTTGTGCATGTTATGCAACATGGTAGGTTAAAGCTTGAAGTAGGATGTTTTTGTGCAGCTTATATGGATGGAACTTTAGATAAAGCGGCAGCAAAAAGCAGAGAGTCTACTTTAATATCAAGACTGAGCAAGCTAAAAAACTTTATGGATGAAGACAAATGGAAGGAGAGCGCAAAGGGTAACCCTTATTACACTTTTAAAAGATCTGAACACAACCCAACGACTAAAAAGGTTGTTTTAATGAAATCTAAATTTAATAGCAAGTATGCTTATAGCATAATTTCATTGTCAGAAGATGGAGAAGAACAAGATTCTTATAGATCTGATTACCTTCCTTCCAAAGAGATTGCAATGAAAGCTGCGTTTGATAGTATTTTCCCACTTCGTATGCGGGTGAATTAGTAAGTAAAAAGTTATTTTTTGAAAGGTCTAGCTGGGACGGCTAGACCTTTTTTATTCACCTAAGCGGCATTTAGAACGATTCTAGGTTTTCTAAGTCCAAAATAATACACAACAAACATTGCAAATGAGAGCCCCGTAAAATAAAATGGCATTGGAGTGGCTGTTCCATTATGGAAAAACCCCATTCCGAAAGTCATTACAGATACTAAGATATAATAATAAAACCCAAAAAGGGACGCAGCAGTTCCGGCCATGTGGCTATAATCCTCTAAGGCATGACTTAAAGCGTTGGGAAGGATCAAGGCAATACCAAAGAACACGACTCCAAATAATCCGACTGTAAGGATGACGGTAGCCATTCCATAGCTAATATTAATGAATCCTGTATAAGCACAGACTGCCCAGATACTGATTCCACAAAAAGTAATCGTATTTCCAATTAAAACTAAGGTTTCGTGAGTATATTTTCGGATATTAAGAGACCTTGATAACCATCCACCAGCGATAAAGGTAGTCCCAATAAAAAAGTATAATGATCCATATTCGCCAGGGGTCAACCCAAGCATTTCAATCATGTAAAACGGTGCTTCGCTATAAAAACTAAAGAGAATGCCATTTGCTGTACCGACAAGAAAACCAAACGATAAGACACGTTTGTCAGCTAAAACAGTACCTGCTCCTTTTAAAAGATCGCTAGCATTTGTTTTTTTAAGAACCTTATTTGTTTCAGGAAGTTTCAAAAAAACCTGAAAAGTTATATAGCTTCCAAGTATAAATAACACAATAAAGACTGCAGTCCAGCCAAAATACTGATCAGTAAAACCACCTATAATAGGACCTAGTGCCGGAGCACAGGAAATGGCCATTGTAATAGTTGAAAAAACTTTCCCTCTTTCCTGTGATTTAAAGGAGTCACGAGCAATGGCTTGTCCTAAAACGGAACCTGTGCTACCCCCAAAAGCTTGGATAAATCGGCATATCATAAGCATGATAATATTGGTTGAAAACCAACAACCAATACATCCAAGCAGATAAATTCCAAGTCCCATTAAAAGAGTAGGGCGTCTTCCAATACGATCGGAAAGACTCCCCCATAACAATACCCCAACTGCAAATCCAAAGAGGAAAATGGTTAAAGTATATTCGACCATGCTGTCAGAGGTTTGCAAAGCACGAGCGATGTCAGGTAGGGAAGGAGTGTAAATCGTTTCAGAAAGTTGAGGTAAGGCAACAATCAATGTAATAAGCCATAGAGACGGCCTTTGTAATAAGGTAAACATGATATAGATCCTTGTTTTCTATTTGATATATTTTCAGAATTTTGGCAAGACACAACCTTTCGAATATTTAAGATTCGAACAGAGGCATATATGTACCGGGTTTATGAAAACAACCAGATTAGATAACAACAATTTTTGGCATGGGTACCCTTTATCTACAGTTATTAAGTTCATATACAGCTTAACCTACAAAAGTTAGCGTTGCAATATGAGTAATAACGGGTGATTTTTAAGGCAAATTTTTAGGTTGTAACTTTTTTTTACATGCTTTTTATGCTTCTTGGTAGCATATTTTTTATATATAACTTATTGAAATAAATTGTTTTTTTAAAAATAATGTCGTTCTAATAAATAGATAATATCACAATATCAGATATTGCATCCAATTTCTTGACAATGTGTTTTTTGCGAAGCATTCTACATTGTGATAGTAAAATTTTTTTGTTTTTATGCATAAGTTTTACTTTTTAAGGCCTTGTATGAGGGAAAAATAATTTGCAAATTGATGGAGGAAGAAGATGAAGCCCCAATCTGTAGAAATGGTTAAAAATTCTGGTATATCAATGAGACATTCTTTAGAAAGTAGTGATTCTAAAGAGAGTTTTATTTTGGATTCCAATGATTCTTTTATGTCCCCCGCGCAACTGGAGTATTTTAGAAATAAGCTTATTAGTTGGAAAAAACAACTACTGGAAGAATGCTCTCAAACCATTGATTTGATGAAGAGTCAGGAACATAAGGAAGCCGACGATATCGATTTAGCTTGCAACCAAATCAATGAAGCTATTGAACTTAGAACCCGTGAGCGTGAAAGGAAATTAATTCACAAAATTAATTTAGCGTTGCGTCGTATTGAGGACGGAAGCTATGGATATTGTGAAGAAACAGGTGAACCAATTAACCTCAGGCGCTTAGACGCAAGGCCTATAGCAACTTTTAGTATTGATGCACAAGAGCGTCACGAACGTAAAGAACGTTTTTATAGAGAAGAAGCTTAAAAAATTAGAACGAAAATGTTAGGGGCAATTTAGCCCCTCTAAATTTATGTATGAAATACCGATCTTATATTTCTTTTACGAGATTTAAGCCGCTGCATCTAGAACTTTCTGCGAAGTTTCAGTATCCGATCTAATATCTTTTTCCCAAAATCGCATAGGATTTAAAAAGTCTATAACACTTCCATCTGCTTGAATAGTTGGCCAAGGAAACTCTAGTATAAGATCGGTTTTCTGATAATTCCATCGCTTCCAAATCGGATCTTTGTCAAAATATCTTTTCGGTCTTAAGGGGTGATTTTCATCGCGAATAACAGTTAAGAAGCAAATCTTTTTGTAACCTAATTCTTTAACAACTCCTTCAAAAAGTTTTATCCCTTTTTGAGCAAAACCACGCCCCCTTACTGTTGGGGAAAAAATGCATTCTGCCAAATAATAATACTCGTGAGCATTAGGCAGCTTATCCCTAAGAGATTGTAGATGATCACTCATAGTCCCAATCGGGATCCCCGTAGTAAAACCTAGAATTTCATCATTTCTTTCACCCACAATAAGAATAGCTTCAGGGTTTTTTTCACATTCATGCATGTACATGGCTTCGTACTCTAAACTTCCCTCATAAAGATAAGGGAATCCCTTAAACTCTTGGATGCGCCATTGAGCTGCAATCTCTAGATAAGGAGCCATTTCTTGTCCACGAAGAATTTTTATAGTTATGTCTTCTGGCCAGTGGAGTTCTTTCACAGCAAGGTTCCTTAGCATTATTTACATGTATACAGTTTTATAGTTTCTTTATGAATCATTTCTTCCCCAAACATAGATTCAGCATGGATTCTACTTTGACGTCCCATTTGACGGCGCAACTCATCATCCTTAATAAGCATCAAAATTGCATTTACTAAAGCTTTAGAATCACGAGGTGGAATTAAATAACCATTCCTAGCATGCTTTACAATAATCCGACAACCAGGCATATCGCAAGTAATAATTGATTTTCCACATGCAGCAGCCTCTAAAAGTGATTTTGGAATGCCTTCTCGGTAATAACTTACTAGTGATGCGATATGAGCTTGCTGGTAAAGATACGCTATATCGGTTCTATGTCCAAGCCATTCAATATGGCCTTCTTGATGCCATTTTTGAAGAATTTCGGCTGAAATAGCATCCGGATTTTCAAGGTCAGGTTCTCCAACAATTTGAATCTGAACATCATGTCCTTTATCTTTTAGAATTTTTCCAGCCTCGACTAGTTCCTTAACTCCTTTTGACCAAAGGAGGCGAGATACGTGAATAATTTTAAAGGGTGGAAAATGAGGTTCAGCTTTTGGGTGAAATTCATCCAAGTTCACCCCAGCCCCAAGAAGCAAATGAATATTATCTTTTTGGGTAAGAGACCTAATTTCTTCAAAGTCTTCAGGGTTTTGGACGATGACTTGCACGTTTTTTAAACTTAAAAGAAAACGCATCGCAATTTTTAAGGGTGCCTTAAGCCATGAATTGTTTGCAAAAATATGTCCTAAGCCAGAAACAGCATTAATGATAAGAGGGACACGAGCAAAAAAAGCTGCAATAGTACCATACAGTACAGGTTTGATGGCTACATGATGAACAATATCTGGTTTAATTTTTCTATACAGATTCCAGATTTGATAAATGGTCTTAAGCTCTCGAAATGGATTCATCCCTCCGCGCTGAAAGGGAAGAGGAATAAAGGAGAAGCCAGCCTTTATGATTTTTTCATGGTCACCTAAGGCTGGCGTTGCTACGTGAACATCGTATCCTTGTTTTTTTGCAGCCAAAGCCAAAGAAAGCCGGTGGCTGCAAAAATAACGGTCGTTAGCAACAAGGTAAAGAAGCTTTTTATACTTCATAGTCTGCTTTTATCTTAATCAATGCGATAAGGGCCAACACAGCACCTGCTGTCAAGTAGTATGCAGGCACCATATTTGAACCTGTTGCGTTAATAAGGAACGTTACCACAAGAGGCGCTGTTCCTCCGAATATAGGTCCGCTTATATTCGTTGTGGCTGAAATAGCTGAATTTCTTATTTTCGTTGGATAAGCTTCAACCATAAGAGCCGGTAGAGGACCAAAATATCCACCCACACCAACTGCCAAAAGAGTTTGAGCTAAGAAAATGTAGACTAAATTATCAGCACTGGCGTTTACAATTGTTATCAAAGGGATGGTACCAATAATAAACAACGCACCTGCAATTCCCATAATCTTTTTACGACCATAACGATCGGATAACCAAGCTGACCCTAAAGTAAACAGGATTACAAATATCATGTTTAAGGTGTTTATGGTAAAGGCCGCACTCTTGTTAATGAACAAAAACTCAGTTAAGTGTGTTGGCATGTACATGAATAGTATGTAAAAACTCAAGTCATGAAGCATAACAACGGCAACCATGAAAAAAAGAACCATACCGTAATCTTTAAATAATGTCTTAACGGGATTGTTGATAAGTTCACCGGCTTCTTGAGCGGCTTCATAAGCAGGGGACTCAGGAACTGTGCGGCGCATATAATAACCCACTAAACAAATAAGGATACCAACCAAGAAAGGAATCCTCCAACCCCATGTTTCTAACTGAATGGGCTCAAAAATTAAAGAGAAGAGGGCAGCCGTTCCTGATCCCAATAACAATCCCGTAAGACAACTTGTAACTGCAAAGCTGCCAATAAGACCACGATTTTTTTCAGGACTATGTTCTGTTGTAAAAGTAATGGATCCAGAATAGTTCCCGCCCATAGAAATACCTTGGAGAAGTCTTAAAACAATTAATAGAACCGATGCTGCAATTCCAATGTCATTATAAGTTGGAAGGATTCCAATGATTGCAGTTGGAATGGCCATTAAAAGGATTGTTAAGACAAGAGCTTTTTTACGACCGTAACGATCACCGATATAACCGAATAAAAGGCCGCCGAGAGGACGGGCAAGATATCCGGCTGCAAAAGCACCATAGGCGGATAATAATTGCGTCATGGAATCAAAACTGGGGAAAAATAACTTTCCAATAATAGGGGCAAAGTAACCGAACAAAGCAAAATCGTACCATTCGAACAAATTGCCCATCATGCTGGTTACAATTGTGCGTGCTAATTTTCTTGGCATAATAAACTACCTAACTCTAAAACAATTTTTACCGGTGCAAACTTAATCTACAAGATTTCTTCTTGAAAATCTGCACAAGTGTTATAAAAAATGGATAAATTGTAAGCGTGAAATGGTATTAGCGTCGACCTGTGCGGCCGCCTAGTCGTAGAGATAGAAATGATTTGAACGCTATATACATAATTTTAATGTATAATTTCCCGTTACAAATCGCAATGAAAAAGCTTATCAGTTTTCGGTATCTTGAATATCAAGAGTTATTTCTTCTTTTAAAGAATGAGACAAAGCTCTTTTTGTTCCATGCTGGATAACAGCGGGAACTATAGCAGATGCCAATTCAGATATTGTTAATTGAAGTCTTACATCCTCAAAGAATTGATCTGTATTCGGTTCTGTTAGTTTACCTCTTACTTGCCAAAAAACATCCTCATATCCTCGAGTATCTTCAGGTGTTCCTGTTAGGCAAACGAATATTGAATTTTCAAAAGGGTTTTCATCACCAAATCTTATTTGTTTTATAAGGCGGGCAGTTTGTCCACCATTCAATTCAGGCTGACCGCAGGATTTTCTTACAGCAACCTCGTCACTTTTAAATGGCACATGAAAATCAAACAAAAATAAGGGGATTTTTATACCATCTTCAGCGGCCTTACATGCTGACTCATACGTTTGATGTCCGTAAGCGTCATCGATTACATTAAACCCTAGTCCTTTTAATCTTCTGACAAGCACTTTTCGTGAACCTTCGCCATCTTCAAGAACCATAATTGTATCACCTTTTTTCAAAGGAGTCGCAAAAACTGGTAAACGGATCCTGTGATTTGGTGTCTCAGATAAAAATGCATTACTGCGAGGGCTTATTTCTTGAGAGATCTCTGAGTTTGAGGGTGAGCTTTTTGATTTTCTCAATCTTCTTACTCCACGTAGTCCTCTATAATCGTCGAATATCGTGTCATCTTTTGACTCATTGTCAGGAAGCTCATCAGTAGCATGACATATTGAAAGAGATAGAAAGATTGATAATATGGAGGAAGCACCTGAGAGCAAAATACCCATAAATTTATATCCTAGCTAATAAAAAAAAATCAATAAGACATAATATTTCAATGAACTACATCACATTCAGATGTAATTATTATAAATATAATTCTATTGTGATTTAAAATAGTTTACAAAATATTGATGTGCTTTAAAAAGTAATCACTTTGCTGAAGAGATGGTTTTTTAAGGGCACCCTAGTAGTAAATTTTCATCCGTTCTGTAGAGAATTTGTAAATTCAAAAATTTCTTTAAGAAATATTCATAAATCTATATCCATACGAGCTAAATAATGAAAATATTCTATGATATTCTAAGAATATGACACTTATGTCAATATAATTATTTTTATAGGTAATTAATTGTAATTTTAGTAATATTTGAGCGTACTGTTACTAGTTAAAAGTTTGTTGAAACAGTTTTAGAACAGCGTTGCTGGTAATAGGGCCAACAGGATATTTGACCCTTTGAGCAGGGCTGATTTTTTTTCCCTTTTGATCAACAGAAAAAGCGATACCCCATAGCCCAAAAATTGATGGCCCTTCAAAGCCAAAACGGGTATCTACCATTGTAATTTGATGAAGAGAAACGTCATAAGTAAGGACATATTGGCCGCTTGTGAACCATTTAAAAATCTCAACTTCCGAGTCATTTAAAAACTCTAAAGAAGGAAGATTTTTAGGTTTTTCCAAATATGTCCATTCAATGGGACGCGGAGACCAAGTTGAAACAAAACCAAAGCGTAATTTGTCAGATTCCTCAACCACGACTCGTCTTAAAAAAAGTTGAAACATAGTTGGATAGACTTTTATTTTTGCAGAAGAAGGGTTTTTTAAAGATTGCTGACAAAGGTGTTTTGCCTTGGCGTTCTCGGCAAGTCCTAGGAAAAGATAACCCGTTGTTAATGTAAGAGCAACAGCAGCACTGGTAGTAACCAAATTTGATCGACGATGAAAGAAAAATCCTATTGAAATTGCAACAAGGAGTGTGCCTGAATAAACGGGGTCGATAATTGCAATTGCTGGAAAAGTGAAACGATGATCAGAGAAGGGGGCTAAAAGTTGAGTTCCATAGACTGTAAATACATCTAACAAAGGGTGAGTTAATAGTGCCCAAATCGACAGTCCAATCCATGCGGGTAATGGATCTAAATTTCCTTTTGCTTTATAAAATTGCCAGATAAAGTAACCCAGGATAGGGCCAACAATAGGACCAAACCATAAAGAGTGAGTAATACCTCGGTGATGGATCATTTCTGCAAATGGGTTTGAAGACAATCGAACGAAAACATCAGCATCTGGCAACATGCCAAGAATAGCACCCCAAACTAAAGCGCGGCGCCCAAGAGTTTTTTGAAAACCGACCTGGGATACTGCGGCTCCTAAGATTCCTTGAGTAATAAGATCCATTTACTAAAACCATTCAAAAATCACGAGCCGAAGCTCGTGATCCGATTTTTTCTGTGATTATGTAGCAGGAGCCTCTGTTGCCGCTGCAGCTTCTTGTGTCGGGGCTTCTTCTGTCGCTGGAGCCTCTGGAGCTGAAGAAGCTTCAACAGGTGCCGCTTCAGGAGCTGGGATTATTCCCTTTTCTGGGGTAGCAGCTACTGTTTCTGACGCTGGAGCGGTTGCAGTTGGATCCGTTGGAGTAGCATCCGCCGCAGTTATTGCAATGCCTTCTTTAGATATCAAGTCCTCACACCGTTTTCTTTTCTTTGCTTTTTTAGCGCCTTCATTTTCAGGGGCAGGGGCAGCTAAAAGCTTTTTACAATTTTCAACTGTTTTTTCCGCTTTTTCCTCTGGGCTAAGAGCAGAGCCTGAGTGTTTATCACCTTTATGCTTTTTATGATGTTTCTTGTTCTTGTGATGGTGACCTTTGTGTTTCTTGGAGGATTTAACCGGGGCTGCAGAAGGACTAGGGTTTGCTATATTTGCAGGTGGAACGACTGCCTCTGCCGCACAAAGTTGGCTGCTTGCTAATAAAGAACTAGATAAAAGAACAATCTTAAATGTTTCTTTAACGGTAGAAAAACTCAAAATGATATACTCCTAATTTTGGTAAAGTTATGTTTTTTTCATTATGTAACAAGTAATTTTTGAATAAAAGAGAAAAATTTTTCAACCCTTTAGATAAGAAGCTATTTCAGACAGAGTTAAAACATAAGATACGCTACCCTGATCGATAACCGTATTTGGCATATCTTCTGCTAAGCATGTCTCAGGATCCTGAACAATAACAATCTTGTTTGTTGCTAAAAGTTTTTGGGAACCCTTACAGCCGTCATTTCCCATGCCAGTTAAGATAATTCCCGCGACATTTTTGTTTAAGTATGCTGCTGATTCAAACAGCACGTCTATAGAAGGATGAGGTAAATGATCTGAGAATACCGTTTCTTTTAGAGTAAGATTCCCATTTTCTAAACAGATCCGACTATCTATGCCTCCACGACAAATCACAACGTGGTCATTTTGTATTAAAAGATTATTGTGCCCTTCAATAATTTTGTGATCGGTCTCTAGATGCAAATCCTTTACAAGATCTTTTGTATAAATCTCATGCATATGTTGTGCGATAACAATGGGAAAATTTATGTCTTTAAAGGATTTTAAGAGAGTAATAAGGGTAAAGGGGCCACCAGTTGATGCACCAATGACAACAAGATCTAATTGCGGTAAGTAAGTTTCTTTATCTTTTTTTTGCATTTATTAAAAATCAATTAAATGACCTTTTTAATATAAAATAGTCTACAATGATTGATTAAGAATTAATTTTCTTACAATTCATAAAAAAATATTCATTTTTAGTTATGTTTCATTGTTTTGAAAATGGTTTTTAGTGTCTCTTGATTTTGGTCGAAATTTGTGATACAAACTAGAATCAGATTGTAGTTTTAGTAATATTATTTTTCAAAATTACAACTTAAAGTAATAATGTTTCTGATTTTTTGGTAAAATAGTTTGGTATGCTCTAATGACTTATGTGGTTACAGAAGCTTGTGTCCGTTGTAAATATATGGATTGCGTAGAGGTATGTCCTGTCGACTGTTTCTATGAAGGTGAGAATATGCTTGTGATCAATCCTGAGCAGTGTATTGACTGTGGGGTTTGTGAACCTGAATGTCCGGCAGAAGCAATAGTGGCAGATACACATCCAAATACTGAAAAATGGGTAGAAATAAATAGAGAATATTCATCTGTATGGCCTAATATAACCAGAAAAGGAAATTCACCTGCAGATGCTGATGAATGGTTGAAAGTAGAAGATAAGTTTAAAAAACACTTCAACTCAGCACCAGGAAAAACTTAATAATTTACTTGTATTTTTGAAAATTGTGACTACTTAAAAGAAATAGAACGAGCTCAAAATTATAAAACATACAATAGGAAAAATATGACAGGTCATACTTTTGTTTCAGGCGATTATGTGGTTTACCCGGCACATGGCGTTGGAAAGCTTATAGGAAGCGAAATTCATGAAATTGGTGGTCATCAGCTTGAGCTGCTGGTTATTAATTTTGATAAAGAACGCATGACTTTGAGGCTGCCTATAGCAAAGGCGCGAGCTGCAGGATTAAGGGCTTTGTGTAGTCCTACGGATATGAAAAAGGCACTCGATGCTTTGACAGTGCGTACTAAACAAAAAAGGACAATGTGGAGCCGCCGCGCTCAAGAATACGAGAACAAGATCAACTCTGGCGATCCGTGTTCTATAGCTGAAGTTATCCGTGAATTGTATCGACATCATAGTGATTCTGATCAGTCCTATAGCGAGCGTCAAATTTACCAGGCTGCAATAGAGCGCTTAGCGCGTGAACTTGCAGCTGTTGAAAGTATTGACGAGAATGCTGCCGTCAACAAGATGGAATCTATTCTGCAAGCGGCCTAATGAGGCTTTAAAGTTATACTCAACAAAGAAAAGCATATGAATAAAAGCGGTTGGATAGTTATTGATAAACCGCTTAATATGACCTGCACTCAAGTGGGTGGCGTGTTGCGTCGTCTGTTGAGTGTTAAAAAAATAGGACATCTCGGGACATTAGATCCTTTAGCGACTGGTGTTCTCGTTTTTGCAATTGGAGAGGCAACTAAAGCTATTCCTTATTATAAAAATAAACATAAAGTTTATGATTTTGAAACCACATGGGGTGAACAAAGATCCACAGATGATGCTGAAGGAAATATTATTGAAACATCTTTTATCAGGCCCTCTTTAGAAGAAATTGAAAGAGTTTACAAAAATTTCATAGGTGAACTTCAGCAAATCCCACCTATTTACTCTGCTATCAAAGTTAATGGGAAGCGGTCCTATAAAGCGGCTAGAGAGGGGCAGGACATATCCTTAAAGGCCCGTCAGATTACGGTTTATAATCTTGAAATTATCAAAGCCCAAAAAGAAAGTTGCCAATTTAGGGCAGCATGTGGAAGTGGGACGTATATTAGATCTCTAGGGCGTGACATGGCGCTTGAATTAAATACTGTTGGTTACATAAGTAGCCTTAGGCGTATTAAAGATGGAAAATTTAGTATAAGTGATGCGATTTCACTGGAAAAGTTAGAAAAAATCGATCATAAAGAGAGATATCAATATATAAAGCCAATTAGAGCAGTTCTGGACGACATCCCGGCTGTCCCTGTATCGGCTTTTGATGTTGAAAAAATCCGCTGCGGAATGGCAATCAAATCAGAAATTGATTTTGGGGATTCTTTTGTAGCTGTTTGCTTTGAAGAAAAACTTCTAGCAATAGCTGCTTTTAAGGAAGGATTGCTCTATCCAAGACGGGTTTTTTCTTTAGATTAACACTAAAATTAAGGAAAAAACGATGTCGATTACTCAAGAGAAGAAACAAGAACTTCTAAAAGAATTTGCAATTAAAGAAGGGGATACGGGTTCACCAGAGGTGCAGGTTGCAATTCTTACTGAAAGAATCCGCAATCTATCAGAGCACATGACTGCTCACGCAAAAGATTTTCACTCCCGTCGTGGATTGCTGATGATGGTTGGCGCAAGACGCCGCTTGCTCGATTATCTAAAAAGGAAAGATGAGAGCAGGTACCAGCAAGTTATTAAGCGTTTGAATATACGTCGTTAAAAGTTGACTACGTTATATTTGTTTTGAAATGGGAAGGGAGCGTTTTTAGAAAGCGCTCCCTTTATTTTTTTAATGTAATAAAGGATAAAAATGTCAGATTTTTTTAAAATTATTAGGGAAGAAATTCAATGGGCCGGACGATCATTAATTCTTGAAACAGGAAAAGTTGCACGCCAGGCTGACGGTGCTGTTATGGTAACTTATGGCGGGACAACTGTTCTGTGTACGGTTGTTGGTAAAAAAGAAGCAAAAGCAGATATAGATTTTTTGCCGCTTTCTGTTCATTATCAAGAGAAAACCTTTGCGGTTGGTAGAATTCCAGGTGGTTTTTTAAAACGTGAAAACAAACCATCTGAAAAAGAAACATTGGTTTCAAGATTAATTGATAGGCCAATTCGTCCACTATTTCCTGAAGGATTTCATAATGAAGTTCAGGTTATTTGTACAGTTTTAAGCTACGACCATGAAAATGACATGGATATCACAGCACTTATTGGCGCATCCGCTGCCTTAAGCATCTCTGGTCTTCCTTTTATGGGGCCAGTTGGTGCATCTAAAATCGGGTATGTCGATGGTAAATTTATTCTGAACCCAATTCCTAGTGACCTTTCTCAAAGCAGTCTTGATTTAGTAGTAGCCGGAACCTCAGAAGGTGTTTTGATGGTTGAATCAGAAGCTAAAGAATTGTCAGAAGATATTATGCTAGAGGCTGTTGTCTTTGGTCATAAAGGTTTTGAGCCAGTTTTGAAAATGATTGAATCCTTAAAGAAAAAAGCAGGAAAAACAGAATGGGTTGTCGCAGGTCTACATGATCTTCATCAAGCTATGAAAAAGCGTGTGGCAGAAATTGCAGAAGCTGATTTAAAGAAAGCTTATGAAATCACTGTAAAACAAGACCGTTATGCAGCCATTGATGCAGCAAAAAGCAAGGCAAAAGAGACTTTGGCGACAGAGTTTCCAGGAATGAATCCTGACAGCTTACTGGAAGGGTTACAATCTGAAATCTTAAGAGGAAACATTATAGAACATGAGAAACGCGTTGATGGACGTGGTTTAACAGATATTCGTCCAATTGTGTGTGAAACTGGTTTTTTGCCAAGAACTCACGGCAGCGCGCTTTTTACTCGTGGAGAAACTCAAGCATTAGTAGTCACGACTCTTGGAACAGGCCAAGATGAACAGATGATTGATGCCTTAGAGGGAGAGTATAGAGAAAGATTCTTGCTGCATTATAATTTCCCTCCATTCTCAGTTGGTGAGGTTGGTCGCATGACTGGTCCAGGACGCCGTGAAATTGGTCATGGCAAGCTCGCATGGCGTGCCTTACGTCCGTTGCTTCCAACTAAAGAACAATTTCCATACACACTGCGTTCTGTTTCAGAAATCACTGAATCCAATGGATCTTCTTCTATGGCGACAGTTTGTGGAACGTCCTTATCGATGATGGATGCAGGAGTGCCACTTGTACGTCCTGTTGCCGGTATTGCTATGGGCTTGATCAAAGAAGATAATAAATTTGCTGTTCTTTCAGATATCCTTGGTGATGAAGATTTCTTGGGTGATATGGACTTTAAAGTAGCTGGGACCGAAGTTGGTGTAACGGCCCTTCAAATGGATATTAAAATTACCAGTATTACACCTGAGATCATGAAGATTGCCTTAAAGCAAGCTCTTGCAGGAAGGCTTCATATTTTGGGTGAAATGTCTAAGGCCCTTGAAGCTTCCAGAAGCGAAGTTAGTGATTATGCTCCGCGTATGGTTACAATGAAAATTAATCGCGATAAAATTCGCGAAGTTATCGGCTCTGGCGGTAAAGTTATCAGAGAAATCTGTGAGACTACAGGCGCTAAGATTGATATTGATGATGATGGTAATATTACCATTTCAGGATACGATTCAAAATCCATAGAGGGTGCTCAAGCTGCAATTACGGCAATTGCATGCGAACCGGAAATTGGCGCTGTTTACACAGGAAAAGTCGTAAAGATTGCTGACTTTGGCGCGTTTGTAAACTTCCTTGGAAGCAAGGATGGTCTAGTGCACATTAGTGAACTTGCGAATCATCGTGTCGGAAAAGTTAGTGATATTGTTAATGTTGGTGACCAAGTCCAAGTTAAAGTTGTTGGTTTTGATGACCGTGGAAAAGTAAAGCTTAGTATGAAAGCTTTGTTGTCAGAAGCCCCTTCTTCAGCAGAAGGTTAGAGTCGTAAACAGGAGTTTTTGTGTTTTTACACGAAAACTCCTGTTTTAAAGCTTGCAAAATCAAAGAAATTTGATAATGTACATAGGTAATCTTTTACTGGGGTATAGCCAAGTGGTAAGGCAGCGGTTTTTGGTACCGCCATCCCTAGGTTCGAATCCTAGTACCCCAGCCATCTTTTTATTTTATAAAAACTCCAACAACTTCTAAGTGCGCAGACCAAGCAAATTGATCAACTGGCGTAATTTTTTTTAAAGTGTAGCCGCCGTCTACAAGTTCTTTTGCGTCCCTTGCGAAGGTTTGAGGATTGCACGAAACATAAGCAATTGTCTGGACCGAAGAATGTTTAAGCATTTTAGCCTGTTCAAAAGCCCCCGCTCTGGGAGGATCAATAACTACCATCTGATATAAACTTAGTTCCTTCATGGACAAAGGTTCATCAAACAAATTGCGATGATAGGGTGTAATATTTCTTTTGCTTTTTGAAATGGCGTCTTCCAGTGCTTTTAAGGCTGGCTTATCCAATTCAAATCCGTCCACAGCAGCAATGCGGCTAAGGGGAAAACTAAAAGTTCCTCGCCCACAAAAAAGATCCGCTGCTTTGGTAAGCGACTTGGGGACATTTTCCATAACAAGGGAGGTTAATATACCATCAGCTTCTTCAGTTGCTTGCAAAAAACTATAGGCATCAACTGCAACGTCTACACCGTCAAAAACAACAACTGGATCGGTTGTTTTATAAACACAGTCTATCTTTTTGCCATGCTTAAATACAAATCGTGCGACTTTGTTGTCTAAGGCGAAAGATTCTAAGATTTCTCTTTGAGATTCTGTTAATTCTAAAACACCTTGAATTTCCAGACTAAAGTCGACACCTGAACCTGTTTCAGTTAAGAAGATTTTGGCTTTTTGAAAATTATCTAAGATCAGATTTAAAACCTCTTTGAAAGGCGTTAAAAGAGATTTTAGAGCTGGTGATAAGGTATGGCACTCTTTTAGATCAATAATCTGATGACTTTTCCAACGATGAAAACCTAAATAGACAACATCGTTCTTTTTAATGATGTCAAGATTTGCTCGGCGTCTTTTTCCAAATGGAAGGATGATAACATCATCCACAAGAAATGGATCAAGGCCATGTTCTTGAAGAGGAATCGTTATTAATGACTTTTTAAATTCCCTATAAAGATCTAAATTCATGTGCTGAAGTGTACAGCCACCGCATTGCGTAAAATGACGGCATACCGGAGGAACCCTGCAATCACTAGCATTCTCAACCGATTGAAAAAGGAATTTTTTGCGCTTTTTTGAACCTATCTGTTTAAAGGTAATCCGTTCACCCGGAAGAGAGAAGGGGATGTGAATGGTTTTTCCTTCAAATTCACCAATTCCTTGTGCCTCATGACTTAGAGAGTAGATTACAGAGGTTCCAAAAATTTCTTCCATACGTATCCTAACAAGCTTTTATTTTGAGTCTTCATCATATAAATAAAATCCTTCTCTATCAACTCTTATGGCTTTTTCCCATTTATCATAAACAATTTGAATGGAACTGGAGGCTGACTTATTGGTAGAATACCGAATCATCCTGATTCAAAAAAGGTTATGGGATTTTATGCTTGACTACGAGATTTTACGCCTCATTTGGTGGGGCCTTTTAGGCATATTATTAATTGCTTTTGCCATCCTCGATGGTTTTGATATGGGAGTTGCGATTCTTTTGCCTTTCATGGGGAAAACAGATATGGAAAGGCGTATTTTTATTAATACAATTGCGCCTGTTTGGGAATCAAATCAAGTTTGGCTTATTTTAGGAGCAGGGGCAATCTTTGCTGCTTGGCCGCCCCTTTATGCGGTGGCATTTTCGGGGCTCTATATGCCGTTATTTATTATTTTATGCACTCTTATCTTAAGGCCTGTTGCTCTTAAATTTCGAAGTAAAGTTGAAAATACCTTATGGCGTCAGATTTGGGATTATGGAATTTTTATAGGAGGTTTTGTTCCTTCATTGATTTTTGGAATTGCCGTTGGAAATGCTATAGAAGGCGTACCATTTCATTTTGATGAAGATCTTCGTGTTATCTACACCGGGACATTTTTGGAGTTATTTAATCCATTTTCGATAGGCTGTGGGCTTATTGGAGTCATGATGATGACCTTGCAAGGTGCAACCTACTTAAAATTTAAAACCTCTCAAAGTTTTTCTTATCGCTTTCAACCTGTCATTTTTGCATGTGTTATTGCCCTGCTTACAGGATTTACCATTATGGGCCTTTATACTCACTCATTTGTTTATGGATATAAAATAGTTTCAGCAATTGACTCAATTGGCTTTTCCAATCCCCTAGGTAAGGTAGTTGTTAGAAACTTAGGGATTATTGCTCAGAATTTCTATCAATACCCAGAGATGTTATTGGGACCTGTGTTCGTTTATTTGGGCGGCATTATATGCCTTGTTACAATCAGGCGGCCTTTTCTTTCTTTTGTTGGTAGCAGTCTTCTTACAACTGGAATAGTCTCTACCGTTGGCTTTAGTCTTTATCCATTCCTTCTTCCCTCAACAAGCCATCCTTCTCATAGTTTGACAGTTTGGGACGCATCTTCTAGCCAAAGAACCTTATGGATTATGTTGTTAGCTGTTGTTATTTTTCTACCGATTATTCTTGGATATATCACATGGCTTTTTCGTGTTTTGCGCGGCAAAGTCACAGAAGAAGAGGTCAACGCTAATGAAAGCAGTTATTGAAGAAGATACTTTAATCCAACAAGTGAATGACTACTGTGAGTATTCTCTTGATCAATGGCATGTTCCAGGTGCTGCTATTGCGATTGTACATAAGGGCGAGGTTGTTTTTCAAAAAGGTTATGGTACCCAAAGATACGGTGAGAATATTGCCGTTACAACTGACACGCTCTTTCCAATTGCATCTATTACAAAATCTTTTGCCGTTTTGGGATTAGCTTTGTTGGTTGATCAAGGTAAATTGCACTGGAATGACAGGGTTATAGATTATTTACCTGATTTCAAACTAAAGGACCCTTGGGTCACGCGCGAATTTCAGATCACTGACTTGTTTTGTCACAGATCAGGATTTTACCCAGGAGCTCTAGAGCAAATGGCGCAATGGGGGTATGATAGAAAAGATATTCAAAAAGGATTTTCTTTTCTTGATTCCATCAATAGCTTTCGCTCAGCCTATGCTTATATAAATGTTCTTTATTTGTGGATTGAGGATTTGATTGAGGTTATCACAGGGCAAAAATGGGGTGACTTTATCAGAGAAAATATCTTAAACCCTCTAGAAATGAAAAAAACGGATATAATCGGTAAAATTGATAAATCAAGATTAATAACGGGCCATATTTTGGATGAAGAAACAAGAACACAAGTAAAACCAGTTTCCTTTAGTATCTTTCCTGAGGTTTTTTTAGCTGCTGGGGGGCTCGTTTCTTCGGTTAATGACCTTAGCCGTTGGCTTCTTTTACAACTTGGCGACCTTTCTTTAATTTCAAAAGAAAATATGGAATTTTTACATTCATCCAAAACTCCAGTTGAACCGTTTTTAGGATATGGAGGAGGGTGGCGAATTTTTGATGACAAGCCTTGCCGTGTTTTGAGTCATGGAGGCTTGATTGCAGGAATAAAACATCGTTTCTTATTCATTCCACAATGTGATACTGGCATTGTTGTTTTAACAAATTTAACGCATTCAGAAGCAAGTATGGGGATTTCCGATTACTTTGCAGACCGGGTCATGGGGTTACCTTTAAAAGATTATAGTTTTGAGCTTTTAGAAAAAGAACCTTTTGTGCCTATGGCTAGGCCAAAAAAATCAGGACGGAAAATTGATATAGGCTCGTTTGAAGGCACCTACCAAAATAATGTTTTAGGATCTGTAACCATCACAAATGGTAGTGAAAGTGACCTTGAGATGATTCTTGGTCCTAAAAACGCTAAAGCCAGATTAAATCACAATAATGAGCAAACTTTTTTGATCTCTTTTATAAGAGAAGCAGGGGCTTCAGTTGGAGAATCTCATTGGGGGACAGCTACATTTTCAAGCGACCAGCTAACCTTAAAAGGTTATGAGGACTTTGAAAATGAAACCTTTGTTTTAAATCGCGATTAAGTGAGCGGAAATTTTTCTAAAACAAATCTACGTAATGATATCATCCAACTGGAATTTAAAACCTTTCTTTCTATTCCTCGAATCATTTTCCCCATTTTTGGAAGTAAAGATTCGTATTCACGGCCTGGGTGCCTATGATGCCAATCAGCATACTTATAAAATTCAGGGACTGTTATAAGGTGTTTTCCATTGGGTTCTAGGTTATAAAGCGTACTTAAGACGGACTCATCATGAGCATGACCACGAAATTCCGGATATTCCGGAAGAGTGCTAGGGGTATCCGTTAGAATAGATTCATCTGAGCAATATTCTAGCCATTTTTTTACAAATTCTCTGCTTTCCGATGTATTACGAAAGACACTAAAGGCTGCCCAAAGATGCTTTCCTTGTCTAGAAACAGGAGTATCGCAGCCCATTTTAACGAGGGTTTCACGTTTTGTAATTTGCCCCAAATTTCCATGAAGAGAGGGGTCGTAGTCCACCAAAATTATGGGATGTTGGATCGCAAGATCAATGAGTGGTTGTAAAGGGCTGTGGAACACAAAGCCGCTGTCTGCATAGATAACAATGGCATTCTCTTTTATGATTTGAAGGGTTTTTAAAATAATCCAAGGTTTCCAAAGCCAATAACCGGCACCTTTCTTCTGGGAGAAAATGTTTTTGTTTTTCTCTAGAAATTCTTTATCCAAATGCGATTTTTTATAATTTAAGAAAAAATCAACACCCTTATTAAGCGCTGAAGCTGTTAGTGCATTCTGGTTTTTGTGAAATATCTCTGGCCCGTCAGCATAAGACACAAGATAGACCTGCGCTTTGTTCACAGCTGTAAACGCATCCTTAAAAACAGGTTCAACGGAAATATCCGTAAACATCAATATTTTTGCTTGGCTAAGCAGAATAAGAAAAGTGAAAAAAATAAGAATGTGCTTAAGAGAGCTTGTTAGTTTCATACACAAAGTTCAAAAATGATAGATCTTTCTTTTTGCAATTTAGCCTTAATATATTTATCAAGCCAAGTTATATCTTTTATGCGAAAAAAATAAAACAGGGAAGCATTTATAGAATATTAATCTCTGTCATTGAGTTATAAAAGTTAATAATTAGTTAATTTTCTTTTAATATGTTGCTAAATTACAACATTTAGTTTTGGTTACACTCTCTACGAACGTCTATTAATTATGAATATTTGATTTTTTGATTCATACTCTAACTTAGATTAAAACTTACCTTTGAGGCTATTTATGAAAAATTTTTTGTTACCCTTATTGGCTATGACAGCTGTTTCTGCTGTACAAGCTGCACCTTTCAATGGCTTTTACTTGGGAGCTCAAGCAGGTATTGCAAAACGTACTACAACAACTTCACTATCTAACCAAGCATTGACAGTAAATGGCGCTACAGTAACCGAAGTTGATTACAGTAAGAAAAACAGAACAACAGGTTTTGTGTATGGTTTAATGGGTGGTTACGGTCGCAATCTTAATGGCCTTTACGTTGGTGGTGAATTGAGTCTTTCTTTTGGCCAAAATAACAAAATTCAAACACAATCAGTTTTGGGAACTAATGGTTCTACCTACTCAGTTAACACACAATACAAGCATGGTCCTGCTTTAACATTTGCTCCTCGGGTGGGTGCGGTTTTTGCTAATTCATACTTAGCATATGTTCGCCTTGGTCTTTCAATGAGTCGTGACCAAATTCAAAACTATGATGTTACAACAGGAAATAGTTTCAGTTCCTCCAAGAAAACTAAACTTACTTTTGTCCCTGGTTTGGGTATCGAAAAAGACTTTGGAAATCACATGTTGCTTCGTTTAGAATATACATATAATACAGGTTCACAATTGTCTGCGGATACCGCAGGAGCTTATCAAGCTAGACAAAATATGAAATACAGCTCTCATGCTCTGAAGTTGGGTGTTTCTTGGCAGTTCTAATTTAATAGCTCTTTTAAAAAAAAATTATTAAAAAAGCCCAATCTCATATAACGTGAGACTGGGCTTTTATCAAAATAGCTTTTTAGAGAGTGTTGTTATTTTCTATAGTGAGGTCAGAAAGAGAAGCTTTTACTGAAGCTCAGACATAATTTCGTTACGACGAAGAAAAGGCAAGGTCCATGGTGGATTATAAAAAGCAAGAATACGATTGCCGATTGTGTCTAATTTTTCTTTTTCTATAAAGTTATCAATATCTTCTTGATATTTCTTCAGAGCGCTCTCTGTTGCCAAACCCGAAAAACGAATGACAGCATAGCGTTTTGCTGAAAGTGATACGATTTGTATTTGGCTGTTGTTTGGGCGAGGTAGTGTTTCTAAGGTGTACGCAGAAGGCATTACAAATCTTACGATCCAATGCTTATGTGTATCTAATTCCTGTTGAATGACGGGAGCCGTCATTGAAATTCTTTCCCTCTGTTGTTGTGATACAGGCGCTGTCATGCCGATTTTACTAACGCTTTTGTTGTTGCCAAAGATATAGTCAGCCAGCATTCTAAAGCCCAATGAAATAGCACTCTTTCTTTCTCCTACAACCTCGACTTGGGCAATAAGCATCGGAGCGTATTCGCGTATCTCAATGTTACTTTGAGAATAAATGACGTTATATTTTGGTTCATCTACTTGGCTCATGATTGTTCCTGCTAGAGCTAGAGTAACCAATAATATGAAACTAATTGCAAAGACCACTCGTTTTTTTGTTACTTTTAGTTTCATTGTGTCCGCTCAGTTTGGCTCACTGTGTTGATCCTAACATTTGCGATAAGGTTTATCAACTTAGGAACGATTTTTACGAATAATCTCGTACGATCGAAAGGAATCCTTCGAATCACTTGTCTAACGGCCACTGAGGTTGAGTCCCGAACTGAGATCTCATCTCACTGACTTCCACTATCATCCACCGAGCAAAGTCTTATTCTTCTTGGGTTCCTATAACTGTCTGACCTCCGCCCAAAATATAAGTTTTTCTCAGGCCCCACCGGGGGGGATCCATGCTCTGGACCTCACGGTCGGGGCCTTGGGGAAATTGGGGTAAAAACAGACATCTTGATTTTCTTTGAGCATATATAGCAGAATCAATATAAACTGAGTATAAATTTACCTCACCTCGAGGAGTATAAGCTTTGTTGCAATCCATGAAAATACTTGGTTTTACGTTTTTCCGGGTCGTTGGTTTTGAGCATTTTAAAGGCAGAGTAGATTAATCATCCGTGCGTAAGTTTGCGTGTATTTGTATAGTACTGGGATTGTTTATAAAAGGAACTTTTGTGTGGGCAGAAAATCCTTCTAACGAGGCTGAGCAGAAATCTTTTAAGATGATTCAAGAGGTGGTTTTAAAAATTCTGGACAAAGAGACAGGAAAGGCACAAACATTCACAACACCTCTTTCAAAGCCTATTCGTTATAAATCGCTTATTGTGCGTCCCCGAAATTGCGTTAAAAAAAAGGCAGGTATGGCGTATGAGGTTAACTGGTCTTTTATCGAAGCCTGGATTCAGCCTCCGTTAAA